>Ga0114934_10000424_pt1 | contig 26464 bp, 25 predicted proteins | sample 4SBtaG_2_FD_99695 | JGI IMG/M metagenome (GOLD analysis project Ga0114934, IMG submission 99695) | Deep subsurface microbial communities from Kolumbo volcano to uncover new lineages of life (NeLLi) - 4SBTROV10_white metaG | ecosystem: Environmental > Aquatic > Marine > Volcanic ...
ACCAGTTGTGTTATTTCCATTTTTGTTACCAGTTGTGTTATTTCCATTTTTGTTACCAGTTGTGTTATTTCCATTTTTGTTACCAGTTGTGTTATTTCCATTTTTGTTACCAGTTATGTTATTTATGTTTTTATTATTTAATTTATTATTCATATTTGTCATTATTTTATTTAAACTATCGTTTATTTTCGATTGATTATTTATGGATTCTTTAATATTTTTATTGTTTCTTGATTCCATATTTATAATGCTGTTTGCAATGCTATTCGCGGTGCTATTCGCGGTGCTATTCGTATTGCCGCTAACAACATTATTGGATGATGTATTTTTCTGAATTAAACTCTCCAATGCATCCAAACTATTATTTAAATTACTTTTGCTATTATTTAAGGTATTATTTGAAACATCAAAATTATTTTTTTTATTTAAATTATTTTTTGATTTGTTATTTGATATAACATTTGTATTTTTTTCTAAATTTTGTGTTAATTTTGTTATTAAACTTCCAATATTATTATTTGGAATATTTCTTTTATTATTTCTCCTATTATTTCTCCTATTATTTATTCTATTGTTCTTGTTTTTATTATACTTGTTGTTATTTCTATTGTTTTTATTATTCCCGTTATCGTTACTATCATCATTATCATCATTATCATGATTATCATCATTATCATTATTATTATTATTATCATTATTATCATTATTATCATAATGTTTTCTGTATTTACTCCGCCTATTTCCTCTTCCATGTTTATCATACCGCCTGCGTTTATCATACCGCCTATCATATCGCCGTGGATTAGCACCCCCTTTCTGTTCATCAATGTCAAAAACATTAACTAACTCGTCTTTTAATTCATTAACTATGAATTTTTCAGAGTAATCAGTGTCCCCTTTAATATATGCAGTATATTCTTCTGAGTCATCTATATTTGCCGCATTATTTAGTCGTTGTAATTTGGTTAAAGTTAATTTATTTAATGTTTTATTCATTACTATATCTATTTTTTTACAAAAATCACCATTTAAATAGTTATTGTATTTTGATATTAAATTATTTGATTTTTTTAACAAATTTTCTAATACCTTCTCGTCTGCTTGATTAGTTAAATTATTTTTTGATTTATTTGGTTGAACATTTTCACTATTACTCACAGTATTGCCCATATATATACTTTATGATAGATAATATTTTCCTTGAATATATTGCCATGCTGTTCTTTCATCGACTTTTGCATACACTATCAAATATTTAACTAAGTATTTTAAATGACCTTCATTCGATATTAAATATACAATATTTTTTGATGATAAACTATAAATCAAACGAGGTATTGTCTCTTTTGTAAAAGGGATAGACCTATTTACCTTATGTTTTGTTAAATTTATAACCGAATCAACACCATACTTCTTGATGTTGGGATATGATTTATAATCTGATACCCATAATCCTGGATATAATTCAAAAAACATCCTATATTTTTTTATAAATATTATAAAAAATATTTTTTAACCATTTACGATGGTCCAGGTATTGTCGGAAGTATTATTTTTATGAACAATCCAGAATCATAAATCTGGTCGTAATCCTCCATAGAAACCGCGTATTTTGATTTTTTTTTTGCACGAACAGCTATAACTGGTTCTTCAATTATATCTGCAATATCAATATCATTTTCGTATATAGGTGTTATTTTAATGTACTTGATAAATATTATTCCCATTTATGTATATTTATATAATTATCGTATAATATTTATAATCATTTTTTATAATATATTATTTCGTTTTATTTTCCGCAATTACATCCTCCTTTTCTTATTGCTTGACCGCCTCCAATAGGAATATTCTGTCTCCTCCAATTAGGTCTTGCTACTAATCTTGATGTATTTCTTTTTATTGCTTGTTGTGTTAGTACTTTTTTATACATGAATGCTAACACTTTATTACGGTCTTCTTGGCTTAATTGACTAAAACTATTTGGCATCGAGTGCTTCATTATATTTCTAAACAAGAAAAGATTTTCCTAACAAAACTCCATTTAATAATAATAATGTTAATAATACTATCAAAGTAGTATTTGCTAATTTCGAAGACTTAAATGCATCTGTTAATGAATTATCATGCAACACCTTAACCTTACATTTTTTATTATCTTTATTACATTTTACTATATTTTCATCCGGTATTAAACTTCTGATTCCAAATACTGCTATACTACTTACAAATATGCCCAAAAATAATCCACTGAATGTTTTTAATATAGTTGATGCAGTTGATGTCTCATTTTTACTTTTCAAAAATAATAAATTAATTAAAAATGATACCATCGGTACCGTTAATACAAATTTATTAGTAAAAACATAAATAATATCCCTATTTGATGGATCTCTGTATTTTTTATTAAAAGTATTTAAATAATATGCAACCCCAACAAATGTAACCAAATATACAATATATGCAACTGTGTTTGTTGGAGATGATGTTGATACATATATTGAAAACATTATTACAATTATAGTTACAAAATAATATAATGAACTCATTATATTTAACATCATTGTATCACCACTCTTTCTTACTGTTAATTTTGCCTGATGATAAAAATATCCAAACATTAACCCAATAATGTAAAATAATGCAAAAAATATCGACTTTGTTAACTTCAAATCCCCCAAATATCCATTAAATACATAAATAAATGTACCAAATATTAATAACCCCATAAAATCATACTGTGTTATTGGATAACATGTTGTATCTGTGTCATACTTATTCTGGTCATTCACTGTTTTATTTAATAATTTTATTGCAAAATAACCCAATATAATAATTGTCATTATTACCTTGTATGAATTCATACTATAACCCGAGATTCCCAATGATTCAACAAATCTTTTCTTATTTATATTATTGGTATTTACACTACCTAATTCATTATTATTATTGAACAAACTATTCATATATATATATAAAAATTATATAAAAAATGAATAATAAATATATTTAAAAATAAATTTTCATTATATTAAAATGAATGTCTGGAATACATTTAATCAAATAAATGATTTGTTTAATAACTATACTGATGAAAAAAATGATTCAGTTGTATTATATTATAAAAAGCACATATTAATCGAAGAAAAGTGTTTTAACTGCCATGGAATAAATATATTGCATGTGAATGGGAAAAAACTATGTCCGGATTGCGGTTTTGTTAATGGGCAAATATTGGATATGCAACAAGAATGGAGATATTATGGAGCAGATGATAACAAGCGATCATCTGATCCTACAAGATGCGGAATGCCAACAAATTCTTTATTCTCTAGCAATGCATTTGGAGCAGTTATGATGGGCTATGGTAATGAAAAATACAGAAGACTTTTAAAATGGAACTCAATTCAATACAAGGCAAAAAGTTTGATGGCAGTTTTCAAATATATACAAGATGTTTGTATAGAAGCAAAAATTCCTTACTGTGTTTCTGATAAAGCAAAATTAATGTATAAAATTGTTAGCAAAAATAATATTAAAAGAGGGGCATCAAGACACAGTCTAATTGCCGCGTGTGTTTATTTTGCATGCAAAGATAAAGGAATTGAAAGAAAAAGACGCGAAATTTCAAATATTTTTGAAATTAATATTAAAAGAATGACAACTGGGTGCAATATGTTTAAAGAAATTATGTTCAATAAAAATCCGGATTTTGTTAATGGCTTAAATCCTTCGACAACAGAAGATTTTATCAGACGAAATTGTGTATTATTAAAAATATCTGGTGAACAAAGAGAAAAAATTATTTATGTTGCTAATATTGCTGAATTATTAGGTATTATAATGGATAATATTCCTTCATCTATTGCGGTTGGAAGTATTTATTTAGTATCGCAAGAAAATAAATTAAATATTTCTAAAAAAAAAATTGCAGAAACATGTGGTACATCACATGTTATTGTAGCAAAAACATATAAAATTTTAAAAAAATGGAAAAAATATTTGATTTCTTACAATCTAGAAAAAAATATATCAAAAGAAATTTAATAATATAAAGAAATTGTGTATCTTTTGTCTGAATTCGTTGCGTTTATTTTACTACAAACAATAATATGGATTTCCATCATTACTGCTACTTGTTAATATTTTCCATAATCCATAAGTTACAAAAAAGAATAATGCCTGATGCCATACTGGTGATAATGCCGTTTGATCAAATAATATTCGTTTTATAATTCCAAAAAAAAGTAAAAAAAGCATTGTTGTAATAAATATATCCAACTTAACCTTCTGCATATACTAGGTATTGATATATTATTTGGCAATTATGTCGCCTTCGTAACTTATCTGATTATCCATCATAACATTATTGACTGTTAATATCTTATTTGATATAATTTTTGTGAATCCATAATAACAAATAAACATTAATGATAATAATATTCCATCAAATAAAACTGCTTTTTCTAAATCATCATTTATACCTATTAATTTGGATCTCAATAGGCCCATTACAAGAAATATTACAAACGGACCAACTATAAATTTTCTGAAATCATTCTCTTTTATTAAAAAATTATTATTAAAATAATATGCAATTATTATTATAACATAAAATGCAAGTGTAAAACCACCAAATACTATTAGTTTTAACATTATTATATTATATCTTAATATTATTTATTTCTTATTCTCTGTTCTGTCAAAATAAAATATGTAATTTGTTATTACGCGACTTCCAAAAAACCACAATAAATATAATATTGCCATTACAATAAATCGAGACAAAAAATACCCCCATCCTTTCTGAAAAAATGATAATTTGGGATTTGACAATGATATAATTTCAACATACAATACGTACAAAAATAAAAATATCCCTAATGAAACATATGCTTCTATATTATCTCGAGGTTGATTCAATAAATGTACCATTATTATATATATTTATTATATATATAATTAAATTATGAGTAATAAAAATAATTATTATAATAATTATCATAATTTACCTTCCACAAAATGTGATGATAGAATGTATGATCCTAATACTGAAAATTTACTAAATGATAAAAATATTAAAACAATATGCTCAGGACTTAATCCCAATAATATATATAATACATTCTTTGGTAAACACATCAATAATAAATATGAAAAAACTCCATTTAATAAATCCTCAAAAATATTACACACTTCCATTGATCCATCTCTGAATAACTGCTCTAAAAGTTGTTCAAATAATAAACAATGTAAATCATTTTCATATGAAGATAATACAAAATGTTATTTATATAAACACCAAAATACTGTTCCAAATAGCAAGGCACATATTAACTATAAAAAAATTTATGAAAATAATATTTTTAAAATGAATAAATTAAAAAACCCAAATGAAAAAATAGTAGGCCAACATTATGCACAATATGTTGCTACACAAGATGAATGTAACAAAAAATGTCTCAATGATGAAAACTGTGCTAGTTATAATATCGAACTAAATCAAAATTATTGCAATTTATACTCCTCTGATAATAAAGTTAAAACCAAAAAACCAAATATCAATTTATATACACATAAAAAAAATACTTCATTTACAATTCCAAATATTTATAAACAATATTATAAAAAATATCCACACAAGGGTAAAAAAAATGACTATTTTTGTAGATATTATAATAATAAATGCAACTATGTTAGTAAAAATGACCCTAAAACGAAAATTAAACCTTTAAAACCTATCCCCGATGATCCATGTATACCACCAAACTGTTATCCGGCTAATAAAAAAAATAAAATTAAAACTTATATTAATGGTGTTCCATTTTATAACTGCAAAGGACTAAACTGTCTTAAAGATCAAACATATTACATTAATAAATTGGGAGTTGCCGATTCATCACACCAACCCAATCCAACAGCGCAATCATCACTATATATTAATCATTTTAAAGACCCTATCAATGATAAAACCTATGTTAATTGTCCAAAAGACTATACTCCTACACCATATGTTAATCCATCTGGAACATCACAATATGTTTGTCAAAATAAAACTTATAGTATGTGTCAGCCGGACTCAATGGATACCAATGAAAGAACACATTTACCATCATGTGACCCAATTTTTACCCAGGAACATCAGTCTAATCCTGTTGTTCCTAATAAACCTTCATTAAAATATTTTCAAGATCCTAATAAATGTAAAGCATGGTGTTTCCAAAATCCTAAATGCAATGCCGCTGTTTTATCAAGAGACATAAAAGGTAATCTATTATGTAGATATTACAACTTTGACCCAACAAAAATATCATCTAATGTTGTTTCTTCCAAATTATCTACAATTCATGTAAAAGATGGTATTTATAATCCAAATAATATAAAAGAAAAAGCAGTTACACATGATAAATGCGGTCAATATGGATGTTGTGCTTCTGGTATATCAAAAAAAGACAAAATTGGTTCAAATTGCGAATTATCCTGTAATATAGGTGGTGGTTGTATTACCGGCGGCATTGAATCAAAGACCAATAACAGATTATTAGGCGGTGATACAAACACCATGATAATGAACGAACGGAGCGGCTCAAGTTATACAACACTTATTAAAAATATAAACAATATCGAACATTTTTCTGTAAAAAAACAAGGATTAAATATGAGTTCAATATTGATCATTGTAACCCTTCTCATTGTAATTGTGTATAATTTGGCTAAGTATAAAGGATGGTTGAAATGAACGATCGAATAATATCAACCGAATTAAAATATTGTAAATAAAATATTATCATTTATTTTACTGGTAAGTATATGAATAAATAAAGGTATATAATTGAGTAAACAACTTGAAAATACGAATCTATGACTGATTGTCCAAGTAAAGCACAAAACATGATATTATCTATATAAAAAAATGAAAATAATATAATATAACATAATTATATCATATTTATCATGCCAAAAAATAAAGGAGGTAAAAATTTCAAAAAGGGTGCAAGAAGCGCCTTTTCACATGTAGAAAAATACTGTACTCGTTCAGAAGGAGAAGAGTATGCTGTTGTAACCAAAGCACTTGGATATGCAAGATTTAATTTAACAATTATTGTAAATGATACTGAATCACCCAATTATTCAATGGACGGAAAAACAGTATTAGGAAGAGTTGTAGGAAAACTTCGCAAAAGAAAAGATAGAATTAATTTAAATGACCTTTGCCTGATTGGTGTTCGTGATTGGGCAACCGATAAAAATAAAGTAGATATTGTTTGGGTTTACAAAGATAAAGGAAATATCAAAAAGTTGATTAAATATAATGAATTATCCGAGGAACAAGTTCTAAAAGGTTATGAAACCAAAGAGCAAGATTGTGGTATAGAATTTGAGGAACAATCTGCTGAAGACCTTGCTCAAATGAGAAAACTATTAGAAGATAAACCAAAAGAAGCAGGTGGACAAACAGTATCTGTTAATTTTAATATGAATATAGATTTTAATGATATTTAGAATATTATCATAGATAAATAATCATCTAATTATAAAATATAAATATGTTTGCTCAAATATTTGGAATGTCAAATGGAATTATAACTATTCTCGGTCTAATTACCGGATTATATGCAGCAAAAGTTAATAAAGTTGGTATTATTGCTGCTATTTTATCAATGATTATTGTTGATCCTTTATCTGATGCATATTCAATATATATTGGCAAAAAGCATGAAAATGCAAAAAATGCATATGAAATTGGAAAAAATGCATATCTTTATCAATTTACCGTACAACTAATGTTTCTGATTATTATAATATTATCGCCTAATCTTAAAATAGGTATGATTTTATGCTATTTATTTGGATTTACTACAACAATTGGATATGGTATTATAGATAACAATGATTATAAAAGTATAATTATTAATATTTTTAGTATTATTGTTATTGTTTCTATTACGTATGGTGCCGATAGACTTGTTTCAAACTATTTCAATTAAATACTTATTATTTTCTTATTTAATATCAATAATCGTAGTTGCATTTTAATTTTTTTTTTTAAATTTCTACTCATTTCTAAATCTTTTATAAATTTTTCATATTTTTTTCTTTGCGAATGAAATAATATATCTTTCTTTCGAGAATAGACATCATCCATTATAAATAATGCACTATTTAACATTTTTTCAATTACTTTATCCCTGATATAATAATTCCAACTTTGTTGACTATATATTTTTACAAAACTATTGCTAAAACCCAATAATTTAACATTAGTATTTTCTGGATGTAAACTATTAAAATGAACATAACGTGAAATTAATTCAATTGCATTTTCAGGATTTTTCAAATAATTTAAAATAGTTGTGTCTGTTAAATAATCTGTATTTTCTTGACCAAAATCATTCAATTTATAATTATTTGGGTCTGTTACAAGACGCCCTTTGCAATGGTGATTACAATGTCGCGAATATCCACTTTGATGCTTAAAAACTTTATAACAATCTTTACATTGATATTTTTTGATTTTTGCCATTTTAAATGGTAATTTTGAAATTTTTAATATATTATTCGCATTTATACCATTTTGAGTAAATGCAACTATTAATTCGTCGTAATTTTCAAATACATCCTTGCATTCAACATCTAAAAATTTAACAGGACACTTATTTTTGCGTTTTAAATGCCTTTTTAAATTATCTATTCGTGAAAATTTATTACCACAACGTAAACATATTTTTATTTCATTCATTTTATATATATGATAATATGTGTATAAATCTTTAAATAATATTATATTTATTATTTTACGCAAAATGGTATAAATACGTAATTTATGGTATAATTTATTGTATATAATTCAATATAAACAATAATTTAATTATTTTTTTTAATTTTTTGATGAAAATAATGAAAAACCAAATATACCATTTTGGGAAAAAAATATGCAACTTTTGTGTAAAAAATCAAAAAAAAAAAACAAAAATTTGGCGTTTTAGAAAATTCTGAGAATTTTCGCTCTCAGAATTTTCTGGAAAAAATAGAAAATTCTGAAACCATTTTTTTCAACTGAAACGTAATTATTAAAATAACGGCATTTTTTTACAAAAAAGTTGCATATTTTTTTCCCAAAATGGTATATTTGACAATTTAAGCCCAAAACCTGTTGCCCAAAACGGTGTTTTTTACATATTTGTTGCATAAATAACACTATATGGTACTCATTTTAAGAATAAATAAATATACAAATAATTACTGGGTACACACATGGCTTGCAACTATAACCAAAATACGACACCCTCAATTGGTTATCTTGAACATTTTGTTATTATATATCTTTTAAATAATATTAACTTGATTTCCTATAATTATTTTATATAATTATTTTATTTTTATTCCCTCAACTCATATACCCCTCTTTTTTTAAAAACAAATTTATTATATTTTAATTAATTGAACTTGATTATCTTATAATATTATATAATTTATAATGTAATATATTAATATACTCCACTATACCTCTACTTTGATTTTGGTGGTGTAAAATAAGTTTTCTAAAGAAGACTAGTAATATAGCCCGTTTTAAGGGGTGCTTGTATACCCCCTTATAGAAAAAAAGAGTTTTGTCGTGTCATTTTAGAGATTTTCAAAATTGAGGAGTTTTTATCAAAAAAAGACCTCGTCAAAAAAATATTTATAAACACTGCCATATAAAATGCAAAAATATACATAAAATGTACCCTCAAATACCCCCAAAAAAAACGAGTGAATTGGCACAATAATTGGACACCGAAAAATGACAATTATAAGGATTTATATGATAAGAAAAATGTTCAAAAAAACGCAAAATATAACGTTTTGGGAAAAAAATATGTAAATTGACCCCAAAAAAACAAAAATTGAGTGGCTTGTTTTTTTCATTATTAAATATGATAAATATTATCAACAAATGAATATAAAATATTTAAAAATAAATTTATTTTTAAATATTCCAGTTATAATAATATAATATATGTGTAAAAACAACTGGTAAACTATTTTTATATTAATAATTAATGACGAAAGTAATAGGATATCCATAATAAATTATTACAAATATATTATAATAATAATTATTAAATAATATATGATAAATTATGCGATTATTGGTTTTATAATATAATTTAATTAATTTTAAAATAAAATAAAATTAATTACTTGGATTACAGTTAAAATATTAATTAAAATGTTATAAATCGTATTTAAAAATTATTTTAATATTTAAGCAATAGGGGGTTATGCATGGTTTGGCAAAATTCCAGTTATTCCCTCAATTTTTTTTAGCACTCGTATATGGAGTTATCAGTTCTAAAAAAATGAGTAAAAAATAATGATTTTCGGACTAAAAAGTGTAAAATAACGGATTTCTAAATATAAAGATTTCGGTAAATAGAATCATCATCTATTTCACAATCTGGATTATTTTCAATGAAAACTCCTAATGCTTTTTCAACATCTTTCATAATTATTATTTTTTTATGTTCATTAGAAAGAGTAAAAACACGTTTAGAATGACAAATCTTAGAATTTTCAAATAAAGTTTCAATATCTCGTCCGGAATATTTGAAATATTTTTTATTTTTTTCAAAAAAATCTACATTTATATTTAAATATTTCCAACCATCATCTAAACATTTTTTTTTGAATATTTCTGTAAGATTTGTTGGAGTATATTCATTGCAATCAATATGAATTCTAAATGTGAAACGGCTTTGTAATCCTTTATTTATTTTGAAGAAACAATTTTGAACATCTTTTTTATAACCAGCAACAACACATATAAATTCGCCACGGTGTTCAGTCAGGTTTTGATTGATAATGTCAATACATGCTTTTGAATACGAATCCCCACCTCCATTATTACCTAGTTGATATACTTCATCTAGTAATAATACACCACCAAGTGCTGAATTTATAATTTTTTGTGTTTTTGGTGCTGTTTGTCCTAAATATTTCCCAATTAAATCAGATCTTTTGGCAATAACAATATTATTCGATTTAATAATTCCTAATTTATAGTATAATTCAGCCAAATATTTAGTCAACATTGTTTTACCACATCCTGGTGGACCAGTAATAACAGTGTGCATTTTATTTTTATAGTTATCCTCAAGATTCTGAATATAATAAATAACCAATTCTGCTATTTTATTTTTAATACTTGATAATCCTATAATATTATTTATATCATTTAGTATATTTTTTAAATTATGTAATTTATTTATATCAAAATTATATTTTTTGCGTTTATGTGGTTTATATATTCTGATTACATCTAATAAATCATCAATAGTATCTATATTTATTGTAATTTTAACATTTTCTTTAACTATATCATTATTTTCATATAAAAAATATGGAAATGGTGGAGAAATATCTATAATAAAATCTGTCAATCTTTTACGTTTGTTCATATAATTACTATCACGAAATTTTAATTGTAAAAATCATCCAAATATAATATTTATAATATTATAGGATGAGACTATTATTAGAAAATAAAACAAGAATGAATAAGTTAAAATCAATAATTATAATTCAGAATAGATTCAGGGAAATTAAAACGAAACTTATATTGTTGACAGAAAGTTTAATCAAAATAAAAAAATATATTCACAGCATGATTTCGAATGTACAAAATAACTATAATATTAATATAATTAGTAAAGAAAAATACACAGAATATATTGAATTAATATCAAATATAAATAAATCGGTTATAGAATGGCCACAATTACCATTAACATTACATTCGCTAAGAGGAATTTCTACATTATCAATGCAAATTAAAATAACAAATATTTTAGATAAGATTTATATCATATGTAAAAAAACAGGAATGATAAATGTATCATCTATTTTAAAATTATATTGTGGTATTAAATGGTTTGATACAATTTCAAATGAATCTTTTAATTTAATAGTATTTTATGACAAATATATGTCTACATTTGATGTTGATATTATAGAAGAAGATATGAGGGATGAAACAGAAGAAATTTTAGAATTTGCAAAGAATGAGGGATTTGAAAATCCAAAAGAACTACCTTTTAGTACAAGATCTTATCCTACAATAACGAATTCATTTATTGAAAAAATAGAAGGAATTAAATTATATATACCTCATTGTGTTTATCGTGGTGTTGATAATTCTTATCGATTTATTAAAATAACAGGGTTTTTTAAGAAAGATTCTTTAAATATTGCAAAAAGAGAATTGCCATTCATTGAAAAATATAATAATATAAAATTAAGTTTAGAACATATGAATATTCCGGATACATTTAAATATCCATTTTTAGAACAGATGTCATTGAGAAATTTTATTTCAAATAATGAAAAAGAAATTTTAAATAAAGTTAAAAATAATTGGGATAATCTAAAAAGAATAAAAGATAAATCGTTGGCACAAATTGTTAAAGAGTTTACAAAAAGTACATTAGAAAAACAACGAAATATAATAATAATTTTATTATTGTCTGAATTACCGGAAGATCATTTTTTAGCACACATTGTATATGATATGATTTCTAATGATTCATTTTTATTAAAAGCACAGCCTATGGCAGATTTTATTTACAAATCATTGCACTGGATAATTCAAAAAAGATTTAAGTTGACATCAAAAAATATTAACAAAGAAGAAAAACGAATTAAAGAATTATCAGAGGAAGATATTCCGATTGAGAAAAGAATATCTTTATTAAAAGCAAGTGATAAAGTTAAAAGTAAAGCATATGATAAATTAAAAGAGATGAAGGGAACAAAAGAATCAAGCACTAAAGCACAATCGTATTTAGAAGGATTATTAAAAGTTCCTTTTGGTGTTTTCAAAAAAGAATCTATATTATCGTTTCTTGAAGATTTTAAATTTAAAATTAAATCAACAATTCCTTTATTATACAAATTAGTTAAAAATACCGAAAATAATTCGTTATTTAATTTTATAACTGAAATCAAAAATATATATGAGAATTGCAAAAATGATTTAAATACTGAAAATGAAGTCAATATATTTATGTCAAAACTAATAATCAAAATGAATGATTTAGATTTATTTGAAAGAATAACGGTTTCTGAATCAAATAATTCAAATGATTTAAAAGAAGAGATAGAAATAACATACAATTTAAATAAACAGTTGGTAAAAGAATGTGTTGAACAGATTAAAAATATTCAAGAAATAAGAAAAGTACTAATTCAAAATAATGTTAGTAATATAGATAGTCTTAGAAGAATTGAAACAGAATTAAATAATGTTGAACAAAAACTTGGAATTAGTTCTCCAAAAAATAGCAAAGAAAGAATAATTGATTCATTTGATAATTACGATTCCAAAGTTAATAATGTTTCGAAAATTTATGATATAATCGATGATTTAATAAAAGAATGGAATGAATACAAAAATAAAAAGATGAAATATTTAAAAAATGTCAGAAAAATTCTTGATGAATGTGTTTATGGACACGATGAATGCAAACAACACATTGAAAGAATTATTGGTCAGTGGATGAATGGCAAAATGGAAGGGACCGTTTTTGGAATGCAAGGACCCCCGGGTACAGGCAAAACAACTATAGCAAAGCATGGAATTGCCAAATGTTTAATTGATATCGATGGTAACCCAAGACCATTTTGTTTCTTACCACTTGGTGGTTCATCTAATGGTTCAACATTAGAAGGACATAATTATACATATTTGGGTTCAACGTGGGGTAAGATCATTGATATGATTATAGAAGCCGAGTGCATGAATCCGATCATATATATTGATGAAATTGATAAAGTATCTAAAACAGAGCGTGGTAGAGAAATTATTAGTATTTTAACCCATTTAACAGATTCCACACAAAATAAAGAATTTTCAGATAGATATTTTTCAGGGATTAAGTTTGATTTATCAAAAGCAATATTTATATTTTCTTATAATGATCGTTCAAAGATTGATAGAATTTTATTAGATCGAATAACCGAAATTAAAGTCAAACCAATTGGCAATTCTGATAAGGTTAAAATCACAAAGGATTATTTAATGCCAGAAATTTTAGATCAGGTTGGATTTAAGAGAGGTGATATTATACTCAAAAAATCCGAAATTAGTTTTATTATCGAAAATTATACATTTGAAGCAGGTGTAAGAAAATTAAAAGAAAAATTATATGAAATTGTAAGAGAGATTAATCTCAAAAATATAATGGATGAATCTGTTGTATTACCCCATACAGTTAGTCGACAAGATGTTGAAGATATTTTCTTGAATAATAACAAAGTTATTATTAAAAAATGTTCATCCAAACCGCATATAGGTATGATTAATGGATTATATGCTACCGCAATGGGAACAGGTGGGTTAACCATAATCGAAGTACACCGTACATTGTCAGAAAACAAACTTGCATTAGAATTAACTGGTTCTCAGGGCGATGTTATGAAAGAAAGTATGAAAGTTGCAAAAACATTAGCCTGGAATGTTATACCAGATAATATAAAGAAAAAAATTAATGATGAATGGGAAGAAAGGGGGGCATTTGGATTACATATTCATTGTCCAGAAGGAGCAACACCTAAAGATGGGCCATCTGCTGGCGCAGCAATTACATGTGGTATTATATCTCGTTTATGTAATTTACCAATTAGGAATGATGTTGCAATGACTGGTGAAATTAATTTACGAGGACAGGTAACAGCAATTGGTGGCGTTAATTCAAAAGTAGATGGTGCAAAAAGAGCAGGTGCTAAATTGGTATTGCTCCCGAAAGATAATGAACAAGATTATGATAAATATGTAAAAAAAGTAAAAGAATCGTTGTGTAGTAGTGGAGATTTTACAATGACACAAGTTCACAATATTAAAGCAATATTTATAGAAAAACTCGAAGACTTAATTCCATATATATTTGTTGATAATAAATTGAAATTTAATTTTCCATAAATTTGCCTCTAATCATTTCTAAATTTAACAGAATCGTGTAAATAAAATAACATATTTATTGTTTCTTCAAATGATACACATTCGTCAGTGATGCTAATTCCATATTTTAATTGTTTATTGCCATTTAAATTTTGATTGCCTTCACGAAGATATGATTCAATCATGACACCAATAATATTGTCTTCTAATTTGATTTGTTTACAAACAGATAACATAACAGTTTTTTGATTTTTTGCTTTTTTTCCTGAATTTCCGTGTGAAAAATCAATCATAATATTTGGAATCAATTTATAACTATCAGCAAGCTTGATTGCACGATCGACATTTTCGGAATAATAATTTGGGGTTTTGCCTCCCCTTAATATAATATGGCAATTTTTATTACCATAAGTTTCAATTATTGCACCTCTACCATATTCATCAATACCCAAAAATGTATGTGGATAACTTGCTGAAATAATAGATTCATATGAAACATTTACATTGCCATCTGTCGAATTTTTAAATCCAACCGGCATTGATGAACCAGATACCAATTGTCTATGTATTTGGCTTTCAACTGTTCTTGCTCCAATTGCGCCCCATGAAATTAAATCACTTAAATATTGTGGTGAAATAGGATCTAATAACTCACATGCAATGGGTAAACCAATATTAGTAATAGATATCATTATATCTCTTGCCAATCTAATCCCTTTTTCAATATTACATGTATTATTTAAATCAGGATCATTGATTAAACCCTTCCAGCCAATTGTTGTTCGTGGTTTTTCAAAATAAACCCGCATTACAATTAATAATGTTTCAGAAAAACTTGTTGATATGTTTTTTAATTTTTTTGCATATTCTAATGCTCCTTTTTTATCATGAATCGAGCATGGTCCTACAACAACTATTAATTTATTATCTGTTCTGTTTAAAATATTTGATATTGTCTTTCTCGCTTTTGCAATCGTACTTTTATTTATATTATTTAATGGGAATTCGCTTATTATTTTTTGTGGTGATGAAATTGCTGATAAATGTTTGATATTACAAGTAGATTTGTTATTGTTATTGTTAATGTTAATATATTTATTATTTTTACTTGATTTTAATATTTTTTTTAACATATACATTAGTTTATAAAAATAATAAAAAAAATGAACTTAAAAATGTTTTAAATAATGTATATTATAGTATATATTATGAATAATCATAACAGTAAAACCAAATCAAACGATTTATTAAGTACTTATGCGAGTTGGTCAAAACAAACATGGAACGTACTTGATGATTATTTCAAAGATAAAAAGAAATTCGTAATACATCACATAGATTCATTTAATAACTTTATTAGAAATGATATTCCCAGTATTATTAAAGAAAATAACCCAATCTTAGTTAAGTTCGATTATGATCAAAATAATGAAAAATATTTATCTGACTATCGTGTTGAATTTGGAAATATATATATAAGTAAGCCGATAATTAATGAAAGCGATGGAACAGTTAAACAAATGTATCCAAATGATGCAAGACTTAGAAATTTAACTTATGCATCAAGTTTATATGTTGATATCAGACATTTTGTAAGAAGATACAATATTAAAAATGATGAATATCATGAAATTGAATTTCCAATGATTAATAAAAAAAATTTTGGAAAACTTCCGATCATGTTGCAGTCTGATTTTTGTGTGTTATCTGAACAAACTAATAAAACACGTGCAGAAATGGGAGAATGCGAATATGATGAAGGTGGTTATTTTATTATTAATGGAAGTGAAAAAGTAATTGTTTGTCAAGAAGCGAAATGCAATAATAAAGTTTTTGTATTTCCTAACAGTAAAGCATCAACACAAAAATATTCGCATATTGCAGAGATAACATCTGTTCCAGCTGAACAAAAAGGAATTATTAAAACAATTAAAATAATGATGACATCAAAAGATACTGGGTTTGGAAAAACATTAAAAGTTTATATTAATAGAATTAAAACAGATTTACCATTATTTGTAGTATTTAGAGCATTAGGAATTATTTCGGATAAAAAAATAGCACAATATATCTGTTATGATGTAAATGATCAAAAAAATAAAGAGCTATTAGATTTATTATCACCATCAATTGATGAGGCTGCTGCGATTGAATCTCAGCAGATTGCATTGGAATATATTTCAAATTTTGTTACTATTTATATCAAAAATAAAAATATTCAAAATACAAATAAATACAAACTTAAATATACTGAGGAATTATTACTGGGTTCGTTATTTCCACATGTTGGCGATAATCCAAAAAAGAAAGCATATTTTCTCGGTTATATGACAAATAAATTGTTACAAAATGTAATGAAAAAAAATGAACAAGATGATAGAGATTCATTTATTAATAAAAGAATTTTTACATCGGGTGATCTAATGGCTGTATTATTTAGAGAGAATTATATGAAAATTATAAGGGAAATGAAAAATACAATTGAAAAAGATATTTATTCTGGGCATCTTAATGAATTAAAAGACAATCTTTCAAAAAGAATTAAAACTAACTCATTGGAGACATACATTAAACGAGCACTGGCAACTGGTGATTGGGGAATTAAAAGTATGCCTGGTATGAAAGGAGTTGCTCAGTTATTACAGCGTTTAACATTTTTATCTGCATTGTCAAATCTTAGAAGAATCATATCGCCAATGCAAAGGGACGCCAAATTAACAGAACCAAGAAAATTACATAGCACTCATTATGGATATGTTTGTCCGAGTGAAACACCAGAAGGAGAAAGTACTGGAATCGTAAAAAATATGGCATTAACGTGTTATATTTCGTCTATGATTAGTTCGGAGCCGGTATTATCAACTTTAAACGAACAGGGAATGATTGATTTAAATGATATCGAGCCAACAATGGTAACAAGGGCAACAAAAATTTTCTTAAATGGCGATTGGATTGGGATTCATCGTGATTCAAAACAATTATTTGACGAATTAAAAAGAAGAAGAAATAAGGGAATTATCAATCCTTATACATCAATTTGTTGGGATTATAAAAATTCAATTATCAAATTATATACGGATGGCGGAAGACTGTTAAGGCCATTATATAAAATTAAAAACAATGATTTAATAATTACAAAAGACATTTTTAATGATGTAAAAAATAATAAATTAAATTTTATGCAATTAATATCAGAAAAAGAATGCATTGATTATGTTGATCCAGAAGAATCAGATGGTTTATTAATTGCAATGACATATAATGATTTAGTAAAAAACACAGAACGTGAAGATTTTTATTTAACTTATACACATTGTGAATTGCACCCGGCAATGGTATTTGGTGTATTGGTTTCAAATATTCCATATGCGAATCATAACCAAGCACCAAGAAATATTTATCAAGGGGCTATGGGGAAACAGGCATTGGGAATGTTTGCAACAAATTATAGGAAAAGAATGGATACAACATCACATATTTTGCATTATTCACAGAAACCACTTGTGACAACAAAACCAAGTCTTTATGTAAATAGTAATGAAATTCCATCGGGTATCAACGCAATTGTTGCAATTGCGTGTTATACTGGATATAATCAAGAAGATAGTTTGATCTTTAATAAATCATCAATTGATAGAGGATTATTTGTATCGAGTTTGTATAAAACTTATAAGGATGAGGAAAAAAGAAATAGTTCAACACTAGAAGATGAGAAATTTTGTAAACCCGAAAAGTTTTTTCCTAATAAAACAGTCAAAACAATTATGAGAAGAGAAACCACATCTTATGAAAAACTTAATAATGAAGGATTTGTTAAAATTGGTGAGGAAGTTCAGCCAGGTGATGTAATTATTGGAAAAATTATGCCAATCAAAGGAGCAGAAGAAGGTGAACCAAAATATAAAGATGTTAGCAAGGCAATCAAAAAGAATGAAGGGGGAGTTGTTGATTGGTTATATGTTAATAAAAATGATGGATGTTATAGAGTTTGTAAAGTTAGAGTTAGAAATAATAGAACCCCTGGAACTGGTGATAAATTTTCTTGTTTTTCTCCAGAACACCAGATACTCACCAGAATGGGGTGGATTGATGTCGACAAATTAACAATAAAAAATAAAGTAGCAACATTATCAGATGATGATACATTAAAATATGACTATCCAACAGAGATTATGGAGTATGATTTTGATGGTGAAATGTATAAAATCAAATCAAATCATGTTGATTTAACAGTAACGCCAAATCATAGAATGTATGTTGGAAACAGAGTAAGAAAAAATTTCAAAATAGAAAAAGCAGAAGATATATATGGAAAAGTAAAAACATATAAAAAAAATATTTCGAAAACAAATTTGAAATACAAAGAAACATTTACATTAGGTAATAAAGAAATAAATATGAATGCATGGTTGGAATTTTTAGGAATTTGGTTAGCAAAAGGATATGCAAGTAAATATGGGGTCGTAATTGCAACACATAAACAACGAGTCAAAGATAAATTAGAAGAAGTATGTGGTAAATTGAATTTTGAAATTATAAAAGACAATAAATGGTATTTAAATGATAAAGATTTATTAAATTATATTAAACCATTAAGTATTGGTGCGATAAATAAATTTTTACCCAAATGGTGTTTTGAGTTAAATATTAAACAAACACGATTATTAATAAATGGAATGATATTGGGCGATGGACATTATATGAAAAATGGTACACGAAGATACAATTCATCATCAAAGCAATTATCAGATGATTTTCAAGTATTATGTTTGCATGCAGGATGGTCTTGTAATATTATAGCCAAATATAAAGCAAGACACGAATCATATTGTAAACCTCGTGATGAATATTTCAAATCAATGACCAATGCTTATAGAATGACAGTTATAACAAAACAGAATACACCAATTGTAAATAAATATATGTATATTGATGAAAATAAACAACAGGATTCATGGATTAAATATAAAGGAAAAGTACATTGTTGTCAAGTACCAAGTGGAATAATATATGTAAGAAATAAATATACAAAAAAACCTGTTTGGTCAGGTAATAGCAGACACGGTAAATTCTTGCCGATGTTAACACGAAAAAGGTGTTGGCAAGTCAACATCATGGTTGGCTAAATTCCTAAATTGCGGGAAACTCCTTAGAGTTTTGATTACCATTTTTAGTTGGAAACAATTGAAAAGAACTCGGTTAATTGCCGAACCCAATGGTAAAAAGATCAAAAATTGGACAATCCGCAGCCAAGCTCCTAAGTTATTAATAAATAATAAGGGGAAGGTTCAACGACTAGACAGGAATTGGCGAAAGCTTAAGGTATAGTCTACTCCACTTCGAAAGGAGGCAAACAACTTAGGATTCAAACTCCCATGATATTATGGGTTTGTTTTCGAATTGTTTGGTTAATATATTTATATTTATATTAACGGTATAAGGCAGAAAGGAACAATTGGTATAACTTACAGAGAAGAAGATATGCCATATACGAAAGAAGGGATTAAACCAGATATAATTTTAAATCCTCATGCAATTCCATCACGCATGACAATTGCACATTTAATTGAATGTTGTGCGGGTAAAATTGGTGCAACGCTTGGAAAAGAAATGGATGCTACACCATTTACAGATATCGATGTGGATGATATTGGAACTATATTACAAAAACATTGTGGTTTTTCTAAATCTGGAAAAGAGATATTGTATTGTGGTAAAACAGGAAAAATGATGGAAGTTAATATTTTCATTGGACCAACATTTTATCAAAAATTGAAACATATGGTTAAGGATAAAATTCATTCTAGGCAGAGTGGTCCATATCAATTATTAACAAGACAGCCCAGCGAAGGGCGTTCAAGAGACGGAGGGCACAGACATGGTGAGATGGAAAGAGACGTTATGATTGCACATGGCTCAGTGCAATTTTTAAAAGAAAGATTATTTGATAATTCAGACAAATACCAATTTTATATTTGCAAAAAATCTGGAATGATTGCGGTAGGAAATAAGAGTAAAAATATATTCAAATCACTATACGATAAATCTAATACAACAGAGTTTGCTAAAGTACAGATCCCATATGCATCAAAACTATTAATCCAAGAATTAATGTCAATGGGAATAGCACCAAGATTATTTACTTCGTAAGTTTCTTTTTACATAACAATAAAGAAAAAATATATGAATAAATAATTTCATATATTTTTTAAATAGTCGATGCGGTGCTCGAAACCGCGACCCCGGGCTCATAAGACCCGTGCTCTACCAACTGAGCTAATCGACCATAATATAATAATAATAATATATCTTTATATATATTTCAAAATTTTTTTTAATCAAAGTATGCCAATTTTTAATCCCATCTTGTTACATAATTATAAGAAAATTGTTCATTTATAGGAGATAATACCGGATTTTAATGATATCCTGAAATGGTGCAGCAGTTGCATTCGTTGGGATTGCCCTGAGCACCAGAATAGAGCCACCCAAAAAAAGAACTCACACTATATCCAAATCTCGCACCGCCACTAACACCAGCGCAAGTAAATACGTGCAGGCCAAACCACAAATAATATTTTCCACTCGAATCAATACCATAACCATTGTTAAACAAGCCCTGATATTCAGATCTTTTTACCGCACCTAATACATGGTATCCCAGTTCTGGTATAATAGGAATTGTGCCATGGGGGCTGTTTTCGAGAACCCCTATTTTATTATTATTTCCATGATTTGGAATATAGCTATTTATGTGTAATACGAGATTTCTATATTTGAGCGGTAGATTATTGAGTTGTCCAGTTTGATTACCAAAATGAATAAAAGGAGGATTGCCAATACTTCTCAAATCATGATTTGCTGATTCATGTATACCGACTAATACAAGTCTGTAGTCATTTCCATACATATTGCTGACAAGCGATTTTAATTGTTGCAATCCCGTCGTAATAAAATTAAAAATAATATTATTGTCAATATTTACAAAATATTTGTTAAATTTATCCATATTATCATAAAAGAATGGACAACATTTATTTTGTGTAAAATAAAGTGCATATTTAGAGATAATATCTAAAAATATTTTTCCTTTTGAGTCTAATTGACTAATATCATATAACATAGTATTAAATACATTTGGTGGTGTTTTTCTGCATGTACAAAAAACCTTGCCATTCATTGCAGAATCCCATGTAACTACAACTGAACCACCCTTGTTTACTCTAGTATGCAATTTGGTGACAAAATCAGAAACAGGATTTATAATATTTAACGAAATGCAATGTAAAATAAATTGATCAATCGATATGTAATGTGGAAAAATATCTTCTGGTAAAAAATCGTCGTAATTCATTATAATATAAACGCATATAAAAATAAATCCATATATAATATAAATGAATGAACCAGATCTAATAAGCAAATTAAAATTTATTGGAAGAATTAAACAAAATGAAAAAGTTAATACAAAATACCTATATACACAGAATAATAATTATGCAACATCTTTAACAAGGAGTTTAATATATCAAGACAGCCGCGAAAATCTTGTTACATTTTTAAATGATGTTATGGAAAAAGCGATTAAACTTATTACAGAATATTCTGAATCACGTGATATGTCTAAAAAACAATTATGTGTAAATGTATTTGAAGATTTTATCAATTCAAAAGAAGGATTAAAGAATTTAATTGTTACATATAAAGGTGATACAATGTTTGGATGTCGCTTAGATACAATAATTCAACATATTGAATCAAAAGAGTTTGAATTTAATAAAAAATTACAAAAATCAGGAATTCTAAAAAAACAAATATATAAACAACAGCAACTACAAGTTAAAGAATATTTTGGTAATATTGTTGATTCAGATAGAATAAGCGATAATGAAATTAACAATGAAATTAACAATGAAATTAACAACGAAATTAACAATAAAATTAACAACGAAATTAACAACGAAATTAACAACGAAATTATGCCGAACGATATTTACACAGACGAATAATTATATAATTATATAATATAATGCCAAAGTGTATAAATGATAAAACAAGAACATACAAAGGAACTGAGCCAAGTCCAAAGGGACTAGGATATTGTGGGCATGCGGAAAAAGTTGGGCAAAAAAGAAAAGGCAAAGACGGAAATAAATGGATTATAAAAAAAATAAAAAATGGAAGTAAAAGATGGATAAAAATTCCAATAAAAGTCAAAGAGAATATCGATAAAAAAACACGCTACGATAAATATTTTAGACGATTATCATTCAAAAAACAGAAAATAATAAATAAATTGCTAGCCGATACTAAAAAAAAGATACAAAAGGCAGGAATAAAGGTATTTATAGTACCGATACATTTGGAAGGTGGATATTATTTAACTGATTATGCTTGGGATGTTGTTGTAGATAAAGAAGGCGATGATTTTTTAGATATTCCATTTATAATAATACCATTAAAAATCAATTACGACAAGGAGTTGGAAACAAAGGACGGTGGAATTTATATTCAACATAATGTACAATATAAAAAGAAAAAAGAATTACAAGAGATATTAAAAAAAGATTTTGGAAAGAAATATAGTTGGACTAAATCAGCTGCAACGGCGATATTTATAAAATTTTAATTTATTTATGAATTTTTTTATTTTTACCAATGCTATTTAATTTTTGTTTTACTTTTTCTTCTTCTGCTTTAAGTTTGGTTAATCCGGTTGTATTGGAGGTTATAGATGCTTGTAATTTAGCAACAGTTGTTTCTAATTTGGTTAAAACTGCGTTATTTTTAGCAATATTAGTTTCATTTGTTTTAATAAAAGAATTTTGACCTAAATTAATTGAGTTTTGGACTGTTGAATTGGGTGTAGAAACAGCTGAAAGATGTTTAACACAATCATTTGTTTTATTATCAAGAAACTCGATATTATGTGAAGAATAAATTAAAAACAAGAAGGCAATTATAGAAATAATGAATACTAATACAAGACACTCTTTAATATTAATTTGAATTGTGGCAAAGTGCATTATATTATTTGATAATATTAAATTATTGAATAATTATTTGGTGCATTGTGGCGCGGCATTGACAGAATATCTATAGCGATGACATTTATTAAGGCATCCTCTTGGACATCCAAATAAAGTTCCATTGATACATTGCGCACAAAATCCTCTTGAACCATTATTGGATTGTCTAAAACATGAACAGCTACTATTTATTCGAGTATACGAGTTGGTTCTTCTTCTATAAGGTTTAATGTCTTTTTGAAATTGTAAATCTCCCAAAATAATAAATGTAATGACAATAAGTGTAAAAATTACTAATAAATAAATTATATTCATATATTGATAAGTTAGATTTCTTTTGTGAAGAGAAGCGAATTAATATTAATGAATAAATAATACAAAAGCATTATAATTAAAAGAATAATTAACCACTTCATATATTAGTAAAAAATTTTTTTATTTTATGATTTGTAAGTATATGTTCAAATATTATCATATATATATTTCAGACTTATATAAATTGAATATGAATCAAATAGCGCATCGTGAACATATATATTATTGATCGTAAGATTAAATGCTGTATGAATAGTTCCACTTGAATATTTATTTAAGTTAATGGCATTTATGTTGAATTTAGTAAAAATATTTCTAATATCATAAAAATAAGATTTCCATTTTCTAAATTTTTTTTTTGTTATATTGTGGATGTCTAATCCTTCTTCAATAATTTGGTAATCGTTTCCATAAGAATATATATCTAATAAATCATTGTCATGTTGGCAAAAATCATAAAATTTATTTAGTGCAGATGCAAATGGAATTCCGTTTTTATCTATTTTAGATTGAGTTATTTTTGTAAGATTTATAAAATATTTTGATAATTTTGGATTAAGGAGAGGACGAACAAAAATATTTAATTCATCGATAATATTAAAATTTTTATCAATTTTCAAGGCACCAATTTGAACTAATTCTGGAAATTGCGTAAATCTGTTATAGCCATTTTCATTTGTACCTTTCCAAGATGTATATTCTGTATCAAATATTACGAACATATTTATAATTTTGTTTGATATATAAAATTATAAATATCATATAGTTATATGAGGTATGATTATATTATAATAGGAGGAGGAATATCTGGTATAAAGGCAGGACATTTATTGAATAAAAAAAATAAAATTTTATTATTGGAAAAAAATAATAGATTAGGAGGGAGGATACATACGGTAACAAATGGCACAGAATACATTGAATTAGGAGCGAAATGGATGAGAACGGGGAAAAAGAAACAAACGATAATTCATAAAGTAAAAGGAGCGTCAAATCTTGTTGATTATTATATGCGGCTTGGATTTTCAATACAACAAATTGAAGATATAAATCTAAAAGAGGCTGAAAATTATGGCGAACATATGAATAAATTAGGATTATCAAATTTATATTTTGATGAATACGAAGAAACAATGGTTAAAAATGGTTATTATAATAAAATTAATTGGTTGATAGATTTCGCTTATGTATTAAATACACCTGTTATTAAAATATGCCGAACAAAAAAACGATTATATATTATAAATGATATGTATATAACAAAAAGTATTATATTTGCTATTCCATTAACAACATTGAAAAATACTTTTAGTTATTTATTGCCTATGTGGAAGAATAAGATATTGGGAAAAATGAAGATGGGAAATATTATTTCAGTGGCATTATTATTTAAAAAAAAATGGTGGAAAGATGATTTTGAACAGAAAACACATGGCAATATTGTTGTAATAAATGGTGGCAATGTTCTATATATGCATGAATTTTCAACAACGTATATGCGTTTGTGTAAGGATTATAAAAATATATTAGATTTTTTTTTTAAAAATGCGGAATCGCCAAAACAAACTATATATGAGGATTGGAATAAATTTGGCGGTGGATGGACATATCATAAACCTGGATTAAAATTGTCTGAAATCAAAAAATTAAGAATACCATATAAAAATATTCATTTGATTGGAGAATATACATCTATGACAAGATGGGGAACAACAGATGGTGCAGAGAAGTCAGCAGATTATTTAGTAAATTATATGATACCAATAAAAAATAATATTAGTAATTAGTATATGAATACTAAAAATTTTTGTTCGAAAGGTAATTTAGTTACAGTTATATGTAATCCAGGTGATCGTGACTTGTGGTTTAAAAATCAAGATAAGGAAGATCCAGTATATTCAAACATACAAAATGGGTGTTGGATTTGTAACATTGACCAACAACAGAAAGAAAATGGCAAATTATGTGAAAGAGCGTTATTTAATTCAAACACAGGACCATGTGAATATCCATATGACATCAATGCAATACGAGGAATGCAAAAGAGAGATTTTAGAAGTCATCCAATCAGATAATTTTTTTATGATTCATCCAATCAGATAATTTTTTTATGATTCATCCAATCAGATAATTTTTTTATGATTCATCCAATCAGATAATTTTTTTATGATTCATCCAATCA
>Ga0114934_10000425_pt1 | contig 26445 bp, 23 predicted proteins | sample 4SBtaG_2_FD_99695 | JGI IMG/M metagenome (GOLD analysis project Ga0114934, IMG submission 99695) | Deep subsurface microbial communities from Kolumbo volcano to uncover new lineages of life (NeLLi) - 4SBTROV10_white metaG | ecosystem: Environmental > Aquatic > Marine > Volcanic ...
ATACTTTTTTGATCGCCTGTTCTTTAAACGCTTCGGTATAACTTGATTTTATCATTTCGCTTCTCCTCAAAAAATTTCCCCCATGGGGGAAAAGAACAAGCGACAACTATGCTGACATATAGGAATACTGGGTAATGTTCCCCATTGCCAATTTTGATATCGAGAGCCCAAAGTTTAAAAACCCTGTTCTGGTTAATAGGACCACAGGTATAGAGATAGATTTGAATTCGGGTAACGCTAAGCAATGGCTTGACACTTTAATACCCTATTTTAACGACAGATCAGAGTTATCACATGTATCAAAGGAGTCAGAAACTGATATATTAGAAGCAATGCTAGCATTATGCGAATAAAACACTTAACAAAGCCACTTATCACGAGAATAAGGGGTTACCATATAGCCAACCCCTGTCAAAATGACAGATACCTCTTTCAGTCGCTGCTATAAACACTGTTCCAAACGGGCTTTGACAATATCCATCCAGACTGAGGGATTCACTTAGAACATCAAAAATCTCTCGTCTATCATCCTGTTGGTATCGTAAGCCTTCAAAGGAAAAGTGAAAGTAGGCTTGGTTCTCACGCACTTCAATTTCAGTTTCAAACCGGTTCTCCTACGGCCCCCTTCCTTTTCCATAAGGAAAATAACGCCGCAGCGAATACGCCGGCATTTCAACAAGATGCCAGACAGCGATACCCATAAGCAAAGTGGTTATAAAAGCACCGACAATTTGATCGGTTTGTTGCACGAAGGGTAAATCTATGCCGGTTAATATAAAAACATCCAGGGCAAGTAAATGCACAAGATACAAGGTGTAACTCATCGCTCCGAAATACACCAGTGGCTTCCAACTTAGAATTCGGGCAACCACATGATCATCATCAATTGCCCATAGTGCCCAGATAAAAAACCCCATGGCCAGAGCAATGGGTGTTTGATAGTGTGAGGTAGTAAACTGGAAGAAGCCCGCTTGTTTTAAACTGTGTTCTGTAAAGATTAAACCTACAATTACCACCGTAGAGAGCAATAGCGTCCAGGATGCAGACAGGCATTCCAGCTTATTGTTGATCTCAAACCATGCAAACAAACATCCCCAGACAAAATATTCCGTACAAACCGGTAGCAATGTACCATAAAATGAACGCGGATAATTTGCCATAAACCAAAATCTCGCCGCAATACTCGCCGCTAACAGCGTGAACAACATCAGCGTACGAAAACGCGCCGCTGTCAAATAAAGCACTAAAGGATATAGAATATAAAACTGTTCCTCTACGCTCAACGACCATAGATGCAAAGATTGGCTTCGCCATGCTTGCATAAACCAGGCATGAAATTCCGCCGAAGGTTGACTCACACTTAAGGAAAACAATTTGATATTGATCAAATAAAACAGATAACTCAATGGATAACTGAGCGAGCCGATAATGATCAATGCAAGAACCACGACGTAATATGCCGGACAAATGCGCAGAATCCGGCGTATATAAAATATTTTCAGCTTCCCAAGTAGCGTAGGCGCGGTCGCGGACAATAATACGTTGGTAATCAGAAACCCACTCATTACAAAAAAAACAGGCAATGCATAACCAAAATAATCCACTTTAAGTGGCATAGGATGGTAGTGGGTTGTATAAACCATCAAAAACAGTATAAAACGGATACCGTCAAGTTGATATTTCCTCATATTATTTTTTATGGAAATTGATTTGGAAATGTTGAACCTATCACAGATTTGCCTGAACTTAGATTCGCAGGAGCATCTTCAAATAACTTAGGCCGAATGAACAATAACTTAAAATCAAGTCAATCAAATTTTAGTTTCGTGCATCAACGCCAACCTATATCAAATCTAGCTCATACAGTCATTGGTCAGGAACCCGATAGCAAAACGCGATTATACAATTTTTCCATTTGGTCACTGTGCGCTTTAGCAGTAAAATTTTGTGAACTTTTTAAGCTTTCTCTGGCGAAACTCTCTCGTTTCAGTTGATCACTTAAAAGTTGTCTGACATATTCTGTTAATTCGCTGTCAGTATCGGCAAGATATCCATTTTTTTCATGCACTATAGAATCAAGAAAACTGTCATCGCGTCTTGCCACCACCGGTAAAGAACACATCATTGCTTCGATGAGTGTCATCGAATGCACTTCACTGGTCGAAGCAGTCACAAAAAGATCTGCCTGACTATAAAGTTCATGCATCGAATTCCAGTCTACAAAACCTGTAAATATGAATTGCTCTGCCAACCCCAGATTCACTGCCCGAGCTTTAAGTTTTTTGAATAGAGGACCGTCTCCTACAAATACCATTTTATTTAACGGATCAGCTCTTAATACCGGCAGTAGTGCATCAAATAATTCAGAGACGCGTTTTTCTTTACCAATTCGACCCACAAACAATACCACTTTATCGCTGCTACCAAGTTTCCATTGCAACCGAACCTGCTCAATCTCAGCCATCGATAAAGTTGTATGCTTGAATACACTGCTATCCAGGCCATTGGGAATGACATCGATAGCCGTATCTGGAACAATTGACTGATAATAATTTCGAGCCTTTTGAGATGGAGCAACGATTGCGCTACATCCTTTTAGAAGCCATTTAAACAATGTACGAATCAAAATCGGCCGAAACAATAGGCCATGCATAATATAGTGTCTGTAATCTTCCCACATGGTATGAACAGTCTGTACCCGTGGAATACAAAAACGCCTTGCCGCAAAAATAGAACTGACAGCAAGACTGAATTCAGTGTGGGTATGAATTAATTCGATATTGTTTAGCTGAATAATACGATTAACATCGGACTGCTTGACCCACCCGAACGCTAATTCCGTACCCAATCCAATGGGAAAAGATGGAAAACGGATAATCTCCGGATCGCTCTCAATATGTTGCCTGGCCTCAACGGTGAAAATAATCACTCGGTGGCCCTTTGCTTCCAGCCCCGCCCTAAGTTGACTAATCGAAGTGACTACACCGTTTTTAACAGGCACATAACAATCCGTAAATATAGCAATATTCACGGGTACAACCCTGTTCTCACAGATGAGTAACGCGTCTAAAAATTAGCTGAAACCTGACGCAGCCAAACCACCGGGACGGGAAATGATTTCCTTAAAAGTGTCGACTACCGTATCGAGCTGCTGGTCGGTATGCGTCGCCATGTAGCTGGTTCTTAATCTCGACGCGTTAGGTGACACCGCAGGAGGAATCACTGCATTGGTGAAGATCCCGGCGTCAAACAACGCACGCCACATGCCTAAGGTAGCCATTTCATCACCCAGAATAATGGGTACGATGGGGGTTTCGGTATTGCCTACATCCAACCCCATATCTGTAAATTCATTTTTCATACGCTGACTGATTTCGTCCAAACGCACGATCCGCTCCGGCTCCTGCCGAATAATACGTACCGCAGCCAACGCCGCGGCCGCATTTGACGGCGTAACACTGGCGCTGAAAATCATGGTTCGGGCAAAGTGCTTGATATAATGGATCACCTGAGCATCACCCGCGATAAAGCCACCAAGGGAAGCCAGGGATTTACTGAATGTCCCCATGATCAAATCGACATCATCGCTGACACCAAAATGAGCCGCCGACCCTCGGCCCTCACCCATAACACCAATTCCATGAGCATCATCAACCATCAACCGACAGTCATATTTCTTGCACAGACTTACAATTTCCGGGAGCGACGCTACGTCACCTCCCATACTGTATACGCCTTCAACTATAACCAATTTACCTGCTTTATCAGAACAGGTACGTATCACATGTTCCAGATGATCCATGTCATTGTGATGAAAACGCCGCGCCTCAGCAACCGATAAACGACACCCATCTATGATTGAAGCATGATCATCGTGGTCAATAATCGCCACATCGCGCCGCCCAAGCAACGAGCCTATAACACCTAAATTTACCTGATAACCGTTGGCGAACACCAATGCGGCTTCCTTGTTTACGAAATCAGCCAGTTCACGCTCCAATTCCTCGTGCAACGCCACTGTACCGTTCAAAAACCTTGCACCCGTACATGACGAGCCATACTGCTCAATGGCTTCTGCGGCTGCTTTTTTAACTTCGGGATGTGTTGTCAGGCCCAGATAATTATTCGAACCGATCATGACCAGGCGATGGCCTTGATAACTTGCTTCCGTACCTTCGTTTTCATCCAAGGGGATAAAGTAAGGGTAATATCCGGCCTTTTTAGCCACATGCGCCCTCTGAAAAGCGTAACATTTATCAAACAGGTTCATTGCGTAATCTACTCCTCGGCGACTCAGATTCTGGGAGGTTAGTTAAAAGCTCGTCACTAAGCACCCGACACTTCCTGTGGCAGATAAATCACCGATTCAGAATTTGAAATCTAAGTATTTTTTATATTTATAATCGCACAATTTCCACAGCAGGCAAACCCCTATCCCACACGCTGCCGAATGTATTTCACGACTTTGGTCTACCCGGTATTATGTGGTTGTTCACAACTCTACCCTGGGCACTTTACTCAGCCCCATTTTGGTTCCTATCTGTCAAACATATCGTATAATTGCAGCAAACTACAGGCTACAACCCGAATATACAAATTTCGTTCACAGTGTTTAACAAGAAAGACAAAAATTTTAAGTTAAATCTTCTTATCAAAACTGTCCAACCGGAACCTAATGTAGCTGATCTATTGAGTTTTATTCCCTCAACAGCTTTGCTGGAATGATACCATGAAACCGTGGATTGCAGTAGAAATCATCAGATTCACCACCAAATTTATTAATTCTGAGCAAACCATGCAAAGCATATCATTAAAGAGGTGCAAACTGTTGATACTAAGAACCTGTACAGTCAAAATGGTACCCCGAAACGCCCTGACCATAAAATAAAGTCGAATCGACGCCATAGGAGATATTGGAAATTATTATGAGTACAACCCTATCAATTAAACCAGTGTCTGACAAACAGGACTTGCTCAAATTTATTAATTTCCCTTTTACACTGTATCGAGACGACCAGAATTGGGTGCCGCCTTTTATACAGGAACGCCTGGATTTTTTTGACACCAATAAAAATCCTTTTTATGAACACGCTCGATATCAATTATTTCTGGCCTATTTAGATCAGGAGTTAGTGGGCACTATCGGCGCCGTAATTGACGATAACCACAATCAGGTTCATGACGAATTAATAGGGGCATTTGGCTTTTTCGAATGTATTAACAACGACATAGTAGCCGCCGCATTGTTTGATCATGCCGAAACCTGGGTACGTGACCAGGGAATGCAATCGATTCGTGGCCCGCTGAATTTTTCGGTCAACCACGAATGCGGGTTATTGATCGATGGATTCAATGAACCACCTATGGTCATGATGACTTACAACCCGGACTATTACCTAAGATTGATCGAAGGCTGTGGATATCAAAAAAATATGGATATGTTTGCCTATATCGGTGACATAGATGAGCTCTGGGACAATGCACCTGCGAGTCTTTTCCGTATTGCCGAAAAAGTTGTCACACGTGAAAAAATAACAGTTCGCACGATTAATACTCGCCAAATGAAACAGGAAAATCTGCTGATCCGCGAAGTCTACAATGGAGCATTTGGAAAACAATGGGGATTTGTACCCATGACGGTGCGCGAATGCGACCATTTTTCGGATGCCATGAAACGACTGGTGGACCCTAGTTTGATATTAATTGCAGAAAAACCGGATGGACAACCCATTGGAGTTTCACTCGCACTACCGGATTTTCACCAGGCATTACGCTGGTGTGGCGGTGGAAAATTATTACCGACAGGTTTGCTAAAGTTTCTTTGGTACCGGCGTAAAGTCAACCAAATCCGACTCATTGCCATGGGTGTCAAAGAGGAGTATCGGGGACGTGGCATTGACGCCGTGTTTTGGGTAGAAACCGCACGTGCCGCAAGAACACAAGGGTACAAAAGATTGGAATGCTCCTGGGTTTTAGAAGAAAACGATATGATGAACAGTCTTGGCCGAACCCTGCGGGGCAATATTTACAAGACCTACCGCATCCTCGAACGAGTTTTTACAAACCAGGATCCAGTCCGAGAACCGCCTCCTATACGATTGCCATAATAAGCTCATTGGGTATAATGGAATTCGGCATGTTGGGTTACTTTCGCGTGACCTAACTAAACAATAATAAACTTAACTTCCGCATAGAAATATTTTTCCATGTCTAGTTTTTTGATTTTATAACCACTTTTCTTGGTAAGGGTATCGTATTATGAGTAATTTAGCTGGCAACCCGGACATTTCCCGTGATGAAATTGTCGCCAGGCTGAAAAATGAACTGGTAGAACTCCTCGCCCTCGAGTCCTCTGATGAGATTAACGAAGATACACGTCTTGTTGAAGACCTTGATATTGATTCACTGGGTATGGTTGATTTGGTCATGCAAGTTGAAGACTGCTTCGATGTTGTATTGCCGACAAATTCAGATTTGAGCAAAATAAAAACATTCCGTGACGTGGTAGACCTTTTATGTAAACCACAGTCCACCGGATTGAATTCGACCGCGATTAACTAAGCAAATTTATGGATACCAAACCATTTTCGCCCAGTTTCCCTTCGCCCGACACGCTGGACAAGTTTTATATCAGTGGACGCAAAATGTGGCCTGATCTGGCGGAGCTTAAGGATCTGAAATTTGACCGTTCACGCGTTCCGGACGATGTGGTGCAATTTATGCGTAGTACGGCATTGAACGAATATGGTGTCGCCCACTATGTCGGCAGTTACCTGAAAAGTTATAACAACGACTTTAAATTGCGCATGTGGTCTGCTATCTGGGCCGCCGAAGAATACGTTCACTACGTGGTTTTAAGACGTATGCTTGAAGGTTTGGGCGAACCACTTACAGACGAAGATTTCATCGGCCTTGAAAAAGGTGATTTCGTCAATAGTTATTCAGAATATTTTGAAAGCATCCTGATCGATCCGGATATCGACAGGCGTATGGTTCAGCTGATTTTCGGCGTCATCCAGGAATTCGCAGCCGTTATTGCCTACACTGCGGCAGGTGAAAAATGTAATATCCCGGAAATGCGAGCATTATTTAAACGAATTGCCCGTGACGAAACGCGCCATTTCCGTTTTAACCAGGTTGCACTGGAATCTTTATGCAAAAGCTGTAGCGATGAAGAACGCGCCATGGTATGGCCCCAATTTCGTGCTATCTGGGGCAATTTGCAAATGCCACAGGAACATATTGAATACTTTGCCGACCTTGATATGGGAACAGAGTTATATACCGGATTGTGGAGTGGTGAATTAAAATCGCGGATGATCCTTCGTATGACACAATATTTCAAGAAATTTCGTCAGCCAATCGCCGCAGTCGCCGGGTAAATCTCGTAGCATCCTGGTCGAGCCGTTCGATACCGTCGTCGAAAACTCGTACTCGATGAATAGACATTCCTTTCCGTTTAAATTCAAAACCATCATTCTCTTTCCATCCAATATCGATTTCGCCGCACACATCGGTAACATTCTAATCACACCCTATGGAACCTAAGCAATCTACTGAAAGCCGAGTTCACTATGACACCAATCCAAGGGTGTTTGAATTAATGCTCGATGCAAATATGAACTATTCCTCGGGTTATTACCTGAATGATGATGATGACTTAAATACTGCTCAGATCCAGAAAATGGATAAGATTGCCGCGATCTGTGAAATGAAACCTGGAGATAAACTCCTGGATATAGGCTGTGGCTGGTCTGGGCCCATGCTGTATTTTGCCGAGCGCTATGGTTGCGAAGCAACCGGACTCACGGTCAGCGAAGTACAAAAAGATTGGGCAATGCAAATGGCCAAACAGCGTGGATTGGAACAACAGATCCACATCAATATCTGTGATGTCATCGAGTCTGAATTTGCCGACGATAGTTTTGACCAAATCATATTTCTGGAAAGCATCATTCATATGCAGGCCAAAGACAAAATTTTCAAGCTTTGCCAGAGAATATTAAAACCAGGCGGAATCCTTTTTGTGCAGGAAAGTTGCTACGATAAAAACTCTTTAACGGAAAAATATCGAAATGATCGCGGGTTTCTAGCCGTTGACCAGACTTTTGGTTATACCGGAGCGATGGTATCGGGAGGAGAAATGTTTCGTCTAATGGAAGAAGCCGAGTTGCTACCCGTGTATCTGGAAAACATTTCCACTCATTATCAGAAAACACTCAGCCAATGGGCCGAAAACATGGACGGACATGCGGTCGAATTACGAGCTGCAGCTGGAGATTTTTATGTGCATTTTCGGCGCTATATCATGTTGGCGCTGGCAACCTATAGAACCGAAAAAACCCTGTGTCATATGATTGCGGCACAGAAAACACCGAACGGTTGGACGCGAAGAATAAAAGGTTAAAGGTATTTATTCAGCATGACCTGCTTTTAGGAGCGAGGATTCAATAATATACGAATCTTGACTTGTCTTATTGTCCGTCTTCTGCGTTGTAGCAACAGTTGCGTAGCCCGACTATGCGCCTGTTGCTACGCCTTGAAGACAAACAATAATCCTGCGTCATTCTTTCGCATATTATTAAAACCTCGCTCCTTAGCGTGCAAATCCTGGATTATTCAGAACGCATGAATACTTCCCTGTAAGCACTGCTGCAGATACCCAAATAACCAAAGACTTGCAGCCACTTTTTTTAATTTCAGCAAATAGTTACGATTAAAAGCAAATAAAACTATTATTTCGTTCTGGCTGCGTTAATAAACGCAAGGCAACAGAACCAAAGATGGCTATACACGTTTCAGACAATTAATTGGCTTAACCCCTAAATCTCAACAACCTGATATAAATTGCTTTCATGAATACTTCTTCACGCGATATCTGCATAACCGGCATTGGTATGGTCACGCCACTCGGTATCGGCAGAAATCAGAGCTGGGAAGGATTTTGCGAAGGCCGATCGGGAATAGGACCGATACGCTACTATGATGCCGACCACGAACCGGTTCAAATTGCCGGTGAGGTTGCAGAAAATTTTGACGAAGAGTTTACCAGCAAAATCCGCCTGCCCTTTCGCAACCGTTATGCTCGATTTACTCGCCTGGCGCTGTTTGCAGGTCAGGAAGCCCTGAATGATTCCGAACTTGACCTACAACATGAAGATGTAACCCGAATCGGAGTGATAATGGGTGTTGCTGCGGGTCCATTACATTATATGGGGCCGGTCGAGGACTTTCTGCGCAATGGATCAGCAGAAATGGACAAAATCATCGACCACCATTTTGTCGTTAAAACCATGTTGAACGCACCCACCAGCATGCTAAGCATACGACATGGACTGGAAGGACCCTCAACGACAGTGAGTGCAGCCTGTGCATCGGGTGCTCATGCCGTCGCCATGGCGATGTCTTGGCTGGATAGCGGCCAGGTCGATGTGGTATTGGCTGGCGGTACTGATTCAACGGTCACCAAACATACCTTATTGGCCTATTATCGAGCAGGCGCATTATCGGCGAATAATCAAATGGGTTCAGCCGCAAGTTGTCCATTTGACCAAAATCGCAGTGGTTTCATTATGAGCGAAGGCGCCGCCGTGATGGTACTTGAATCAGGTGAACACGCTCGAAGAAGAGGTGCCGAAGCCTATTCCCGATTACTGGGATCGAGTCTTGTCAGCGAGGCTTATCAGTTGGCCGCACCCCGCAAAGATGGAGACTATATGGCCCGTTCAATGCGTCTGGCTTTAAAGAACGCTGCGGTTACCCCAAGCGATGTCGCTTACATTAATGCACATGCGCCCTCTACCTCTCAGGGTGACGCAGCAGAAGCCAAGGCCATTCACACCTTATTTGAAGATCAGACGGGAAAAATAGCCATCAGTGCGCCTAAATCCATGATGGGGCATCCTATCGGTGCATCCTCTGCTATTCAGATCGCACTCACCGCAATGACTATAAAATATGGTATTGTGACACCAACAATCAATCTGGAAAATCAGGATGCTGAAATTAAGTTACCCTTTATTCCCCAAAACAGTATCGAATTACCTGTCGGTGTTGCGCTATGCAATGCTTTCGGGTTTGGCGGCCACAACGCAACAATCGTTCTCGGTAAATGAGTTTTGACTCAGAATCCATTTAATCGTTATTTTATTTGGAGAATTTATCATGGACATTAGCTTTGACCGTGAAGACGAACGTTTTCACGCCGAGCTTAGAGAGCAGGTTCAAGGCTATTTTAAGTCAACAGGCCTGTCCACCTACGCCAATCGTGCAATGTGGTTGAATACTATTTGTATATTTTTGTTTACTTTTGGCTGTTATGGATTGATTTTAAGTGGACAATTCAGTGATTGGGTGATGCTGATGCTGTGTGTCGGCATGGGTATTGGATTCGCTGGCTTCGGCGCTAGTATCGCTCACGACGCAAGCCATAACGCCTATTCCCAACACCGCTGGGTAAATCGCTTATTGGCGCAGTCCTTAAATTTAATGGGTGCAAACGAGTACAACTGGCACATCAAGCACAATATCCTGCATCACCGTTATCCCAACATTTATGAAAAAGACGAGGACGTCAAAATCAGTCCTTTAATGCGAGTATCACCCTCAGCAGAATTAATACCTGCCAACAAATATCAACATATTTTCGCTATTCCCGCTTACGCGACGGTCAGCCTCAGCTGGCTGTGTTACGATATTATTCAATTTTTTGAGTTTGAAAAAATACACGGCAGAACACTGGATCACCCCAGACAACGCAAGGAACTGGTCTATCTGGTCTCATGGAAGTTATTCTATTTTTTTTATATTTTATACATACCGTACGTGGTTCTGGCCCTGCCATTCTGGAAGATTCTGATTGGCTTCTTTGTCATGCACGTAGTACTCAGCATGATTATTGTGCTGGTGTTTCAGGTGGCACACCTGATCCGGGAAACTCAACACGGCATTCCCGACTCCGCTGGACACATTTCTGATAGCTGGGCCGTACATCAAATAAAAAGCACTGCAAATTTTGCCTGCAATAATCGCTGGCTGACACGCTATGTCGGTGGACTGAATTATCAGATAGAGCATCATCTTTTTTGCGGAATTTGTTCGGTGCACTACCCGGCTATCCGGGTTATAGTCAAAAAAACCTGCGAAAAATATAGCGTACCTTATTTTGAACACAAAACATTTGGGTCTGCTTTAATATCGCATTTCCAATATCTTAAACAGATGGGAACATTGCGCCCGGTGACCGGATAGATACATAATAGCCTTGCCCACTAAAGAGCGAGGTTTTAATAATATGAGAAAGATTGACGCAGGATAATTGTTTGCCTTGAAGGCGTAGCAACAGGCGCATAGCAGGGCTACGCAACTGTTGCTACAACGCAGAAGACGGACAATAAGACAAGTCAAGATTCGTATAGTATAGAATCCTCGTTCCTAAAGAGCGAGCCCCCAAATTCTAATAAATCCAAGGTGTATAAATGCGCTGTTTACTAATCTGGCCAAGATTTCCCAAAACATTCTGGTCCTTCGAAGCGGTTCTTGAATTAGCCGGACGGAAAGCTCTCGTCCCTCCTTTGGCGCTCACAACTGTAGCGGCACTCCTGCCGGATTCCTGGGAATTCAAGCTGGTTGATCGGAATATACGCCCGGTCACAGAGGCTGAATGGAAATGGGCTGATATCGTATTATTTTCCGGGATGATCGTTCACCGCAGCGACCTGGTTGAACAGATTTCTATCGCCAAAAAGTATGGAAAACCTGTGGCAATCGGAGGACCCTATGCGACTTCCTGTCCTGACGAACTGGAAGCAGCGGGGGTGGAGTATTTGGTGCTGGACGAAGCCGAAATCACCTTGCCTTTATTTTTAGAAGCTCTGGAGCGGGGCGATACTCAGGGAGTTTTTCACGCCAATGGTGAAAAACCCGATGTTACTTCTACGCCAATACCCCGTTTTGAGCTGTTCGACCTGGATGCTTACGATACGATGGCACTCCAGTATTCAAGAGGCTGTCCCTTCCTCTGCGAATTCTGCGACATCATTACCCTTTATGGCCGAAAACCGCGCACTAAGACTCCAGAACAGGTACTTGCCGAATTAAATTACCTGTATGAATTGGGTTGGCGACGAGGGATATTGGTCGTCGATGATAATTTTATTGGCAATAAAAAGAATGCCAAAAAAATGCTTCGAGAACTTGAAAAATGGCAAAAACAACATAATTTCCCATTTCAATTTATGACCGAAGCATCACTGGATCTGGCCAGTGATAAAGAACTTATGCGTTTAATGGTCGCCTGCAATTTTGATTCGGTGTTCCTTGGAATCGAGACACCCGATGAAGACAGTCTTAGCCTGACTCGGAAATATCAGAATGTGCGTAACTCAATGGTTGAAGGGGTTGCATCAATCATTGAATACGGCCTTCGCCCAATGGGTGGATTTATCGTTGGATTTGACGGAGAAAAAAAGGGTGCAGGTACCAGAATCGCACAATTTATAGAATCGACCGCCATTCCCACGGCGAATTTCAGCATGTTGCAGGCACTTCCAAATACCGCCTTATGGGATCGTCTTAAAAAAGAAGGTCGACTGCTTAAATCCGATAGTGATATTAACCAAACATCAATGACCAATTTTGTTCCACAGCGCCCGGTAGAGGAACTCGCCCGGGAGTACGTAGAAGCATTTGCAGATATTTACGACCCAATCACCTATATAGATCGTGCATACCGCTGTTTTTTAAAACTTGGCGCTCCGGTAAAATTCAGTAAGATGAAAATAATTTTACCGTCACTCTATGAACTACGCGCACTGTATATCATGATGTGGCGTCAAGGGGTTATACGCAAAACCCGTTGGAAATTCTGGCATCATTCAATCAGTATTTTAATTAAAAATACCGCCGTATTACCGCACTATCTTTCAGTATGCGCACAATACGAACACTTTATTGATTTCAAAAATGTTGTACGGGAAGAGATTGAAGCACAATTAGAAGAACTGGAATATTTTGAAGAGGATGTTGCAAAAGTGGAGTATGTGACCTGAAAAACTGTCTAAGCGTTAACAACCAACATTCATTTTTCCGTGTCACCCGGATTCCGTTACACTTCATCCAGGCGACTAATTTGCCTCGTAGCAATCGTAGCCTGGATGAAGTGTAACGGAATCCGGGGCGACGTCAGCTAAAATAGGAGCGCCCGCCTAACCCCCCTACAACAAACTTACTAAATACATCGGTAGTTCGCCATCCGGGCTTTCCTGTAGTGCGCACAAACATAGTTTTTCTGAGACCAAAAGTCAGTTCGATTTGCAAACCTTTTCCAGATTGCCCACGATTACAGATATTGGTCACTCCAACTCCCTGGCGACTGGGGCTTGGATCGTCGCAAGCGTAGAAACCCTGATCGCGAAGTGAGTCGGCAATGATACGGCGTAATTCCTGATCCAGGCCACCGAAATAAACGGCCCGCTCCTCTCCCCGAGCGCCATGAATCGTAATCACAGAGCAGGCTTTCTCGACCATTGAAATCGCCTTAGGTTCATCAAAACGATTACTTGTGATATGCAATACCCGGTTTGGTTTTAAACCTGGTTTAATTCCATCAAAGCAATAACAGGAATGTTCACAACCCGCTATAGCAAGAGCGATCTGAGAAGTACCCCGTTCAATTTTTCCACCGTGAGGTGCGAGAATCAAAACATTACTCACACCAGAATATGCAGAAATTCGATAATCCTTATCCTCTACTTCGACGACACTCAACTCAGAAAAATTCGCATAGGCGTCCATAGTTACTGCCTTTTTCTATTTAAACGAGTTAGGATAGCGAAAGCCATTACTTGATATAATTTTTACACACCAGCGTATAACCCCCTATTGAGAAGTAGGCTGAAACTCAGTTCGTCAATTGTAGCGATAGCTACACAGACTGCGAGACTATGGCACAATACAATTATTCAGTCGGACACAAGTCTTATAGTTTTAAAGATTTAGTCGACGTACTGGCAAAATCTTCACCCGCTAAAAGCGGTGACTATCTGGCCGGAATCGCTGCTCAAAGTGACGAACAGCGTGTTGCGGCGCAGATGTTGCTTGCAGATATACCATTAAAGCGATTTCTTCAAGAACCATTGATTCCACCCGAATCCGACTCGATTACACGACTTCTATTCGAGCAACACGATATTGAAGCATTTTCCAGTATTGCAAATGACACAGTAGGCGAATTCAGAAATCGTTTACTCAGTTACCAAACGACAACGGAGAAATTAGCTCATTTAGCGCCCGGGTTACTGCCGGAAATGGTCGCAGCAGTCAGTAAAATTATGCGCAACCAGGATCTGATTCTGGTTGCAAGCAAATGTGAGGTAGTCACCCGTTTTCGCAGCACCATTGGTCTTCCCGGAAGATTATCGATACGTCTGCAGCCAAATCATCCCACTGATGATGCGCAGGGAATCGGTGCATCCATACTCGATGGCCTCATGTACGGCTGCGGCGATGCTGTTATCGGCATAAATCCGGCCACTGATAGCGTTGATCGTGTAAAACGGCTACTCACTGGCCTGGACGAGCTAATCCAAAAATTTGAGATACCCACACAATCCTGCATTCTTGCCCATATTACAACTCAGCTCGAAGCACTACGCCAGAATGCACCTATAGATTTGATTTTCCAGTCTATCGCCGGAACTGAAGCCGCTATGACTAGTTTTGGCATTAATTTACCATTATTAGAAGAAGCAAACCAGGCAGCCTTATCGCTGAATCGCGGCACAGTTGGCAATAATGTTATGTACTTCGAAACTGGACAGGGATCGTGTTTGTCGGCTGAAGCTCACCATGGCATTGATCAACAAACTTTAGAAGCCAGAGCTTATGGCGTTGCGAGAAATTTTAACCCACTTTTAGTAAATACCGTGGTGGGCTTTATAGGCCCGGAATATTTATTCGATGGCAAACAAATTATCCGCGCAGGGCTGGAAGATCACTTTTGCGGAAAATTGCTTGGGATTCCAATGGGGTGTGACGTCTGCTATACCAACCATGCGGAAGCCGATCAGGACGATATGGACAATCTTATTACTCTGCTTGCCGTCGCAGGATGCAATTATTTTATGGGCGTACCGGGCGCGGATGACATTATGCTCAATTACCAGTCCACGTCTTTTCACGACTGTCAGTATTTGCGACAGACATTGAATTTAAAACCGGCTCCCGAGTTTGAAGCATGGCTAATCAAAATGGGGATCGTTGATGCAAGCAATAACTTGCTGCCAACTGACAATCTACATCCACTATTACAAGCAATGTAGTATTCAAAAAGAGAGCTGAATTCAGTGAAAAAAACACTATCGATAACCGATCCCTGGTTTGACCTAAAACAACATACCTCTGCCCGTATCGCTTTGGGGCGAGCGGGTGGAAGCCTTACTACTGCAGAGTGGTTAAATTTTAAACTCGCCCATGCCCGGGCTCGTGATGCTGTACAGTGTGAATTTGATTGTCACGGATTAATTAAGCAACTCCAACAGCTAGGTGGAAAAGTCCTGCTTGTCCAAAGTCTGGTAAAGAATCGTGCTCAATATTTGCAGCGCCCGGATTTAGGGCGACGCTTAAATAGCGAATCAAGATCTATTCTGGAAGATAAAAAGCAGTCATCAGATTTAGTATTTATTGTCAGCGATGGTTTATCTGCCACTGCTGTACATGCCCACGCAACAAATCTTCTAAAATTATTGCTACCCAAATTGTATAAATCGTCCTGCTCTATCGCCCCTTTGGTCGTCGCTCGCTTTGGTCGGGTCGCGCTACAAGACGAAATCGGTGCTTTCCTAGGTGCGAAAATAGCCGTCATTCTTATTGGTGAGCGCCCGGGACTGAGTTCTCCAGATAGCCTGGGAGCCTATCTTGTCCACCACCCACAAAGCGGCAATACTGATGCCAACCGAAACTGTGTTTCCAATATTCGACCCTTGGGACTCGATTATGAAAAAGCGGCCGATACCATTTTTTATTTACTCACTCAAGCCAGGCAACGAAAACTATCAGGAGTAAAATTAAAAGATGACCGACAACTATTGAACGCAGGAGAAAAGCCTGATGTGGAATAACTATTCAAATGCATTTACATCAAGCCTCAACAGCTGTCTCCAAACCACCCATTCCGAAACCATCATCATTAATTTGCACGATTAGCTCTGAAAGCACCTGATCAGCCTGATCGGTCTGAATTTGGCAGGTTCCCGCATTGGCGTGACCACCTCCGCCGTATTTCAAACACAATTCACCAATATTTGTCTTCGAACTGCGGTCAATAATGGATTTTCCGATCGGCAGGGCAACGTTTTGTTTTTTCAAACCCCATAAGACATGGATCGATACTTTAATCTCCGGATAGAGCGCATAAAGCATAAAGCGATTGGCAGCGTATATGGTTTCTTCATTGCGAAGATCCAACACGCCGACATGGCCGTCAATTCGTATACAACGATGGATCTGCCCAACGGACTTTACCGAATGTTCAAAATAAAGCTCTACACGCTCGACCACATCCGGCAGACTCAATATTTCATCGATACTGTGTTCTTTACAATAATCGATGAGTTGCATCATTAACTGATAGTTGGAAATCCGAAATTCCCGAAATCGCCCCAATCCTGTACGGGCGTCCATCAGATAATTCAATAACACCCAGCCCTTTGGGTGAAGTATTTCATCTTCACTAAACTGTGCGGAATCTCCTTTGTCAACAGCATCCATCATCTCATTCCAACGCGCAGGAAAAACTTTCGAACCCCCATAGTAATCGTAAACCACTCTGGCAGCAGAAGGCGCATCAGCGTCGATAATGTGATTATCCGGTTTTTCACCGCCGCGTCGCATTATTTCACTTTCGTGATGATCGAATGCGAAATAACAACCCTCTACATACGGAAGATTTGTAGTCACATCATTTTCACCGATATCAACCTTGCCATCCTGCATATCCTTAGGATGAACAAATAAAATTTCACCGACCATGTCCAGCTCTTTAAGAAGAACGGCGCAAACCAGCCCATCAAAATCACTCCTCGTTACCAGACGGTACTTTTTTTCTTCTACCATGGTGAATCCTCCGAACAATTTAACTATTTTATGCAAGCTAACCGATATCGAGCTTTAAAACGACACTCAATACATAATAAGCTGGCTAATGAACCTTCTATTGAACATAGTCAAATCCCCTGTAAAAGCAAATCATCATGAGCATTATCGTGATAGATAGAGGACAGTTTCACACTACTACCGAAGATGGTATCGAAGTTCTAAATAAAACCAGGACTATTCACCTCTTTAATAAATAAAGTAAAAAACAAGCTCAATACTATAGTCTAAACTAATTGTTTGATAGACCACTTAGATTCATTTAATGGGTCGTCTAACCAATCAGATGCACAGTTAACAACTGAATATTACGAGGCGTTTATGAATACAACAATTATGGTCGGATACAATAACAAGTCATTTGGCAAGAAAATGCGATTGATGAACATGTTTCAATCTGTCGCAAATGAATGTGAATCTGACTCTATCGGTTTACAGAAAAAAGTCGCTGGATTATCCGATTCTGAAGGCGAACTAAGCATTGTCTGGGCCGAGCTTCCCAGCCACAGAGAGCTAAATGCTTTTAGCCAAGCATGGAGCAATTTAGGTGAAAAAGAAGAATGCGTGACCCACGTGTGGCTTGGATTGCCAGATAAACCACTAAAGCAATCTGTAAAAGCAGACCACAAAACACTGAATGCACTGTGCAAAAAAATTGCGGACGCCTATCTACACGAATACCTCCTCGAAAGTGGAAAATCCAGTGGGAAAGCCGAAAAAACAGCGGTCTTTGAAGGCAAAGATGTGGATAATAAATATGAACCCGAATGGAACCCAAAAGCCGAATCTATTGAAAACAGCGCCTAAGGAGCGAGGATTCAATAATATACGAATCTTGACTTGTCTTATTGTCCGTCTTCTGCGTTGTAGCAACAGTTGCGTAGCCAGCTATGCGCCTGTTGCTACGCCTTGAAGACGAACAAAAATCCTGCACCAAACTTCCGGATATTATTTAATCCTCACTCCTAAGCACAAAACTCGCTGAAAGCAATACTAATCCAGGCGTCAACTATTTGTGAAACAAATATTATCGATAGCCTCGATAAAAACATGCCACAAAAAGTGAGCAAACCATTATTATCATTAACGGATAATCACCATGATACATATAAGGTGTACTTCCCTTCATGGGTACGATGGTTTCGGACAACGCTGCTATTTGCAATCGAGGTAACTGCCTGATAATTTTTCCTGATGGAGAAATAACAGCGGTCAATCCAGTATTGGCAGTACGTAACATATAACGCCCGGTTTCAAGTGCACGCATACGTGCCATCTGCAAATTCTGATCAAGTGCTATCGTGTCTCCAAACCAGGCATCGTTGGTAACACTAACCAAATACCGCGCGTCAGGCATCGCTGTCAGCGATTCATGCCCAAATACATCTTCGTAACATATTGACACAGCCACTGCAAAGCCACCTGCTGTAAATAATCCCTGATCAGGGAGTCCGGGACTAAAATTCGACATGCTAAAATCAATCACATAATCGGCAATCAGCTTCGACACTGGTTGATAGGGAAGATATTCTCCGAAGGGCAGTAAATGTCGCTTGAAATAGAACCCTGAATCAGTACCGACAGAAACAACAGCATTAAAAGTCCGATCCGATTCCCTGTCGACATAAGGCAGTCCAATCAACAGATCTGTATCAGTATCCCTGGCCTCATTTCCCAAATCTTCGAGCAAGCCACTGACAATATGGTAAGAAATCGGTATCGCGGTCTCTGGCCAGACGATTAAACGCGAATCCCAATGCTCACGAGTCATATCAATATAACGACGTAATGTTTCTTTCTTGGTTTCCGATTCCCATTTCACTTTCTGAGAAATATTTCCCTGCAGCAGGGTCACCTTAAAGGATGCACCCGCGGGTTCTGTCCAATGTATATTGGAGAAAACAAAGCCTATTCCACCGATCAACAGTATAACCACCAACGCAATCCATCGGGTCTGTGAAGTATAACGATAGAGGGTCGTCATCAGTCCCGCTGCCATGGCGACAACTAAGCCGATACTGTATACACCGCCAATATTTGCAAAACCGGCCAATACAGAATCAATCTGGCTATAGCCCACCTGCAGCCAGGGACAACCAGGAAAGGTCATCCACGCACGCAACCATTCCAGAAAAACCCAGAAACCCGGCATGACAACCACCAGTCGGGTGACAGGCCCTGGACGAACGCTAAATACCGACAAATATCCAGCAACAGCAGGAAATAAAGCGAGTATCACTACCCATGAAGCAGCAATAAAAATTGATGTGAGCTGACTTGCACCCGCAAAATCATGAACACACACATAGATCCATGTAATTCCAAAACCAAATTGGCCAAGACCAAATAAAAAACCTCTGAAAAACGCTGAATGCAGAGTAGCATTCTGCCAGGCATGGAATAAGACGGCCAGACTGAGCAATGCTACTGGCGAATAGTTATAGGGCGCAAAAGCCAATGGAAGGATACACCCGGCAAACAAAGACATTGCGCTCGGTATTATTCCTGATTTGTTCATCCAGGGTATCTACTCTGTTGGTTAGGTGCTTGAAGTTCTAATTACGTTGAGTAGTTGCGAGCGAGGATTCAATAATATACGAATCTTGACTGGTCTTATTGTCCGTCTTCTGCGTTGTAGCAACAGTTGCGTAGCCCTGCTATGCGCCTGTTGCTACGCCTTGAAGACTAACAATAATCCTGCGTGAATCGTTCGCATATTATTAAAACCTCGCTCCTTACCATGCAACTAAATTGTTAACACTTTGCGAACAATTCAATGACTGTAATTAATAGTAATGAAATGGTTAAATAGACCAACAGCGAAGTCTATTCTCCAGAAAACGGCGGGGAAGCATCCCGAAGTTGATTGGCCTTTTCTTTGCTGAGTTCCACCCGTAATAACAAGACACGTCGATTATCTGCACGCAACACTGTAAACCGGAATGGATCAAGTTCTACCTGCTCTCCGCGTAAAGGAACATGATCCAGATGGCTGACAATCACCCCCCCCAAAGTATCGAACTCTTCATCGCGAAAATCAGCCAGAAAAACCTCATTAAACTCTGCGATAGGCATCAATGCTTTGATGCGATATTCCCGATCATTGCGTTTAAAAACATAGTTTTCGTCGTCAATGTCATGTTCATCCTCTATTTCACCGACAATCTGTTCAAGAACATCTTCAATAGTCACTAAACCTGCTGCCATTCCATATTCATCGACCACAATCGCCATATGACTTCTATTGGCACGAAATTCGTTTAACAAAACATTCAAACGCTTACTTTCCGGCACGAAACGCACTGACCTCATAAGCTCCTGCACCAGTAACCCATTATTATTCTGGCCTTTCGCCAAAAGATCCTTTGCCATCAATATACCGACCACTTGACTGCGATCTTCACCAATGACAGGAAAGCGTGAATGGGCGGATTCTATGACCAGCGGTAAGGTAGTACCCACTTCTGCATCACGGGGAACAACGACCATTTGCACACGAGGCACCATTATGTCCCGAACCCGCATTTCGGAAACCTGTAGAACACCCTCAATCATCGCCAATGCCTCACCGTCGATCAGGTGTCGATTACGCGCTTCACGTAAAAGCTCTATCAGGTCATCTCTATCCTGGGGTTCCCCGGTCAAATAATGACTCAGACGTTCAATCCAGGATTTTGGAGGATGGTTTTCAATTACACTGCCCTTGATCACGATACGATAATCTCCCGGTAAGGGTTTGGAAAACCTAAATCTGCGAGTAATTTCATCTCCTTTGCTTCCATCGCATCAGCCTGGTTCTCTTCAACATGATCAAACCCAAGTAAATGCAATACTCCATGAACGACCATATGAGCCCAGTGCGCATGCGTCGATTTATTTTGTTGCTGTGCTTCCTGCTCTACAATCGGAGCACAAACGACCAGGTCCCCGATACAGTTTGACGGAATACCTGCCAGCGGCTCGTAACAAAAACTCAAAACATTTGTCGCACCCTGTCGTTTGCGGAATCGATGATTAAGTTCCGCACTTTCGTTCTGATCAACAACACGAATAACTATTTCGCCGTCACCCTTGCAAGCAGACAACACGTTATCTGCCCAGGTAATCAAGGTTTTTGAGTCAGGAACCGTCGCAGATTCATAAACCCTTTGTATTTCGATTTTATTCATTCAGCTGTAGATTCACCCTTTTCGTATACTTCGTAGGCAGTAACAATTCTTTGGACTAAAGGATGTCGGACAACATCTTTTGAATCAAAAAAGGTAAAACTAATGCCATCAACATCTTGTAGGATTTTTAACACATGACGTAAACCTGATGGCTTTTCTTTAGGCAAATCAACTTGAGTAATGTCTCCGGTTATCACGGTTGTAGAACCAAACCCAACCCGCGTCAAAAACATTTTTATCTGCTCTGGTGTGGTATTTTGAGCCTCGTCAAGTATGATAAATGAATCATTTAAGGTTCGTCCACGCATAAACGCCAGGGGTGCAACCTCAATCACATTACGTTCGATTAATTTCTCCACTCGCTCGAAGCCAAGCATTTCGTAGAGTGCGTCGTATAAGGGACGTAGATAGGGATCGACTTTCTGAGCCAGATCACCCGGCAAAAAGCCCAGTTTCTCACCTGCTTCAACTGCTGGACGCGCAAGAATCAATCTGCGCACCTGTTCGTTTTCCAAGGCATGCACAGCACAAGCAACAGCCAGATATGTTTTTCCTGTACCCGCGGGGCCTACACCAAAATTGACATCGTGGCTTAGAATATTTCTTAAATAACGCTGCTGGTTAGGGCCACGACCTTTAATCATACCGCGCCGTGTTTGAACCTCTAATCTATCCGTTTCGCTGTTACGATCAGAAACCAATGCATCGATCGAAGAGACCTGCATGGACAGGTGAACGGTTTCAGGTGTAATAGATTCTGTCGCGGTCGTATCAAAAAGCAACTGGATAATTTTTTGCGCAGCATTGACCGGTCGGTTCGAACCCATTATCTGGAAGTGATTGCCGCGACTGGATATTTCCACACCCAGACGACTTTCAATCTGACGCAGATGCTCATCGAACTGGCCGCACAGATTAGCCAATCGAAGGTTATCTGCGGGTTCCAGAGTGAGCTCAGTGGATATCGAATTTATACTCAATTCTTTTTAGTACCGCACTGCATTAAAGGCGGTAAGTTTTCCGGTTGCATATTTCCATCCCAACGCGCACGCAGTGAATTGGGCATTGCTTCTGTAATAACAACATTGACCAATTGACCGATCAAAGCTTTAGGTGCCATAAAGTTTACCACACGATTATTTTCCGTGCGCCCAGATAAAACAATCGAGTCTTTCTTTGATACCCCTTCGACAAGTACCGTTTGTTCACTGTGTATCATGCTTTCGGATATTTTAGCCGCCGCCGTACTTATCACCGATTGCAATTGCGCCAATCTCCGTTTCTTCGTTTCGGAACCCGTATCATCTGTAAACTCCGCTGCAGGTGTTCCGGGCCGGGGGCTGTAAATAAAACTAAAGGAATGATCAAAACCTATTGTCTCGATCAAATCCAGCGTCTGTTCAAAATCCTTTTCGGTTTCCCCGGGAAAACCGATAATAAAATCTGAAGAAATGCTGATACCCGGACGAATCTCCCTCAGCTTTTGGATCTTATCTATATACTCTTCCCGTGTGTGGCCTCGCTTCATTTGCCTGAGGATCGAATTACTACCACTTTGTACAGGCAGGTGAAGATGATTAACCAGCTCAGGAATTTCACTATACGCCTCAATCAGGCTGTCGCTAAACTCGACTGGGTGAGAAGTGGTATAACGAATCCTGTCGATACCCTCCACCAATGCAACATAGTTTAACAATAATGCAAAATCGGCTATTTCTCCGTCTGCCATTTCCCCACAATAGGCGTTTACATTCTGACCCAGTAGATTCACCTCACGCACACCCTGCTCCGCAAGCGCGGTAATTTCTCGTACCACATCATCGAGAGGTCGGCTTATTTCCTCCCCACGCGTATAAGGAACCACACAAAAGGTACAATACTTACTGCATCCCTCCATGACAGACACAAAAGCCTTCGGACCTTCGGCCCTGGGGTTCGGTAATGCGTCAAATTTCTCTATTTCCGGGAAAGATATATCAATGAGCGAGCATTTTTTCTGTCTTACACCGTTTAACAGTTCAGGCAGCCGGTGCAAAGTCTGCGGGCCAAAAACAATATCCACGTAGGGCGCACGACGTCTGATCGCATCACCTTCCTGGCTTGCCACACAACCGCCCACGCCAATAATAAGATCGGGGGATTTTTCTTTGAGTTTACGCCACCGTCCCAATTGAGAAAATACTTTTTCCTGCGCCTTTTCACGTATCGAACAGGTGTTCAGTAAAAGTATGTCTGCATCTTCTGGTGTATCTGAACGTACAATACCGTGAGAAGCATTCAGCACATCCCGCATTTTGTCAGAATCATATTCGTTCATCTGACAGCCAAATGTCTGTATAAAAAGTTTTTCAGTCATAATCTTAAATTCAGTTATCTCCATAGTGTATCAAATTTTGCCAGAAATCGCTGGCGGATGAAAAATTTGACCGAGAAATAATGCTGTCGACGGAGAACACTGGTTTAAGACCAACATTTCATTATGAGTGAATGCGTAACAAAATGTTTTTAACGATGTCAATCTGGATCAATTGATTGAAAGCCATTTTCCAGCAGTATGCCTTTATTCTAGGGCAACCTGCCAATTACAACAATTCAACCCAGTGCTTTACCGGTAGATCCGTTTTAGACTGCAAATGCATCAAACAGCCGATATTTGCGGTTGCGAGTATGTCAGGACTGTCAGACTGCAACGCCTGAAGTTTATTCGACAAAAGTATTTTTGCCATTTTTGGTTGCAGAATCGAGTAAGTACCGGCAGACCCACAACATAAATGAGAATCAGGCACTGAGGTCAAGTCATATCCTGCTGCGACGAGTATTTTCTCGACCACTCCGTTAATCTGAAGTCCATGCTGCAATGTACAGGGAGAATGAAAAGCGACCCTTTGTTTTTTTGAATCCGCCACCGCCGTACAATCCAGATCCGCAACAATTTCAGACAAATCACTGACCAGAGCGGAGATTTTAGCTGCTTTATCCGCATAAACTGGATCATGTTTTAGCAATTCACCATAGTCTTTAACCATTACACCGCAACCACTCGCCGATACGAGTATCGATTCAGCCCCATTTTCTATATAAGGCCACCAGGCATCGATATTCACGCGGGCAAATTTTTGCGCTTCTATTTCCTGCCCAAGATGAAAACTCACCGCACCACAACAACCACCTTGAGATAAACGAATCACACTGATGCCAAACCGATCCAGCAAGTGCGCCGCAGCAGAATCGATCTGTGGCGCGAGTACAGCTTGCACACAGCCATTTAGTATTAGGATTTTTCTTCGATGTCTGGATTCAGGCCAGGGCGGACAATACACTCGACCTGGAATCCGACGTTTTACCGCAGCAGGTAAAACAGGTTTTATTCTTAATGCCAACGAATAAAAAGGCTGGACTCTTTTCGGATAAGGTACGAGAAATCGAAGCAATTTCCTAAACCAGCTGCTCACCATAGGCCGCTTTAGCTTGCGTTCGACAATGCTTCGGCCAATATCAAGCAAACGCCCATATTGAACCCCCGATGGACAAGTGGTTTCGCAAGACTTACAGGTTAAACACCGATCCAGATGTAATTGAGTATGCCGACTCGGTGTATTTCCTTCCAGAACCTGCTTTATCAGATAAATACGACCGCGTGGCCCGTCCAGTTCATCACCAAGTACTTGATAAGTCGGACAGGTCGCATTGCAAAACCCACAATGCACACAACTACGCAAAATCTTTTCTGCTTCCTGGCCCTGCGTCGTTCCCTGTATGAAATCGGCCAGTTTAGTCTGCATAAATCACCATTCTTTATACAGACGAAAAGGATTGAATATTCCGTGTGGGTCGAAAGCCTGCTTCATATTTCTATTGAGTTTCGCCAATGGTGCAGACAATGGCTGAAAACGATCGCCATTGCGGTTCCCGGAACGAAACAAAGTGGCATGTCCACCCATCGACGCAGCGAGTTTATACACGGAATCCGGCGATTCGTCGCTTACCAGCCAGCGTTGTGCCCCACCCCAATCATAAAACCAACTGCCACCCAGATTAATTCTGGGGCTCGCCGGAGCAACCGACAGACGCCACAGATTCTCCTTTGTTTCAAAAAAAGGCAGGGTGTGCTCACGCAGAGCTACCCAATATTCATCGCTGTTTTCTACCCGCTCACCGCCAAGACGTTTTACAGCAGACAAAACAGCAGCAGATCCACCCGACAATCTGATATGAACACAATTATCATCCCATACCAGTGCTGACAATGGAAAAGGTTTAGTCGCCCATCTATTCATCGATTGCAAAGCTTCGATCTCGCTCATTTCCATGCGCAGGCTAAGCTCTGTCTCCGGTTGTGGCAACACCTTAACAGAAACCTGCAACAACAGCCCCAATGTACCCATTGCGCCTACCATCAGCCGAGATACATCATATCCGGCCACGTTTTTCATCACCTGGCCACCAAAAGACAATATTTCAGCCTGACCATTGATAATCTGACAACCTAATATAAAATCCCGAACTGAGCCGGAGAATGGGCGACGTGGTCCTGACAATCCACAGGCAACTGCTCCACCGATTGTTGCACTTTTACCAAAATACGGGGGTTCAAAACCAAGCATTTGTTTTTTTTCTGCAAGCACCGATTCAATAACTGATAAGGGTGTCCCACAGCGGGCGGTCAATACCAATTCGGTTGGTTCATAACTTAGAACTCCTGCATGTCCACTTACATCCAGACAATCACCCCTCGTATCTCGACCATAAAAAGATTTGCTGCCGCCGCCACAAATAGACAGACTGGAATGTTCTGCAGTAGCTTTTCTGACCGACAACTGCAATTGCTGACTAATATCCTGCATATCTATTCAAATATAAAAAAGGAACCATAAATGGATCTGCTGGTGATTTTCATTGTTACAGGCTCGCTTGATTTTTGACTATGACAGAACTTCTTGCCCCTGGATGGAATGTAACGCAATCCGGGGTGTTTCCGGTAAGGAGCGAGGTTTTAATAATATGCGAAAGATTGACGCAGGATTATTGTTTGTCTTCAAGGCGTAGCAACAGGCGCATAGCAGGGCTACGCAACTGTTGCTACAACGCAGTAGACGGACAATAAGACAAGTCAAGATTCGTATAT
>Ga0114934_10000426_pt1 | contig 26387 bp, 26 predicted proteins | sample 4SBtaG_2_FD_99695 | JGI IMG/M metagenome (GOLD analysis project Ga0114934, IMG submission 99695) | Deep subsurface microbial communities from Kolumbo volcano to uncover new lineages of life (NeLLi) - 4SBTROV10_white metaG | ecosystem: Environmental > Aquatic > Marine > Volcanic ...
ATTCTTTTAGGGATGCTCAATTTTAATTTCGTTTGAAGTAAAGGAGGGAAATCAAAATTAATCGCATTCTTTTTGGAATGCTCAATTTTAATTTTGTTTGAAGTAAAGGAGGGAAATCAAAATGGTTAAGGCGAAACACAAGGGCCCAAGAGCTAAGTCAAGGTATATTACTAAGAAGGGTAAGAGAGAAAAGGGTATGCCTACTGTTAATAAAATGCTTCAGGTGTTTGAAGTTGGAGAAAAAGTTCATATTAATATTAATCCAAGCATTCATAGTGCAATGCCACATAGGAAGTTTATTGGCAAAACAGGTGAAGTAAAAGGAAAACAAGGAAATTGTTATATTATTAAAGTTAAGGATATGAATGCAGTTAAGGATATTATTTTACATCCTGCTCATTTAAGTCCTATTAAAAAACAATCAGTTGTAAAACCAATTATTAAAAAGCAAGAAGTTAAACAGGAGCTTGTTGTTCAGTCAAGTTTAAAAAAATGAGGGTTTATTTTAAAATTAAGAAATTTAAATGAGGTGTTTATGGGTTATGGTTTCTGAAATTATTGAAAGTAAGTTTTTGACTTTGCAGGAGGTTCATAAGATTCTTGAGCAGAGGAAAAAAGAAGAAGACGAAAGTACTTATGAGCAAAAAGTTACTTTAGAGTTTGCTAAAGAGTTTGGTAAAGGTAAGGTTAGTAGTGCTTTGAAGCTTGTTGAAAAACTTAAGGAAATGGGGGTTGATGATGAAACTAGTGTTAGTTTAGTTAATGTCAAGCCAACTTCTCCTGAATTAGTTAAGCTTTTTTTTGAAAAGTCAAGGTTTGATTTAACTGATGATAAAATAAAGCAAATTCTTGCTTTGTTTAAAGAAGATTAAAAACTTTTCTTTTAAAAAAAAGTAAAAAAGTTTTTTTATTTTTATTGTTTCATATTAAATTTTATTTAATAATTGAATTAAATTGTGTGAAAAAAATTATGCGTGAGGATACAGCGATTGTATTGGATTTCCTACCAAATGGGTATGTGAGTTCCTTTAGAAAGGAAGCAATAGTGCAAGCTTTAGGACCTAAATACTTATCTCTTTTAGAGTTAGTTGCTAGGGATAATGTTAAAATTAATATTAATGAAGAAGTTTATATTGGGCCTGAGAAAAGAGAGAAAATTAAATTTATTAAAGGTAGGTTAGATTATCAAAAATTAACTGCTACTGCTAGGAATGAGTTAAAAATTAATTTGGAAAAAATTGCAAGTGATAAAGAGGATTTTTTTGTTAACTTTTTTAATAAAGCAGGGGCTATTACTGTTAGACAGCATTCTTTAGAATTACTTCCTGGTATTGGTAAGAAGCATATGAAAGAAATTTTAAAACAAAGAGAGCAGAAGCCTTTTGAAAGTTTTAAGGATATTACTGACAGGATTAATTTAATGCCTGATCCTAAAAGATTAGTTGTTGATAGGATAATTGAAGAAATGAGTGGTGGTGAAAAGTATTACTTGTTTGTAAAGCCTATTAATAAAAATAATACAAGAAATAGAAGATACTAATAACTCTTTTTTTTTAAAAAAAAATAAGAAAAGATAATTTAAGAAGGTGATTAAAATTAGTTTAACTCAAAAAGTAAGAGAAATTTATGCTAAATATAATTTTAGAGCAAGCCCTGTTTTAGATCAATTTTTTATAATTAATAAAGGTGTTATTGAAAGAGTAGTTCGTTATGCTAATGTTAATAAAAATGATATTATTTTAGAAGTTGGCCCTGGGCTTGGTTTTTTAACAAAAGAAATAGCTGAAAAAGCAGGTAAAGTAATTGCAATTGAAAGAGACAAGAAACTGATTCCTGTTTTAGAAAGTGAGTTAAAGGATTATGATAATGTTGAATTAATTTTTAAAGATGTTTTAAAAACAAAATTACCTAAATTTAACAAAATTGTTTCTAATATTCCTTACTCTATTTCAGCTCCTTTAAGTGAAAAATTACTTAATTATGATTTTGAGTTAGCTGTCTTATTTTTTCAGAAAGAATTTGGCTATCGTATGATTAAAAAACCAGGACAAGAAGGTTATGGAAGGTTGTCTGTTATGGCTCAGCATTATAATGAAGTTGAAGTTAAAGAAACTGTTCCACGTGATGCTTTTTATCCACAGCCTAAAGTTGATTCAGTTATTGTTTTATTGAAAAGAAAAAAAGAAGTAACTAAAGATGATAAATTTAATTTATTAGTAAAAGAAATTTTTCGTTATAAAAACAAAACAGTTAAGAATGCTGTTAAAATTGCTTTTAATAAAAACATTGAAGATGAAAGAAAAGTAAGAACTTTAAAAGATGAAGATTTAATGGAATTAATTAAGCAAGTAATGGATTGATTATTAATGAGTAATAAAGGGGTTAAAAAAATTATTCTTTCTTCTGGACAATGCAGTTGGAAGAAATGCTTTGCATGTGGCTGGGGACAGTTGAAAGCACCAGTTAATGAAAGTTTTCTTAAAAAACGTGTTGAGTCAGAGTCTTATGATAATTTTAAAACAGTTAAAATTTTTGTGTCAGGCAGTTTTCTTGATGACAAACAGTTTCCAAGAGAATTTCGTAAGTGGCTTGCTGGTTTTTTAAAACAAAAAGGAATTAAGAAACTTGTTGTTGAATCACGCCCTGAATTTATTACTCAAGAATCTTTAAATGACTTTAAGGATTTTGATTTTACTGTTGGCATTGGCTTAGAGTGTGCTGATAATGAAGTGCTTAAAAAATACGAAAAAGGATTTAAGGTTGAGGATTACTTAAAAGCAGTTGAGTTGCTTCATAAAAACAACATGCATGTTCGTACTTATTTAATGGTTAATATTCCATTTGGTTCAATTGAATTACTTGATAAGAGTGTTGAGTTTGTTGAAAAACACTCTAAGCAAGAGGATTATCTTGTTTTAATTAATACTTTTCCTCATAGCAAGTCAAGATTATTTAATTTATGGATTAAAGGTGAATGGAGTCCTTTTACTACACGAGAGTTTGAAAAAATAGTAAGTAAGTATGAAGAAAAATTCAGTAATATTGAAACTGATTCTCAGAATTACTTATTTGTCCCTAAATTTCCAGTTGAACAGAGAAAATTATTAAAAGGAGCTAATAGCGAAATTCTTAATCATAGGTTTTTTGAAGTATGGCAAGATTATTTTAAAAGATTTTATGAAGTCCCTCAAGGTAAAAAATGGGTTTTGTTTCTACAATGTAGTTTTAAAAAGCCTTATTCTCGTTCAAAAACACATAAAGCAATTAGTAAAGTCTTAAATAACTTCCCTGATTTTGTTTTTAAAACTCATTTGGTTGTGTTAAGTACTCCTGGTGTGATTCCAATGGAGTTTGATAATTATTACCCTTTTAATGCTTATGACTGGCCTGAATGGGAGGAAACACCTGAAATAAAACAAGAATATATTAAAGTAATCAGCAGAAGAATTAAAGATTACTTAATTACTCATAAGTATGAAAAATATTTTAGTTATTTAAAACCAACCAGTGAAACTTATACTGCTTTAAAAAAAGCATGTGATGAACTTGGAATTGAACTTATAAACTTGTTTGATTTAAAAGTTTTTGAAGAAATTAAAGAAGAAAAAAATCCAGTTGCTAACAAAAAAGCATTAGATAGTTTGAAGAAAAAATTAACTGAATTAAATTAAAAAAAAAATTAATATAATTTAACTTAATATAAAAAAGTTAATTTTAAAAAAAATTAAAATACAATTAAAATTAATTTAAAAAAAAATTAAAATACAATTAAAATTAATTTAAAAAAAAATTAAAATACAATTTATATTAATATAAAAAAATTAATTAAAAAAGAATAAAACTAAAAGCTTAAATTCTATTTCTTCTTATTACTTCTTTAATGAAACCTTATTTTAATTTAATTAGTAAAATAAAACAATCTAATTACTTGCTTCATGAAACAAAAAAACATACTCTTAAAAGATTTTTTATTGTCTTGTTTATTTTCCTTGCTTATCTTTTTTTTGTATGCTGGAAATACGGGGTAAGTGGAGGCATTGAAGTTGGCTTGCTTACTTGGGCATTTTTTGTTTTCTGCACTCCTATTGCAGATGCTGGTTTTTTAGTTGGTTTTCCCGCTCGTTTGCTGGCTGGAGTTAGGATGATTTACTCTGAAGTTATTGTTACTTTTATTGGTTTTTTTTTAACTGCTTATTTTTTATTTTTTAATTCAAGTATTTTTGAAAAAACAAGTTTGCTTAAATTATATAAGGATATTCTGATTCATCCTTTTCCTTTTTGGTTAATTATTATTGTTTCAACTATTGGTACTTTTTTATCTATTTATTTTGGTGATGAATTAATTGATGTTACAAAACACAGTGAAAGAGAGAAATTTAAAAAGCATAAGAAAAAGTACTTGTTTGTATTATCTTTATTCTTTTTTATTTTTATTGTTTTATTATATGAACAATTATTACAGGGTTTGAATATTAAATTTTAAATTTTTAGATTTTGTATCTTTTTCTTTTAATTTTATGCCAAATGTTTTTTTCAACTGTTTCTGCTGTTCTTTCATAATTTTTTTCAAAGAAATAAGTTGCAATTGAAGTTAATGCCACTAGTGTTAAAGCTACTCCGAAAATAATATAAACTACTGTAAAAAGTTTTGAAATAGGGTGAGTTGGATGCAAGTCACCATAACCAATTGTTGTTAAGGTTGTTGTTGAAAAATAAAGTGAGTCAACTAAATTCCATCCTTCTAATTGACTATAAGCAAATGTTCCTACCCCTAATAAAATTAATATCAGTGTTACTGCTGCTACTACTCTACTCCACGATTGCATTAATTATAAGGAACACTTAATTAATATTTAAAGACCTTCCTTATCTTTTAATTTTAATAATTTTGACTGTTCTAGTTTTATATTAAGAAACTAAGAAAGGAAAGGTTAAGCGCCCCGGGTCGGATCTTCAGCAACTTTTAGAAAAAGTTGCATCAAAATAAGAAAGGAAAGGTTAAGCGCCCCGGGTCGGATTTGAACCGACGATCTATCGGTTTCAGCAAGTTGTTTGTTAATTTGATTATACTTTTAACAGCCGATCACTTTAACCGGACTAAGCTACCGAGGCTTTTCTTTAAATGGTTATATTTTAATTATTTAATATAAAAAGGTTTTTAATTTATTCGTTTAAACCATTTTTTAAGTAGTAGTATATTGTTCTTACTGGGACGTCATTTTCTTCTGATATTTTTTTAACTGGTTTTCCGTTTGCTTTTTCGTTAATAATTTTTCTTATTAATTCTATGTCATGTTTCATTGGGCGTCCTACCCTAATGTCACCTGGTTGAATATCAATGTTTAATTCTCTTAGTTTTTTAAATGTTTTACGTGATACTTGTAAGTATAAACTATGTGGGCATGTGATTTTTTGTATATTGGAGTTTTTTTCTAGTATTTTGTTTATTATTTCTATTGTTGGGCGTAGTGGTAAGTATATTTCTGTGTTTGTTTTGTTTAATTGTTCTATTTCTTCCATTAACTCATTTTTTGTTTTAGCGTTGAGAAATTTCATTTATTTTTTTTTCACCTTATTTTTTTTTATTCTATGTATTCTTTTTTGTTTATTTTTTCAGGAATGTATTTTTCGCTTATGAATTCTATTCCATGTTTTGATAGTGCTTGCAGTTCTGCTTTGTATCCTTTTTTTACTAGTTGTTCTATTTCTTTTTGCCATTGTTTTGATTGGAACCAAGGGTATTTGCTTATTTCATGTGCTCTTTTTATGTCCTGTTGGTTTATTTTTATTGTATATTTTTCTAACCCGTATTTTTCTATGTCCTCCATTGTCATTCCAACGAATTTTGCTTTTGGTACTCCTAGTTTTTCTGTTGCATGTGATAATGCCATTGAACCGTATTTAATTGCTGAGTAAATATACCACCCCCAAGGGTCTGCGTCTGTAAATATGTATACTGGAAGGTTATGTTCTTCACTTAATCTTCTTAGTAATAATCTTGCTCCTCTTGTTGCTTGCCCTTGTGTTGCTAGGATTATGCAGTTTAATTTTTTCCATACCTTATCTTCATTTAAACGTTCCCATATAGCTGCTTTTTCTACGTATAATACAAAGTCTGCTTTTACTTCTTTGAATACAATGTCTCCTGTCATTGAAGGTATTGCCCATCCCCCGGAACCCATTTTACTCCAGTCAATTATGTCCCCTCTGTCTTCAATTATTACTTTTCCTGCTACTGCTCCATTTTTTTCTGCTTTTAAATTTAAGTTTTCTCTTAATAATCCTAATGCTACTTCTAAGTCTACGCTTACTGCGTTTGACTCATTTTGATCATCAACTGTTTTAATTTTAGTGCCTGGGATTGTTCTTAAGATACTGTAATATAAGTCCCTGATTGTTCCTGTTTTTCCTTTTTTTAATAACTCATTGTATGCTGCTTCTGCTACGAGCATTGTTTGTGTAAATTTTCTTGTATGTGCTGTATTGAGGAATTTTCTTCTTGTTTTTTTTTCTCCCATTAAAATCATTTTTTTGTCAGGGTTGTATACTGCATTACTTCTTCCTCTTAATGGTAGTTCAAATTCAGGTGATTCTCCTTGTTCTATTTGCTCTTCAATGTCTCTCATTAATTCTTCTATTTTTTTCATTGCTTCTTTTTCTCTTTTTTTTCTTATTTCTTCTGATTCAATTTTAGCCATTTATAATCACTTTTTATAATAATCCTTCTTTTTCTAATTCTTTTATATCTTTTTCTTCTTCCTGTTCTTCTTTTTTTTCTTCTCCTGTTTCTTCTTCTATTTCAGTGTATTTTTTTTCAATTATTTGTTTTAACTTGTTTTCTATTTTTTTTTCATCTTTTTTTAATATATCTGCTAATGCTTCTGCTACTAATGGAGTGTATATTTCTAAGTTTCTTCTTTTTTTTTCTTTTTCTGATTCTCTTAATTTTCCTGCTACATAACTTCCTAATCTTCTTCCAGTGTCCATTAATGATAATCTTATTTCTTTTACTATTTCTTCTTCGTCTGCTATGCTTTCTTTTCCTGCTCCTGTATAAGGTACGTATACTGATGTGAAATTAACTATGACTGTTATTGGTGTTTCTTCTCTTATTTTGTATTTTTTGAAGTTAACTGATTGCACTGCTTTTGTTATTGCACATCCCCCTGAATCAAATAATAAAGGGACTCTGTTTGCGAATCTCATTACTTCCATTTTGTTTTTATCATCACCGTTTTTCTTTCCTGCTGTTCCGCCGAATGCAAGTGCTACTTCTACGATGAATGGCACTCCTCCTCTGTATACTGATGCAGGACGTGTTATTATTGTTTTAAATTCTGGTTTTATTATGTTCATTACTGCTTTTTCCAGTTGTTTTTCTCCTATTGGTATTAGTATGTCTGTTGGAGGGGCTATGAAGTTTGTTTGTTTTATTGCTTTTATTATTTGTTCTGCTTCGTCCCATCTTAAATCTTTTGGCATTTTGTTCATGTCAAAACTTACTTTGTTTTCTATTTCTTTTGCTTTTGCAGTACTCATTCTTGATAATTCATTTACTAGGAATGATTTTATTGTTCTTGCTTTTGTTACTGAAGCATAGCTTAGTAAATCATCTACTTCTATTCCTTTTGGGTGTGGTTTTGTTGATTTTGCTTTTCTTGGTAGTTTTGAATCTGCTCTATCATAAACTCTTGTTAATCCATCTGGATCTACGTAAGTTATTTTAGCATGTGGGTTTGCTAATGCTGTTCTTCTTAAGTATTCATCTACTGAGTAATCTCCTTTTTGGTATTTTACTCCTTTTAATTCGCTTTCTATTCTTATTCCTCTCATTTTTCCAGTGTATTCTCTTTCATCTTCTAGTTTTGGCTTGTTTGCTTTAACATCTATTGATATTTTTGTTTCGTAAATTACTCCGTTTCCCTGCGATGCTATTATTTTGCTTGGTTTTCCTGTTGTTACTTGTGAAAACATTATTACTCCTGCTGCTCCTATTCCTTGTTGTCCTCTTGCTTGTTGGAATCTGTGGAATTTTGTTCCTGCAAGCATGCTTCCGAATGCTTTTCCTACTATTTTTTTAGGTATTCCTGGCCCGTTATCTTCTACTATTATTTTTATATGTTCTGGCCCAAGTTTTTCAAGTTTTACATAAATGTCAGGAAGTATTCCTGCTTCTTCGCATGCATCTAATCCATTTGTTACATATTCATGTACTGCTGTTGTTAAGGATTTTATTTTTCCAGAGTATCCGAGCATTTGCCTGTTTTTTTTAAAAAATTCTGCTACTGAGTATTCTTTAAATCCCTTGTGTATGTTTATTGTTTCTGTCAATTAACGTCACCTTTTTTTAAAAAAAATTTATATTATTGTTGTTTTGTTTCTTTCTAAGTATCTAAAAACAGCACTATGGGGTGCTCCTTCAATAATTTTCATTATTGATTTTTTTGTTATTTGGATGTTTTGAATTTTTCCGATTATAGAAACTGTTTTGCCATATATAACTATTTCTGTTTTTGTAAGTTTTGAAATTATTTTTCTTGATTTTCCTTCTTTTCCTATTATTCTTGAACGTATTCTTTTTAAACTTTTATCTGAAACATATTCTGATAAGTTTATTACTTCTAAATAATTTTCTTGTTTTAGCAACAGGAATGCTTTTTCAGGTGAAAATCCTCTTGCTATTGCTTTTATTATATCACGTGCTTTTAGTTGTTTTAATGGGTTTTCAGTTGTTATTTTTCTTTTAATAATTACTTCTCCATCTGAATTGATTTCAATTTTTGTGCTTGTTTCTTTTTGAATTTTTTTCTTAATTTCTCCTTTTTTTCCAATTAACACTGCAACCCTATCTTTTGGAATGTTGATTATGTCGTAAGTTTCTTCAAGTTCTTGCTCTTCTGTTTTTTCATTGTCTTGTTTTTTTATTTTTTCATTGTTTATTTTTTTTATAATTTTAATTACTTCAATTAAATCATGTATTAAATAATTTGGTTTTTCTTTTAAAAGTTCTTGTTCTGTCTTTGCTCCTGAATCAATTGCTATTGCAATTGCTCCTGCTTTTTTTGCTGATTGCATATCAAAATTATGATCCCCTACCATTATTGTTTCACTTGGTTTTACTTTTAATTGTTCGCATGCTTTAATTATTGGTTCTGGTGAGGGTTTTATTTTATTAACATCATCATTTGTGATTAAAACGCCGTAATTTACTTTTATTTCTTCAAGTGCTTCTTTTGCGGTTGTTTTACTTTTTGTTGTAACTATTCCTATTTTTATTTTCATTTTTTTAATTTCTTTGATTGTTTTTAAAGCGTTTGGGAAGGGTTTTACATTTATTTCTTTATATATTTCATGGTATGTTTTTCTAAATTCCTTGATTTTTTCAGGTGTTAGTTCTGGGTAAATTTTTTTTAATTTATCTTCTAAGTGATACCCTACTATGTTTGAGTAAATTTCTTTTTTTGTTAATTTTTTTAATCCTAATTTTTCAGCTGTTTTGTTAATTCCTTCTATGATGTAATCTAAACTAATTAGTGTTCCGTCAACATCAAATAAAACTGCTTTTATCTTCACTTCATTATTCACCTAATTAAACATTTTTTTTATTATTTTTTATTTAGACAAAATGCTTTTGTCTTTATTTTATTTTTTTATTTGAATTGTTTATTCCTTTTTATTAATTAGTTAGTTTAATTAATTTGTCATATATCTTTTTTGTGTCTATTTTTACTTTGTATTTTTTGCTTAGTTTGTTTATTTGGTTTAAGTCTCTTTTTAAAAGTTCGGGTGCATAGGGATGTTTTGTACTCATTGCTTGCCCAATGTCAATGATTATTGGAGTCTGGTTTTTCATTACTATATTGTATTCATTTAAATCGCCGTGAACTAAATTTGCTTTCCACATTTTTTTTATGTAAAGTAAAAGTGTTTTAATTAATTTTTCAGGATTTTTAGGACTTACTTTTTTTAGTAAAGGGTAAGGGCTTCCTTCTTTAGTTCCAAGAAACTCCATTATTAAAACGTTTTTTTCAAATGCAATTGGTTTTGGTACTTTTACCCCTATTTTTAATGCATCTTGTAAGTTTCTAAATTCTTTTTGGCACCATGCTTCAATTATTCCTCTTTTGCTTTTTTTAATTCTTGTAAAACGAGGGTCTCCGATTAAGTAGTTTTGCATTGCTTTGAAATTGCTTGTTTCTATCCTATATATTTTAACTGCTGCAAAACCTGTTTTTGTTGTAACGCGGTAAACATCAGCTTCTTTTCCAGTGCTTATTGGAAAATCAAGGGTAGTGAAGTATTTTTTATCAACCATTTTAGCAAGTGTTTTGAAAGTGTACTTGTCAAATACTCTTTGATAAATTTTAAAACTGCTTTTTTCAGCTAAAACCATAACTTAATTTTTGTTTTTTGTTGTTTAAAATAACTTTTAAAGCAAAATAAGAAAAAATAATTTTTTTAGAAAAATTAACTATTTTTCAAGGTTTGCTTTTTTGTTTTAGCAATAACATTATAAAAGTATGATTTTTTTAACTCTTTATTTAATTTAAGTTATCTTTTCGAACGTTTTTATTAATATACCATTTTTGAGTTTGAATTATTACTCTCATTTTTTGAGTGTTTTTTTCATTAATTTATTAATTTAATGTATGGAGGGTAAGGAAATGTTGACGAAGATTAAAAAACGTGATGGGGTTGTTGTTGATTTTGATGATGAGAGGATTGTTAATGCTATTTTTGCAGCTGCTCGTGCTGTGGGTGGCAAGGATATTGAAAGGGCTCGTGAATTAACTAAATTAGTTGTATCTGATTTGGAGAAGAGGTTTGATGATGAGAATATTCCTAATGTTGAGCAGGTGCAGGATGTTGTTGAGAAGATTTTAATTGAATATGGGCATGCTAAAACAGCTAAGGCGTATATTCTTTACAGGCATGATCATAATGATTTACGTGAGCTTAGTTCTATGCTTGGTAATTTTGATTTAATGGAGGATTATTTGACTCAGAATGATTGGAGGGTTAAGGAAAATGCTAACATGACTTATTCTTTGCAGGGTTTAAATTTTCATATTTCATCTGAATTAGTTGCTAAGTATTGGTTGAATAAATTGTATCCAAGTAAGATTAGTAATGCTCATAAGCTTGGTGATTTTCATATTCATGATTTAGGTAGTTTAGCTGCTTATTGTGTTGGTTGGGATTTGCAGGATTTGTTAAGTGTTGGTTTTAAAGGAGTTCCTGGAAAAGTAGCAAGCAAGCCTGCTAAGCATTTTAGAACTGCTTTGGGGCAGATTGTTAACTTTTTTTATACTTTACAAGGTGAAGCTGCTGGAGCACAAGCTTTTTCTAATTTTGATTCTTACTTAGCTCCTTTTGTTGCTCATGATAAAATGAATTATAAGGAAGTTAAACAAGCAATGCAGGAGTTTATTTATAATGTTAACGTGCCTACTCGAGTGGGTTTTCAATGTGTTTCTGAGGATACTGAAATTTTAACTCCTGATGGATGGAAAAGTTATGATGAAGTAAATGAAGGGGGTTTAATTAAAACTTTTAATTTAAAAACACAGAAAATTGAAAATCAAAAAGTTACTTTTGTTTTTAAAAAGAAGTATAAGGGAAAGATGTATAATTTAAAAAATAGGACTCAGGACCAGTTAATTTCACCTGAGCATAGGGTTGTTAGAAAATTATTTAATTCAGATGATTTTGTTTTAGAGCCAGTTGAAGAAGTTGCTAAGTTAAAATCACCTTTTATTATTCCAATTGCAGGTAAGAATACAAATAAAAAGGTTAATGTTAGTGATGAGCAGGTTAAATTAATGGCTTGGATTATTAGTGAAGGTAGTGTTGATATAAATAGTAAGGGAACTTGTAGGATAACTCTTTATCAATCTGAAAGAAAAAATAAGAAAAATTATAATGAAATAATTAATTTATTAAAACATTTTAGGTTAAAATATGATGAGTATGAATATTCTGGACTTGATGCTCCTGTTAAAAAAATAAGATTAAATGCAGAAAGTTCTAAAAAAATTCATAAATGGTTTGGCACTAAAGAGGCAATTAAATTTATACCAAAGATTTTATTAAATTTGAATCAAGAACAATCAAGGTTATTTTTAGATACATATTTAAAAGCAGATGGTTTTGAAGACTGCAAAATTGCAACTAGAAGTAGAGAAATTTTAGATTCTTTGCAAATTATGTCAGTTAATGCAGGTTATGGTTTCACTACTTTGACAAAAAAACCAACAATTGGAACAAAGGATATTTTTGTACTTCGTTTAATCAAACATAATGAGACGTATATTCAAAAAATTCAAAAAGTTAATTATAATGGAGTTATTTGGTGTCCTCACACTAAAAATGAAACAATAATTGCCAGAAGAAAAGGGAAGGTTTTCATTACTGGGAATACTCCTTTTACAAATATTACTATGGATTTGAAAGTACCTAAATTTATGGAGAACTTACCTGCAATTATTGGTGGTGAAATTACTGATGATACTTATGGTAATTTTCAGAAGGAAATGGATATGATTAACAGGGCTTTTGCAGAAGTTATGCTTGAAGGTGATGCTAATGGACGTCCTTTTACTTTTCCTATTCCAACTTATAATATTACAAAAGATTTTGATTGGAATAATGAGAATCAGGATGCTATTTGGGAGATGACAGGCAAGTATGGTATTCCTTATTTTGCTAATTTTATTAACAGTGACATGAGTCCTGATGATGTTAGGTCAATGTGTTGCCGATTACGTATTGATAATAGGGAATTGCGTAAGAGGGGTGGCGGTTTGTTTGGCGCTAATCCACTAACAGGAAGCATAGGGGTAGTTACGATTAACTTACCTAAGATTGGTTACTTATCTAAGTCAGAGGATAAGTTTTTTGAAAAACTAGGTTACTTAATGGACTTGGCTCGTGAATCCCTTGACTTAAAAAGGAAATTTATTGAATATTATACTGATAGGGGATTGTATCCTTATTCTCGTTTTTACTTAAGAGAAATAAAAAAAATGTATGGAGAGCATTGGAAAAATCACTTTTCTACTATTGGTTTGATTGGAATGAATGAAGCTTTAATTAATTTTTTAAACAAGGATTTAACAACACAGGAGGGGCATGCGTTTGCAGTTAAAATAATGGATTTTATGCGTAATAAATTAAGTGAATACCAAGAAGAAAGTGGTAACGTGTTTAATTTAGAAGCAAGTCCAGCTGAAGGAGCTACGTATAGGCTAGCAAGAATAGACAAGAAGAATTACCCTAAAATAATAGTAGCGAACGAGCAAGAATACAAAACACATGATGCTAAGCCTTATTATACTAATTCAAGCTTACCTCCTGTTGGATGGAGTGGTGACTTGTTTGAAATTCTTGATAATCAGGATCCGCTTCAATCAAGATACACTGGAGGAACAGTTTTTCATGCTTTCCTTGGTGAAAAGATTGATGGAGAAGCTGCTAAAACAGTAGTTAAAAAAGTATTTGAAAAATACACTTTGCCTTACTTGTCAATCACGCCTACTTTTAGCATCTGCCCTAAGCATGGTTATATTGCAGGTGAACATGAGTATTGTCCAATTTGTGATGAAGAGTTGAAGCAAAAAATTAAGACACAGAAGGTAAATGTTGTTAAAAAAAATTAATTAGCTTACCCAGTTAAAAAAAAAGAGGAGTTGATAAAATGAGTGAAGAATTACCTAATGAATTAAGAACAAAAACAGAAGTTTATTCAAGAGTAGTTGGTTACCTACGTCCAGTTAATCAGTGGAATGAAGGTAAACAAGAGGAGTTTAAAGACAGGGAATTACTTACTAAAGGGGTTTAAACCCTGTCCTTTTTTTTAAAAAAATAATTGAAAAATTAGGCTATTTAAAAATTTAATAATAATTAAAATAAGTGAAAAGTATATGAACATTGCTGGTTTTGAAAAAGTTAGTTTTATTGAATTACCTGGTAAGGTTTCTTCCATTGTTTTTACTCAAGGATGTAATTATAAGTGCGTGTATTGTCATAATTTTAATTTAATTCCTTTTGAAACAAATAAAAATTTAATTAATGAAGAAAAAATTTTTGATTACCTAGAAAAAAGAAGAGGTTTTGTTGATGCAGTGACTGTTACTGGAGGAGAACCTACTTTGCAAAGTGACTTGAAACAATTTCTTAAAAAAATAAAGGAATTAGGTTATTTTGTTAAACTTGATAGTAATGGGACTAACCCTATTATTTTAAAAGAAGTTATTGATGAGGGACTTGTGGATTACATAGCAATGGATATTAAGGCGTCGTTGGAGAAGTATGATGAAATTGTTCAAACAAAAGTAAACGAACAGAATATTAAGAAGAGTATTAAATTGCTAATGAATTTTGGGAGTTATGAATTTAGAACAACAGTGTTTCCTTCTCTTGATTCAAGTGATTTTCATAAGATTGGTGAATTAATTAAAGGAGCTGATGTTTATTTTATTCAGCAGTTTAGGAACAAGAATACTCTTGCTGCTGGTGATGTTGAACCTTACTCTAAGCAAAAGCTTTTTGAGTTTGCTGATATTATGAAAAATTACGTGAAAAAAGTAACAGTAAGAGGAATTTAAAAAAAGAAGTTATTTTTTAATTAATTTAATTTTTTTTAATTAGTTTTTAGTTAATTTATTTTTTAATTAATTTACTTTTTAATTAATTTACTTTTTAATTAATTTACTTTTTAATTAATTCAATTTTTTTTAATTTTATTTTTAGTTAATTTGTTTTTTAATTAATTTGATTTTTTTTTAATTAGTTTTTAGTTAATTTATTTTTTAGTTAATTTATTTTTTAGTTAATTTATTTTTTAGTTAATTTACTTTTTAATTAATCTACTTTTTTTTAATCTTGTTTTCTTTTAAATAATGGTTTTAATTCAGGCCATTGCACATAACCTGTGTCAAATGTTTTTTTTAATCTATCAGAGTTTAACACTTTTACTCCAATTATTTTTTTATTATCCTCTCTTATTTTTTTTATAATCCCAGCTGCTTCTAAATAATCAAGTAAAGTTAATACTTTATGTCTATAGTTAACTCTTTTTTTTATTTTATTTTCTTCTAAATTAAAATTATTTTTAATTAACTCTTCTAAAATATCTTTTTCTACAGGCCTCATTTTTTCAATTCCAGCTGCTACTCTTTCTCTTATTGTTCTACTTGAAATCCCTGCTTTTGTTGGTACATACATTTGTTTTCTTAAAAAAATAGCTAAATCCCTGTTAGTATAATTATCTCTAAATGCTTTTCTTTTTTCTTCAAGAGTTTCACCAGGCATTGATTCAAGAATAACCCTTAAAGCCTTTGTTTTTTCATAATTAGTTAATCCCCTTTCTGAATCATTAATTTTAATTTCTTTATATTTTCTATTTTCTTTTTTATTCCTTAATTTATCTAAATCACTTTTAGTGATTCCAGTATTTTTCAAAGATTCTAACTTTTTTTTAAAATATTCTCTTTCATTTAACGACATGTTTTTTATTAGGAATTAAATTATTAATAAGCTTTTTTAAACTCATTTTGTTTTTTATGTTATTATTTTTTATTATTTGAAGTTGTTTTAATTTTATTATTTAATTTATTTTAATTAAATAAAAAGCGTAGGTTATAAAATGGTAAATAAAAAACACGTGCTTGGTTTTGTTATTATTGTATTAATTGTTTTGTTTTCAGTGAATTATTTTAATAAAACAAGTTTAAGTGGTTATACTCAAGGTTATAATCAAGCTAATGATGAAGGGGATAATTCGTGGCCTGTTATTAAGGGTTTAGGCAGTGGTTCTGTTAAGTTCACTCATTTGATAATCAATCAAGAGGATTATGATTACCTGTATCCTTTGGGGCATCTTGGAGCACCTGAGCATCCTTTGCCAACAGATCATATTTATTTTGTTAGATTTAATAAAATTAGTAATTATAGTGTTTATTCTCCTGCTGATGGTTATATAATTAATATTCATAAAAGTTGTTCTGCTTACTGTGAGTATAGCGTAACTATTATGCATTCAAATACTTTTATGAGTTGGATTGAATCAATAAAATACTTAAATAAATCATTATTAAAAGCTTATGAGTCATCAAAAAATTTTAATTCTCTGAGAATACCAGTGAAAGCAGGTGACGTTCTTGGAAAAACAGATGTTAATCTTGACTGGGGTGTTTATGACAAAGAAGTAAACTTGAATTTTGCTAATCCAAAAATACTTGGCCCTTACACTCCTCATACTGTTTTTCCACCTGATTATTATGATAACAAGTTAAAGCAAGAGTTATACTCAAAAATTTACAGGGTAACTAAGCCATTAAGCGGTAAAATTGATTATGATATTGAAGGCAAATTAGTTGGTGATTGGTTCATGAAAGGATTAAAAAATACAATGAGTAATGAAAATGCAAATAAAAAAGAATTATCATTTGTTTATGACATGTTTAATGGCAGTAAAATAGTTATTGCTTTTGGAGGCAATCTAGGCATTCCAGCAGTAAATTATTTTGTAGAAAACAATTCTCCTAATCCAAAAAATGTAGGAATTAATTCAGGTAAAATTATTTATTACTTAGAAGGAACAAGTGAATCTGGTAACCAAAATATCCACGGAACAATGATTGTTAAAATGCTTACTAACAAAACAATAAAAGTAGAAGCTTTTAACAGCAAAGTATTAAACCCTGAATTTACAAGCAATGCTAAAATATACTACAGGTAATTAACCTCTTAATTTTTATAATTATTACCATTCTTTTTTTTATTTTTATATTGCTCTTTTTTATTCTTGCTTTATTTCCTAGTTGCTTTTTTTTATTTTTATATTACTCTTTTTTTAAACTCTTTTTGTTTGTTATCTTGTTGTTTTTTATATTTGTTTTTCTTTATTGTTTTTTGTTAGAAAATGGTTTCAAATGTTGTTTTGAAAAAAGAGTTTAATGAACATTGGCGTGAGTATTATGACTTGCCTGTGTTTAAGGAAAAGGGTTTTCAGCGTAAGCAGTGTGTTAAATGTAATAATTGGTTTTGGACCGCTGATGAAAATAGAAACGTATGTGGGGATTGTGAGGATTATTCTTTTATTGGTGAGAAGTTAAAGGATTGGGGTTTGGTTGAAACTTGGCTTGCTTATGAGGATTTTTTTAAAAAAAGAGGACATTCTTCTATTAAGAGGTATCCTGTTGTTGCTAAGTGGAATCCTAATCTTGATTTTACTATTGCAAGTATTGTTGATTTTCAGAGGATAGAGAAGAATGGTACTGTTTTTAATTTTCCTGAGAATCGTTTGATAGTGCCTCAGTTTTGCCTTAGGTTTGGGGATATTGGTAATGTTGGTGTTACTGGTAGGCATTTGACTGGTTTTGTAATGGCTGGACAGCATGCTTATGGTAATTATTGGATTAATGAATGTACTAAGTTAAACATTGACTTTTTGACTCAGGTTATTGGTTTGGATTTGAAGGATATTACTTATACTGAGGAAGTGTGGGCTATGCCTGATTTAAGTGTTTATGGCCCTTGTCTTGAAACTTTTGCTAAGGGGGTTGAGTTAAGTACTAATGTTTTTATGCAGTTTAGGAACGTGAATGGTAAGAGAGAAGAGTTAAGTAAAAAAGTTATTGATGTGGGTTGGGGTTTAGAGCGTCTTGCTTGGTTTGTTAATGGAAGTTATACTTTGTATGATAGTGTTTTTGGTGATTTGATTAATGAGATGAAAAAGAGTGTAAGTATTGATAAAGATGTTTTTGAAAGGTATTCTTTTTTGTCAGGTAGGTTGAATATTGAAGAAGTTAAAAATGTAGAAGGGGTTAGGAGGAAAATTGCTGAAGAATTAGGGATAAGTGTTGATGAGTTGGTAAAAAATGTAGAGCCGATGCAAGCTGTTTATGCAATTGCTGATCATTCGCGTAGTTTGTTGTTTGCAATTAATGATGGTATGCTTCCTTCTAATGTTGGGGGTGGTTATAATTTAAGGGTTATTTTTAGGAGGGCTCAGTCATTGATTGATGAGTTTGGTTTTGATTTTGATTTAGGGGAGTTAGCTGAGAAGCATGCTGAGTATTTGTATCCTTTGTATCCTGAATTAATTAAAGGCATTAAGGATGTTAAGAAGATTCTTGAAGTTGAGAAGAAAAAGTATTATGCTTCGTTGGATAAGACTAATAAGTTTATTAAAAATAAGATTAAGCAAGGTGAGAAAATTTCACTTGAAAAAATGCGTAAGATGTATGAGGAGAATGGTGTTACTCCTGATTTGATTAAGAAGATTGTTCCAAGTGTAGTCGTTCCTGATAGTGAAGAATTTTATACTTTTATTTCAAATCATAGGGAGAAGCAGAAGAAGCAGAAGAAAGAAAAACGAATTAATTTTGATTTTGATTTTAATCCAACTAAGAAGTTGTTTTATGATAATGTGTTTGAGTTTAAGGCTTTTGTTAAAAGTGATTTTGAAGATAATGGTAAGCATTATGTTGTTTTAGACAAGACTGCTTTTTATCCTACTAGTGGTGGGCAGGAGCATGATGTTGGTTTTATTGATAATTTGGTTGTTGTTGACGTATTTAAAGTAGGTGATGTGATTGTTCATGAAGTTAAAGGAAGGAGGTTGCAGAAAGGAACTATTGTGTTATGTAAGGTTAATGAGGAAAGAAGAAAGAGGTTGATGAAAATGCATTCAGCTACTCATGTTATTAATGGTGCTGCTCGTCGTGTTCTTGGTAATCATGTTTGGCAGGCTGGTGCTGAGAAAAAGTTTGATAAGGCTCATTTGGATATTACTCATTATGCTAATTTAACTGAGGATGAGAAAAAAGAAATTGAGGAGTTAAGTAATAAAATTGTTTTTGAAAATCGTAAGGTTGTTAAAAGTGTTTTAAGCAGAAGTGAAGCTGAGCAGAAGTACGGGTTTCGTATTTATCAGGGGGGTGCTGTTCCTGCTAATGAAATTAGGGTAATTGAAATTAAGGATTGGGATATTGAGGCTTGTGCTGGTACTCATGTTGATTATACAAGTGAAATTGAAAGGATTAAGTTAATTAGAAGTAAGAAAATACAAGATGGAGTGGTTAGGATTGAATTTGTTGCAGGTGAAAAAGCAATTCAGGACTATGAGAAAAAACAAGAAGAAGAAAAAAGAAAGTTAATTAATTCTCTTGTGAAAAAAATTAGTTTGTTGAATAGTGGTTTTGTTTATGAAGGGCAGTCAATTGAAGAATTGGAGGTTGTTTTTAAAAAAGAGTTTAAGAAAAAGAGGAAGAGTAAGGAGGTTGTTAATGTTGAAATTAAGGAGGGAGTGAATTTTGTTGACTCTGATAATATGGGTGTTTTGCAAAAGTTAGGTAGGGATTTTATTAAGAGTAATAAGGGGGGTTGTGTTGTTTTAGTTGGCAGAGGCATGGTGTTTGGTGTAAAAGGAAATAATTGTAGCAAGGACATTAGAAGGGTTGTTGAAGAGACTGTTAGTGTTTTTGGTGGCAAAGCAGGGGTTGTTGGTAATGAAGTTAAAGGAGGTGGGCGTTTAAAGGACAAGGTGGAGGAAGCTTTTAAAAAGGCTGAGTTTGTTTTTAATAGTGAGTGATTATGAGGTTTAAATTTTTGTTTTTAATTTTAATTTTAAGTGTTAGTGTTTTTAGTGTTGTTACTTATAATGATTGTTACAAAGTTGCTTTGAAGTATGTTAAGTATTCTGAGGGGGAGAGTTTGGATATGAAGCCAAATGCTTTAACTGATTATAACTCGAAGCAGTATTGGGTTTTTGAAGTTAAGTCAGTTGGTAATATTCAGTTTATGATTCCTGTTGATGCTAATTCAGGTAATTTATTTTATGAAAGTAGTGTTAAGGATGTGATGAAAGCACATTACTTAGCTAATTTTTTTGCTACTGATGATAGTTTTAATTCTTTTTTAGATAACTTGTTGTCTTTTACTCAGCGTCAGAGAAGTGATTTAGAAACTAAGAAGACTAATTTAGAGACGTATATTGATCCTTATTTGAATGTATCAATTTCAAGCGAATCTGCTTATAAAAATGCTTTGGATTCGAGTATTAATAATGCTGATTCATTAAGAGCAGCTATTACGAGTTTACAAGGTGAGTTGACTTCTTTAGGTTCTTTTAGTGATGTTGCTAAGGTTCAGAATGGTTTTAGAAATGTGTTTTCTAAGGAGAAGAATTTCCTTGATTCTTTAAATAATGTTGTTAGTAAATCAAATGATTTGCATACTGAAGTTGGAGAATTATCCACTAATGGGGATATTGATCCATCAACTAGAGATAGTTTGTTAACTTATACTACCCATAGTGGTTTGACTGATGCAGTTATTTCTAAGCAGGATGCTTTAACTGGAAATAAAAAGGTTATTGATGATTTTTTTAATGGTATGGATACTAAAATTGGGCAGTTTTATGTTAATTTAATTGATAGAATTGATACAACTACTGATTCAAGTGTAATTGATGAGGCTATTGCTTCTTTGAATAATTATTCTTCAACTTATACTTTGCTTGGTAAACAAATTGATGATAGGGGTATTCCTGCTTCTTATAAGGGAATTAATGATAAGATGATTGAGTTGCATTCTTTGATTTCACAGGGCAATGATGCTTGTAAGGATAAGGTTTTAGAGGATTGTCAGAATGTTTTAAGTAATTTTTCAAGTATTGATTCTTTAATTAATGAGATTAATTCAACTGTTAATTCTTATGAAATTTCTTCTTGTTCTGATGGGCAGAAAATGGCTTGTGTTATTGGAACTAATTATGGTTTTAAAACTTGTAATAATGGTGTTTGGGGTTCTTGTGAGGTAAGTAGTGGAAGTGGTTATAATTTTAAGTTAATTGCTTTGCTTGTTTTAGTTATTGTTGGATTAATTGGCTTTAAGTATAAGGATGAGTTAATGGAGAAGTTTGGGGGCGGTGGAGAATCAGAGGAAGATGATTCTGGTTCTTGGCAAAACCAGTGGAATCAGTGATAAAAAAAAGTTAATTGTTTTTTATTATTGTTATGTTTTAATTTTTAATTAGTTTTTTTATTGGCTTGTGTTTTATTTTTTAAAGAATTCATCATGATGCCCAAAATCTTCAAATTTTATTTTTTTTGAATTTTTATTAATTTTGTAAATTATGATAAAAGATTTATCAAAATGAGCATGCCTAAACTCACTCATGTTATGATGTAACATTGGAAAATGAAGGGGGTTTTGTAAAATAGTGTCTATTTTTTTAAACAATAATGAGAATCTTTTTTTGTTTTTTTTCTTAAGTTTTTTTAGTTTGTTTAAAAATGTTAATGAGTATTCATCTTCGTATAAAATCATTTTTCCAACTCTTTCATTAACTGCTTTCTTGAAACAATTTTTTCTTTATCAATTGCTTTTAACTTTTTCATGTAATCATATTTTACAGGGTAAATTATTTCATCTTCATAAAAACGAATTATTTTAGTTAATGCTTCCTTCTTAGTTTTTAAATTAAACCTTGCTTTAACAATCTGTAAAGTCATATCTTCTTCAGGAGCTAACTTAATTTGCATAGTAGTCATAAAATAAACACTCTCCTCTTAATAATTTATTAATTTAACTTAAAGTTATAATTATATTTAAATGTTACTTTTTGTTATAAAAAATTAATTGTTTTTTATTTACTTGTTTGGGTTTGAACTTGTTTTTGTTTACTGGAAGTGTGGCGGGTTTTTTTATATTAGTTTGTTTATAAAATAGTTTGTTATGGTTGATGTTACTAATACTTATTTAGCTAAGTTTGAGGAGTTTTTTGTTGTTAAGTGTAAGGATAGGCTTGAGAAGCTTGCTGAGTTTTATCCTGAGAAGAGGAGTTTTGAAATTGATTATAGGGAGTTGGAGGAATTTGATATTGATTTAGCTGATGAGTTAATTAATAAGCCTTATGATTTGATTAATGCTGCTGAGGAAGCTATTGAAAAAATGCATTTGGTTAATTTAAATGGTTTGGTTATTCATCCTCATGTGCGTTTTTTTAATTTGCCTAGTGAGAATGTTGTTTTGGTTAAGAATTTGAATAGTTCTTTGATTAATAAGTTTATTAGTGTTGAGGGAGTGGTTACTAAGATTACTGAAGTTAAGCCTAAGCTTGTTAATGCTGTTTTTGAATGTAATCATTGCGGTAGGATTTATAATATTCCTCAGAATGATGAGTCACAGAAATTAATTGAACCTGGTGTTTGTACTTGTGATAGGAAGAGTTATACTTTGCTTACTGAACAAAGTAGTTTTATTGACACTCAGAAAATGGCTTTGCAGGAAAATTTAGAAATGTCTAAGGGGGGGGAGCAAACACGTAAGGTTACTATTTTGCTTGAAGATGACTTAACTAATTTTATTACTCCTGGTAACAAATTACGTATTACTGGTATTTTGCGTTTAAAAGCACCTAAATATAAAAAAAGTGTTTATGACTTGGTTATTGATTGTAATCATGTTAGTAAGATTGAGAAGGAGTTTGAGGAACTTGAATTAACTGAGGATGAGAAGAAGCAGATTATTGCTTTAAGCAAGGATCCTAAATTGTATGATAAGATTGTTGGTAGCATTGCACCTAGCATTTATGGGCATACTGAAATTAAAGAGGCTATTGCTTTGCAATTGTTTGGGGGTACTCCTGGTAAGGTTAAGTCAGATGGTATTAAGATTCGTCCTGATATGCATATTTTGCTTATTGGTGACCCTGGTGTTGCTAAGTCACAGTTATTGAAGTATGTTGATGGATTAGCTCCTAAGAGTATTTATACTAGTGGTAAAAGTTCTTCTGCTGCTGGTTTAACTGCAACAGCTGAGAAGGATGAGTTTGCTGATGGGGGTTGGACTTTAAAAGCAGGTGCTCTTGTTTTAGCTGCTGGTGGTATTGCTTTAATTGATGAGTTTGATAAAATGAGTGAAGAGGATAGAAGTAGTATGCATGAAGCTATGGAGAGTCAGGAGATTCATGTAGCTAAAGCAGGTATGATTGCTACTTTTAAAGCTAATACTAGTATTCTTGCTGCTGCTAATCCTAAGTTTGGACGTTTTGATCCTTTTAGTTTACCTGCTGAACAGTTTAATATTCCTCCTACTCTTATTTCTCGTTTTGACTTAATTTTTCCTATTCGTGATGAACTTGATGTTAAGAAGGATACTGAATTAGCTGAGCATATTCTTGTTTCTCATTTTACTTCTGGGGTTAAGTTGCAGAAGGATTATGATAAAGAAACTGTTGCTAAAGCTGAAGAAAGGGTTAAGCCAGATATTGAGCCTGAGCTTTTAAGGGATTATATTGCTTATGCTCGTTCTCATGTGACTCCTGTTTTAACTTCTGAGGCTATTGATAGAATTAAAAATTTTTATTTAGAATTAAGAAAATTAGGTGAGAAGAGTGGTAGTATTCCTATTACTGCTCGTTATCTTGAGGGTATTGTTCGTCTTGCTGAAGCTAGTGCTAAGGGCAGGTTAAGTAATACTGTTGATTTTGAGGATGCTGAGAGGGCTATTAAGCTGATGAGTTTTTCTTTAAAGAGTATTGGAGTGGATCCTGAGACAGGTAGAATGGATATTGATGTGATTGCTACTGGTAGCTCTAAATCTAAAACTGATAAGATTAAAACTGTGTATAGGTTGGTTAAGAAGTTGAATACTGAAAATGGAGAGGCAAGCAAAGAAGCTATTATTGAAGAAGCTAAGAATAATAATGTTAAACCAGAGGATGTTGAAGAAATCTTAAGTAAATTGAAGAGAAGTGGTGAAATTTATTCTCCAAAATATGGAGTTTACAAACCAACAGGAGAAAAATAAATAAAAAGATAAAATAAATAAAAAGATAAAATAAATAAAAAGATAAATAGTTTGTAAACGTTTGAATGCATACTCAAAAAAATAAACAACTTTTAATAAAACCTTCTAAAACAATAAAATAAATCAGTGAATAAAAAAAGAGGAAGAAGAAAATGATTTTTCAATTTAATAAAAAACAAGCATTTATTATTTTACTTATTATTTTTTTAAGCGTTCAGTTAATTGGTTTGGTTACAGCAATACAATTTAACAAGGCAGTTCAAACAGGTGAAATTGAACCTGTTTTTAAAAACCCTGACTCTGTTTTAAACTCTGTTTATTTATTTGCTTATATTTTGATAATGACTGTTGCCCTGCTTTTAGTGATTAAGTTTAAAAAGAAATTAATTTATTTTATTGAAGCTGTGAGTATTTTTTTCAGTTCATGGATTGTATTTGACTTGATTATTTCTTATTCTATTGGTTACCCGATTGGGGTTGTTTTTGCAATGGCTTTAACTTACTGGAAGATAAAGCGTCCTAGTTATTTAAGCCAAAACATTGCATTAATCTTTGCAGTAGCAGGGGCAGGAGCAGTAATAGGGGGCAGTTTTTCAGTTCTTCCTGTAATGGTTTTTATTTTCTTATTATCAGTTTATGACTTTTTCTCAGTGTTTATTTCAAAACACATGATTTATTTAGCTAAGGCTGTTACTGAAAGGCCAACTGCTTTCACAGCAGCTATTCCAACAAAAACAAAAGAATTTACTCATACTTTTCAACTTGGAGGGGGGGACTTAGTTATTCCTCTTGTTTTTGCTGTTAGTGTTTTAAATGCTCATGGGTTAACAAGCGCATTATTTTCACTTGCAGGAGCATTAATTGCCTTAATTCTTTTATTTAAATTTATTATGAAGAAAGCAGGAATAGCTTTACCAGCATTACCTCCATTAGCAGCAGGAGCATTTATTGGATTTGCTTTAAGTTTGTTGTTGTAGAAAGCTTTTTATTCTTTTAATTCTTTTTTTGTTATTATATGCATTTTAAAGAGTATTCTGCTACGGGGAAGGATTTAATTGAGTTTGGGGTTATTTTTGTTCTTATTTGGATGTTTATTTATATTGGTTTGGTTTTAAGTCCTTATTCAGGCAAGTTGTGGCCTACTTTGCCTTTTCTTGCTTTTGGGGTTTTATGTGTCTTGCTTGGTTTTGCTTTGAAGAAAAAACCAAGAAAAGTAAGTGAAAAGTATATTGGGGGGATTGAGGAGCTTGGGTTAGTTGTATTGTTTTTTGAATCATTGCCTGCTTTAATTTTACTTTTTGCTGTCTTAGCAAAATTACCTAATGTGTTTGGGTTTAAGTCACTTATTGCTTTATTAGTTCCTCTTGGGTTATCTTTTTTTACTTTTATTATTTACTGGAAAAAAGCTCAAGGTAGTAATTATAAATTAATTAAGTATACTAAGTGGATTTTATTCTTAGCTATTTTAAGTCATTTAATGTGGGTTAATTTGTTAACTGTTGTTTGAAAATAATTTTTTTTTGTTTAAGAAAAAGATGTTTATTTTTTAATAATTATTACTCTTCTAATTAATCCTTTATTATATAACTCATTAATTTTTCTACCACTTGTGAAGTAATCATGTTTTCCTATACCTTTTTTTGATCCTTCTTCTGTTAATTCAAATTTAACATGCCCATAAATTTCGTTTGGTGGTAAATTTCCAATTCTTCTTTTTGATTTAATTGCTTTTTTAACTGCATCTTCAGCTTCTTTTAATTTTTCTTTTTTTCCTATTCCTGGTATTACTCCTACTTTTTTTACTGCTCCATATTTTTTAAAAATATCTTTAGGAATTTTGTTAACATAAATTGTTCTTTCTTTCCCAGCATTAGTGTAATAAGTAATAAAATACTTTTTTTCACCTTCTTTTAATTTAGCACTTATTTTAACATCACTTTCATTTAATCTTTTTTTATATTCTTCATATCTCTTTTGGTATTCTTCTCTTTTTCTTTCATTTAATCTTTCTTTATATCCTCTATCTCTTCCTGGGTATTCTTCTCGTTTTTTTTCATAATTTGGAAGTGTTTTAAGAGGTATTTTTTTCCTAAGAACCATAGTCTTTTTTTGTTTTTAAGTTAATTTAAAACTTTTGATTTTTTTTTTAAAAAAAAGAAGGAAAGAGTAATCAAAAAGTATTTATAACTTTCTTGTTTTTAATTTCATTAGCAATTTTTTATTTTTTTAAAAAATTGAAAAAAAAGGGAGGTTGTTTTAGAATGACTGAAATGTTAGTTGTACAAAGTAAAATAAAAGAGGAATTGAAAAAGAAGGGGGTTAATGTTGCTGGTGATTTTGCAGAAGCTTTAAGTAAGCATGTTGCTCATCATTTGAATGAAGCAGCTGCAAGAGCAAAAGCAAATGGAAGAAAAACAGTAAGAGGATATGATATTTAAAACCTTTTTTTAAAACCCGGACAGCTTTAATGCTGTCTTATTCTAATTCTAATTTTTTTAAACTAGTTAAGTTTATGTCTTTTGTTTAGTTTGAATTTTTTAAGAATTATGTTTATTTTTTAAAGAGAC
>Ga0114934_10000428_pt1 | contig 26366 bp, 43 predicted proteins | sample 4SBtaG_2_FD_99695 | JGI IMG/M metagenome (GOLD analysis project Ga0114934, IMG submission 99695) | Deep subsurface microbial communities from Kolumbo volcano to uncover new lineages of life (NeLLi) - 4SBTROV10_white metaG | ecosystem: Environmental > Aquatic > Marine > Volcanic ...
ATGAATATACAGGACCTTTTAGTTTAAAATAATAGTAATGGGTGATAACATGACAAAAAGAAATAAGAAACCAAATAAATCAAAAAAGGAAAAGAAATATGAATACGAGGAAGAAGAACCAGTATGGACAACCATACATGAAGAGGTGCAGTGTGGACTTGTGCATAATGTAAAAGTCTATATTACACCACTAGTTATGGGAAAAATAAATTACATAATGAAAAAGATGGGTAACACCGAGTGGTTGGCATACCTGAAGACGCATGTAGATGATGGTGTTGTTGTATTGGATGACTTAATGATACCAAAGCAACACGTATCTGGAGCAGATGTGCGTGTTGAGGATGGAATTGGTGCTCCGGATGGTTATGGTGCAGTAATACACTCACACCATTATATGTATAGTACATCGTTTTCTGGAACTGATGATACATACATTAATGCGAATAACGACATCTCAATCTTGGTTAGGTATAAAAAAGATGGAAGCCTACTGTTTGAGGGCGAAGCACGAGTTAAAACGGAATGTGGCAGGTATTCTCGTGTTGAAATTGATTTTATAACAATACCAATTGAGGATGTTGAAGTTGATTTGTCAAACATACATAAAGAGACATACAGCTATGACAAAAAGTGGTACAAAAAAAGTATAGGAAATTATTATGGTTATGGTGAATACTATAATCGTGATTTGTTGGACTTTTATGGGTTTGAGGAGGAAGATGATGATGTGGCTCCCATATCAGATAATAGAGATGTGTGCCCAATATGTAATGCAGTGGTTTTTGATTTGGATGCACATCTTGAATTCCTCCACAAATCCCGTGAGAAAACGGTTGAAAATGGAGAAAAAGTTGGTATGATAACAATAAAGGATGATGAGTTTGATGTCATCTATAAAAAGTATAAATACTATTGTGTGGACAAAGACGGAAAAGTAGTATATGAATCATTAACTGAACCAGCTGAACTGGATACAATTGTGGATGATGATGAGGAGGATGATGATGATGACTATGAAAGAGGATATTATTAATCAAATAATGGATATTGTATCACACAAGCGTGAGTATTCGGTGGATAAGGATGGCAACATTCATTTATACCACGAAATTGATATTGCTGAAGAAAACAACAAACCAGAGAATAAGATGGTTGGTCGGGCAATAGCATGTGAGTTTAGTCATCCAAAGTTTTCACTATTCTATACAACAGATACGAATATACCTGCTGACTCACTAAGAAGGACATATTACTTGAAGTTGAAAAACCATAAAATGATTGAGGTTAAGTCATTTGAGCAACCAAACAAGGATGTTGGTGTGTATCTAATAAATGGCGAGCTTTATTGGGGTAATGTTTACATAAAGGATTTTGAGGATTTCCGCAATTTCCTCAATAAAGTTGATAACATTGGCAGTCTTGTTGAATTCAGAAACACACTAATTGAACATAAAATAAACAAAAGATACATTAGTGAGGAGATATTAACATCAGATAATGTTGAACCATCAGACATAGATAGTTATGATTACGTGTATAAATACTTTATTGATGTGCAAATAACTCATGTGTATGACAATTATGGTGAGATTGATGTGAGGTCATATAATGCAAAGGGAAGATACCTGGTTAAATTCTATTTCAACATAATGGAGGGCTCATCAATAGTTGTCAAAAAGGCAATATTTGATACCATCACTGGCAACTCACACCCGCATGTGTCAAGTAATGGTGACTTATGCTTCGGTAATATCAATCATGGTCCGTTTAAGAACTTTAAAGAGTTTACCGAGTGGGCAACAGTGTATTTCCCACGTGCATTGAGTTATGTGGATGCAAACTCGATATATTGTGGTAGTTGTTTGGGTGTGCACCCAGATATTAGGGAACTACTACATGGGGTGGATGATGTGGACGAGGATGAATATTATGATGATGAGGACCAAGAATATGTTGATGATTACACTGATGATGACATAGAATAAACATCGTATTGTATAAAAAGGATGGGTGAATAAAATGAGAAAGGAAATTGTTGAAGGCATAAACAGACAAGTATATGCCAATGGGAATAACGCACCAGTTTGCAAGCATCGTGTTATAGTTGGTGGTGTAGTTTATGATGCACGGACTGGTTTAGAGGTTCGTGATGGGCAGAATGATGATATGGTATTTAAGAAATACCTGATGCAGTTTGACGAAAGGAAAGCTGGAAGTTCGTTACCTGTAAATCTGTCCTTAACCAAAAAAGTGGTAGATGATAATAGGATAAGTCAGAATTCTTTATACCATTCATCACGCACACTGGGTGAAGCGATTGACTCTATGAAAACTCAACGCAACTTGGTTATTTCCACAAATGGTAATCTAATTGTCGATGGAGTTCCACAGGGTCGTTCAATAAATGTAACATCTGAAGAGGAACATGAATATCTGATGGGTGTTGATTATTTTAACATTGAAACACAGGCATATATTGTATCGCACATAAGTCAACTTGAACAATTAAACGAATGTCCGCGTAGGTATGACTATTCACAATTCTTACTTGATGCTATGTGGTCTGAGATGGAAACCGATGCAGATGATGGTGGTCTTTATGTAAAGGTGGATGTTGATGAAATATTGATAAAATATCTTCATAGGTGGGAGCGAGAACGTGCGTGTAAACTTGAAAACCCGGTGCCAATTAAATCTGTTTCAATGAAGATTTATTTGTATAGTAGGGGTATAAAGAAAGTAAAATTCACATCAGATTTGAGTTATGGTCCACACCCACACGTGAGGGGTAATAGTTTATGTATGGGAAGTATAAAACAGCGTATGGATTCATTAAAGGAATTGGCTGAGGTGATTAATGCAATGCCAAAATTACTTGAGCATGTGAATTGTGAGTCCGTGTATGCTCCGTTGCATGAGATTTACCCAGAACTTAGAACATGTATGGAAAGATTTGTTCGAGATAATGAATGTTGTGGGGAGTTTGTATATGGGGGTGGTTGGTAAATGACACACAAAATTGAAAGTATATTCACTTTGAATTACTTAAAAGCAGGATATGTATGGTATAGGTTTAGTGTAGCGAGCGAAAGTAAAAGATTTCTACGCAGTACAAGCAATACGAGAGGATCGGGGTATCTATATGATAAACCTTATTATCCGACTGCGAGATTTAATAGAGAGATATATTCAGATTATTGTCCAACGACAATAACAGAATTAGTTGAATTTGACTATGAATTATCTGTTAAATCGAAGAATGGTCAAATGAGGAAGAAACATATTACTCCCAATAACTGTTTTACAGACTGTATACCAAACGAGTATTTTATCGTATATGGCAAGAAAAAGCGTGTGAAACCCGTTTTACTTGCGGGTTATATTGATTGGGGTGGTAGCGAGGGGAGTAGAAATCTTCGGATAAATTGGGGATATAATGGATTAGAGGATGAAGATTTTCTCAACATATTTGATATGGTTGTGGATAGACTCAGACCGACAACAATAATAGGCAACCCTGTTGATGAAATGATTTCAAAGACGATAATTATAGATGGTGTTGAGTATGTTATTGAAAGGAGTGGTGATGACCCTGAAAATGCTATCTATAAAAGAATATCTGAAGGGGGCTTCTATGATCTTGACATAAATGATTATGTACTCATTGATGGTGTAATGCATGGTGCAAATGAGGTTGATTGGAATATTGATATCTGAGGGGGATGAGTTTTTTGCAATCGAAACATATAAATACGGGGTTGTTGTTATGAGCAATATGAATTATCGCATGATGATGTTTAACAAATGGAACGAGTATGCACAATGCGAATACAACCGTATTATGTGCAGTTCTGTTGATATCAACACAGACAACCAAACCGAATTTGATAGACGGCTATCGGATGGTATTCGTGTTAATGGTCATATAATACGATATTTAAACATGGATACACTGCGGTTTGATTATAAAAATGAAGTGCCGGGAATTGGTATGATATTCACAGACCCACCGTATGGTATTAAATATAAGTCAAACAGGCGTTCGGACAGTGAGGTAATAAGTCATGATTTGTTCCCCGATTCTATGGGTTTGCATTACCACATATCAAATGATATTGTTCCATTAATGGAGCGTGGCTCACCAGTAATTGTTTTTGGTAGTCATAACACATTACCAATCTTGGTATCTGTGTTTTATGATAAACTCATAAGTAGGAACATATTATATTGGGATAAGCATGGTAAGTCAGCAGGTGATTTATACCATTCATTCAAAAGTGATTTCGAGCTTATTTATTATGGCACTTATGGTCGCAGAAATGCAATAAATATCAAAAATAGGATATCGTCGAGAATACCAAATGAATTAACATCTATAAGCTATAAGAACATGGGTGAATTGGATTTATTACCAATGCAAAATCAGAAATCAATACTTGGTATAAAATACATACTCGATTCGTTTGATACAAGTTCAATGGGCGATAAGTTTCTCGTTGACCCATTTGCAGGTGCTGCATCAATATTAATCGCAGCAAATATGCATGGTATAAGTGCGATTGGTTTAGAAATAGATCGTAAAAATTATAGGGCTGGAAGAGAAAACATAAAAAGATACATTGAAAAGTATGGTGATATGGATGAAACAGATTGAAGATGAAGAGGGTATAATTTATACGACATACGACAAGTATGAAGTGACGCGAAGCATACTTATGCGTCGCACTGGCGATGTGGTTGGTTTATCTGATATTGGGATTACATGGCGTACTCTGGCACATGCTGTTCGTAATCCATCAATAGTGCGGGTTAATAATGTGGTTAAACTGTGTGGTCAGTATGATCTTGGAGAACTTGAAACAACACGTCCAATAATTTCAAAACCATGTTCAACACTATATGTTGATGAGAGTGGTCAATATATAATGTGTATGGAAGGAAACAGTATTAAACGTTCAAAGATTTTTTATGATGATGAACAAATGTTGAAGTTGATAAAGAATAATTTTGACATAATTTCACAAATCGTTAAGGGTTACTACATAACTTTAGTCACGGTTAATAGTTATGAGAAGCCATATCGGTATTTTCATAGTTCATTGCCTGTGATTCACGCTGATGATAAATACCTTGTTGAAGAAGAACTTGTATATATAACACCAGGGATGAGATATGATGAATTTATCGAACAGTATAATGAAATGGAGTTACATCTGGATGTATGCAATAGGGTAGTAAAAGCAAAATATAGGTGATATGATGGAACAGTTCATTGATGATAATGGTGAGATACACACAGTATATGATAAGTATGATGTACTGTACAATGTTCTCATGAAATATTCCGGAGAAATGGCTGGTCTGTCAAATGTTGGGCATATTTGGTGGAGGAGAGAACATAGTAAACAGTGTCCAGGGATGTTGGGCACATTGCAAATAATAAGACTTAAAGGAAGTTATGACTTGGGTGAAATTCACACATCAATAGCAAGAAATTGTATTTGGGATGTGAAACTGTACATTGATGAAAGCAACCAGTATATTATGTATGAACATGGTGATAGAATTGGATGTTCAGAGGTACTGTTTGATAAAAATCAGTCAAGAGAATTGATGATAAACAATTTTGATGTATTTTCAAAAATCGTTTTGAATTATTTTATCCCACTGATTGGTGTTTCTGCAAAATCAAAACCATATGCACTATTAAGTAACGGAAGGCAATTGTTTGAAACAGTTAATGGATATTATCTTGACTATCCAAATCTGCACGTGGTATATGATATAACACTACGTGATTTCCTGAAGAAATTTAGTGAAGTTGAATTGACTATAAACGATAGTGGAGATGGGTTAAAAACAACATATAGGTGATAAAATGGTACAAGTTGAAATTGATGGGTATAATGTGCGTGCAATTTATGACAAATATGACATACTATACAATTTACTGATGGGACGCAGAATGGAAACGGCAGGTTTATCTAATGTTGGACACATCTGGAGGGATAGGCATGAAGTATACTCCCCAGTGGTGGTAAAAGCCGATAAGATTGTTAGATTGAATGGTCATTATGACCTTGGTGAAACAGAAATAGTGGGTTCTGGTTCTACAGTATGCGGTGATAGATTAACACTATACCTTGATGAGGACAATAATTACATAATGTGGATATGTGGTGAAAAATCAGGGTACTCAGAATTGTTCTATGACAAAAATCTGTCGAGAGAATTACTGATGAAAAATTTTAGGATAATTTCAAAGATAGTATGCAATACAAAAATACCACTGATTCCTATCAATACAAGAAAAGATCCATATGAAGTTATGTCAAACGGTTGGAGATTAGTAAAGATAGATAACGGATATTATGCTATTTATCCAACATATGACATGAAGTATGGGATTAGGTTTTGCAATTTCATTGAGAAATATGGTAAAATGGAATTGTCCATTGATTGGGACACTTATGGATTAATAGTAAAATATAGGTGATATATATGGAATTAAACAAGGACAAAAGTTATCGGTGGATGGAAAAATATATTCAGGACAACAAAGACAAATTGTTTGTTGATTCTGGTATAAGGCCTGTTAGTCAATCAGTCAAGGATTTGGGTAATAAGATAAAGAACCAACCAAGATACATGCTCTATGTTGAGCGTAAATCTGCAATTGATGGGTTCAAACGCAAATACGGTGAGCGTGAAATTGATGGTGAAGTCAGGGAAGCATTTCGGGATTTAATTGACACTGTTGTCATGATTGATGCGCTATTATATGAACATCGTGAGGTTGAGTTGTTTGATATCATAATGGACAAAATAATAAAGGAATTTACGTGGTGAGTAATGTTAAAAGGAGGTAATAAAAATGGACGAAGAAGAACTAATTGTTGACCCTGAGGGGTTAATAAGCAGTACCGCATTTAATGCGGAGATAGTGAGCATAGAGCAGGTGGAGAACAAATACGGGGATAGTCCTCGGTTTGATATAGGTATAAGGCCAATGGACTTTGAAATTGGTGGTGAGACGCACATGTTTCACGAATACCTTACCTATTCACCGAAGAAGTCGAGCAAATGGGGGAGATTCATGACGGCAGTATATGAATCTGGTATGCATATACGGAAGCTGCGTAATCTCATCGGTTTTGTGTTCCTATTTGACCGAAAAGTGGTTGATATAGGTGGCAATGAGGTAGAAATGCTACTTCCAATAAAGTTTATTGGTGGAGCAGCATTTTACAAACCGAAAAAGTCCACTGACGACCATAAAGAAACCACCAATGATGAAACGGAAATAGACGACATTGATGAGTTTACTGATGGAATACCCGATGAACCTGGACAAAAAATACTGTGGAACAAGCTTGCAGATGGTGTGACACAACCCCAGCTTGAAGCACTAATAAAGCGGTATTTGGGTGGAATTGACCCTGAGACGTGGATAAAGAGGATGCTAATGAAAGGCGAGATATACGAGGACCGTGGTATATATCACAAAACAGTCTAAGGTGATACATTGGGTAGATATAACTTTGATTTGCGTGTTAGAACATCACCACAAAAGATAATACAGTCGCGAGTCAACCGTATTAGGCGTGAAGTTGGTTTCATGAAAACCAACATTACTGACTTTGACATGGTTGTTGGTGGTGTGCCATATGGTCTAACGAGCATATATGGTCCAGCTGGGAGTGGTAAATCAATGATAGCTCGTGCGATAGCAGAACAGGCATTACACGATGGTAAAAAGGTAATGTATGTCATATCGGAAGTTGCAATTGATGCACCAAGCAGAAAGAAATACCCCAACAATCTGTATGTGGTTGACTATACGAAATATCTGCCCAAACCAAAGGAAACGCTAACACAACTAATGTCAGTAATCGAGGTCATTGAACCAGACCTGGTGATTATTGACTCCTTTTCCCTTTTATTTTCGGGGACAACGGCTGCGATGCCGGAGTCAGAGATACGTTCTGTTGTAGCAGAACTTTATAAGATGGTTCATGGTGTATTGCCTGTTGTTGGAGTACACATGGTTCATGGTAATTATCGTGATCAAATACTTGGTGGAACAAGTAATGAGCATTTGTGTGATGTTCTGATTGAAATGCGTGGGGAAATAGTTAAAACATCAGAATATGGCAGCCCATACGGTGTGGGAGCTAACGAAATGTTATACACATTTCTTGTAAAAAAGAACAAATTTGGTCAATCAACACCAATTAGGTATAGGGTTGTTTATTCAGAAGATTACTTACTTGGTGTCTGGCCAGAAGGAGATATATTTTCATTCAGGAGGCCCGAGATGAATGTTGATTAAAAATGCAATTGTTAATGGAGGAAAAGTGACTGAAAATGAACGAAACAAAAATTGTGCTACTGACGATTGATAACATGTCCGTATACGATGATATACTATCTCTTGCGAGAGATAAGGGATACCAATATGTTGATGATATACTACCCTATTACATATCATCCGTTGGTTCACACATACTAAATTTAGTAAATAATGGTAGTACAATTGACAATTTACTTGTTGATGTTCCAAATAGGACTATTGTATCTCGTTTTGGTTATCCAGAGGATACGAGATTACATATATTGTTGGTTGCACCAGTTGGATATTCAAAAACAACATTTACAAAGTTATTTATTAGACCAAATTATGGTATATTATCTGGTATATTCCCCGTGGAGCGTGCTCGTATGATAACAGAGGCCGGGTTTATTGGTAGTGTTGTTGGCAAGGATTTTCAATATGGCTCTGCATATAGGGCTTCGTGTGGGTTCATTGGTGCTGATGAGTTTCATTCAATAATAAGTTCTACTGACAATCAGCATTCGGCAACATTGCTGGATCAACTATTGGGTGTACTTGATGATGGTGAGGCATATAAAGATATGCTTGGTGGTCGTTTAACATATCGTTCTGGTGCAACGATGTGGTCAGCAACACAGCCATCGAGAATATCGGTTGGTTCTGGATTAGATAGGAGAATGTTAATCATTGGCATATTTCCTGATGAGGAAGATGAGGTTAAGTTAAAAAAGGCATATGATGACTCATTTGGTCGTCCCGACGATACTTACATAATAGATGACATTCGCAACAAGATACGAGATATATTGGAGGGATTCAAGTTTCAGTCGGTAGAGTACACAGAAAAATATGTTGAATTCCGCAATATGTTGGATTTAACACACGCAGAGTTTACCATTGCTGATCGTCTTTCATTGGGATACACCATAATGAGACACTATGATGATTTGGATTATATACTTAGAGTTGACATTGATGATGATCTTGAGGGTTTGTTATATAAAATGTCTCAAGATAGGTTATTGATACTTGATGATCCGATAAAGGAGGTTATACTAACACATATGGGAGACAAAGTATGGACAAGAACAAGGTTATTGGGTAACTTGGTTAAGAAAGGGATAAGTCGTGAAGATGCATCAAAAGTGCTTTCGCTGCTTGTTGCATCTGGAATAGTTAAAGCGACAAAGATAAAGCGTAGCCATGGTAGACCTACAATAACATACCAAATAATATAAGAGGTGATAACTTGAATAAGAAAGCGAGAAAATATGCACTAAGGAAAATGGATATGACATACGGTGATATGTACCAACTGATAGCACACAGAGTATATGTATATCCGCAGGAAGACCTACTGCGTGCTGTTAGGTACATATATGACCACAGGAATGTGGCTCAGGATGTGGAGTATAAATCGCAGATGTTTCTGGTGAGCTTATATGACGAAATATGTGATGCGATTAGGGACGATGATGGCGTTGGTAACATGCTGGTGATTGCAGTTGCGTTGGATATAATGGCAATATTGAGAATGAAGTACCTGCGTCATTTCAATTACTACGTGAACAACATTAAGAAAAAATAAAACATTGATGGGGTGTAAAGAATGTCATTAAGAATTGATGGGGTGTGTCCTGTCTGTGGTGAGCCAGTTAGTGTTTTACAAACATCAGCAACTGTTTGTAAAAACTGTGGTGCAAAACTGATTATAGAGTGCAATATAGTTACAATAAGTGATGATGAGTACTATGAACACTATGCATGATTAATACTGATTGTTTTGGAAAACATTTATATAGCTAATAGGTTATTGATTAGGTGTAGCTAATAATAAATAAATGGGAGGATAAAATGGACAAAAAAGTTGTAAAATATCCGAGAATACGTTATCCAGACACAGAGTTTGAAAGGGTTTTGGGAAATAAGGATGACTGGGTATATGTTGAGGAGAAGGTTGATGGATCTAATTTTAGGTTTTGGTTGGACGATACTGGGAGGATACAGTTTGGTTCACGGAACCTAATACTTGGTAATGAAGCTGGTGGTAGGTGGGAAAGAGTAATAAAATACTTATACCAGTTTGAGAAAAAATTAAAGCCAGATTATGAGTATTTTGGTGAAGCAATGATACCGCATCTAACGCCGTACAAGTATGATTCATTACCACCAATAATAATGTTTGACATATATGACTTGAAAAATGAGAAATGGCTTGATTGGGAAAGCAAAACAGAGGAGTTTAAGCGTGTTGGATTAGAAGGTGTAAGATTGGTTGGAATTTACACTGCTGGGGAGATAAAAAATGATTTTCTGAGCAAAGAATTCAAGAGTTTATATTACGATGGGCCAGCAGAAGGTATGGTTATCAAGAATTATGTTCGTGGTGCATTAATGAAGGTTGTCTTTAGGGAATACAAAGTTCAAAAACACATTTCAGGGAAAAAGAAAGTTGGTGAGGGAACAGAGTATTTCCTAAACAAGTATGTGTATGATGATTACATACGTAAAATAATATTTCAGTTAATTGATGATGGACACAAACTTGACATGTCATTGATGTCATTACTGCCAAAAACAATATTTGAGGATATACTTGAAGAACACGCAAAGGACATATTGCGTGAGAATAAGGTTATTGATTTAGGAAAATTTCGAAGAGGAATTGCAAAACGTTCAGTTAATGTATTAAAGTTCATGACAAGGGGAGGTTGATATGAGTTTGGATGATGATTATGCTGAGAATGTGTATAAAAGATTACACATGACTGATTTCGTAAGGCAATTAATCATCGATTTTAACCCGCAAATAAACGGTATGCGGGCGTTTGTGCGTGGCGATGGTCGGGTTGAATGGATTTGTATTCATGGTGTTGGACACCCCGTGTATGACCCAAATGCGGGCGGTAATGATTACGCAGGAAGGCATGGGTGCGATGGGTGTTGCAAGTACTGGGGGATTTACACAATAAGGGAGTTGTGATGGTGGTATTATGATTCAAATAGATGTGAAAATGTTAATAAGTGTATGGATTGTCAGCACATGGTTCCGGGTTTATCAAATCCAGTAAAATGGTGTGAGTTAACAAATCGTGAACTTGAAAAAGAGGACATATTTGATAGGGTACCTGATTGGTGTCCGTTGAAGGATAAGTTTATTGGGTTTGAGATGATGCTCGGGTACATTAATGATTAAAACGTGGGTGAGTAATAAATGGATACACGTACAGTTGTTATAAAGAAAATAGTTATAAAATTTGTTGAACCAACAGTTGAGTATGGTGGAATGTGGGATACATCAGAATACATGAAGAGAAGTGTACCACGAAGAGTTGTAGCACATGTGTCTGTGAAAAAATAATAAACTGAGGTGAATCGATGAGTATAATAGAAACTGATTACACAATAGTTAAAGTTAAAAAATGGAAAGATAAATCAGGAAGAATACATGATTTGGAACTACCATTCAAAATGTATGTACCATTGTGGATATCCAGAGAGAATTATACAATTAGGAAAGAGATGATATATGTAACTGAAACACGGAAGGCCATACTGCTGGTAAACAAAGATGGTTATAAAGTATGGTTACCCAAAAGCGTGGTGGAGATAGAATATTTTGATAAATGAAAGGAGTACTATTGTGAAATGATCGAAGGACGGTGATTAAATGAAAATAGAGATTGATAAGTCTGATTTGAGGAGCATAGTGATTATGGCAGCACGATACGCAAATGGAAGGCCGAGTGGTGCTTCTTCAATTGTGAGAGATGTTGTTAGAAATATCGAAAAACAATACCCAAACGAGATTGATTGGGAGGATACGGTGATACAACCGCCAACAGAGGAGGAATTGTCAATGGGTTTTGCACTCCGTAGTGATTGGTTGGATGATGTTTTTAACAAGAAAGGTAAAAAAGAGTGGGAAATATAATCGAGCAGTTGGGATGGTAAAATATGAATATGTTAAAAAATCTGATGTGTTTTTCCAACACCCCCTTAAACCCACGAAAAAAAATGCTGTGGGCAAAATCGGTATTAAAACTGTCAAAAACTGCATTTACAGGTCAAATAACGAATGCGGTTTTGCTAAAAAAGTGCAGTTCAGAAAAAAATAAATGCTTTTCGCCAGAGGGGCCACGTCGTTTAAATATGGGTGTTTGGTGCGTTTTTAAAGGTAAAACCTTTAATAAAAAAATGGTTCGTAATAATGTTTCAAATATTGGCGTTAATTGGTTTAAGAAGCACTTGTACGGAGTTATCGTTAATAAAAAAATGGTTCGGTTTACGAAAAATTTTTTCTGCAGTTTATCGTATCCTATGGGTGGTTTTAACGGACACTCAAAAACAACCCGACCAAAAAGTATATATACCCCTCATTTATTTTCAGGGGAAGGGGGTCGGGGGTATTCGACGCAAAAAAACAAAATAAAAATTAACATTTGTGATTTTTGTGAAATCACTTGAGTTGTCATTATTAGTAACATATATATACAACATATGACAGAAGTATTACTATGAGCTCAGAAAAATGTGAAATGGTACTTGATGATATTAAAACCTTGAAGGATGATGATAATGAATATTGCATAGACAAAAAATATCAGCGTCTTGCGGTAGGTTGTTATAGTAAGCATTTGCGTGAAACAACAGGTTCAAATTATTCAGACAGCATGAAGGAAGCGTGGGCTGTAGTTAAAAAGTATACGTGTTCCTAAAAAATGGAATAAAGTATTTATATGATGAGAGACAATTAGTATTATGGTGATAAAATGGGCGTAAGAGCAACAAAATTTGGCGAAAATACAGTGGTGTCAATAGCTCCGAGAAGTCGTAAACTTTACCTGCATAATGCTCCAACAAAAAAGGTGATTCCTACTCATCTCAAGGAATATACCAAGAAATTTTCAGCAGCAGCGACAAAGTGTGCAAGTGATATTGGTTCCGATGTTCGCGGAAATGCGAGAGTTATGGCACTGAATGCGTGTATTAGTAAAGAACTCAAGAGGTAATATACAATACACAAACCCCTTAACTACATTTTTTTAACATATCAAAAATTCTACCAATGTGTAGTTTAATATCCTTTTCATCAGTTAATTGATATTTGTCTGATATATATGACGATAGTGTTTTCATTGTTGCACAAAGAATTATCCATATTTCTGAATCACGATATAATTCTGATATTGTGACATAATTTTTGTCATCAATTTCAACAACATTTGCATCAACAAGTGTGTCAATGATCTTGTATGTACTACTTTTTGGCATATGTAATTCTTTTGATATAAAATAACGTGAAAGTGGTCTGTCATAGGATAATAAGAATTCAATGACCCGAAGTTGTTTTTCCGGTGTTATACTATTTTGCATGAGTTTGACGCACCCTCAAGTTTTTTAGTTATTTCATCGGCAACACCAGGCTTAACACCAGTTATTTCATCAACAATTTCACATTCGCGAACAACAATTGATGAGGGAAATGCAGTATATCCAAATTTTTTAACAAGGTCTGGTGCTTCTTGTGCTATTACGACTGCACGTTTTCCATTGAGTTCTTTACCTGCAAATTGTTTTTCAAGTTCTTTGCATGCAGGGCATCCTTCAAGTTCAAACGATATTACTCCGTTTGGGTTATTGTTTAGAAAATTAACAAGTTCTGTTTCATCTTTTATTTTGACTGTGTTCATGATATATAAATCGTATGAGGTTGTATAAATAATTTCTTCTATCCACAGATGGTAGCCGTAAGTTTTATATAGTTCACCCGTATTATACTTTACTGTGACGCCAGAAATTGTTATACTCATACAAAGTGGAAAAGGTGGCTCAGGTAAAACCACAATTGCTGCGGAGATTGGTAAGCGTTTATCAAAATATGTTAGTGTTGGTATGATTGATGCAGATATACGTGCGCCAAACTTACTACATGAGTTGGGATATGATGAAAACAACAGTGAAATGGGGGTTGTTGGGCAGAAATTTATCCCAATTAAAGTAGGTGATATTGAGGTCTTGTCAGCCAGTAGCTTTTTCGATGAGACAGTCGGTATTGAATGGGGTTCTGATGAAATGGCACAGTTTTTGAGCATGATATATGATAATTTGTTATGGTCAAACAACCGTGTATTGATAATTGATACAGAACCGTCTGATGTTGCTGCACTGGACTGGGCGACAAAGAAATTTGGTCACAGGCTATATTCTGTAGTTGTTACAACGACAGATGAAAAAAGCATTTCAAACTGTAGACGCATTATTGATACGAACAAACGTAAAAATGTACGGCAGATTGGTATAATCGGCAACATGGTTGGAAATGTTTGTCCGCACTGTGGTTCAGAGTTAAAATGTGCAGTATGTGGCGAACCCATAGGCAATTCGGTGGCAGTTGATGTTGGCAAAATAAAGGAATTTGCTAATGAGGTAAACCTTCGTTGCGTTGCAACGGTGCCAAAATCAGAAGGTAACATTTTGTATGGGGATGACATTGATGAATTGGTTGAGTCAATTGTTTACAAAATTGACAATTGGTTAAAAACAGAATTTGCAAAAAAAATAACAGGGGTAGCGAAATGGATGGAAAAAAAGGTTCGAGAAAACAACAGATTATAGCGATGGTGCTTAAAAGGTCAATAGATAAGTTGAATAATAGTGAGAAAGTCAGGAAATATGAAATAGATAAGGGAATTGAGGGAAATGGAGTTTATGCACTTAATATAAGTGATATTGACGCAATTATTTTCTTCACTATGAATGATAAGAATATCGTTCTTTCAGATCCTGTAGAAGATCCTGATGTTCTCGTATCAATGGATTCAGGGACTTTTCTGAACTTGTCTGTTGGGCATGATATTCATGGTAATCCTGTGACACCGATGATTGCGTGGGCACATGGGCAAATAAGGATTCTGGGGAAGGGTTCGCGGAATGTTGCTCTTGATGCACAGGTATACGAGGAGTTGTATCGTAAATTAATGGGTAAACCTTCTCATTAAACTTTTTCATTTGTTTATTTACAGCCATTGCAGCAATCGCAGCAGTCGTTTTTGCTACAAGATTAACAACAGGTGCACCGAAAACCCATGCACCCTTACCACGTGTGGCAACATATCCAAGTAAGTCATATTTTGATACCATAAATACACCTAATTATAGTATGGTATGAACATATATATAACTTTTTTGGCATCATTTGAACTTGTAAAGTTTACCATCTTTTATTAGGATAAAATTACTTTCAAATGTTGGTACGATAATTTTGTTTAATTTTGTCAACGTTGATGCAAGTATACTTGAACTTGTTATGATGTTTATGTTATCATAGAGCCTTACAATGTGCCTTGCATATGCCTGACCTATATCAGGTAGTTTGTCACCATTGAAACTATAAGGATATCCAGCCATTGAATCATCTGATCCGAAGAATGATGCACCCTTTGGTTTTGCAAGATATGCACCGAGTTTCTTTCCAGCATCACAAGCTAGTGTTACCCAGTTTAAATTGTCAAAAATGAACTTATTGGCATTTTTTGTGTTTATCAAATCGCGATTAGTATTTCTTGTAGGATTTGAGCCTTTTAGACTCGTGTCAGTACCGTGTCCAGCATAAAATACGATTCCCTTATGGTGGTATGATGCTCTTTTTGCAACATTTGAAATATTTTTGAGTACGGGTTTTCGCCTCAATGTAAATCCGCCAATTGTTGTATATTTGATGCCCTTAGCCGTTAATTCGTCCTTTACTGCTGATGTTATCATTTTACCAAGTGCAATGTTACCATAAAGTGGTGCTTCTATGATGGTTACTCTTTCATTTTTCATAGAATAGACTAGGTAAAACTAATATAAATCATTTCTCCTACGAAAAATATATATACTACCACCACCATAGCACCACCACTAAAAGAGTACTAATAGAGTGGTGGTCCTAGTGGTGGTCCGCCGAAGTGAAAAAGTTATTGGTACTTCAAGGGAGTTAATTAGCATGACGGAAGAAGTAGATTATGAGGCAAAGTCACCCGAGGAACTATCGGATATGTTCGAAAAATACAATGAGGTGTTGAGTGCTACGAGTGGTGATTCCTCGAAGGCGAGTAGAATCTGGTCAAAAATAAAGGAATATCGTGCATCGACGGGTGATGATATCGTGTCTGTGGATGATATGGCTGACGATGATATGGAATTTGGTGATACCGATGACAAGAAAAGATTTGATAAGCTGTTATCAGATCTTGGTATACGTGTTGGTAGACACACACTTGTAACGATATTTCTAAATGGAACAATGAGTGAAATATCGGACCCATATTATCTATACACAATACTGAGAATGAATCGTGTGCGTGCGGAGAAAATTGCAACAATAATCTCATATTGGTATTCCATAAGTCCACTGAAGGTCCGAAAAATGATGATTGATTTTGACAAGCGATATAAAAAAGAATCGGGGCCAGTTGGTACATATGATGATGATGGGGGCGAAGATGTGGTAGAAAATGAGGTCAAGTATAAAAACCCAGAGGATATTGTCAAATCAATAACAGAGGAGAAATTACGCAGAATATCTGAGGATCTTGAATTGAAACGTAAGGAAGCCGAACTTGCAAAATTGAATCGTATAATTGAGGGTGATATTGGTGGAAGTGGTACAAACAACCGCCAGCTGATTGAGGTACCTTATACAGATCAGAATGGGAATCCGGTTTTTGATGCAAGTGGCAATGTTGTTATGGTTAAGGTGGACCCAAATGAGGAACTCAAACGACGGCAAATGATGGCGTTAATTGGTCAGAAAAACAACGATGAAAAAGATAAGGATGAAAATACACTGGCAGCTATACTCCAAGCTATGATGACACAGCAGAATCAGATGTTTGCATTGTTTATGGAGAAAAATAAAGGTAGCGAGGCGTCAGCACTTGAAGCAATGCGTGAGGAAATTCGTGCTCGTGATGAACGACATGCTAATGAGGTTTCACAGATGGCACAGCTGATTGCGAAAATGCGTAACGACGAGATTGAAAACAAGATAAACCAGCTTGCCGGAGCCGTAATGAACCGTGGTAATGAACTTGATGAAACGATAGCGACAGTTGAAAAACTAAAACAATTGGGTATACTCAATGATGGCAAGAAAACACCAGAAGAACGTGCACTTGATATGCAAATAGAGGCAATGCGCAATTCGTATGAGATGGTGAGAAATGCACAGTCAGGTATTGGTCGTGAATTGTCAAAGGTGGTTGATCTTGGTACAGGCATAATACGCGATGAATATCAGCGTGACCTTCAGTCGAGTACAGAGAAACCACAGAGTAGGTATACGGAAGAAGAGATGGAAAGGTTGGTGGAGGAACTTGAAACAGAACAAGATTGAATTCCGAAAAACGGAAAGGAGTCCCGAGTGGGTATGTCGCAATGAGAATTTTGAGTTTGTAGATGTTGATGGATTCCATTGTTTTATTTCCTATGGTCCGATATCCTGCACAAATGGATTTGATGCTGTTATTAACATTCGCGACCGTGGCATGTTAAATCATGTAATCCAGTACCTTTCATACGGAGCATTTAGTGACACATACGTTATTTCAAACATTGACGATCTGATGAGGCATTCACTTGATGACGTTTTCAACCTATTAAAAGCTGCAGTTTCGTCTGATTCATCAATAATAATGTATTATCGTGATGATGAAATCTTTGAGGATATCAATGAACTTTACATGGAGGTTCTTTCACAATGATAAGTGCAATCCGTGTTGAACATAACAGTCGTGTTATTTATATCAAATACGAAAGGTATATATACAACTTAAATGCAACTAATAGATAGGTATGATTGAGGTGACTATATGGGAATAGTAAGCGAAAACATAAAGAATTATAGCAAGTCACTGTCCTCAACAGCACGCAATGCATATGGCTCATGGAAGAATGCATCACAAAGATATGGGGTTCTTGCAACAATAAGGGCCATAAGGAAGGGTCGTGGCATTGGTGGCACTGGTGTAACGTCAATAAGGAATTATGGTACAAGGTATCCAACTTCCAATGGCATTGGAACAGTTGCCAGACAGGCGCGAAGGACGGTAAACAAGGTGCTGCCAGAGGTGCAGCTGATGGGTCCGAAGGATGATGCGGAGAAATCCGTTAAGGAAAACGATGAGATAATGTACATGTAAGGTGATAAAAATGGTAAAAACGACAGATGTTGTGGATCTTGGACCAGAGGGGAACGAGATATTTGATGATGATTATGAGGCACTCGTAAGTCATTATACAAAATATACAAGTGATCCTGGAAATCTGGAAAAGATACTCATGGGATATAAGAGGGGGATGAAGCAGCTTGCGATGAAGGCAAAGCTTGAGATTCAGCCTGCTGCTGGTGGATTTTATGGAATGAATGCAATGACTGGATTTGGAATGCAGATGATTAGACCTGATCATCTTGTACCTGCGGCACAGGGCAGGACATTTGATGCAAATCTTTCCGGTCTGACTGCAAACAGTTGGTATGGTTACCTTCACAACGGTGCGATAGGGGCTGCATATGATCCGACTCCTCTGTATCTTAGGAAGGAGCTTGGTGTGGCTATTGCTGGCTTCGTTAACACTGGTGATGCGATAGTCGATGAGCTTCAGTTTGAGATACGTGGAAAACCGCTGCCGGTTTGGAACATGCTCACACAGATGCGCGGTGCGGATGACAATATATTCCTGCTGCCAAAGGTTCTCTGGCTTGATCCTGCGATACAGTATAGGTCACAGTTCAAGATCAATTCAACTGGTGGTTCGATGAGTCTGATACCAATTGGTATCACGTTTGCACGTGCGGAGTGGATGCAGGGAACTGCGATTACACAGCCTTCAACGACAGCACCATGAGCGTGATATCATGAGGACGATGAAATATGAAATCAGACCCTTCACTCCTGAGGAACTCGATATATTCGAGTCAGAGTGGAGTCGGATGATATCATATTACTCCAAATATTCGAAGCGTCCTGATGGAACAGGTTCTGTAACCGATCTGCTTGAGGCCAACAAGGAAAACATACTGGCAGCAGCACAGAGTGCATCACTCAAGCTCCGGCCAATATCTCGGGAGTTTGAAGGTCTGAACACATCGAGAGGGTATGGTATGCGACAGATACGTCCTGACGACATTGTACCAGCAGCACAGGGCAGGACGTTTGATGCAGTACTCTCAGGTTTAACGCCAAACAGCTGGTATGGATATATTCACAACGGTGCAATTGGTGATACCTTTGACGACACACCACTGTATCCGAGAAAGGAACTTGCAACAATTATTGTTGGGTTCCTGAGTGTAAAGGATCCTATTGTGGATGAGATGCAGTGGATAATCAACAATCTGCCATATCCCGTATGGAATATGGTAACACAGATGCACGCTGCAGATGTAAATCTGTTTGAGCTTTCGGAACCAATATTCCTGTATGGTGGTGTATCATATAGGTCACAAATAAAGGTAAATTCAGATAGTGGCAATCTAACGCTCATTCCGATTGGTGTTACCTTTGTTTTGGCAGATTACAACCGTGAGATAGAACCTCCACAGCCATCGACAGTAGCTCCGTGAGTGTGATATGATGGATCTTGAAGATGAATACCGTGCAAAAAGGGCAAAACAGACTGCAATTCGGGCAAACATTCAACTCAAACCGGTTGGTTCGAATAATAATGATAACGAAACAGTCGAATCGGACGAGGCAGAAGGTATTGATATAACAAAATTGAAGATGTCTGAATTGGTTAAACTTGCGAAGGAACGTGGTATCTCTGTACATCATATGAAAAAACAGGAGCTAATTGATTTGCTGCTTCAATAAACCTTTTACAATTATAATTTATGTCCGTGTATGTGGGTTCAAATCCCCAACGGGCACTTCAATCGAAGAATATACGTGTGGAATATAGAACGAGTCACATGTTGACCTGTTTTGGTTTCACTGTATGTGGTGGTGGTAACACGAGACTAATAAACGACACATATCAGAAAAACCTCCTCGAGAGGGGACATAACTTTGCCATTGGTATAAATGGTGGCTGGTTAATGGGGAAAGTATTGAAGAAAGAGCAGCCAAGTAAAATTAACTTTAACAGGTATAATACAATGGCTGCAGGTGCAAACACGAGTTCAATTGGTTCAGACAGTCCGAGCACATGGAATTCGTGGAAAACATCGCAGAATTATGATATATTTAACGAGTGGGACTCCGACATACTTCTGCAGGCATTCATTGGGATTGGTCCCAAACCGCTGAGGCTGTTCAGGCAGTTTCCGACACCTTCTACGCGTGGTGGGCTTTCACGAATACCTGTGACTGGCGCGTTTGATGATGAGACTCCCGGGTATGTTGATGGGTATATGTCACCTTATCATAATCCCACGGTTGCAACAGAAATGTTGATTCCAAGATCAACATTCATTGAATTTGGACTTTACAACCCACTTAGTTATCCTGTTAATCCTGTATTTAACATTGTTTTCCAGCGGATGAAGGTTCATTATTTCGACCCCGACAATTCACACGACGCAAATCAGATAGAAAACATACAGAATGGCCATGCAGCGGTTAAGTTCTGGGATCCTGGCATTGCAATGTGGCAATATGATGCAGTTGGCTCTGTTGGTGTTGATGTTATTCCTGAATGGAGGCGGTGATTAAATGAATACAGCATATGTTAAAACAAGTACTGCCATTGGTGCAACACCTGTTGCGATTGGTGGTCCAATACCAGTGGGTATGGTTAGGTATATCTACAACATGGAAATCGTGTCGGATGATGATTCAAACCAGCATATTGCCCTATTTAAGGGTGTGTCTGGTAATGAGCAAAACGGCACTGTCGCGTATATATCAACAGGTTCAAAGAGAGGATATGGCGACCACCCATTCATTGTGGTAAGTCCAACAAGATCGTCCGGTACAGTTACTGACAATCAGCTGTACGTTGCACACGAAACATCAGCAGTTCACGTTACAATGACATATGAAGACGTAGTTGCTTCTGATTGAGTGGGGGGTTAATGCATGTCAAGGGATGTTGTCCGAATTGACTGCCCCACAATATGGAAGCCAACACGCTACACACTGCGTCCTGGCGAATGGACGCGGATATATAACGGTGTCCCGTACACAGTGGCAGAGATACGAATAGAGAATCTTTCATTAACAAATACAATTAGGATAGCACCAAATGGTAACCCATCAAGTACAGAATATAGCACTATTAGTCCAGGAGCAGTACGATATGAGACATTTAATCCTCCGGAAATATGGGCATATTCTCCAGGACTATCGATTGTTGAGATTGATGTGCGTGGTTTTGAACCTATTGATAATAGGGTGTGAGCATCATGAGTGGAACAAACCAGAATCTAAACTACCTTGGCGGTATTGGGTATGATATAAATTCGGATAGTTTACACACACTAAAAAATGGGATAATGCTTGGGTTTCCAGATGCTAATTACTGGTATGTTGATTATGGTGGTGGTGATGCAAGTAATAATGGTAGGTCGTGGGATAGTGCGTTTCCAAATGTAACGATGGCAGTTGATGCATCATCAGATGGGACTGGCGACACAATATTCGTTAGAAACACGAATCTCAGTGGCAGTGTTAATGAGAACATTGTTATACCAAATAGTAAGATTGGTATCAAGATAATTGGTATTGGATTTCCGGACATACATGGGAATATCACAATTGGTGGTAATTCAACTGTTATTTCTGGGATAAAAATTAATGGCAACATTGCGATTAATGGTAGCGATGTTGAACTAAACAGGTGTATAATAATTGGTGATGTCACAGGGTACGCTGGAAATGGTGAAAATGGTAGACACCTGATAAACTGTCAGATTGATGGTTCTGTTTCGCTTGGAGAAAATACGACAATAAAATCTACCGTGATATCACACCCGTCTGGAATTGCCCTTTCGATTGCTGGTGATCAATATTCATATGTAACAAATGCGGTAATACAATCGTCAGTTATAATTGGTGATGTTGGTATTGCCATTGGCCAATACGTCAATAGTATCATGCTTGACAGTTTAACATCTGTTTTTGCCAACACAGTAGCATATGGTGATATTGAAAAAATCTATTGGGGTGTAGATAGTTTATACCATGTGGAGGGTAGTATAACCCCTGACGGTTATGAGGATCTTTTATACGAATCAGTACGTACAGACTCAAGCAGGATGCTACGTGGTGTGTATATTGACTTATCAAACATGTCAACGGGTGACACAACAACCATAAGGATATATGTGAAAATAAAGAATGGTGGGACATATAAATTGATAAAATCAGCAGAATACTCAGATTCACTTGCAGAACCACTTGTTTTCATTGATTTACAACTACCATTCAGGTATGGATTTAAGGTTACAATTGAGACAACAATAACGTCAGATATAGAATACGAGGTGTTTTAAATGACAATAATTTCGGGTTCTGGAAATGTGGGTGAAATTGAATTATATGTTCTTGATTCTGGTATCGCTACTGGTGGTACATCAACAACATTAGTTGACAATACAAAGGATTGGGGAACTGATGTATGGAAAACCACACTAATTAGGGTAATAAATGGTACAAACATTGAGATCCGTTCAATAGGTGGTAATTCGGGTAACGAAATAACTGTTGATACAAGTTTTACTACTACACCAACAACATCAACAAAATATGATATAATTGGTTTTTCAAAGCAGAGTGGTGGTGGCATTAGTGGTGGTTTTGATTCAGCAAATGATGTTTATAAGGTTTCAGGCTATAATAATGGGACAGCAATAAATCTTGCAACTGAGGATGGGAATTTGGCTTCAATTGAATCAAAAATTGATGTTTCACTCTCTTCACTCGCAACGGAAGCAACGCTGAATGCAATTAAATCGGCATTATCTTCCGTTGGAACTGACAAGATACAGACGGTACCAGATAACCCCTCGAATTTGGATGTTGCTTTATCAACAATAGCAACGGAAGCCACACTCTTGGCCATAAAAGCTGCACTTTCGTCGGTTGGAACGGATAGACTACTCACAACGCCAGATAATCCACAGAACCTTGATGTAGCGTTGTCAACAATTAGGGATTTATTTACTCCAATAAGTGGTTCTGATAGCATCACTGCAGGAAATAACACTTCGGGTGTATCCACATCACTTGATATTGGTGGCCGGCCGACTGTGGAAGTGTACTATAATGTTAGTGGTGCAGCAACAATTAATATTTATGGGAGTACCGATGGTTCAACATGGAGACACACATCAGCAATTACAATCCCTGCAGCAGAGGAAAATGCAGTTATTTTCTCAAACGGGTATAAGTATGTTAAGGCAGAATGTATAACGACTGGAATTGATGTGACACTTGAAATATCGGCGTCGAGGTGATGCGTTAAATGCCAGTTCCATGCAATGAATACCGAATAACAATCCCATTGAATACCCCTGATACTTACTGGTCATCGGGTAGTAGCACACCATCAGTCATCGATTGGACGTTTATAAATCTTGGAAAAACACTCAAGGCACTTGGTATTAATCTGAGCGGTATTACAGGATTTGGATTTGTTGCACAACTGTCTTCAAGTTCGTCTTCCGCTACCGCACATGTTTATTTTAGAAACTATACAGATGATACAACAATTTCAGAGTTGACAACGACAGAGACAAGCAAATCAAATTATGTAGCCACAAATTTCGTTCTCGATAAAACATTGCTTGAAGATGAAAAAACATTTGCTGTATACTTGTCATTGGAGGGTGGTGAAATGTTCGATTATGCATATTTGGGAAAGGCATATCTTATAGTAAAGTATCGGGGGTGATGATTAAATGACAGTATATCTCGTTGAATGCCACGATTGCGACCACTCGCCATACCGTGTCGAAGTTGCTGATGGCGACCCAGCACCGACAAAATGCATGTATTGCGGAAGCACAAACATAACTGCAACACAAGAATCATAGGGGGGAAATTACCACGACTGAAAAAGTAAAGGATAAAAAGAATAAGATACTGGTTGTCGCACTTAAGGACACGAAGAAACTGGATGATGTATTGGAGCAGTTGGATCATACAGTGGTCATTTTGGCGGGAAACCAGCGTGAACTTAAAAAAGTTGCAGAAAAAATAATGGATATGGACAACAGTGGTGGTAAGTGATATAATGGATGATAAAAAAATGATTGACATGGTGGAGAAATTCACTCAATCATCAACAACAACAGCACTGAATATAAAAACAATTACAGAAGTGTTGGATAAAACCATCACATTAATATCGTCGGTAAAAACAAAACAATCACTAATGGTTGAAGCATGTAAAAGAATTGAAAATGACCTGGAAAAAATTCGCGATTCGATTGTTAACTTATCAAAAGATGTGGCCGTAACAGACCAAAAAATGATGTCTAATTTAAACACAATAAAAACGGAAGAACGCGATGTGAAAAAGATTGTTACAAAAATACTTGTTGAAGTCGTAAAAATTGCGACAATTGCATCACTGGTGGTTGCATTTATAAAGGGCGGGAGGATATTGTGATATCGGACAAAATTGACAATTACATATTCAGGATTACACTACTTCTTGGAATACTTTCTACGATACAGACATATTTGATTTACAAGCGCCACGAAGAAAGGAAGGAGTAGTGTAGTTCAAATTGGAAAAGTATATATATGAGATAAAGCGAAATATAGTTATAGGAAGGTGAATGCATGGAAAAATACATAGGTAGTGAAGGTGTAAGTACAATAACAGGTGCAACAATTGGCTCATTTGCGGGCCCTGTTGGTACGCTTGTTGGCGGGCTGGTTGGAGATATTGCATACAAGAAGGGCGTATATGGTATGGTTGCTAACACAGTCCATAAGACGACACGTGCTATGTCCGTTGTTCCTGTTCTCGGAACTGTGATTAGAACTGGTGCTGCGATAGAACGCAAGCTGTAAGTGGTGTTCAAATGGGGCTGGTTGAATATATTGCAGCCCTTCCAGAATTCCAGCACCTTGTTGCGGAAAGCGTCAACGCAAACGATGTAAAAATACTTGTTGACGGACGCATGACTCCTATTGGTGTGTGGGCTGAATCAACGGAGGGCAGAATTGTTGATATCGAGCGATGGGAGTCAGATGTAGTCAAAAGGCTGAATGAAATTGATCAGGAGATAACTGATCTTTTTTCGTTGACGCAAGCAACCGATTCGAGTGGTGTAACGGATTTTGTTTCAGACCACATACTAATTACCACTAACGATGGACGAACCGTATTTCTTGATGAGTTTACCTCCGACTTATCGAGGAATATCGGTTCTATTACCTCCTTAGTTCAACAAAACACTTCTTCTATTTCTACACTGTCATCGCAGACATGGGTAAATGCATCCGGGTTTAGTGGTGCAGTAAATGATGTTATTGCACAGATAATAACAGATGGTGGCCCAATAAGCGTTTTTGCTGCAGGTAAAAACCAAATCCTAAGTGATTGGATTGATGTGCTATATACTGGAAGTAATCCAATAACAATAAATGGTGAACAAAAAACATTAAAGGATTGGATAATAGCTGCTTTTGACGATACTGTACTGTCAAAAACTGATATCGAGAATATGAATTTCATCAATGCAGACACAGGAATATCAGTTGGTGGAAGATATGGCACTCTAACCGGACTTTTGAGTGATATTTATAATGGAGATATTGATGTAACCGTTGCTGGTAATACTGATTCAATTAGCAATTGGATTGCAAATCTTCAGAATGAAATTTCATCAAAGGCATCATTGGATGACATTGTAACTTCAAATGGTGAGTCGAAGACGCTTTGGCAATGGATTACCGATGCCTATGATGATACTGTATTGTCAGAAGATGACATTCTGAATATGGGTTTCATCAATAAAAGTGAGAATGAAACAATTGCTGGCAGATCTGGCACTTTAATTGATCACTTGAGTGATATTTATAAT
>Ga0114934_10000432_pt1 | contig 26316 bp, 22 predicted proteins | sample 4SBtaG_2_FD_99695 | JGI IMG/M metagenome (GOLD analysis project Ga0114934, IMG submission 99695) | Deep subsurface microbial communities from Kolumbo volcano to uncover new lineages of life (NeLLi) - 4SBTROV10_white metaG | ecosystem: Environmental > Aquatic > Marine > Volcanic ...
AAAAGAAATGGGCAAAAGGAGCGAAAAAAAAGGAATCAGAAAAACAAAATGCGGGGTCGAAAAAAAAAAAGGAAACACATAAGAAAAAGGCAACACCAAAGAAAAAGGCAACACCTAAGAAAAAGGCAACACCTAAGAAAAAGGCAACACCTAAAAAGGCAACACCTAAGAAAAAAAAAGATGCAACTAAAAAAAAGGTTCGAAAAGAAGGATTCTTTGAATCATTATTTAGTATATTTTTCTAAATAAAAATTTTATAATATAAACGATTAAGCGATAATCTCTTCATCGTTATCAGATTGTATTTTACCATCCACATCGGGATTCATTTTGTAGCAACGTAAATGAGTTCTTCCTCTATATTTTCTGCGATACAGTTTTTCTAAATATTTGTTGAACTCTTTCTTTGTTAACATTCTACGAATACCTGCTTCATATGCCCACAATTTATATTCATTGAACATATCTGAATATTTAATAGAATCACTCTTATTTTCTGTAAATAATACATATTCTGTAAAGAACATCATCTGTGCATCACTCGTTTCTTTATACTCTTTTGTGTATTTAAGAACTTCATCAGGTATATGTATTCCATGCTTTGTATATTTTTCATGATATTCCAATAATAATGCCATAAAGTTTTCCCCCCATGTATTAATCTTTTCTGATAACCTACCATCTTTTTTATATTCATGAGATTCAATTGGATTTTCAACAAAATTACTTTCAAATCCAATTACCTCCATCCTTCTCCAAACACCATTATCGTTCCCCGGAACTTCTGGCAATTCATTACAAAGCAAAAACATTTTAAACTGGGGTTTAAATTCAACAAATGACTGATATAGTCCTCTGCCCTTAATTTTATCACCCCCCGTAAATTCTTTCATTAATCCACAATTAATTCGTTCACCTTCATTTGGTTCTTCTAAATAGGCAAATCTTTTACCCTTAGATGTAACTACTTCCGGTGTTGCTGCATTTGATTTTGCTCTTTTTCCAGTTAATAATGTAATTGGAAATTTAATACAATATTCGCCAAATGCCTTTAGGAAAATTTCAATTAATTTGCTTTTCCCATTCCCCCCTGTTCCTGTCCATATTCTGAATTTCTCTTTTTCATTGATCCCTTCTAAACAAGTTGATAATTCTGTTAAGAGATATTTTCTAACTTCTGGAATCGGTTGAATTTGTTTCATAAATAACTTGATATCCTCAATATGTTCTGAATTATCAGATAAAGGTACATAATTAAGACCGGTTGTCATTGTAACATAGTCATCTGGTTTTCCATCACGAAATTCATGATTTCTTAAATCAAATATACCATTTTCAAATCCAATAAGATATGGATTTTCATCTAATTTTTCTTCAAATTTAGGATTATAGAAAAGGTCAATACATTCTTTCATGATATCTTCTTTGAACTTGGTACACTTTAAACGAATCATAATATCAAAATATTTTTTTTGCTTTTCCATTAATTCTTCGTTTTCTTCTTCGGTTAGATCACCGTCTGTAACTTGATGATTAATTTTATCAATATATTGCATAAATTCATATAATAAAAATCCTGGTTCATTGCCAGAAATTCGCTGTCTTAGTGAGATTCCATTTTCTGTTTGAATCCATCTATTGTTATTAAACTCATACCAAACTTTTCCTTTAATTTGAGTACAAACAAATTGATGTTCGAACATAACATGGAGCACTTTTGCAACGTCATAATTTGTTGAGTTTTCGCTTTCTGCAATATAATATTGAATATCTTTTCGTAAGATTTTGTCCCATTCTGTTTTATTATCCATTTTTGCCCAGTAATAAATACTTGCAAGTGAATATCCATCATTTTTGAATTTATCCCAACGATTTTCACATTCACCTTCTTTATATTTTTTACTCTTTTTTGAAAAATCAATCCAAATATTCAAAATTTCAATATCATCGGGATTAATATTATGTAAAGCCCACCCAACTTCCATCCAGGTATGATAATCATCAGCTCTTTCTGTTGTCATGATATTTACTAATTCACTAATCCTTTCAACATTGTAATTATGTATTGAATAAATTTTTTTAATTTTTTTTTTTCTAATTTTCTTTTGACTTATTTTTAGAATTTGCTCTTTACAATGTTCTTGTAATTTTATATTTTCGGATGAATAACGTCTGATACTAAAAAAACCAGCCAAATTATCAAAGCCCTGATAATCGATGTCTGAATTATCCATATTATTTAAATTCATATTATACACATGAACTAAATTGTATGCACCTCTATTTGGTTTTGTGCTTCCTACTAAAAACCATCCATTTTTTTCAATGACGGCTCTATCAATAACATCATATAAATTATTTTTTAATTTTAATTGATTTGTTATATTTGGTGTATTAGTTATGTCTTTTAATACTTGTTCTCTTAAATAATATTGGGCATTTGGTTCTGTTATTATATATGGGAACATAATATGAACTCCGTCTCTTTTAATACTATTTAATACATATGGACCATCTCTTTCAAAAACGAATGCAATTAATTGAGTTTGTTCATCAAGAATAAATATATTCTTAATATGTTCATAATATAATTTTAATATATTTTTAATATTATCTTTTGTAAAAAGTCTTTTATTTTCTTTATCAAGTTCATGTCTAAAATCTAAATCAATAAGAATTGGACCATAGCTTTTGTGCTTTTCTATCAATGATAAATTGTTACCATCAAATAATGATTTTTGATAAAGTGTTAAAAATTCATCATAATCATTATCAGGAATATAAAAAGCACCTTTAGGGTTAGACATGCTTGTATTTGTATGGGCGTGCCCTTTGGCAGATCTATGTTCTTCTAGAAAACTAATAAGTTTTTTGTGTGTTATATTTTGTTGAGACATTTTACTACTATTACTTAATAAATTTATTTAAATTTAAATACTATTTAGATTTCATTTTTTAATAAATTATAAAAAAAAATGATATTATTTTACAATAATGCTTGTATTATTATAATAAATACGATGACATCATTTATTAAAATTTTAACAAAAAAAATAGGGAATCCTCTAATATACAATGGAGGTAGATCATTAGTTGATTTGCAGATGATACTTAATAACAGCGTTAAAGAGTTTGATGGTTACCATTGTTCTAAATCTTATTTACTTGGACATAATACAAATATCCATCATATTGGTTTTGATTATGGTACAACAAATTCAATTATTAATATTTCAGAATGGAGAACTGTGTCTGATTGGGAAAGATGGTATATATCAAAAACAAGACGTATCATTATTGATGAATTTAATAATAATAATAAAAATAATTTTACAGAAACAGCCGATATTTTATATAAAAATATCAATATGGATGAGCCTTTTTTACTATAAAAATTGAATTAAAAACAAACTTAATTATAATAAATATATAATAAAATGACAATTAAACGAATTATGAAAGATATTACCGCATTATCAAAGCACCCGCTTACCTCGCATGGTATCTATACAATAAACGACGAAGATGTACTTAGAACTGTGTATGTTTTAATGATTGGACCAGAAAACACCCCATATGAAGATGGTTTTTTCTTTTTTCAAATTGATTTACCAGATAATTACCCAATTAACCCTCCAAAAGTCAAATATTTAACACAAGGAGATCAAATTAGATTCAATCCAAATTTATATATATCTGGAAAAGTATGTCTGAGTATTATTAATACATGGAGTGGACCGGGTTGGTCTCCATGTAATACATTATCAAGTGTATTAATTTCAATTAAGGCATTGGTATTGATTGATAATCCACTACTAAACGAACCTGGTTTTGAAAGCGCATCGAATGCAAAATTGAAACCTTACAATGAAATCATTAGACACGAATCACTGCGCACTGGTGTATTGGGGATGATGAAAAAACTTCCATCGATTAAATTTAATCCGTTTATACCGATTATGGAAAAACACATATGTAATAATATTTCAAAAATAATAGACAGGATCGATAATTTATCTATTTTACATGATGGCAAAAAATATAGTTCCACATATGGATTAAACCTTGAACCTTTTTATGCAAAATTGAAAATTGATTTAATTGAATTATATAATAAAATCAATAATACAGGTGCAACTATCCAAGATGTATTGACAGAAAAGAACCAACAATTAACAATTAAAATACCGTTGAAAAATAATCCGCCTGTTAAAAAGAACCAACATCTGTTAGATAAACAATTGGTTATCAAACCATTAACAATGAAAGATAATCTTTTAAAGATGAGAAAAGTTGCAATAAATCTTGGAATTAATGTTAAAAAGAAATCAACAAAATCGGGCAAAATGATTAATAAGAGCAAATCGGAACTTTTATTAGAGATTTGTCAAAAACAAGTCCACGCATCGAATGGAAAATGATTTATTGAATTATAATAATAAAAAAAAAAGTAAAAATTTTATTTAAATAATATATTATAATAATACATTATAACATGAAATTCTGTCCAAATTGTGAATTTAAATTTTACCAAACAGAAACGCCAGAAGGACTAATATGGCAATGCAAAAATTGCGGAACATCAGAAAAATCAGATGAAGTTGTTATTTTTAGAAATATATATAAGGGTACAGAGATTGATAATATCAATGTCAATGATATTGTATATGATCCGTCTTATCCAAGGTCAAATAAATTTAAATGTCCTAATCAAAATTGTTTGTCTGTAAAAGATAAAAAGAAACAAGAATGTATATTTTTAACGGGTGCCAATATGAAAAAGATTTATATTTGTACGGTTTGTAAGACTCAGTGGGGATATTAGTTTGTATGAATTATAATAAAAAAACATGTAAAAATATTAAAATTTTTATTCATCCAAATAAATTATATGATGAACCGTGTTGGAAAAAAATTTATAAAGTTAGTAAAAATAAAATAAATTGGATAATATATCCTTATACATGTAATATTAAAATTATTAGTGAAAAATATATTCAAAAATAATAACCAACCACACGGATTTGATAAAGATATTATTCTCATGACTTATTGTGTTATATGGTGATATTGGCTGTTTCCATCTGGTTTTTTTTTATTTTTATTCCATTTATTATCTACATCATGTGTTTTCAATATAGTATTTTTTGGATATTTAATATACAAATTATTAATTAAATTATAAAAATTAAAAACCTTTCTATAATTATTATTATGGTGATTTTGTACATGAAGGGCGTCAGTTTCTTTACCATATTCCAAAATATTTAGTAAATTTTTATTGAGATATGGCGATGATGTTACAAATAAATTTGTTTTTTTTGCCATGTAGTTTGATAAATGGGCATCATCTGCAATATTAAAGTAGGGATAATTGATAATATTAAAAATATCATTATCGATAAATTTTTGTATATAAGATATACTAGCAAATCCTTCCAATATGGATGTTTCTGTAATTTCAAAATTATTAGTTACGGCACCGTTACTAGAATTAATGCGTTTATTTTTATTGAATTGTTGTCCGGATATACCAAGCGTACATTTGTTGTATCTTTTATTTAAAATTTTATAATGTTTTATCATTGTTTTTGGATAACAAATATCATCGTCAACAGTGATAATAACATCGTAGTCATTTATATTGGAATATTTTAATGCACCCAATAATTTAGTTGCTGGCCCATAGTCATTGTTTAAAAAATTAATAGTTATATCATTTGTTTTACAGTATTCACTTATTTTATCGGGTACAACAATACTTTTTGGAATATTTAATAATATAATGTTTGGTTGGATTGTTTGTTTCGTAATTGAATCGAGCATAGGAATTATTTTTGGAATTCTTATTTGCGTTGTTGTAAATGAAATTGCATATTTTTGTAATTGATTTTTTTCTTTAATATATTTTAATATTTTCAATTTAAAATTTTTATGTGAATCCATATAATATAATAAATAATAAAAAAATGAATCATTTATACTTAAAATATATTATATTAAACTATAATAATGAGTGTAGAATACAATATTTCAAATGAAAATAGCACATATAAAAACAATGATGATGTTAGCGAAGATAATTCATATAATTCAGAATCTGGTGATGATTTAGAAGATGATCTAATAGAGGAAGGAGATGATGATTTTAAAGTGGTAGACTTTACAAATACATATGAAAATATGATTAAAGGCGATAAGAAAACGCTTCCTATAATGACAAAATATGAAAAAGCAAGAATAATTGGTGTAAGAGCACAGCAAATTGCTGATGGTGCTATTCCGACTGTAAAAGTACTCGATAAAATGGTTTCTGCAATTAAAATTGCCGAACTTGAATTAAAAGAAAGGAGGCTTCCTCTAATTATTAGAAGAATAATAACTAAGAATAATTATGAAGATTGGAGGGTAGATGAGTTTGAAATAATTGTCTAAACCTTTATGATGATATTTGATTATAAAAAATTGAAAAAAATATTATTTAAAGACATCGTCATTATTAGATATATAACATGGCAAAGAAAGTAAAATCATCAAACAAAACTAAAACAAAAACTTCTTCTAAAAAGAAGTCCAAGTCTAAATCTAAGTCCAAGTCCAAGTCCACAACCAAAGTTGTGGAGGAGACCGCACCAGTAGATACTACAGCAGTAGATACTACAGCAGTAGATACTACACTAGTAGAAAACACGCAAGTGGCTACAGCAGTAGATACTACACTAGTAGAAAACACGCAAGTGGCTACAGCAGTAGATACTACAGCAGTAGATACTACACTAGTAGAAAACACGCAAGTGGCTACGGCAGTAGATACTACAGCAGTAGAAAACATGCAATTGAAACAAGTTACAGAACTTGACGACGAATTAACATCAAGTATGGGTCATGTCACACAAGAGGTAATGGTTCCGACGCTTTCCGGGCTGTTATCATCTCTTTGTGATGATTGGAAAGTATGGCAATCAACTGGAAGAGAACTTTTGAAACGCACGAACGAATGTCGAAAAGATGCTGTAAAACTTGAGAAAGCACTTAATAAGGCACTTCATAGCAAAAAACATACACGTAAACGTAATTCAAACCATAAATCAGGAATTATGCAACCACACAAGGTTTCAAAAAAACTTGAGAAATTTATGAAATATGTTCTCGAAGCCGATGATACTAAGGAGATTTATTCGCGAGTGGATGTTCTTACTGCAATTAGCAAATATGTAAAGAAACAAGAACTCCAAGATGTGGATAATTCAAGATTTATTAATCTCGACAAGCGCCTTGAGGCAATTTTTCCAAATCTTAAGGGATGCGAGGGAACAGAGAGGCTTCAATTTACAAGTGTTATGAGAAATATTGGACAGCATTTTCCGCCACCACTCAGTAAAAAGAAGAATGTGTCTGTGACGACAAGTGCATAAATTTTGGCCAATAATTTATAAAAAAACAATTAAACAATTATATAAATAGTTTAATTTTATTATTATCTGATATGTATCGTTATAAAAGAGGATATTTTTATATATTTTCTTGTTGTTTCATTAGTGTAAAAATCAACCATCGCCATAAGTAATAAATTCATACATTTTTTTCATCATTTTTACATCATAATTTAATATTAATTTTTTATTATCCATAACAAACATATTGTCCATTGGAATTAAATCATCTTCTGGAAGATATTCGGTGTCATTTTTAGGTCTTACTAAAATTATTGATTGTTTTAATTTATTATTTAATAAAGATGCTAATAAACCAAATGTACTAAGACTTAATACAGAATATGTACTATTTTTTAATAAATAAAATGAATCCCAATATGAAACTTTTAATAATTGTACTCTTTGATTTTTAACATACGGTAATATGAATTGTTCAACAATATTATTTGAATCGGTTACAATATATATTGGTATATTTTTATGTTTTAAAAAAAATTTAATTAATTCAATGTAATATTCAGGTTTATAAATAATAAATGTTGATGTTTTTTTAATTTTAATTGATAATTCAAGTTTATCTCCATATCTAATATGAACGCAAACATATTCACTTTTTGCAAGATCAATAATTTTGTTTGTAATTAACTGTTTATTTATATTAAAAATATTTTTAAATTTTGTTTCTTTGATTTTACAGTACATTTCTGTTATAAAACGATACATATGTGTTCTATTTTTAAGCGAATAAGTTCCATTTAATGAATTTGGTAAATCAGATAATTTTTTAAAATTTTTACCAACTAATATTATTGTATTGCGATTATTTATAATTTTATAGTGTTGTGATAATGATATAAATTGTAAATGTTCTTTTAATTTACGGAATATATCAAATATTTTTGGATCGCTATTTTTATTATGTCTTGATTCTTTTATTGCAACATATACTTTACAATTATATCTATTTGCCAAATATAAACATGTAATTATGTCAAATATTTTGTTACCAAAACCACCTGCAACAAAATAATATATTTTACAAGGCATATATTATATTAGTAGATAATATATGAAAAACAAATTTATTAGTGCACCCGATATGACATTAGATATAGTATATACATATGTTAATACAACTGACGAAGAGTGGGTTAAAAAGGTTAGAAATTTTAAACCATCATATGGTAATAATTTAAATAAACAAAGATTTAATTTTAATAATGAAATTTATTTTTCGTTAAGAACAGTGCAAAAATTTATGCCATGGGTTAGAAATATATATATTGTACATGATAATCAAAAATTTGAGTTGAATTTTTTAAATGACGATTTTAAAAAAAAAATAAAATTTATCGATCATGCATCAATAATACCGCACAAATATCTTCCTATTTTTAATAGTATGCTTATTGAATTATTTATAGCAAATATCAAAGGATTGTCTGATTATTTTTTGTATTTAAATGATGATGTATTTATTGGAAATTATTTAACTCAAAATTTTTTTTTTGATAAAAATAGAGTTTTTAAACAATATTTCAAAGATAGGAAAATACCATATGAACGACATAGACTAAAAAACGAACCCCATTTAATAAGATTAATAAATGTGCATGATTTAGTTAGACGATTATTAAATAAAAAAAAATTTTATATATCAACACACGGTGGATGGCACTTAAATAAATACACCATGATGATCACTTTTAAAACATTTAGACATTTATTTGAAAAAATGTTAAAAACACAAAAATTCAGGACTTATAACAATGACACATATGAATTTTTAACATTATCATCAATTATTGCAGAAGAATTAAAAATTGTAAAAACATCGCATGGGAAAGTATATCAGATTCAAGATAATCTGAACGAATCACATATTAAAAGATTATTTAAAATTAAACCAAAAATGTTTGTTATTAACAAGTTGGATGATGAACAACTAACAAGTTGGAATTATTTGATAGCAAATTATTTAAAAATGTTTAATAATAAAAAATACAATAATATTAAAGAAATTATATAATTGAAATAATAATATTCATATGATACTTTATTTATTAGGATAAAACGTTATTTGTTATAGAAAAAGCGATTATAATAACTATGCAAATATTGTTATCATGATTGTAAAAGAAATATCTATAATAATTATATTATGGTTAAAAAATTACTTGATACTATCAAAAAAATAAAATGTAAAAAATTTAATCAAACTAAATTTGATATAGTATATACTTATATTGATTCAACAGACAAAGAGTGGCAAAAAAGTATAAAAAAATATTTTCCATATAAAAATATTGACCCACAAAGATATAAAGATTATGGTGAAATATATTTTTCCTTAAAAACATTAGAGATTTTTGCTAAAAATATTTGCAATAACATTTATATAGTAACAGACAATCAAAAAATTGATGAAACTAAAATTAGTCCATGGTTAAAAAAAAATATAAAATATGTTTATCATAATGAAATTATACCATTAAAATTTTTACCAACATTTAACTCTATTACAATAGAATCTTTTTTACACAATATTCCAAATTTAACTGAAAATTTTATTTATTTAAATGATGATATGTTTTTTGGTAATTTTGTTACATCGGACTTTTTTTATAATAAAAATAAATGTTTGAATATATTTATAAGACCAATTAAAAAAGCATCAAATAGGTCAAATAATAAACCATGGCTTGATTATTATTTAAATGTATATAATATTTTTATAAATAGATTAAATTTGTTTCCAAATTTTGCTCCGGTACACACTTATTATATGATGAACAAAGAACTTTGTAAAAATGTGTGGGAATTTTTTAATGATGATTTAAATAAATCTTTAACAAGAATTAGAAATAAAAATAATATTAATTTTTGGTTTTTATGTTTTGCAATGGGGTTATATAAAGGTTATTTTAAAAATAAAATGCCAACATTAAAAGAGTCTGCAAATATTGCATGTTATCCGGGGTTAACAGAAGATGAAAGAATTAAAGATATTTCAATTATTTTAAAAAATAGACCAATTATATTTTGTTATAATAATATAAATGAAGAATGTGTAAAATATTGGGAAATTTTAAAAAATAATTATTTAAAAGATATTACAACTGATATTAATGTTGTAACTTTCAATATTTTAGCACATAAATATACTAATTTCACAAGAGGACACAAAAAAGAAAAAGAAACAAAAAAAGAAATGAAATTAAGATATGTTAATTTATTAAATATATTAAAAAAAACAAATGCAGATATTTATTGTTTACAGGAAGTTGATGAACTCGCTGCAAAATTTTTATCAATTGAATTTAAAAAAAAAAAATATAATTATTATCATGTTTATCAAGATAAAAATAATGGTTTATTAATTTTATGGAAAAACAAATATTATCTTAAAAAGAAATTTAAAAAAAATATTACTAAAAGCAATATATATGAACCTCAAATTGCTCAATTTTTAATTTTAAATATAAATGGTCAAAAATTTATGGTTGTAAATACAATATTACGGGAACATTCAGATGATATAGATATTCGAAAAGATGAATTAAAAAATATATTAAAAAATATAAAAATAGATAATAAAACTATAATATGTGGAGATTTTAATGAAACAAATTATGAACAGATTGAAGGTATCGTGGGGGATAGATTTAATATTTTTGATAAATACTTTAAAACAAAAAATTTTGCAACATTTTATCATCTGTGGAATTTAAATAAAGAAACAAACGAAATGTATAAAGAACTGCCTCGTAATAAATATAAAAGTGTTGATTATTTATTATATTCAAAAGATTTGACAGTTACAAAATTAAGAGTAAAACCAAGTAAAAGGGGTGTTTATGAGGTCGAGGAACCATATAAAAACACAAAATCGACATATGATTTAAATAAATGGCCATCAGACCATGCACTATTATTATTTACTATAAATTTATAAATTATTATATTTTGCCATTGGTCGTACTATATAATTTATATTTTTTTAAGGTTTATCTGGTATTTTTACAATAGGTGTAATTACTAAGAAACTATTTCTCCGTTATGTTTTATATAAAATATCAACTTCGTAAATGTTGAGATGTCTTGAAATAATAACGACGTGTTTCATAAAACAGAACTAGCAATGAATAAAACAGGCTACATGATATAAAGTTTTATAAGGTTTTAGAGTTGCGGATGTTCACTAGTTCGTCATAACCCACTCGTTGTACCCGGGAACAAAATGGAACCAGTAAGAACTACGCTCGTCAAAATTCCTCACATAGAGTTCGTGATTTGGGTCGCATTCACAACAGCCATTTGAGCACCTATTTGCACAACGAGTGTCTTCTGACATCTTTTCTGCTTCTGCCACCACATCCGCGAAATGGCATGGTTTATCTAGTTTATTCATCCTGCTCTTTTTGCGGGCAAGTGTTTTCTTCTTGGACAAACCAGGCACAAATTTACACTTCTTCTTCTTTTTCCTCTGCTTCTTTTTCCTCTGCTTCTTTTTTCCCCCCTGGTCCCAACGATGTTCCGGTATTGGATTCAAGGGTTCGCCGCGCCATTTCCTCCGAGGAGGATTGGTGTTTTTGAACTTCCTGGCCGGCTTGTGTTCACGCTTCCTCGATTCTTCAGCATTCAACTGATCTGCACGAGCTTGCAAGATGACATTCGCCGGCAATTTGTCTTTGGCTATCTCGGCCCAAGATGAATTACATCTACGGTAGAAAAGGTGTCCTTTATTGTCTCGGTGACAGGCACCAATAAATTCCTGGTATCCACTTGGGCATCTATTGTAAGAGACTGGGTCTCCTGCATTATTGTACTTATGTGTTGATGTTGACATCGTATTTTTATGTTGTATTATATAGTGATATAAGTGTCTATTTTTATTGTTATAAGTAGGCTAAAATATCCTTCAATTACATTTGTAAAATGTTGATAAGGAACAGCGTATAATAAATGATTATTCTTTTGAATTGAAACACGGTCTAAAACTCATTCTGTGGAATTTTGAACTTCCATTTTCTGTTAGCGCCTTCATATGTTTTTTTGTACCATAGCCCATATTATTTAATAAATCATAATGTTTTAATTCTGGGTTATTTTTAACCAAATCCGCAATGTGTTCATCGTGGTATACTTTTGCTAATATTGAGGCAGCTGCGATGCTCTTGTATTTGTCGTCTCCTTTTGTTATAGTGATATATTCAATATAACTTAATTTTTTATTTTTATCAACATATGGAAATGCTTCAAATCTATTTCCATCTACCAATAATAATTCTGGCTTTATCCTTAATTTATTAACTGCCCTTTGCATTGATCTAATAGTTGCTTGCAAAATATTAATATCGTCAATTTCATTTGGTTCAGCATAGTCAACTGCGTATGCCAATGCATTATCAATTATATAATCTCTTATTTTTTTTCTTTTCTTTTTTGATATTTTTTTGGAATCTCGTAATTCAAAACCTTTTGGTTCAATAATATCAGGATTCCATATAACTACCGCAGTATAAACTCTACCAATTAAAGATCCCCTACCTGCTTCATCAATTCCCGCTTCAATTGTATTTTCTTTATAAAAACTTTTAAGCATATGTTTATTGATATATTCTTATTTTTATGCATAAAAAATGAATTGAATAAATATAATAAGTATATTGTTCAATCAAAATGGAACAAAATCAGAACCATAAGCAAATATTTCCACATTTATTAGCAAGTGTGGAAGCAATTAGATTTTCACCTTTTATATTAAAAAGTTGGAGGTTTAGATGTCGAAAAAAGGCAATAAATAAATATAATGGCAATTTAGATATACTATTAGATAATGTCATGGAGCATGATAAAACATCAGTTCATTTATTGATTCTGAATCGATCTTTACACCTGCATTTAAGAAGATGCAAAATCCGACGCAAAAATGACAAATATATTATATTGTCTATTTTACAACAAAAAACAAGTCAATTAAATATATTTTTACCTAAATGGGGATGTTCGTATAAGATTATTATTTTTTTATTTGGTGATGACATAATTTTTAATTATTTTTTTTCACCTATATTGCAAGATAAATAACTTTTAGAATTTTATAAAATATTATTGTATATTTTGAAAACTTTTTAACTAGTCAATTTCAAGAATACATAAAGAATTATATAAATATAATTATATAATGGACAAAAATATGTGTTTACGGTGTGGGAAAATTTTTAATCGCAAATCAAATATGAGACAACACTTTAATAGAGTAAAATTATGCGAAGTTAATCTGCTTGAAGTGTCATATGATGAAATGTTGAAAAAATATTATACAATGATGAAAATAGTAAATGAGATATATGGAAAAAACATTGTAAAAACGCCAAAAAAATGTGTTTTTATATTCCCAAAAACGCATATTGTGACACCCGGTAAACATCCCCTCAACAGAGTATATTCTTGTCAAAAATGTAAAAAAGAATTCAAATATCAAAGTAGTTGTTCACGTCATTATAATAAATGTATTGAAAAATCATTATATAAAAGACCAGTTAAAATAAACAATTTTGGAGAAGAAAAAACAAATCATGTGACAGATAAGATATTACTCGGTTTTTTTGCAACACCATATAATGCAATTCAAAAAATTTGTAAAGAAATACATTTTAATAATAAACAACCAGAAAATCAAAATATAAAATTAACTAATAAAACTGGCAAATATATAAATATTTATATTAAAAATAAATGGTACACAATTGATATTAATAAAGTTTATAATAAAATTATTGATTGTAATATATTTATATTAAATGATTTTTTCAAACGACATTGTTACAAGTTATCTTATTCAGAACGTCAAAATTTTGAAGCATTTAAAATAGGAATAAAATATAATAAAAAAATAATTAAAAATATTAAAGATAGTTTAAAAGAATTATTTATAAATAAAGAAATTGTTAATTTGATGTAATAAAATGGTTTAAAAGTTATATTTTAAATTAATTAATAAATGAAAGTATTAACACTTGCAATTCCAACAAAAATTTCTATAAATGCGACAACAGTTTTATCATTGCTCGCATCTCTTAGATCAATTAAAGATTTTGTTGTAAAATTAGAAATTTTACCAGGTAAATCAAATATAGACCAATCTCGATCAATTATGTTAACGAGGTGGTATGATTCAGCATCTGATGATGATATTTTTATGTTCATTGATTCAGATCAAACATTTACAAAGGAGGACATAGAGGATGTGGTAGCACTAAATGGTGATGTTAGTGTTGGAATTTATGTAAATCGTGCAAATTTGCCTACTTGTTTTCCGAAAAATCAACAAAAATTTTTTACAAAACAAGATAATGAACTATTATATGGGGCGACAGGTTTTATGGCGATTAAAAAACCAATTTTAAAAAAAGTTATTGATTATTTAAAAATCGAAAATAGAATGAATGGAGAACCAAGATTTTGGATCGATAATCATCATCAAAATATTATTCCATTTTTCACTCAACGATTAATAGATTCAGAAGTAGAAATAGAAAATAATACGGGTCCAAATAAGCAGTGGTTGGGAGAAGATTATGGATTTTGTTGGCTTGTTAGACAATGCGGTGGGACAATAAGAGGACATCTTAGTTCAACAATTGGACACGATATCAATGATGTAAAATATTTTACTCACGTCAATAACATTCCTGATAATTGGGATGATAAATCAATTGTATATTTTACTTCTACATCAATGTTGTATTGGTCGGCAAATGATATCCAAAATAAAGGACTTGGTGGTTCGGAAACCGCAGTTATTAAATTATCAGAGGAATGGTCAAAACTTGGATATAATGTGACAGTATTTGGGAATTGTCCAACTGAAACAGTAAACAATGTTGAATATAAACATTTTTCAAAGTTTAAACCAGTAGATAATTTTAATATTTTAATTTTGTGGAGATCATTTGGATTATGTGCATTATCACAAGTTAACAATTATAAGAAATTATATGTAGATTTGCATGATTTGCCAAGTCAAAGTTATAAAATACTGTATGATTTTAATAAAAAGATTGATAAAATTTTTGTTAAATCAGAATATCATAAAAATACGTTAGATAAAATAATACATGATAAAATTTGTGTTTTAGAAAATGGATTAATGACTAATTTTTTAGATAAAGCAAAGGTAAAAAAAATTACAAGAAATAAAAAGAAATTATTGTATACATCTTGTTACACAAGAGGATTAATGGATATGTTGAAATATGGATTTCCATATATTAAAAAAAATATTCCTGATATAGAATTTCATATATGTTATGGAATGGATTTAGTAAGAGATCAAAAATTCAAAAATGAAATGAATGAATTATTAAAACAGGATGGTATTATAAATCACAATAGAATTGGGCAAAATGAATTATCTGAATTAAGAGAGAGTTGTTATCTTCATTATTATGTTGGTGAATTTAATGAGATTGATTGTATTTCAATAAAAGAATCATTATATTCTGGATTAAAAATTGTTGTTTCAGATAATGGTGTATTCAAAGAGCGTTGCAAATATTTTAAAACTATTATAGGGGATACAACAACAAAAAAAGTTCAAGAAAGTGCTTCAAAATATATTATAGAATTGATAAATAGTGAGCATAAGATTGATAAATTTGACGATTATCCATTTAAAAGTTGGGAAAATGTAGCTAAGGAATGGTCGAATATATTTAGCGAAAATAAAGTCAAATATGGTATTTTTAAAAAAATAGACGAAGTTTTTGTAAAGAAAGATCATACTGGAGTTAAATTTGATAAATTAATGAAAAAGTTTATAGTTCAAGATTGTGATATTAATAAATTTAAAATATATAATAAACCGCTTGAGAGTCAAATTGAAGTTAAAGATAATCAGTATTTTAAAAATTTAACAAAGAGTCAAGTATTAGAATATATGTCTGAGATGAGTATTTGGAGTCATTCAATAGAGCATAATAAAGAGTTAGTGTTGATAATGAATGATTCTGTAGAGATTAGTGAAGATTTTATTAATAAATTAATTGATATTGATTTTGATAATATTGATATGTTGGTATTAACAGATGGAAAAAGTTTATTTAAATCTAAAGTAGAAAAAATTAATAATTGTTCAGCATATATTATGAAATCAGGAATGATGAAGAAAATTTTAGATGATGTTCAAAATAAATATACAAGTAAGTCATTTTTAGATTTTTTAAATCAATATGTAAATATTTTTGATATTCAATCAGTTGCACTTGCAACAGATAATAGTTCGAAAATGTTAGAAATAAAGGAAGTATAAGTGCAATTATTTAGTATGAAATAACGGCTTAAAACTAATAAAACATATAATAAGTAATATGTTTTATTCAAATTTAAATAATATAATAGTTAAAAATGATACTAACAAAGTAACAAAAGTATTTGAAAAAGCAATACCGGATGATACATTAAATTTATTTCATAAGATAGTAAATAATTTTTTAAAAAACAAAGATATAATAGTAAAAGGCGGGAGATCATTAAATAAAATTTTAAATATTTATAATGAAACTGAAATTCAATATACAGATTACGATTTATATAGTAAAAATCCAAAAGAAGATTTATTAAAAATTGGCAAAGAGCTAGTTAATTTTGGTATTAAAGAGATAACTGTTGAAAATATTATTTTTAAACCAGAAATATTTAGATTAACATTGTTTAATGTACCATTAATAGATGTTGAGCCAGTAACAATAAGAGAATATAATAAATTACCTAAATATAAAGATGATGATATTATGTATATTGAACAATCATTTCAAAAGATTGATATGTATAGTCAGTTTGGAAGACCAACAATATTAAATATTTCGAATTGGGAAAAGGTATATCCTAAATTAAAGGAGTTAAATAAAATTAAATGTTTTGAATTAAAATTAAAACAAATTAATACACAAATTAATATACAGACTAATACACAAATTAATATTATGGTAAAAAAAATTTTAGCTTTTTTGGATAATGATTGTGTTTTAACAGGAAATATAGCATATTATCAACAAATGCAATCTTATCAAAAACAAGTTCATTTTCCAGATTTAGAATATATCGAAATATTCACACATAAGATTGACAAATATGTTAAATTAATAAAAAAATTTGAAAATATTACAGTAAAGGAAAAAAATGGATTTATGAATATATTAACAAAATTTACTGTAGTATATTATTTAGATGAACCAATTTTTTATTTATATTACATTGATGATTGTATTAATTATGATTATATTGATGGGAGAATGTATTCAACTTATAATCATTTGATGTTTTATTATGGTATGATTAATTTTTTTGAGCAGTCTGATGAGGTTGAAACATTAATGTATTATTTGCATTTAAAATTAAAAAATAAGGTGTTGCATACCAAATTTTTTGGAAATAGAAATCCAGGAATAACAGGTTTGCACAAGATGTTTGTAAAAAAAAGAAAAGATACAGAATTAGTTAAAATAATAAATTTCTAAGAATGATAATATAGGATGAATAATGCGAATGGTAAAAAAATCAAGGTAATTAAGAGGAGTAAAAATAATAAATTAAAAGTTAAAAACTGGGTTTTACCAAACAAGAAAAGATTTCCCAAGTGGATTAATGAAACATTTAGAAAATATTTATTAGCGGGTGAAGAAAAAATAAAAAAAAATTCGAAAGGATTTAAACCATTTACACATCAAAAATTAGTAAGAGATTTTATGCAAAATGAAAGCCCATACAGGGGATTGTTATTATATCATGGATTGGGTTCGGGAAAAACATGCACATCAATTACTATTGCTGAAAATTTAAAAAATTATAAAAATATTTTAGTTATGATGCCCGCATCTATAAAAAATAATTATATAAATAAAGGATTAATGTTTTGCGGTGATCCAAGATATAAAGCACTTCCATCTTTAATTGATGATCATTATTCATTTATTTCAACTAATGCATCAAATACTTATAAACAGATGATTGAAAGAGGTTCATTGGACAATCATGTCATAATTATTGACGAAGTTCATAATTTAGTATCAAGGATGGTTAGTGGTTTAATTGGAAATAGTAAACAAGGTAAAAAAATATATGAATTGTTAATGAATGCAAGCAATTGCAAAATAATTGCATTAACGGGAACACCAATTATTAATTATCCAATTGAAGCAGGAATATTATTAAATGTCATGAGAGGAAAGATTGATGTACATATTTTTAGAATAAGTAAAATGAATGCGTCATTAATTCAAGATACGCATAATGTAAAATTAAATTTAGAAAGAGTAAAAGAAGTTGATTTTGTTGAAATTAATACACAAAATAAAACAATTGAAATGAAATTATTAATAACAAGCAATAATGAAAAATTCCAACAATTTATTAAAACTATTGAAGCCGCTTCGAAAGGAATGGGATTAGAAATAAAATATTTAATGCCCAAATCTTATACTGCATTTCCAGAGTCAGAAGAACAGTTTGATAAGTTTTTTTTAGATTCAATGGGCAAAGGTTCATTTAAATTAAAAAACAAAGATTTATTCATTAGACGCAGTTTAGGACTAATCTCTTACTATGAGTCCACAGATTCGAATTTTCCAGCATATAAGATTAAAAATGTTAATATAACGATGAGTGGATATCAGTTCATTTTATATGATAAAGTTAGAGAAGTAGAAAAGGAACGAGAAAGAATGGCTGTAATAAAATCTAAAAGTTCATCAAAAAAAGAAAAGCCAACGAGTTTGATGAGGATATATTCAAGAATGTTTAGTAATTTTGTTTTTCCAGAAGATAATCCAAGACCATTTAAGAAGGGAAGTATGGCATCTTTAATTAAGAAAAATAAAAATAATATAGATGAAAAAAATTTAGAAAAGATAAAAAAAAATATGATAAACGAGGAAATGTCAAGTGAAAATCAGATTAAAATTTCAAAAGAATATAAAGAAAGAATTAATAAAGCATTGATAAAATTAGATAATTCAAAGAAAGAATATTTAACAATTGGTAAATTAGAAAAATATTCACCAAAAATGAAAAAAATGATGGAATGTATAATGAAATCGCCCGGATTGGTATTAGTATATTCTCAATTCAGAACATTAGAAGGTCTTGGTGTATTTGAATTAGTACTAAGAGCAAATGGATTTTCTAAATTTGGAGAGAAAAAGAGTGGAAATATGTTTGCAATATATTCTGGTGAAGAAAAATCAGAATATCGCGAGGAAACTTTGAAAGTATTTAATAGTTCTGAAAATAAAGTAGGTGATAAATTAAAAGTATTAATGATTTCATCTGCTGGGTCAGAAGGATTGGATCTTAAAAATATTAGACAAATTCATATCATGGAACCGTATTGGAACGAAGTTAGAATAAAACAAGTTATTGGAAGGGGTGTTAGACATGAATCTCATATTGATTTGCCAGTAAAAGATAGGAATGTTATGGTATATAGATATTATTCATTAATGAGTGAAAAAGATAGAGCATTTAGTAAAGAAAAAAAATCAACTGATCAATATGTATATGAGGTTGCTTTAAAAAAAGAAGGAATCACGAATGATATATTAGATACATTTAAGGAAGTTGCATTTGATTGTGTATTAAATAAGGGTACAACAAAAATAAAACAATCATGTTTTAGTTTTGGAAATGATGAAACTGGATTAGCATCTTTACCAGATATATCAAAAGATTTGGTATATAGTTCAACAGTAACACAATCAAAAAAAGTAAAGAGAAGTTTAACATTAGCATTTATAACATCAAATAATATGATTGTTGTGGCAGATAGGAAGAATAAAAAAGTCTATAGCATAATAGATGCAAAAAATAAGAAGAAACCTTTAAAGAAAGTTCCTAAAATCAAAAAGAAAGTCAGAGTTGATTCTAATTCTAAAATAGTTTACGATGACAAATCTGCATCTAAAACAGGAGAGTTAATTAAATTAGGAAGATATAATAGTGCTGGAATATTTTCCAAATAAGTATTATAATGAAAGGAATTATTATAATACCGGGATTAGGTTGCAATCCAAATTGGTACAAAGGAATTTCAAAAAAGACATCTAAATTATTTACAACAATTATATTAGATTGGTTTTCCTCCAATGCAAAAACAATAAAAGATATAGTAAAATTGATAGAACATGCAAGAAATAAAAATAATATTACAAAATGTTTTTTAATAGGACATAGTCTTGGTGGAATTTTTACATTTATTTATCAGTATTATTATCCTAAAAATACATTAGGATTATATATTATTGATTCACATTTTGTAAATAATATACCAAATAAAAAATCTAAAGAAGAAATGAAAAAAATAATTAATGGGACAGTATTAAATGGAAAATATAAAAATAAAATACAAAAGTGGTATAATAAAGTTGATTATATCAAATTTTTTAATTATTTACAAATTACATATAAATGGTTAACAAAAAATAAAATTAATATAAAAAATATTATAATATATGGTACAATTTCCACAGACGAAATTATAAAAAAAGGACATAGAGTATTAGATAGTAAAAAATTATTTGTATTATCAGAAACTGCTAAAAAAATAATAGAGTATGAAAGTAATTTTAATTTGTTAATATTATCTAATACGGATCACTGGACATTTATGAATAAACACAAGAAGCAAGTTTTTGAACATATTATTTATTTTTTGCAAAATAATAAAAATATTTATTCAGGAATTATTCTGTTCAAATAATTTTAGTATCAATCACGCCTCTATTTTGTTCTACTGTTGTAATTTCAAAAGTATAACTAAGTTGTTTCCTTTTTCTAATAAAGAAAATATCATCCATCTGATAGTTGGTAATATCAAAATTATTTGGCATAACCATAGAAAATGTTTGATAATAATAACTTTCAACACAATCATCTTTATCATCGGTAAGAGAATCTTTAATTTGCATTGCAGTTAAATTAGGATTCCATGTACCACTTAATGTAGTAAAATTATTTTCATGTTCAAGTTTATCGGTTGGCAAAGAATAAACATTATTCCCATGAGGCGCCGTTGTAGAATTCCATTGTCCTGCAACTATATTTAAATCAATTGTACTTTCTGATAGCAGTGTTGGTGGCGAATCACAACTTTTTACATCTTTTATATTATATGGTAAAATTTTATATCCTTTAAAATAATTAATATCATGGCAATTTTCTGATGTAAAACCCTTATTATTAATTTCTGATACTAAAATTTTAGTAATAATACCAATAATAGGAGAGCCAGAAATTAATATAATTTTAATTGAGTTATTATCAACCTCGCCAGTAAATTTATAAAATCCAGTGTCGGTGTTATTGGTAATTTGTAATATCTGATTTTTATTAAGTAAATGAATAAATTTAATATTATTAGTTTCATTAATTGTAGCATCGCCATATTGTGTTTGACACAATGTTTGCTTGATAACTAAATAATCGTTTTTTATTGTTGCAATAATGTTATTATTGTTATTATTGTTAAGAATTTCAAAGTCAAAATATTGATTATTATAACAAGTATTCTTACAATAAAAATAAAGAATTTCATTGTTAATTGCTTCTGATGCCATATCTTGCTCATTCATACCCTGAAATCTTTTAAGTCTGACCAACAAACGGAGAGTATTGGGACCACAAGAATTTGTTACTGTTTGTACTGCTAAAACGCTAATTTTATCATTTCCAATAGAATAAATATCATTTCTATTTGTTCTGACCTGAAGTGTTAAACTATTTAAATTTGCTAATGGTGCAGGAGAATAAACGAAAGGACTGTTTTCCATGTTTTGTAATAATGCAAAACGCGCAATATTTTCACCAGAATGATTTGTAAATCTTGTATATTCATTAGTTGTTACTTTTGCAAATGCATTGTTGCTAGCGGTATTTGTTCCATCATATGTCGGTTCTAATTCAGGAATATTTATTAAAAAATATGGTTCTTCATCAAAACTATAAATACCATTTTTAGAAACAGGCATCATTGTACCACACATTTTAATGGATTTAATATTTTTATATGTTATCATAACAGGAGCCGCACGAACACCCTCATAATTTATCACCCCTTTATAAAATGTTACTGGAATTTTTTTTCCAGATGAATCAAAAATAATTATTTTTTTATCAATAAGTTCATGGGTATTTGATTCTATATTAAATTGAACTCTAAAATTAGTTGGATCTTCGAAATTTTCTAAATCTCTATCAATAGAATCAATTGTTAAAATATGTTTTCTTTCTTTATATTCGATTTTTGATTCTTGAATCAGAGGATAACTACCATCTAATGTTTCTTTGTGTTTCATTATATTTTTAAATATTTCTTTATTTTCTTCATCTTTTTTAACTAAATCATGTTGAATATTAAAATTTTCATTAGCATATATTCCTTCATCAGAGCGGGTCTTACTATGAATATCATGGATATTAGTCATATGTTCATCAATATCTTTAACAACTTGTGGTTGAACATTATTAGGAATAAGTTTTTCGATATTTGATTCGAGATTAATATTGGCAAGATGATTATTCATAGATTCATTATCATCATTAAATGCTACTATACTACTTGCTATAGTGGCTGTGCTATCACTAAATTTTTCTTTTTTAGTATCTGTCATAGTTTTAGCAAAAAATTTATCTAATTCTGAAGGTTGTTCTTTTTTTTGTTCTTCTAACTGTCTTTTCTTAATTAAGTTTTTGTATTTTGTCTTAGCATTTTTATCTGCTGTATCTTGTTGTCGGTTTACAAATCTCACTTTTTTTGCGGGTTGTAATTCTCTCATTTGATTTAATTCTTCAAATCTTTCCATCATTTTATTATCTTTTAATGAAATTTGCGGATGGGGTATTCGTGGGTCAAATTTTTCTTGATTAAATTTTTCTTGTATTATTTTTTTTGGTTTATGTATATTTTTAAAATCTTCTTTAATTTGAGATAGAGCAACTTTTAAAACTTTTTTATTCATTAATTCCAGATATGATTTTTTTTCTAATCCACGCGGAACACCCAGTCCAACTTTATGTTCAACAACTTCCATTGTTTTAAATAAATTATTTTGAAAATTATTTTTAACATCAATACCATATTTTCGTCCAATAAATGATTTAACAGTTGAATGTAATTTATCGAAATTTTCTCTTGAATAATATGTTTGTTCAATATTCATATATTATATATAAATAAATCATATTTAAATAACTTATTATATACTATAAATAATGGATCAATATAATCGAAGTTTTCAAAATATGCAAATTCAAAATCCGAATTATCATGATTTTATTGTTAAAACACCAGATAAAAATAAAACATATGGTTCAATCGAAAAAAGATTAATAATTGATAGCAGAGATAGAAATTACAAATTGTATCCAAAGGCGGGAAATTATGTTGTAAAATTAAATGAGAAATATAAAAATGTAACATCTATTGAATTAGTAAGGTATTCAATTCCACAAAGCGGTTATTTAATTAATAATACAAATAATATACTTATAATTGCAGAAACGGGTATTAATGTAACATCTGGTGGTGGGCAGCAACCCGAACAAGAATTAAAAGCCAACGGAACAGAACAAATTATAATATTATGTTTTGGGGATTATAAAATTACGCAATTAGTAGAACATATACAATTCAAATTATGTTCAAATAAAAATTTAAAATCTAATTATTGTGTTAGTATAAATGCAATAACGGGTAAAATTTGTATTAAAAGTGATTTGAGAAATGGCGGGTTTCATCTTAAATTTTGTGGAGGAACAGAATTGGATAATATTAATAATGGATTCAAAAGATTATATCGACATAATTCAACTGGGAAATTATTAGGATTTAATCCTAAAGATCATTTATTTTCCTGTGGAAATATTGTAGGTATTCAGGATATTACGAAAAAAATTATTAAAAATATGTTATACGAAAATTTAAAAGCATTTTGTATTCATACAACAATTCCGGTTAAAAATGATATTAAATTTTTATCAATTCATGGAAATAATACAAAATTCAAGTGTGAATTTAATTGTTATGATTTCATAAGGATTGTTGATTTAAATACAAAAAATACAATAAGATTTTTAATATTAAATGTTGAAAGCGATAATACAATGTATGTAATTGGGCACACAGAAACAACCTATATAAAACCGGAAAGTTTTACACCTAAATTAGAAAATAATTCTAATAAAAATTGTATGTGTTGTAAAATAGAAGATAGTCCAAATTATGAATATTGGGAAAATGAATCATCATTGTCAACAACAGGGCACTTAATTAATTTAAGAAGTTGCTGTGGGAATTATAATAGAAATGTATGTGCAACTTTTAGATTTGATAGAACATGGATTGATGCTAGTTTTGTTAATACATTTTTTACATTTGGAAAATGTTTAGTAATTTATAAAAGTACACATTGTGCTGAAAATAAATATGATTTATTTTATGATAAATATTTAGTATTAGATATTCCTGAATTACATAGATTAGATTCAAATTCAACGCCATTGATTGATAGTTTTACAATAATTCCTTTAACGAATTGTCCAAATTCAAATTTAATATTAAATATATGCCACGCTCCTCTAAGCCCAGAAATAAAATATTTTAATCCTCCAATGGGAAAACTTCAAAAATTTACTATTAAATTTCTTACTTATGATGGAAAAGAGTATGATTTCAATGGAAGAGAACATTATTTGGATTTGAGAATTAATATGCTGAATCAACAAAGTAAATATCTAAATTTATAATATAAATGGACACAGTTAACGAAATTTTAATTATAATAATTGTTATTATTGTTGCAGGATTACTCGGATTAGGAATATTTAAAATAATGAAGTACGAACTTCATACCAGATACCAATCAACTTATGAAAATAATAATGAATGGTATTTTCCAAGACATAGAAAGAAACATCATCCAAAAAGATATCATAAGGGGTGTTTAAGGGGGTGCAGGGCTAATAAAACTTGTCCAAAAGGTAACCTTTGTTATAATTGTAAGGGAAGAAATGCAAGTTGTTGCTGTTACGATAATCAATGCAATAAGTGCAAATATTAAATATTTTATATATTACATCAACAGATACTTAAAAATGAAACAAGATAATTAGAAATTCCAGTGATGCAAATGCACTGTCAAATAACTTTATAAACACCTAAGTTCATATAATTTGAATAAGGTTTTATATGCTTCTAAGACAAGTTAGAAGACGCAAACCCAGATACTTAAAATCGCATAAATCACAATAGTTAAAATATGACCATTTATAATTAAAGGAATTATAAATTATTGCAATTCTTTATTGATTTAATTTTGAAAACTTGGGAAATCTCATAGAAAGTAATGGATAACAAACAATCTTATGCTACAATATATAATATTTTTAAGTCTTTTTTTGTTTCATTTTATATATTAATAAATAATATATGAAATTTAATTCGATAACACTTATAATTATTTTTCTAATATGCATGATATTATACTCGTGTTCATCAATATCATTAAAAGAAAACTTTATTTCATCTCAATTACAAGAAGCATCTGGATCAAGTCAAATATATGGATGGGATTATCACCCAATAGCAAATACAGGAAAAAGAGATAGGCCAAGCCCACCATCACCTTCTCCATTGCCCAAAAAGGACAAATACAAATGCGAGGATAATAAATGTTATAAAAGTAAATCTGGCAAATATAATACATTAGAAGATTGTCAAAAAGTATGTAATTTAGCACCAAGTCATCTAATGAAATTTAAATGTGAAGATAATAAATGTAGTTTATCAGCAGATGGAACTTATACAACATTAGAAGATTGTCAA
>Ga0114934_10000436_pt1 | contig 26224 bp, 25 predicted proteins | sample 4SBtaG_2_FD_99695 | JGI IMG/M metagenome (GOLD analysis project Ga0114934, IMG submission 99695) | Deep subsurface microbial communities from Kolumbo volcano to uncover new lineages of life (NeLLi) - 4SBTROV10_white metaG | ecosystem: Environmental > Aquatic > Marine > Volcanic ...
GCCCAGCTCGCGCCCTACGCCGAGGCGATTCGAGCCGCCCTCCATCTCCCGTCCCCGCCCCGCTCCGAGCTGTGGTTCGTCGCGGCGGGGAAGATTGTGCGGGTGAGCTGAACGTCCGACCTATCCCGCATATCTCACACCCTTCCTGCTGCGACCGCGGACGCGCCCTCACGACGAAAGCCTGTGAGAAATGCGGGCTAGTCGGCCCACTCCGAGCCAAATCGGTTCACAAAAGACCGTCCCCTGTGTTTGTTTTTGTGCTGGGGGTGTCACAGCGGGCTGCGCTCCCTCAGTCCACCTCCAGGCCGTGGGCCTTAATCTTCTCCTCCAGGCTGTAGGCCTTCATCTTCTCCCAGAGCGTCTTGCGGCTGACGCCCAGCAGGGCTGCAGCCTTGGAGCGGTGGCCCTCGGTGGCGGCCATGGCCGCGCCGATGGCCTCGATCTCCGCCCGGCGTACCGCCTCCTGCAGGCTCGTCACCCTGGCCAGGGTGGACCCGATAGAGCTCTTGGGCGATAGCCGCTGGAAGTTCTGGGGCAGGTCCGCCAGGGTGATTTTGGGACTACGGGAGAACAACACCGCACGCTCCACGGCGTTGCGGAGCTCGCGCACGTTCCCGGGCCAGTCGTAGGCGTCGAAGATCTCCAGGACATCGTCCGAGAACCCTACCACTTCCTTGCCCCGTTCCTCAGAAAACTCCCTCAGAAAGGACTGCGCCAGGAGGGGAATATCCTCCTTGCGCTCCCTCAAGGAAGGCAGGTGGATGGTGACGGTGTTGATGCGGAAGATGAGGTCCTCGCGGAACCGTCCTTCCGAGATCTCCTCCTCGAGGGGTCGTAGCGAAGCCGAGACGATGCGGACGTCGATATCGATGGACCGCTGTGATCCCAGACGTTCGATCTGCTTCTCCTGGAGAACGCGGAGGAGCTTGACCTGGAACGACAGCGGCAGTTCACCGATCTCGTCCAGGAATAGGGTTCCTCCGTGGGCCGCCTCGAACCGCCCGATCCGACGTTCGCCGGCACCGGTGAAGGCCCCCTTTTCGTAGCCGAAGAGCTCCGACTCGATGAGGGATTCGGGAAGGGAGGCGCAGCTGACACGGATGTAGGGCTTGGTCCTCCTCGAAGAGTTGTAGTGGATGGCCGAGGCCACGAGCTCCTTGCCGGTGCCGGACTCGCCCTGCACCAGTACCGGCGCATCCGAGTCCGCCACCAGCTTGATGAGCTCGAAGACCTCCTGCATCTTCTTGCTCTTGCCGATGATGTTGGAGAAGGAAAAGCGCCGTTCAAGCTGTTCCTGCAGCCTGACGTTCTGCTCCCGCAGCTGGAGGACGGAGCAAATGTTGGACAGCCGGACCAGGAGTTGGGCCATGGAGAACGGCTTGGCGATGAAATCGGCGGCACCCTCCCGCATGGCCTCCACCGCCTTGTCCACCGTTCCGTGGGCCGTGATGATCACCACCGTGGCGTCGGGCTGCAGGGCTTTGACACGCCTGAGGACCTCCATGCCGTCCATCCGGGGCATGACCAGGTCCGCGAGCACCACCTCGTGCAGCTGTCGTTCGAACAGCGTCACACCCTGCGCCCCATCCTCGGCCACGTCCACCGTCCATCCCTCCTTGCGGAGGGCATCGCTCATGGTGATCCTGAGCAGCGGTTCATCTTCGACGATCAACAGTCGTCCCTGGCACACACTCATGCCGTCCTCCCACGGTCCTTGAACCGCCCTCCAAGGGGCAGCCGGACCCTGAACACCGTCCCCTGTCCAACCGCACTCTCCACCTCGATGGTCCCGCCATGGGCCCTGACGATGCTGTCGCTCACCGCAAGACCCAACCCGGTCCCTTCCCCCACTTCCCGGGTGGTAAAGAAAGGATCGAAGATCCGGCCTCGAACCGCCGGATCGATGCCGGTGCCCGTATCCCTGACCTCCGCAACCAGCTCCCCATTCGACACCGTGGTCCGCAGCGTCAGCGTGCCGCCCTCCGGCATGGCTTGCGCGGCGTTGAGCACCAGGTTCAAGAAGAGCTGCTCCATCTGGAAGTGATCGCCGAGCACCGGGGGATCCTCCGGGTTCAGGTCGAATTTCACCTTGATGTTCCGCTGCCGGAGCTGGTACTCCGCCAGCTCCACCACGTGGCGAAGATTATGGTTGACGGAGGTGGGTTCGAGCCTCATCTCCCGCGGCCGGGAGAAGTCCAGCAGATTCTGGATTGTCCTCTCGATGCGCTTGAGCCCGTCCCGGATCAGCTCCAGGTACCGGCTGCGCATCTCCGCGTCCTCGGGGTTACCCTCAAGGTTTTCAAGGCACGCCAGAATCCCCGCCAGGGGGTTGCTGACCTCATGGGCCACACCCGCCGCCAGGGTTCCCACCGCCGCCATCTTCTCCGTGTGGGCCAGCTGGGACTGGCGAAGCGCCTCCCTCTCCCGGGCTTCCTCCAGCTCGTCCATCATCCGATTGAAGGCCTCACCCAGCTCTCCAACCTCGTCCTTCCGGCTCTCGTCGGCCCGTGCTGACAGGTCTCCACGGCCGGCCCTCTTGATGCTGAAGTTCAGCGAGAGGATCGGGCGGATGAGCGTCTCCACGTACAGTGCGGTCAGGATCGAGTTCCCAAACATAAGAATCAACGCCATGATGCCCACCCGCTTCCCGATGGCTGTCACCATCTCCTGCAGCGGCTTCAACGAGAACCCCACCGCCAGCGAGCCCCAGAACTTGCTGGAGATGTTCAAGGTGGTCCGAACCTCCAGAACCTTGCCCTCGTTTTCGTCCTCGATGACCTCGATCACCGGCTCCCGGCCCACCGCCTCCGGCCCGAGAGCGCGGGGGAACCTCTTCCCCAAGAGCCGCCAACGGCTCGAGTGGGTCACTCTGCCGGCGCCATCGGTGACCACCACGTAGAGGACCAGATCTCGGTTTCGGCTCACCACTTCCTCGATGGTGTTCTCGATGAGTCCGCCTTCGGAGACCACCCCAAGGTCCTGGTACATCAAGGCATCGGTGATGGGAATGGCCAGTGTCTCGGTGAGGCTCACCGCGCGCCGGACGATGCCCTTGTAGCGAGCCCGCCGTTCGTGCATCACGCCGAGCAGCGTCACCAGCCCCATGGTCACCGCAATGAGCGTGTTGGAGTAGAGGAAGAACTTCGTCCGGAGGCCGAGGCGCATCCCCTACCCCCCACCGCCGCAGGTGAGCGCCGCAGCCGGCGCCGTGAACCCGGCCTGTCCGAAGACCTTGCGCACGAGCGCCCGCACCGGGTCGTAGTCCCGGTCCTGGACCGGGGCAAACCCGTCGGCGATCTCCTTATCCCACCCAGCCATGAGCTCCCGGACCCGGGGGTTCCTCCGTGGTGTGTCCACGAGTACGCGGATCAGCTCGCGAAGCCGGGCGTTGGGCAGAGTGGGAGGCACCACCAGAGGAAAGTTGGGAATGGGCTTGGACCGTGCGAGAATCCGGAGGCCTCGCCCCACGAACCGCTCGGCTACGATGTCCCGGATCCCGCAGGCGTCGGCCTCCCCGAGGAGCACGGCTCTCGCCGCCTCGTCGTGGTGGCCGAAGTAGCGGCACACCACGTTTTCCCCGGGCTTGAGGCCCGCCTCCAGCAACATCAGCCGCGGCACCAGGTGCGACGACGTGGACAGCGGCGAACCGAAGGCAAAGGTGGCGCCGGCGAGGTCCCGCACCGAGGCATACAGACTGTGCTCGCGGACCAGGATCACGCTCCTGTATTCGGGAAGGCCGCCCGTGGCCAGCCGCACCACGGGCACGGCGCCGCACGCGGCGTGAGCACGAACGTAGGTCAGAGGTCCCAGGTAGGCCATGTCCACGTCACCCCGGCACAGGGCGTCCACCGTTTCCTCGTAGTTCCGGCCGATACTCAACTCCCACGTGGTGCCGGTCTCCCGGGTCAGGTAATCCACCAGCGGCTGGTACTTGAGATACATGAGCCGTGGGTTGTAAAAGGCCACCACACCCAGCCGGTGGCTGGCAGACTTCCGGTGAAGCTCCGGCTGCAGCCCCCCGCCGGCCGCGGAGGGGACCACTGCCAGGAGAAGCGCCAGCGCTCCGAAGAGCCAGGTGCGCCCCCGGGCGGCTTCTTCAGACCGCCCTGAGCGGCACCGCCGCCATGCGCTCCACCAGATCGCCATCCTCGTTCCCCCTCTCCAACCGTTGTAACCCCGTCCACCCCAGTTCCGACGCCCTCCCCCAGGCATCCTCGCCGCTGCACCACACCGTCACCCGTCCTTCCCAACCCGGACCGCCGCGGAGCACGTCCAGCGCCTCCACCTGTTCCCGGGACGCCACCACCACATCGGTGAGCGGCAGGGCGCCCACCACAACCCGGGCGGCCTCGCCCAGTGGCAACCGCACCGAAACCACCTCGGCGCCCGCGAGCTCCAGCGGCTCCGTGCAACGGCCATCGTCATCCGCGATCAGTACCCGCCGTCCCACCAAAGGACACTGCATTGTCCAGTTTAACCGTTCCGCATGGCGCACCGTTGGACCGATCACGAAGAGGGCGGGCGGCCGGATCCCTTCACGGCGCACCGCCTCCGGAAGCTTCGCCAGCTCGGTCACCACCGACTTCTGCGCCCCCGTGGTCCCGCGCTCCACCATGGCCGCAGGCATGGTGGGGGCCATGCCGCCGGCGAGGAGCCGCTCCACCACCCCCGGCAGCGCCGTGACACCCATGTACCCGACGATGGTAGAAGCCTCGTCCTGGGCAAGCAGGTCCCAGCGCACCTGCGGCCCTCCGCTCTTGGCACACTCGTGGGCGGTGAGCAGGGTGACGCGCACCGCCTCCCTGCGGTGCGTTACGGGGATCCCCGCCCAGGCGGGAGCGGCGATGCCCGAGGTCACGCCCGGCACCACCTCGAAGGGAACCCCGGCCGCGGCCAGGACCTCCGCCTCCTCCCCGCCTCGTCCGAAGACGTAGGGGTCCCCGCCCTTCAACCGCACCACCCGCTTGCCCTCCCGGGCCAACCGGATCAGCATGGCGTTGATCTCCTCCTGGGGAACCGGGTGGCGGCCTGCCGTCTTGCCCACGCAGTGCAGCTCCACCGAACCGGGAAGATCGCAGGGCAGCGCCGGCGCCGCCAGCCGATCGTAGACCACGGCGTCCGCGGCCATCAGCCGGCGGTACCCGCGCAGAGTCAGCAAGCCGGGGTTGCCCGGACCTGCACCCACCAGCGACACCAGGCCAACCCGCGCGAAAACGGAAACCGCCCGGGTCTCCGCAAGCTCCGCGGTGCACTCCGGCTCGTGGCGGGGGCTGCCCTCCAGCAGGCGATCCTCCGCCCCCCGCGGCAGTACCCGTCCTTGGAGGGACGCGCCGTCCACCGTGGCTTCGAAGAACCCGTCGAACAGCTTCTCGCGGCACGCCCCACCCACCCCGAGCCCCCGGACCCGTTCCCGGAACCGGGCGGCCGCCGCCATCCACTCCCCCCACTCCGGCCCGATGCGGCGTTCCAGGAGGCGGCGCAGGCGACGCACGGCGAAGGGCGCCTTGCCCCCGGAAGCAATAGCCAGGTGCAGGGGCCCGCGACGAATGACGGCGGGAAGGTGAAAGGTGCACAGCTCGGGATCGTCCGCCACGTTGACCCAGATCCCTGCGGCCGAGGCATCCTCGAACACGCGGCGGTTGACGTCGCGGGAATCCGTGGCGGCGAAGACCAGCGCATACCCCACGACCTCACCGTCGGCGTAGGGGCGGGCGTTGAGCTCGATCCGCCCTTCCCGGGCGAGGCGCTTGAGCCCCTCCACCACCTTGGGCGCCACCACCGTCACCTCGGCGCGCTCTCCCAGGAGCCCCTGGACCTTGCGGAACGCCACACCACCTCCACCCACCACCAGGCACCTCCGGCCTGCAACCTGTAACATGACCGGGAACATCGTCCGTCCCCCCTTGTCACCACCGCCGTCTCCGACGGCGGCCGTTCAGACTGCCGTGGCGCCCGTCTTCCGCCGGCGCGCCTCGTGCCCCGCGCCCCGGCACCGGACCCACGACAACCAGTTGTCCAACTCCTCCTCCACGATCTCTTCCGCCCGCCGGATCGAGGCCTCCCTCCGCGCTCTCTCCCGCTCCAGCAAGCCGGTCAGCCGTTCCACGTCCGCAAGCTCCAGCCTGGGCACGATCTTCTCCGGCACCGCCAGGTTCCGGGGCACAGAGAGGTCGACCGCCACCAGGCCATCACGTACCGACGAGGTTTCCGCCAGACACTGGGCTCCGATCACCGGTTCCCGGGCGGCGGTGGCCACCACCACCGCATCCACCATCCCCAGCACCTGCTCCCGCCACCGCCAGGGGACCGCCTCGCCCCCCACCGCCCGGGCCAACGCCACAGCTCGTTCACGCGAGCGGTTGGCCACCAGGATGCGGCCGGCACCCCGTTTGGCCAGCCGCCGTGCCGCCAGGGCACCCATCTCCCCGGCCCCCAGCACCAGCACCGTGCGGCCGGCGAGCCCTCCCAGCCGCCGGCCGATCCACGCCACCGCCTCGCCCGCCAGGGAGCGCCCGCCTCGGCCGAGCTCGGTCTGGGCGCGCACCCGCTTGCCCGCCCTGAACGCAGCGTGGAACAGCCGGTGGAGGAGCGGCCCCGCGCAGTACACCTCACAGGCCGCCCGGTACGCTTGGCGAAGCTGGCCCAGCACCTGATCGTCGCCCAGCACCGCTGCCTCCAGCCCCGCGGCCACCCGCAGGAGATGCCGGGCGGCGCCCTCGCCGCTCAGGACCACCGGGACCACGCCCTCGGCGGGACCGCCCCGCCAGCTCCTGAAAAGCCGCTCCGCGTCAGCGCCGGACGCCCCTTCGAGATAGAGTTCCACCCGGTGACAGGTCACCACCCCCACCGCTCCCAGGGCGCCTCCGGCAACCACCGGCGCCAGTCTCCCCTTCCCGTCGGCGGGCCGGGACCGTTCCAGGATCTCGAGGGGGGCGACGCCATGGTGCACGCCCACCATCAGCACCGGAGGATCGGGTCTCATGAGACGCCTCCCCCGGCCGCGGTCCGCCACAGCATCCCACCTCCGAGATACCGCGCCCGGTACCCGGCGGAGGCAAGCCTCCGAGCCGCCTCCTGAGAGCGTGTCCCCCTTTCGCAGATCACCAGCCAGCGACGGCCTCGGTCCAGCTCCCCCACTCGACAGGACAGCTCCTCCAGCGGGATGTGGACGGAGTCTCCTCCCGCCCACGGCCGCGCCGCAGACTCCTCCCGAAGCCGCACGTCCAGAACACCCTCAGCCTCCGCTGGAGCGGCCAGCGGGCTCACACACCGGATCCCCTCGGCGTGGTTTCGGGCAACGAACCCCAGCACGGCCACCGGGGCCAGCGCGGGTGCGAACGGGGGAGCGTAGCAATGTTCCAGCCGTCCCAGCTCGTCCACCGACCCACCCTCGAGCAGCACCTGCGCCGCCAGGTCCACGGCATCCACGGCGCGTCCCTTGCCCACCGTCTGGACCCCGAGGAGCCTCAGAGTTTCCTCCTCGAAGACCGCCTGAAGGTACAGGTTTTCCGACTCCGGCCAGTAATGCGCACGGTCGTCCGTGGTCATCCACACGGCTGCGGCCCCAAGGCCCAACTCCCGGGCCCGGGCGAGGGACAGTCCCGCGGCGGCGACGTTGAGGTCGAAGACCTTCACCGCCAAAGCTCCCGCCACCGGTCCAAACCGGTCCTCCCTCCCGGCCAGGATGTCGGCCAGCACCCGCCCCTGGCGGTTGGCCAGGGAACCCAGCGGGCAGTGGACCGGTTCCCCGTTCACCGCGTGACGCACCTCGATGCAATCCCCCGCCGCCCAGACATGGGGCACCGACGTGGCCAGCCGTTCGTCCACCGCGATGGCCCCGGTGGGGCCGAGCTCCACGCCGAAGCTGCGGGCAAGCTCCACCCTGGGCCGGACCCCCACTGCCACCACGACATGATCGGCCCGGACGGCGTCATCCCCGGTCCGAACCGTCACCCCTTCGCCGTCCGGCTTGATGGACCGGACCGGGCGGCCGCACAGCACCCGAACCCCGTGACCGGTCAGCTCCGCCGAGACCAGTGCGCCGGCTTCACGATCCAGGAACAGCGGCATGGGGTGCGGCCCGGCCTCGATGAGCGTCACCTCTGCGCCCCACAGGGAGCGGAAGGCCTCGGCCAGCTCCAGACCCACCAACCCGGCCCCCACCACGGCCACGTGGGTGATGGAACCCTCGATCAAGCCGCGTTTCAAGGGCTTGACGTCGTTCCAGGTATGGAACCTCCGCACCCGAGGGTGCTCCGGCTGGCCCGGCAGTGCAACGGGCTCGGCCCCGGTGGCCAGCACCAGCTCATCCCAGGGAAGTTCCAGCTCCCCCGCGGGTCCCCGGACCTTCAGGATTCCGGCTTCGGCGTCGACGCCCGTGACCCGGTAACCCTCCAAGACCCGGAGCCTCTTCACGTTCTCGAAGTACGTCCTTCCCCGGCTCACCCCGTAGCTGGTCTTTCGAAGCTCGTCCAGGGCATCGATATCCCCGGACAGGACGTAGGGCAACCCGCAGGCGGCGTAGGAGTAGACCGTGGACTCGTCCACCATGGTGACGCTCCACTCCGGCTGGAGGCGCTTGAGCCGCGAGGCGCAGCGGGCGCCGGCGGCGGACGCCCCCACCACCACCACGCGTCGCGCCGGACCCGCCGCCTCGGTCATGCGCCCAGCTCCCCCCGCTCGGCAAGGGCGATTCGATAGAACGCCGTCACCATCAGCGCGCCCAGAGCGTAGATGCCCACGCTGATGAGGGTCTCCGGCAGGGTCGGCCAGTACTCGGTGATCTCCCCCAGCGGGTTGGGCACGAAACCCGTCACCACCATCCCGAGGCCCTTGTCGATCCAGATCGAGGCGAACACCCCGATGCAGGCCAGGGTCAGGGTGGTCTTCCCGCGCCGGGTTCTGGGGTTGACCAGCAGAAGCAGTGAGACCACGGCAAGGATCACCGAGGCCCACATCCAGGGTACCAGGCGATGGTGCCCCTCCAGACCGATGAAGAGGTACTTGAAGTGCTCCACGTGCGCAGGGATCTCCGAGTAGAAAGCGGTGAAGAGTTCCATGAGAATGAAGAAGACGTTGACGGCCATGGCGTAGGTCACGATGAGCGCGATCTTGGAGATGGCCCCCTCGCCGGCATCGAAGCGGCTGAATCGCCGCAGGATCAGGCACAAGAGGATGAGCAGAGCGGGACCGGAGGAGAACGCCGAGGCCAGGAAGCGCGGCGCGAGGATGGCGGTGAGCCAGAAGGGGCGCGCGGCGAGCCCCGAGTAGATGAACGCCGTCACCGTGTGGATGCTGATAGCCCAAAGGATGGAGAGATAGACCACGGGCTGCACCCAGACCGGCGGGGCCTCGCCGCGACGCTCGGCCAGCAGGCTCACCCGCGAGATGACGACGTTGAGGAGCAGGTAGCCGTTCAACACCACCATGTCCCAGAAGAGAATGGAATGGGGCGTTGGGTGGAGCACGATGTTGAGCATTCGCTGCGGCTGCCCCAGATCCACCACGATGAACAGGAGACACATGGTGACCGCCGAGACAGCCAGCAACTCGCCGAGGATGGTCACCTTGCCAAACTCCTTGACGTTGTGGAGGTAGTAGGGCAGCACCACCATCACGGCGGAGGCCGCAACACCGACCAGGAAGGTGAACTGGGCGATGTAGAACCCCCAGCTCACGTCCCGGGACATGCCGGTGATCCCCAACCCGATGTGGAGCTGTTTTAGGTAGTAGAAGAAGCCCACTCCGATGATGGCCAGGAGGACCACCACCCAGCTCCAGTATCTGCGGTCTCCGGAAAGTGCTTTCTCCAGCATAGGCACCTCACACCAGGTAGAAGACTTGGGGCTCCGTTCCCAGGCCCGGCTTGCGGCGAATGGCGAACCGCTCCTCGAGGAGGCGGCGTACCGGCGAGTCGGGATCGGCCAGATCACCGAAGTGCAGCGCGCCGTAGGGACACGCCTCGACGCAGGCGGGGACCCGGCCCTCCGCCAGCCGTTCCTCGCAGAGGTTGCACTTCTCCACCACGCCCTTGGTCCGAGTCGGAAAGTCGGGATTCGGCTCTTTCAGGTACTGCCGTGGGTCCACCCAGTTGAAACTCCGGGATCCGTAGGGACAGGCGGCGATGCAGTAGCGGCAGCCGATACAGCGGTGCCAGTCCATCATCACCACCCCGTCCTCCCGCTTCCAGGTGGCCTGGGTGGGGCACACCCGGACACACGGCGGGTTGTCACAGTGGTTGCACATGAGCAAGGCCGGCTTCTCGGCCAGATCCTCCGGGAGATACCGGCTGCCCTGGGAGGGGAAGGCGTGGCCGAAAGGTTCCTTCCAGATCCACTTGATCTCGTGCTTGCGGTCAGGAATCCTGGGCACGTTGTGGGCGTGGTTGCAGGCCTCGATGCACCTGGTGCACTCGGGGTGCTCGTGGCAGGCTGCGAGATCCACCACCATCCCCCACCGCCGGCCCTCGAGCGGTTCTTCCAGGGGCTTCCCCGGCTTCTGAGCCGCCCCCAGAACCGGCAGCTCCAGGCCGAGAACCGTCAAACCGGCCAGTTTGAAGAACCCTCTGCGATCGACGGTCATGACGCACCCCCCTTCGGCGCCAGGTGGCAGTCCCAGCAGTACGGCGTGACGGTGACGTAGTGGTGGCAACGATCGCAGAACGAACTCTTGTCGGTATGACAGCCCAGGCACGTTTTGGTCAGACTGCGGCGGTAGGTCCGTCCGTCCCAAGTGGTGACCACCCGATCCCCGCGCCGAACCACCATGTCCCGCCAACGGTTGAGCAGCTCCATGTGGTCGGCCTTCATCTGTTGGGTGGGCAGGACGCAGCCGGGCTGCCCCTGGGGAAGCACGAGCTGCGGCGCCCGCACCTCGGCGCCCGTGGCCAGGTTCCACCACACCGGCGCCGTGACCACGACCAGGAAGATCACGAGCCCGGCGAGTATCTTTCCGCCGTCGTACATGGCCTCATTCCTCCCTTCCAGGAAACGGCATACCCCGCAGGTTGGTGGTCCGTTGCTTCTCGCCCGGCATCACGAGCGCGTTGCCCACCAGTTCGTGGATCCCGGACACCTGGACGCCGGGGACCCAAAAGTCCATCAACGTGGGCAGCACCGCCCGGTCGATGGCACAGATGGCAGTGAGCAGGTTGACGCCGTACTTCTCATGAACGTGTTTCACCGCGTTGGCCCGGGGGAGGCCCCCGCGCATCCGTGCCTCCATGTTCTCGTCGTTCCCAAGCCCGGCGCCGGAGCCGCAGCAGAAGGTCTGCTCACGGATGGTGTTCTCGGGCATCTCGAAGAAGTTGTTCACCACGTACCTGAGGATGTAGCGAGGCTCTTCGAGAAGGCCCATGCCGCGCGCGGGGTTGCAAGAGTCGTGGAAGGTGACCCGCCAATGGTCGTTCCGCGAGGGATCGAGTTGGAGCTTGCCATGATGGATCAGGTCGGCGGTGAACTCGCAGATATGAACCATCTTGGTGGACGCGGCATGCTCGAACACCGTGCCGGTGATGGGCGACCGCGGCACCTCCAGGAAATCGGCCGGCCCGTTCAGGGTGTCCATGTACTGGTGGACCACCCTCCACATGTGGCCGCACTCCCCACCCAGGATCCACTTCACCCCCAGGCGCTTGGCCTCGGCGTACATCTTGTAGTTGAGCCGCTTGATGGTGTCGTGGGAGAGGAAGATGCCGAAGTTTCCTCCCTCCGAGGCGTAAGCCGACAGGGTGTAGTCCAAGCCAAGGTACTCGAAGAGCAGGAGGTATCCCATGAAGGTGTAGATCCCGGGATCCGCGAAGTAGTCCGCGGAGGGAACGATGAACAGGATCTCGGCCCCCTTCTTGTTGATGGGGGGTTCGATATGGATCCCCGTGACCTCTTCCAACTCCTCGCAGAGGAATTCGATGTTGTCCTTGAACGTATGGGGCTGGATCCCCAGGTGGTTCCCAGTACGCTGGCAGTTGGCCACCGGCTCCACCACCCAGTTGATGTTGATTCCCAGGAGGTTGAGAAGCTCCCGGGCCATCATGGTGATCTCGGCGGTATCGATGCCGTAGGGACAGAAGACCGAGCAGCGCCGGCATTCCGTGCACTGGTAGAAGTAGTAGAACCACTCCTTGATCACGTCGATGGTGAGCTCCCGCCCCCCGGCGAGCCGTCCGAGGATCTTCCCGGCGGTAGTGAAGTCCTTCCGGTAGATGGAACGCAGCAGTTCAGCCCGCAGCACCGGCATATTCTTGGGATCTCCGGAGCCGATGAAGAAGTGGCATTTGTCGGCACAGGCACCGCAGCGGACGCAGGTGTCCATGAACACCTTGAGGGACCGGAACCGCTTCAAGAGGTCCAGGAAGCCCTCGTGGACGATCTCCTTCCAGTTCGGCGGCAGCTTCCAGTCCTCGTCGGTGGGCGACCACTCGCGGGGGTTGGGAAATCCAAGGTATTTGAGATTCTTGGCGGCGCCCGGGTAAGACCAGCTTCCCTTCCTGGCCTCGAAGTCGATCTGCGGGTCCATCCAGTCCCGCCTGGGCGGTGTGTACTCGATCTGCAACAGCTCCTGTGGTGTCTTCTTCATCGCCTCACTCCTTCTCCACCGGCAAACCGCACGCAACCAGCTTGTCCCGGAACTCCTCCTCCCATTCCTCGTAGGTGTGAACGTCCACCGGCCGGTTCCAGGGGTTCACGTGCCGCCGCGCCCGGTTGTCGTTGGCCAGGTTGCGGGTGGGGCTCAGGAAGACCGCTCCCATGTGCACCAGCTTGGAGAAGGGGAAGTAGGCGAAAAGCAGGCTCACCAGGGCGAGGTGAACGAAGAAGAGGGCGCCCAGCCCCTCGGGAACCACGGGCTTGAGGGTCACCAGGCCCAGAGCCAATTCTTTCACCCCCACCAGGTCCAATTTCCACAGGTAGCGCATGGCGATGCCGGTCCCCGCGATCCCCAGCAACACGAAGAGGGCGAAGTAATCGGTGAGCAAAGAGATATACCGCACCTGGGGGTTGAACAATCTCCGCCCCAGCAGATAGAGGAGGGCCGCCACGATCACCGCGTCGGTGAGGAGAAACGTGGGAACCGCCAGCTGGAAGAACCCGTCCACTGACTCCAGGACGCCGACGAACCGAGGCACCGGTTCCATGAAGAACCGCAGGTGACGGAGGAAGATGACCAGGAAGCTCCAGTGGAAGGCCAGGGCGCCGGCCCACAGCAGCTTGTTCGGCTGGTAGGCAAGGTTCCGCCCGGGTGTGAGCTCCGTCTTGGTATTCCGGAACAGGGACCGGAAGCAGAGGACTTCCAGAGCCATCCGCTTCACCACCTGCCACGGCGTAAACGGGCTCTCGAGCGGCTGATGGCGGAGGAACGGCAAGGACCGCTGCTGTCCGCAGACCGTGGTGATCTTGAACGGCACCGGCGAACGGGCCCAACCCACCACCTTGGTCACCATCCCCACCAGAAACACCACCAACGCCAGGTACGGCACCACGATCCCCAGCACGGGATGCAGCCCGGGATCTTCTGCGGCCAGCGCCACGGCCCCCGCAACGATCGCGACCATGGCCAGGGCTTGCAACGCTCTCATGCGCTCCGACCTCCCTTCCATCAACTCGGCGGGCAACTGTCGCCGCCCACTTCTGGTCCGTCCTCTGCTGGGTGCTTCCCGGAGAGACGCTCCAACCGCCGGAGCAAGGAAGCCTGCCGCCGGGCCAGCTCCCTCGCCCGCACTTTGTGGAGCTGTTCGCGGCACGCGGTGAAGATCTCGAACGCCGCCAGGAGGAGGCGCTCGACCCGTTCGCTCAGCTCCAGCACGCCGGCGGTACCCAACGCCTCGGTTTTCTCGCCCAACACGTCGAGCACCGCACGCCGGAGCAGGGCCACTACACGCACCGCATTCCCCGCCGTCACATCCTGGACGCTCCGCAGCCTGATCAGGGCGTCGAGATGCCGGAGGACCTCCGGTCCGGGCTGCTCCTCGCCCAAGGCGTTCACCAGCGAAGCCGCCGCTTCCCGAACCAGCCTCCCAACCGGATTAGCGAAGGGGTCCTTCTCCCGCTCGAGAAAACGAACCGTCTCCTGCGGGTAGGTGCTAAAGACCAACTCCACCCACCGCCTCTCAATCTTTTTCTCCCGGTCCTTGAGAACTTGATTCAGCATGGCAGCTCCCCCCGGCGCCCACTCCACCGGCCGAAAGTGCAACGCCTATGCCAGCCAACCCGCACCTTGGCGGCAGCCAATCACCCTGACAGACAATGATTTCCAGTCCCCGGAACCCCCTTCCGAGGACGGCCGTCCCGGATAGAAGTTACGTTCACGTAACATGCCCCCGCTCCCCCGACCGCGACCGCGACCCCGGGGACAACCAGCGAGAGGCCTCCATGGGGACACATTTTTTTTGGGGGGCAGTCTCTTTGGGGCGAGCCTCGCTCGGGATCAGCGACATGCCAGTATTGGGGACACTCTCTTCTTACCTTCTGATCATCGGTCAAGGACCGGGAAGGGACGCACCCCTGAACGCCCCCCAATACGAAGAACGCCAACGCAGAGGGAACGCCCCTCGTGGGGACCGGGGAGAACGAGACGGAAAACAGGGGGACCGTGTTCTCTGTCTCGGTTTGGCGAGGGATAGTGACACCCCACGGGTTCGGTCAGGGACACCGTCACCGGCGCGGGCACCGACACGGCGAGGGGCGAAGGCGGCCGTGGGGGCAGGGCCACTTTCCGTGTCCGCTGCAGGATCCGTGTCCGTGACGGCGTTCCTGACCGGGACCCGGCGCCTCGCGGTGGCCGGAGGCAAAGGAATAGGCCGGCTCCGGAGGGCCGGCCTTCGTTGCCTGGAACCTCCGTGGCTCAGACGCAGCCGGTGGGCTTGGGCAGGCCCGCCACCTTACAGGCGCCCTTGGCTGGACCGGACGGGAAGAGCTCGTAGATGGTCTTGAGGTCGAAGCCGGTCTCCTTGCAGAGCTTGCGGATCATGGGTGCGACGCCGAACTGCAGGTAATAGTTCCTCAGGTAGTTGACGATCTTCCAGTGGTCCTCGGTGAGCCCGTCCACGCCCTCGGTGGTGGACAGGGCCTTGGCGATCTCCTCGTTCCACTGGTCCGGCTCCTGCATGAAGCCGTCCTCGTCGACCTCGATGGAGATGTCACCGTGTGTGAATTTGGGCATGATCGTTCCTCCTTTTCTTTCGTCCTGGGAGTCCCCTCCCGTTGTACTCCGTTACCCGCCGACCTCGATCAGATGGACATTCTCGTTCCCAGCCCGTTCCATGGCGCGAAGGAATTCAGGCGTCGGGCGGTGCCCCAGCCTCATGGCCCGCTCCAGGTAGAACCGGGCTTCAGGCACCTTCTTCTGTGCCAGAAGCCCGACGGCCAGGAAGTAGTTGCCCTCCGGATGGTCGGGCTCGAGCTGAAGCACCCTCCGGCTGCATTCCACGAGCCCATCGGCATTGCCCAGGTACAGGTACGCCTGGCCCATGTTGAAGTGAACCACGGGCAGATCGTCCCTGAGCTCCACGGCCCTTCGGCTCGCCTCAAGGCATTCCTCGAAGCGCCATTGCAAGAGCAGGGTGTCCGCCAGGTTCACCCACGCTTTGAGCAATGTCGGATCGAGCTCCACCGCCCGCCGGTACGCTTTCTCCGCCGACGTCATCTTCCCTACAGCGGTGTAGGCCAGACCTAAATTGTAGTGGGCCGCCGCGGAGTCTGGCTTCTCTTCGACCTTAGCCTTCCAGTGTTCGATGCGTTCACTTGGTTTCATCCGACGTCCCATGTTCCCCCCCGTTGTGTGTGTCATTGCGGGCCGGATCCTCCGCGCCCTCCCATTGGTCGATTCCCGCAAAGGCCAGCTCGTCCCGGTACGCCTCGAGGAGCCGGGGAGCGTGCCGAACGATGGTCTCCAGGGCTCGCCGGGCCTCGGCTTTGAGGCCGGGCTCGTTCAGAGCCGTCACCAGCTGGCCCACGAAGGGCTCGGCCATCTTCGGACTGCGGACGGCAATGGCCGCCAGCGCCGGGATGGCGAAGAAGCCGTTAGTGGCAGATTCGTCGTTCAGGGCCCAGGCGAACCGGCGTAGGAGTTCGATTCCGAGCTCCGGGTGCTGTGCGGCAGCCGTCCCCACGGCCTCCGCGGCGGCGGTGCGAAGCCCCGGATTCGGGTCCCAGAGACGCCCGAGCAGGTGACGCACGGCCTCCGGCCGCTCCTCGGTAAGCGCCGCCAGCCCCGCCATGTCACCAATTCGTAACATGTCCACAATCCACCGTTTCACGTCCTGGCCGCCGCGCCCATCACCGGCTCTCTGCATGCCATCTCCGTCATGCGAGCCGCCCACCCGGGGTGGGCCCAGACGTGGAGGTGCAGGTAGCTGGCCCAAACGTTCCCCGTGACAATGCCGTCCCGCCCACCGGCCACCCCCGTCCCCCGCTCGAGCTCCAGCACTGTCCGCCCGGCGTCCTCACCGGCCACCACCGCTGAGTAGTGGAACTCGTGGCCCCGCAGCACCCCACCGATAGGGAACCAAGGGTTCGGTTCCGCCACGCGGCCCATCACGTACCCGTGTCCCTGGGGCCGGCGGCGCTGCTCCACGGTAAGGTCCAGAACCCCGGCCATGGGGAGGGCCGCACCACCCTGCCGGAGCTCCCGGGCCAGGAGCATCAGTCCCCCGCACTCGGCGTAGATGGGGAGCCGAGAGCCCGCGGCCTGGCGGAGATCGGACCGCAGGGCACTGTTCGCCGCCAGGGCCTCGGCATGGACCTCGGGGAAACCACCGCCCAGGTACACCGCCTCGGTTCCGGCGGGCAACCCCTCCCCGGCCAGCGGGGAGAAGGGAAGGATGTCAGCTCCCGCGGTTTCCAGCGCTTCCAGGTTCTCCGGGTAGTAGAAGCAGAAGGCTGCATCCCGGGCCACGGCCACCCGGCAACTGCCCGCAGACCGGGGCACCTGGAGCTCTGGAAGCTCGAACGAACGGCTCAGCCGTGCCGAAAGCGCCACCACGGCATCCAGGTCCACATGTCCGGCCACGGTCTCCGCGGCCCGGCCCACCGCGTCCTCGGCGTCGCCGTGGTCACCGACGGTTACCAGGCCGAGGTGGCGCCCCGGCAGGGGTCCGCCGCCCTCGAGGCGGGGCAGCGCCCCGAGTACCGGGAGCCCGGTTACCGACTTCACCGCCCGCCGAATCAGCCTCTCCTGCCGCCTGGTGGCGACGCGGTTGAGGACCACCCCGGCGATGATGAGGTTGGGATCCAGCGTCTGGCAGCCCAGGACCAGGGCGGCCACGGTGCGGGTGGTCTTGGTCACGTCCACCACCAGCACCACCGGAGCCTTGATCCTCTTGGCGAGCTCCGCCGTGGAGTGGCTCCCGGCCAGGTCGAGGCCGTCATAGAGCCCACGGTTCCCCTCCACCACCACCAGGTCGGTCCCGGCGGCGGCGGCGAGCGAGGTTCCGAGGCCTTCCGGCGGCATCATAAACGTGTCCAGGTTGCGCCCCGGCCGGCCGGCGGCCAGGCCCAGCCAGGCCGCGTCGATGTAATCGGGCCCCTTCTTGTAGGGCGCTACGCGGACCCCCCGCTCCGCCAAGGCCCGCACGAGCCCTATGGACAGCAGGGTCTTGCCGCTGTCCCCGGCCAGGCCGGCGATGACGAGACGGGGAATCCCAAGCCGCATGGCGTCTCCTACTGTCCGTCGATGTAGCCGCAGGGGCACTCTTCCCAGCACTTTTTGCAGCCGTCGCAGGTCTCCAGGTGGATTTCGACATACTTCCCGACGGAGGGCGATTGCACTTTCTTGAAGCAGCTGTTCTGACAGTACATCCAGCAGTTCTCGCAGTCGAAGCACAACCCGCAGGAGAAACACCGAGTGGCCTCCTCCAGGGCCTGCTCCCGGCTGATGCCCAGGTCCACCTCGTCGAAGGGGTGGGCCAGCCGCTCCTCCGCAGAGAGAACCTGCCGCTCGGCGCGCTCCTTGGGCTGGTAGAACTCCATCTTGATCCGCTCGGGCCCGATGGGCGGACGCGAATCGGGCGCCGGGAGCTCCTCACCCCGCAGGGTGGCGTGGATGGCCTCGGCGGCCTTGCGGCCCTGGCCGATGGAGATGGTGGCCAGCCCCAGGCCCAGCACGTCGCCGCCGGACCAGACGCCCTCGATCTCCGTCCGTCCCCATTCGTCGGTGTCCAGCCAGGAGCCCTCAGTGGGCAGGGTGGTGCCCAGGGACTCCCAGTCCGGCTGCTGGCTGACGGCCATGATCACCGTGTCGCACTCTAGCTCGTAGGTGTCGCCCTCGATGGGGATGGGGCGGCGCCGTCCGGACTCGTCAGGCTCGCCCAGCTCCATGCGTTGCACCACCATGCCGCACACGTTGCCGTCATCGTCCCGGAGAATCTTGATGGGCGCCGCCAGAAATTCGATGTTGACGTCCTCTTCCAGAGCCTCTTCGATCTCGCGCTCGATGGCGGGCATCTCGGTCCGCGTCCGACGGTAGAGGATCGTGACCTCGGCGCCCATGCGCCCCGAGACACCGGCGGAGTCGAAGGTGAGTCGCTTGGAGACCCGGGCCGCATCCACCGCCGTGTCGCCGCCGCCGATGACCACCACCTTGGAACCGGCGGCCACCGCCTCGCCCTCGTTGACCTTGGCCAGAAACTCCGTCCCGGTGTACACCCCGGCGCCGTCTTCGCCGGGGATCCCCATCTTGCGGCCGCGGTGGGCGCCGATAGCAAGGTACACCGCTGCAAACTCTTTTCGAAGTTCGTCCAGGGTGATGTCCTGGCCGACGCGCACCCCGCACTTGAGTTCCACACCCAGGTCCAGGATGCGTTGGATCTCGGCGTCGAGCACTTCCCGGGGCAGCCGGTAGACGGGGATGCCGTAGCGGAGCATGCCGCCGGCCTTGGGATAAGCCTCAAAGACCGTCACACCGTACCCGCGGCGCGCCAGCTGGTACGCAACCGACAGACCCGAGGGTCCGGCGCCCACCACGGCCACCTTTTCGGGGAAGGGCCCACCCACGTCCAGGGTCGGAAGCTCCAGCTTGCGTTCCAGTCCCCAGTCCCCGATGAACCGTTCCACCGAGTTGATGGCGATCGCCCCGTCTTTCTCGCCCCGGTTGCAGCTCTCCTCACAGGGATGGGGACAGACGCGGCCCATCACGGTGGGGAAGGGGTTGGTCTCGACTTCGAGACGCCAGGCCCGGTCGCAGGCCTCTTCCAGGCTCATCCCCACCTTTTCCCGCTCGGCGATGAGCTTGAGCCAGCCGCGGATGTCGTTCCCAGAAGGGCAGTGCCCCACGCACGGCGGCAGCTTTTCCACGTAGATCGGCCTGAGCGGCGAGATCTCGGATCCGCTGCCCCCCCCGGCCGAGCTGAACCGTGCCGAATGCTTTTTCTTGCCTTGCTTCTTCTTCAGGAGCCCCATCGCACTCCTCCCTCTCCCCCGAGCCGATGGATCAGCCGTAGGGGTACAGGTTCTTCTTGAACTCTTCGAGCTGCCCGAGGATGTGATCGTGCTTCTCCTCGTCGATGATCAGGTACTCGAGCAGCGCCTTCTGCACGAAGAAGCGGCACTCCTCCTTGAGCCTCTTGGCGATCTCGATGGTTTTCCGCTCCACCTTGTCGTGCTCCTCGATGGCATCCCAGACCTCCGCGAGCTCCTCCGGGGTGAGCTTCACCGGCGTGGTGGTCAGGCTGTCGATCAGGAACTGCTGCACCCGGTGGTGCTGCACGGAATCGTTGCGGATGATCTCGAGGATCTGCCGGATCAGCGGGTTATTGGTCTTCTCCATCAGCTCGGCGGTGGTCTCGATGGCCTGCCGCTCGAGCTGCTGCCAGTGGCGGAGGGTCTCCACCGTTTCCTGAACGCGGGCCGGTCCCTTTGCCTCTGTCATCTGAACCTCCTGGAAGGGGAAACGAGGGGGCCGAGGGGCTCCCGGCCCCCCTCAGCAGCCTCTTCAGCCGCCCTGCCCCTCCTCGGGGGGCAGGGTGATGAACGATCCGCCGAAGTAGCTGTAGATGCAGCGTCCGGAGTCGATGAGCTGCCGGATCGCCTGCTTGCACAGCTTCTTGTCGACGGCGTCCTCGCCGAACTTCTCGATCATGGCCTTGGTGAGGTCCATGGCCTTGAGGTTCTTCTTGCCATGGGTCACTTTCACCAGCTCGTACATGGCGTCCGCGACCTGCTCGACGGTAACGTCTGACATGGCGACCTCCTTAATGGGTCAACTTCAAGTGCGCCGAGCGCTTGTAGGTCTCCCCGGCGTGCTTGAAGTCGTCGATGTGATACTTGGTGAACGGGATGCCCGTGAGCTCGAAGAAGCGCGGCCAGCCGATCCGCTCGATCCACTCGCCCATCCGTTCGTGTTTCCGGGCATGTTCCGCATACACCTTGACGATGTTGACCACGGCCTCCACCACCTCGGGCCAGCGCGGCGGGTTGTTGGGCAGGTACGGAATGGCCAGCTTGGAAAACTTGGGCTCGGTCCGCGCGTTGGAGACCTTGCCGCCGACCCAGATGGAGATGCCGTCGCTCTCAGCGTTGTTGATCTGCATGGCGGGGCAGACGGTGTAGCAGTTGCCGCAGTACATGCACTGCTCTTCCTCCACCTCAACAGACTGCTTGCCGTCCACAGTGGCGGGACGGATGGCGCCCGTGGGGCAGGAGGCCACCAGGGTGGGCACCTCGCACATCTTGGGCAGATCGTCGTGGTTGATGGTGGGCGGCTTGGTGTGGACGCCGAGCACCGAGATGTCGGAGCAGTGCACCGCTCCGCACATGTTGAGGCAGCAGGCGAAGGCCACGCGGAGCTTCGCCGGCAGATCCATGTGGGTGAAGTGCTCGTAGAGCTCGTCCATCAGCGATTTCACCACCCCCGAGGCGTCGCTGGCCGAGGAGTGGCAGTGGACCCACCCCTGGGTGTGGACGATGGAGGAGATGGCGTTCCCGGTGCCGCCCACGGGGTAGCCGAGATCGTGGAGCTCCTTCTTGAGCGGTTCGATGTTGCCCGGATCGTCCAGCAGGAACTCCACGTTGTGGCGGCTGGTCCAGCGCAGGTAGCCTCCCGTGTACTTGTCCGCCAGGTCCGCGAAGGTGCGGATGCTCTCGATGGAGAGCAGGCGGGGGGTCCCGGCCCGCACCGTGTAGATTTTGTCGCCGGAATGGGCTACGTGCACCATCACGCCGGGCTCAAGAATCTCATGGTACTTCCACTGCCCATAGTTCTTCTTGATCAGCGGGTGCAGAAACTGCTTGTAGTTTGGCGGACCGATGTCGGTCTTTCTCTGTGCGACGGCCATGTCCACCTCCTTATTCCTCGTCCTCGTCCTCGTCCTCTTCGAGCTCTTCCTCGAAGAAGATGTAGGGGTTGGTTCGCGGGTGCGCGATCATCTCGGGTACCGGATCGAGTCCGATCTCCTCCAGAAAGTTGCCCAGACCCACCCGCTGGATGAATTCGCCTACGCGCTCACGGTTCTTGCCGTACTCGCCCCAGACGTCCCACATGGCCTCGGCGAGCTCCTTGATCTCCTCGAAGGGAGGCTCCATCTTGATGAAGGGTACGAACACCGAGGACAGCAGCGCGCCGCCCACGATGGGCGCCTTGGCGCCGATCAAGATGGCGGCGCCCCGGTCCTTGCCGGGCGCCAGGGCTTTGGGCATCACATTGATGCAGTGCATGCACTTGACGCACTCCGGGTCGTCGATCGTGAGCTCGTTCCCGTCCCAGGAAATGCAGCCGCTGGGACAGAGGTCTACAACCTCACTCTTGACGTCCACCCCGTTGGCGGCGTACTCGCGCACCGCGTCCTGGTCGATCTGGATCTCGTCCCGCCAGGTGCCGATGACCGAGCAATCGGACCGGGCGGTGGCGGCCACGCAATCGTTGGGACAGCCGGCGAACTTGAACTTCCACTTGTAGGGGAACATGGGCCGGTGCAGCTCATCCTGGTAGGTCTGGGTGATGTCGTAGCAGGCCTCCAGAGTGTCGTAGCAGGCCCACTCGCAGCGACCCGGCCCCACACACGCGCTGGGCGTCCGAACATCGGACCCCGAACCGCCCAGATCCCATCCGTGCGCGGTGAGGTCGGCGAAGCACGGTTCGAGAGCCTCGGTGGAGGACCCCAGCAGGATGATGTCTCCGGTGGAACCGTGCATGTTGGTGAGCCCCGAGCCGTGCTTCTCCCAAATGTCGCAGATGGTTCTCAATGCCTCCGAGGTGTAGAACCAGCCCGACGGCTGGTTCACTCGGTAGGTGTGAAACGCGGCGACCTCAGGGAACTCCTCCGGAAGGTCGGAGTAGCGACCGATGACCCCGCCGCCGTACCCCATGACCCCCACCAGACCCCCGTGTTTCCAGTGACTGATCCTATCCTCGTAGGACCGCTCGAGCTGGCCGAGCGTGCCCCGGGCCATCGCGTTCGTCTGCGCGCTCTTCTTGATCTCGCGCACGAAGCTCGGCCACGGGCCCTTCTCGAGCTCGTCGAGCAACGGTGTTTTGGGCTCCTTTTCAGCCATGGCGACTCCTTTCCTCGATGGGTTTTATTGACTGTTTCCAGTACCCGCCCCGGACCTCCCGGTGGGAGTACCACCACCCTGCCGGACCTCTCGCAGCCTGGGGCCGTTCCCGAGGGAACGCCCTCTCACCCCTCCGTGATCCCTCGGCCCCGTCATGCCGGCCGAACCTCCTCTCCGGTCCACCGTTGGTGCATCACTCGCTCCCCCCGGCCAAGGTGCAACCGCTATGCCAGCGGGGGACTCCTGCACAGGACACATGAACCAACGTGGTCACAGCACCTTACAGCCATGAGAACGCCCTCGGGGGGAGTGCCGCGCAGCGCGCACTGTTACGGTTTCGTGACGCCCCTCCGCGCGGCCTGCAGAAACGCCACGCCAGACCCGGGGGGCAGGGCACGATGAGGAAGACCGGGTGGCCGTGACGGTGCGTCTGGCCGTGTCCCTGACCGCGCCGGTGACCGTGTCGGCGTCCCGGACTGTGCCGGCACCCGCGCCCGTGTGCGTAACTGTTTGGCCGTCGGTGTCGGGATGCGTGCCCGGGCTGATCCGACGCCGAGTCCGTTGCCCCCGGTGGACCGAGGCCTTTTCAGCCCTCCGACTTCAGCGACGCCTCCAGGACTGCCTCGCCCTGGGGGACCGGGGTCCGGTGACAGGTGGCGCAACGGAAGAGATCGGGTTTCTTCCACCTGGGGTCTTTGGCCTGCTGCTTGTGGCAGTGGATGCAGATCCCGTGAGCGGCCACCCTCAGTCCGGGCGCCGTGGGACGTTCGAACTTGGTCACCACCTCGTTCTTGGCCATCATGTCCTTCTGGTGACACTCCGAACACTTCTTGGCCGTGGCGGCCTTGGGCTCGCCCTTCGGATGACAGCGGCCGCAGGCTTCGTTGCCCCCGAGGAAGGCCACGTGCCGCTCGTGGTGAAAGATTCTGGTGGGCAGGTACATGTCCCGATGGCATTCGGAGCACGGTGTACCCACGTCTCCGGGCTTGTGCAGGTGGTGACAGATGCCGCAGTTCTTCTTGCCCAGCCGCTTGACGTGGTCCGCGTGGGGAAAGCTCACCGTGCCGATGGGGAACCCCACCCGCAGCGTGTCGCCGCCGCGCGCCCGCTCCACCGGCGAGGCTTCCACCAGGGGCTGCCAGGGGGCGAGGGTCAAGCCCAGCACCAGGGCCACCACGAAGGCCGCGGAGTACACGCGACGGGAAGCGAAGGCCTCGTTCCCCAGCCAGACTTCCGAAAGGCGTTCAAAACGCGGCAGCACGAAAAGCTGGCGCTGGCGCCACTTCTCCTCCTCGTCCAGAATCTCCTTCTCCACAGGGAAGTGCTCCTGGATGAAGAGATAGATCAGCGCAAAGAGGGAGACGATCCCAAGGCTGATCACAAACTCCGTCCACATGGGGAAGTAGTGGGTCCTGGTGGCCCAGACCTGTGCAAGGCCGGAGGCATCGACCCGGTTGAGCAGAAAACCGATGACTCCCAGCGAGGAAGCGATGAACACGCCGGTATGGCTCCTGCGAACCTTGGGGATCAGGAACAGCAGAAGGGGAACGATGGTGGAGAGCCCCATCTCGAACCAGAACAAGTTCGCCTCGAAGGTGCCGGCGAAGGCCAACCCCAGCTTGCCGCGGTGCCAGAGATCGAGCATCCGAAAGGCGAAGTAAAACGCCAGGCCCCCGGCGGCGAAACCGGCCAGACCCGAGAGCATGCGGGTCCGGGGTTCCCGTTCGTACAGCCAGGCCGTCACGGAAGATTCGAAGATCACCATCACCAGTCCGAGGCAGATGGCGGACACGAAGAACAGCTCCGGCAGGTTCGGCGTGTACCACAGCGGGTGAAGACGGAACGGCATGATGAGCAGCAGAGTCCCCAGGCTCGACTGGTGCAGAGTGGAAACCGAGATTCCGAGAATGATGAGCGGCAGTTGGAGCCTCAGGAGCGTCCGGTACAGACCCTGGAAGCGGGTCCGTTCCAGGAACACCGGCAGGAACTCGAGGAAGAGGATCGTCAGGTAGGTCATGACGCACCAGGCCACCTCGAAGAGTGGAGAATGCGGGTTCCAGAAGATGATGGGGTGCCAGATGTGCCAGGGGAGCCCCAGATCGTACACGAGGCCTACCGCCACCGCGGCGTAGCCGAGCAATGCCGTGAGGATCGCGGGTCGTACCGCGTGATGGTACCGCTCCCGATGAAAGACGTGGGCGATGGCGCCGATGACGAACCCTCCGGCGGCGAGCGCCACACCCCCCATGACGTCGAACCCTACCCACAGCCCCCAGGGTGTGGTGTCCGACAGGGCGGTGACGGTTCCAAGGCCCCTGGTGAAACGGATGATGGTCACCGCCGCCGCGAGACCGGTGATCAACCACAGAATACCCTTGGTGATCCGGACTCGTCGTGTCATTGTTCGTCCCCCCCGTCAGAACCGCCTTCCGAAGCTGCCGGGGGCTCGTCCCCACCCTCCCTCTCGAGCCGCATCCTGCGGTCGATGATCCACCACACTGCGGTCATGGAGGCGGCCATACCGATGAACTCGTAGGGGACCTTCCTGAGTGCACTCCACGTCCGTCCCGGGAGTGCCGTCGTACCGAGAAACTTGGGATCTTGCCACGCGAGGAAACCAAGATCCACGTTGGAGATGTAGAGCACGGAGGTGCCGCCCACCTCGTGCTCCCCCCAGATGTGCTGGATGTATTTCTTCGGTTCCGCCTTGAGCCTGCGCCGGGCCTCAGCCAGCATCTCGTCGCGGCTCCCGAAGGTGGTGGCCTCCTTTGGACAGGCCGTCACACAGGCCGGCGTGTCGATCTCCCCGGACTTGAGCTTGTGATAGCAGAGGATGCACTTGCGGATGGAAGGATTAACCGTATTCCACTGATAGTGGGGGATGCCGTACGGGCAAGCCATCATGCAGTAGCGGCATCCCATGCAGATAGACTTGTCGTAGATGACAGGTCCCTCGGGCGTCTTCTGAAGCGCTCCCACGGGACAAACCGAAACGCAGGCGGGTTCCAGGCAATGCCGGCACTGCTTGCGTACGCTGACCCCTCCCGGCCGGCGCACGATGCTCGTCCATCGTGTGGCGGAGAGCCCGTCCGACGAGTGACCCACCCGGGGCGGCGGATCCTCCTGGGGAAGCCCGTTGATTTTCTTGCAGGCGGCCACGCACTCTTCGCAGCCGATGCAGCGTGTGACGTCGTTCAGGATGCAAGGGGCCTTGATCATACGCCCTCCGCCCCCCTTCCGAGGCTGGCCCGGACTCGCTCACCCGAGCCGGGCGGGAACCTCCAGCCCAGCTCACTCGAAGTCTGGCTGACCCAGAACAGAACCATGTGGACCAGCTTGGAGAACGGCACCAGGACCAACAGGAGTTCCGCCGAAAGGAGGTGCACCAGGTACACAACCTGAGCGTTGAAGGGGCTGGAGGCGGGGTGCGCCACCCAGAGCCCGGTCACGAAGGGCACGCTGCACAGCACGGGGAGCAGCCAGTCCTGCAGCGCGCTGATGCGGCGTGAGGCTCGGTTGGCCGCCCTTCCCGCCACGAGTCCCAGCGCCGCCATCACCGTGAGCACGGAAAGCCAATCGGCGACCTGCGGCGGCAGGGTCCACCACGATACACCCAGCTCCTTCCGCAGAGGGCCACGTGGCCGGCGAGAAACACGGGGACCGAAATCACTCCCACGTGAAAGACGAACGAGGTGAAGTTGTAGAGCTGCCGTTCCTTCCGCTGCAGGTACCGCCATGGGAAGAGC
>Ga0114934_10000439_pt1 | contig 26130 bp, 25 predicted proteins | sample 4SBtaG_2_FD_99695 | JGI IMG/M metagenome (GOLD analysis project Ga0114934, IMG submission 99695) | Deep subsurface microbial communities from Kolumbo volcano to uncover new lineages of life (NeLLi) - 4SBTROV10_white metaG | ecosystem: Environmental > Aquatic > Marine > Volcanic ...
CGATCGAGCCTTCGACATCCACCACGATCACCGACACCAAGTTTCCGATGTCCTGAACAAACAGTTTCCGATGTCCTGAACCAGAACACTGCCCCCGCCACCATTTGAAAACCCCGGAAACTCCTCAGTTTCCGGGGTTTCTCAGTTTTGCGCTGCAGGACTAGGCACGAATGAGATGTACCAGATATGTACCAGGCGAGGAAAGTCTCGTTCTGTGCTGTGCTTGTTCATGCTTGTCGGTGCGGTTCTGGTCAGCGCACGGCAGTCCTGGGACGCGTTCCGGTTCTTGGGTTGAAGGGGAGACTTAAGGATGCTCATCCATTACGCAGAGTTGGGTGGGTGGATGGATGCCTTCCAAAGCCGGTTGAAGGGTTGCCGTGTGCAGAAGCAGGTTGAACGAGTCGACAGGGCGGTTGCATGATGAGTCGAACTGGGATTCTCTGTGGGTCGTTGGTAGCGACAGGCACCACGGGCAGCTACATCCTTGAGCCGGGCAAGCTCTTGCTTGCCCTCCGCGAGGAGCCTGAGCTCTTCCTTATGTATGACGTGATCTACGTGTGGGAGGAGCTATTCGACAATGTCGTCCACTTCCTCAAGCGTTGGCGTCGGAACGGCCGCAACGCTCCTCACCCGCTTGAGCTATTCGTTGAGAGTCGGGTTATCCGACCGATCAAGATGCCGGACGCTAGTGAACGAGTGATTGAGGAGATCTTTGCGCATGTTCTCACGGGTGTTGTTGAAGAGCAGATCGACGACGTGATCCATCCCGACTGGCGCGGGGAGTTGGTCGGGTTGTTCCTTGAACTTGAGAAGGCCCGGCAGGCTCGCCGGCGTCCGATCCTCGCCGGCGAGGCCAGATTCTGGAGCCCATATCTTCGGCTGGCTAACGACCGGAAGCTCGTCATGCAGCAGACTCTCGACATTGCGACGGATGATGCTGGGGATGCGCGTCGCTGGACCAATCACCCATCGCCGGGCCACCTCGAACACATCGAAGGTGCTGATCTCATCGCTCAGGCGCAGTCCACTCTGCGACGACGATCCCGCGCCTTGATCGAACCACTCGACGAGGTCCTCGCCAGTCTTGTTCCGGATATCTATATCGACGGTGGGACGGTGGTGCCAGCGAACCGAGCCGAGATAAAGACCGCCGCCGATGTGCTGGCTCTCCGGACTTCGTATGCCAGCTGCTTCCGCGAGATGCGTGTCGTAGCCGCCGAGGCAATCCGGGTGACGCCGGCTGGCGACGACGTCGATCCGGCGACGGCCAAGAGGCTCTGGCAGAGAAATTCTCGGGAAATCGATGACGTTATCTTGGATCACTTCCCCTGGGCTCGGCGCGTGCATCGCGTGATGTCGTCTCGACTCACCGCCCTCGCGGTTGACGGAACTGCCTTTGCCGCCACAGCTGCCACCGGAATTCCGCTCGCCATACCTGGTCTGGGAATGGTTCCAGACTTTGTGAGCAATATCCCTCAGCGCTGGGGATACAAGCGCGCAATGAGCGGGACACTAGAGCGACGATTGCCGGTCCAAACCGATTGGTACTTCGAATGGATGGATCTTGAACGCGATCTGAAACAAGGTCGATGACGGCGGGCCATGGCACAGCGGTCTTCGCGCATTCCTTCCTCGACCGCCGAGCCTTCGGCATCCTGCGACCTTGCGTCGTGCCGTACTAGCGCGACCAGGACGCGTTGCACCGACTCGAGACGTTCATTGCGCTACACGCCTGGAGGCGCCGATAGTTGGTAGAGATCGGGCTTGACTGTCCCTCCGCGGAGTCAACTGCGGTGGCGTCACCCCGGTCGGGCAATCCGAGCCACTCCGCTCGCGGGGAGTCGTGTAGCGCGTCGATACATGTCATCGAGTTCGTCATCGAGAACCTGTGCGTGCCCGAAACTCTGTCGTTGCAGGTCATGCCGCGTTTTGGTACTCGTTGATGAGTCCGTCGCAGCGGGTGGTTCTGATGAGTTGTATCGGCGCCGGGGGAGTGTCTCCGGCGCCGTTCTCGTCGGCTAGCGGTGGCCGTTGATGGAGTGAGCGGTGGGGCCGGTGCCCGTTGTAGCGCTGCATGTAGTCCACGATGAGATGTTCGAGCTGATATCGGTTCCAGATGAGGGTGCGGTCAAGGAGTTCACGGCGAAGCGAGCCGATCCAGCGCTCAGCGAACGCGTTCGCGACTGGGGTCCGCACCGGGGTCTTGAGGATCTTGAAGCCTTCGGTTCGGAAGACCTCGTCAAAGCTGTCGACGAATTGACTACCGCGGTCACGCACCGGCGCTTTCGCTGCGGCGAGCCGGTCGGAGTGGCGCAGGAACAGGTTGCGGGCAGCTTGGGTGGTCCATGGCCCGGTGGGATTGGCGGTGACCCCGGCGAAGAACACTTCGCGGCTGGTGACGTCGATGAAAAACAGCAAGTAGTAGCGGCGCAACATCACGGTGTCGACGGTGGCGAAGTCACAAGCGACCGCGGCCTGGGACTTGAGGAACTGGGTCCAGGTGACGGTGGAGCGTTCGGGCGCTGGATCGACGTCGTGGGCCTTGAGGATTCTCCAGATGGTGGACGCTCCAACACGATGGCCGAGGCCGATGAGTTCGCCGTGGATGCGGCGATATCCCCAGGTCGGGTTGTTGGTCGCCATCTCGATCACGAGCTGGCGCAACGCTATGGCGGTGGACGGTCGTCCTAGTGGTCGTTGGGGTTGGGTCCAGTGCTTTGCGACTCGACGGCGATGCCAACGCAGCAGCGTGTCGGGAGTCACCAGCCAACCTGTACGCAGCGAGCGGGGCAGGGCTTGAGCGATCGCGCCGAGCAGGTTCCGATCGTCGTCGCCGAGTTTGAGGGCGGTCTATCTGTCGATTGAGCACGCTCAACTGGTGGCGCAACACGATGATCTCAAGATCCTTGGAGCGACCCGAACGAACAGCCAGACGTGTCATCGACGCGAGAAAACGGTACAAGATACGAACCATGAAGCTTCTCTGATCGGCCCGCGTCGTGCCTGGTCAACGCACACGACCGAGTTTCGGGCACGCACAGGGTGGCTACGTTCTCCTTGGTCGCTCCCTCTCGGGTGAAGGCGTTCACGTAGGTCAACATGTCTGGCTCGATCTGAGGGAGCTCAAGCTTCTCCTCGGCATCGACTTCAGACGCTGGTAGATCCATGACTATGCTCCGAAGGTCAGAGAGAGCGGCGGCGGCAGCGCGCCGTTCTTGCTCGAAGCCGACAATGAACTCCATGACCTCGCCGGGTGGAGCAGCAATTCCGCTTTCATCCAGCCGTTTGAGGGACAGCAGGAGGTCGACAATCCCCCAACGAGTGCGCAATGTCCCCCGTTCGACTGCAGCCACGGCCTGTAGCTGATCGAGCAACTCGACAGTTCGAGTCGCTACTACGTCCGAAGGATCGAAGTCGAGGTCCTCGTATAGCGAGAGCAGGTCAGCTCCCTTAAGACCCGTGGGTCCGTCGGCTGCCACAAGCGCCAGAATGATCGCTGAAATTTCGTGCAACCCGAAGCGTTTGCTCTTTAGGCCTGTCTCGGGCCATGCCGGATGCTTGGCGAGCGAGTTGGCAACGAAGTCCCGAACCGGCACGTCCATGGCGTTGCGTTTCTCGGCTGCGTTGAGTGGTTCGCCCTGCTGGAGCCGCTGGAAGAGCTCGCGGATCTCGCCTTCGTCATCTGTCTCGAGCTCTGTGACGGTGATCTTCGCGAACTGAAGTCGGTCCTTGGCGTCCTGCGGGAGTTTCAGACCAATTCTTCCCGCCCACGGCGCCGACAGTGGGGTAGCTGTAGCAGCGCGGTAGGCGGAACTCGTCCGAGAGGAACCTCCAGATGGAGGTGAGACGCTGCACCCCGTCAACGACGTCAAAAAGCTCCTGCGACCCATCTGTGAGCTTTCGCAGGAAGATCTTGGGAAGATCGAACCCACGGAGGATCGAGTCAATCAGCAACATCTGCTGGGGTTCGGACCAGACCACGCCACGTTGGTATTCCTTGTCGACGTTAATCCGCCCTTGGAGGTCGGCAAGCATCCTCACGCTCCACTCGCTCGTTTGGCGTCGCATGGGCCCCCTTGCTGAAGCGTCGGCTGATGCGCCTTCACTCTGCGGCTAGGACAGGAATACTAGGACGTGTCACGAAGCTCGTCGGGCTTCTCTGGATCTAGCGCGGCCGCACTGGGGGTCCCGGAGCTTGCTAGGGGGCCGTCTGCTGCATCAGGAGTCATCCTCTGCCGTCTCGCGACCAATACCGGCTTCCATCAAGACCAAACCGGAACCGGGTCAACTCCAAGCCGAGACGATTCGGACCATCCGGACCGCACGCTCACGCACCTCGACCCGATACCGGCCCGGATGCTTCCTCTTCTCTGACATCTGCGCATGCTCTCAGGAGAACGAGCAGTCACCACTCCCGGGGCGCTTCACCTTGGGGTTGAGTCGTTGGTCTTGTGAAGGTCGAGACATGCCATGAGCCATGCGCCGGATGCACGACTGGCGGCATAGCTGGTTTCATTGCTTTAGCCGCACCAGAACGCGAATGCTCCCCGGCTCGACGAGTCCTGCCTAGACGGACCGAAGGGCCGCTATTGGTTCAATGACGGCCGCTCTCATCGCTGGATAGGCGCCTGCGCAGAGCCCGACGCACGCTCCCAGTACAGGAGCGGCTAGCGGGACCCAGATATCTAGGACCGGGAGCCAGCTGCGCCATGCCGCCACGCCGACCAGTACGAGAGTGCCGAGCGAAGCACCTATCACCCCGGCGACCAGGCCAGTCAGGATCGACTCGGCGACGATCAGTAGACCGATATCAGATCCAGTGGCACCTAGAGCCCGACGCAGCCCCAACTCGGTCGTGCGCTCGCGAACGGAGACAAGCGTTACATTCGCGATCCCGATCGTCCCGACCGCAAGGGAGATGGTTCCGAGCGCAAGAAAGAGTGTGTTGACGTCGGATCCAACGCGGGAGCGAAGCAACGCCGTGTCGGCCGGGACTCGGACTCGGAGCTCTTCCGGTTTCGCAGGAGCCAGCGCGAGCGCTGCTTGGCTTCCGATCAGCTGAGCCGCTGCTGGGGCGGTCCGGATGACGACCGACTCTGGCCGCTCGAGACCAAGCTGAGCTTGAGCGAATCCGTCCGAGACGATGACCGACTCGAGAAGGCGTGGCTGCGATGCCGCCTCTTCGATGATGCCGATCACTCGAACAGGATGCTCTCCGATGAAGATCACGGGCTGGTTGTCGACACGGTTGACGTTCAGGTTCTGGGCAGCTCCTCGTCCGAGGACCACAACCGCGCTTGCTCGTCGGCTGTGAATGCTCCGTAGACCTGTCCCAACGATCTCGGCTTGGGCCGCTGACAAGGTGCCCGGGGATACTGCGAGCACGTTCAATTGTCGTGTGGGACCGGCTGCGGCCGTGAGTGTGACGCCGGTGATCGGCGTGTCTTCTATGTCGACTGAGCTGATCGTTCCAGCGGAGACCACTCCGTTGAGGTCTTCGAGTAGCTGCTGAGACTCCCAAGGAATCGGCCAGTCTCCAGCGGTTTGCTCGGCAGCATCTGGCGCGACAGCCTCTACCACGACCTCGGTCTCGCTTGCTTCGTCGAATCTCACCTCGATCTGGTTCCCAGCCGTCTTTGCGACGCCGATTGTGGCGACCAGGGATGCGACACCTAGGACTGTCCCGAGCGCTGTGAGGATGAAACGAGACGGCTGTTGGCTCACGGTTGCAGTGGCCTCGCCGAGGAGGTCTCCGAGCGATAGGCCGTGGATTCTGCGGCGGATCATTTTAGCCTGCCGTCCTCGATGCGCACGAGGTGCTGCGCATGCTCTGCGACTTCGCGGTCGTGTGTGATCATCACGATCGTGAGACCGCGGTCGTGGAGATCGTGAAAGACTTCCATGACAGCGGAGGCATTGTCGGCGTCGAGGTTGCCTGTCGGCTCATCTGCGAGGAGCACCGTGGGGTTTCCGATCAGTGCTCGGGCGATAGCCGTGCGCTGCAGCTCACCACCGGACAGGTTCCTCGCGAGCGCATCGACCCGATGCGCTAGGCCAACGCCTGTGAGTGCCTCCACTGCCCGGTGACGTCTGTCGCGACGGGCGCCGCGGGCGTGCACGTCAGCAAGCATTACGTTCTCTACGGCAGTGCGGTGCGGCAACAGATGGAAGGCTTGGAACACGAATCCGATCCGCCGGGCGCGTTCGAGCGCTCGGTCCTGCTCGTTGAGTGCTGTTGTGTCGCGACCGAGGAAATTGAGTCTTCCGTCGGTTGGGGTATCGAGCAGCCCGAGCAGGTGGAGCAAGGTCGACTTGCCGGAGCCGGACGGCCCCATGATTGAAACGAAGTCGCCCGCCTCGATGCAGAGGTCGACGTCTCGTAGCGCCTCGACTGGCGGGTTGCCTGGGAAGGTTCTCCCAACCCCGGAGAGGAGAGCAACTGGACACGTGCGGACGGCTATCTGACCCGGGGTCATCGCTGGCCGACGACCACTTTGTCGCCAACGGCCAAGTCGCCCGCCTGAATCGGTTCGATCTCGACAAGTCCCGCCGACTCGAGGCCGAGGACCACGGCCACCCGCCGGGTTCCGCCCGGCCCACTCGGCTCCTCCACCTCGACGTACACCGAGCGATCGTCCTCGGACGACAGCGCAGCTACCGGCACGACCATCGCGGGTCCATTCGTTGCCTCGACCGGGATCCGAACCCGAAGATTGAGCCCGGCTAGGCGCGGGTCCACTGATCGATTCGGTACGACTCGGATCTGGAATCGTCCCTCCTCGACCTCTCCGCCAGGCGAGTCCGCGATAAAGGTCACGATCGCATCGATCGGTCCAGTCAGTGCGGGATCGTCTAGGACTGCTCGGTCACCTACCTCGATGAGTTCGGCCTGGGTCGGCGTGACTGACGATTCGAGGAAGAGCGCCCCGGCGGAAACGGTCATGATCGGCCCGTCGAGCACCCCACCGCGGTTCACCAGTACCTCGTCGATCTGGACCGGGAGCGTCTCCAAGAACTGAATCTCGGCCCGAGGAAGGCCAACCGCAACGGTCGTGTCGGTGAGGGCGTCCTCGGCGTTTGCCACATCGGTTCGTGCGGCCGCGACGGCCGTCTCTTGGAACGACGTGTCGCTGGGTGCGATGAGTTCTGTCAGCCTTGCTGCGGCGACGGCGACTTGGTCACTAGCTCCTCCTACGGCGGCATCCTGCTCCGCCAGCACGTCCGCCGATTCTCGTTCGTGGGTTTCGACCGCTGCCGTCGCCGCATCGACGTCCGCTTCCGACGCGGACACCGCCGCCGCGAGCTCGGCAAGTTCTTCGTCTGACGGCAGCTCGCCGGTGTCAGGGTGTGCTCCCTGCTGTGCCGCGGTCAATCGTTCGCGGGCGGCCGCAGCCCTGCCCTCGGCATCGGCCAATTCTTGTGTCAACCCCGCCGCTTCGTTTTCGAGTCGAGATAGCTCGTCTTCTCGGCTTCGTTCGGCAGCGGCGAGAGCCGCATCGGCTTGCGAAACTGCTGCCTCGGCCGAAAGCACCGACGATGACAGGGGTCCACTGCGGGCAAGTTCCAGAGCCGCTTCGGCCTCTGCCACTCGGAGCTCTGCGGCAGCGAGTGCCTGTTCGGCTTGCGCGAGCGCTGCCAGAGTCTCAGGCGTCGGACCGGCGGGGTCGTAGCCTGCGGCGCCGTAGAATGCTGCGAGCGCCCGCTCGGTGGACTCGCCATACACGCCGTCAACATCGGTGATGAACCCCAGTCGGTTCAGCGCCGCCTGGACTTGTCGGACATCCTCACCGACCGCACCCCGGGTGAGCGTGCGGTACATCGGGAAAGTCCCCCGGAACGCGAACACCGGTCGTCCTGCCACCTCGAGGATGAGGTCGCCCTCTGCGACCGTGCCGCCTTCAACCGCAGAAAGCCGTGTGATCACCACCGCAGTGTCCGCGTCAGAGCCGTTGCTCGGCGTAGCTCGGACCTCAAGAGACTCTTCGAACAGCAGGTCCGCCCGGACGACGACCTCATTCGCCAGTTCCCGCAGTTCTACCCGAGCCGTGACTAAGGACGGATCAGGCGGACCAAGAGAACCTGACGCATCACTCGGACTTGTGAGCGTACGGCCCGCCACAAAGCCGGCCACCGCAGCGAGAAGTGCCACCATGACCACAACTGCCAGCGCTTGATTCCCCCGGCGGGCCGTGGAGGTCTTGGTCTCGTTGACCGGCCGCGCGTGGAGGACACACCCCGCTTCTGGGATGGAGCGCTGAGCCGAACTGTCGTCAGCTCCGGGCAACGCCGCCACCAGAGGTTTCTGTGTTGCGGTCACCACTAGCCCTGAGGTTCGCTGAGTTCATCAAGCAACTCGTCGACAGCCGGTTCGATGTGCTTCAGGTAGCAGTCGAGGTCCTGGCTGGCGACCGCCAGCTCCGCCGTGCGCAATGTGTCACGGTCGCGCTCATAGTCCGCCGATGCAGTGTCGAGCGCAACGAACCGTGACTCGATGTTGTCGAATATCTCGGCGCTGGAGCCAAAGGAGTAGCCGGCCTCGCCCATGCAAGATGCCCAGGCTCCTTGGGAACTGAGGTATCGCCGGTCTGAGGTCACGCGACTGACAAGGTCCGCGTCGAAGTCAAGCCGGAGATCAGCGAGGTGCTGTTGGATGTCGACGGTGTAGAGGAGTCCAACGCAGCGATGTGAGCCGTCCCGCATCAGGAGCTCAAAGGCCTCGGCTTGGGCCTCTGGAACTTCGCCGCCCCGGATGTCGACCTGCACGCCAGCACTGCCCTCGCCGCCGACTATGCCATATCCGTATTCCCGTCTCGACTCGCTGACGGTGAGAAGGCCGCCGTCGTCAGTGGTCACACTCACTTCGATGGCGCGCTGCTCATAGCTGAAGCCCTCGTTGGCCATGCACGCGGCGAATGATGCCTCCGCCTCGTGGAACTCGTCGGTCAACACACCGATCGTCTCGGTTAGGAGCGGCGCTTCGACTAGCCGTTCACCACCAACAAGCTGCTGCTGTTCGGGAGAGTCGGAGTTGGAGCAACCAACCGCGACAAAGACGAGGCCAGCGAACAAACACAGACGAATCACGAGGACATACCTTCTTTCTGTGTGGAAACGGCGGCGATCGCCAAGACACCTTCAGGGCGGGACCAAAGGCGCCGCCCGAAGCTCGGCAACGAACCACAGGCGGCGCCTCCCATCTGACGCTCAGCAGCTCCGACTCAGCTCGCGGTTCGCGCTGTCACCGGTCGACGACTGGTGCCGATAGCGATGCGTCCCGCACTGCTTCCCTCGGTAGGCCGTTCCGTAGCCGGACGAGTTGTAGTACACGTTCGAGCCGTCGAGGTAGCTGCAACCTGTCCAGTTGCAATGCTTTCGGTCGATGTCATGGAACGTGCTGGAGTTGTATCCGTATCCGTAGCCGGCCGCGTTGTTGCCGCTGTTGTACGGCGGATTGGTGACCCCCGCCTCTGCAGGAAGTGCCAACGCCGCCAGCGTCATAGTTGTCGTCGCTACTGCGACGATCAGCTTTCTAACCATTGTCATTCTCCTTTGGGTGTTTCTGGTTAGCGCCTACACTCTCGGAGTCGCGAGGTGCTATCAACGCCGACTTGCGGGCAGCGCGAGCGGGCCGCGGGCTTCACGCACCTTCGAGGTGCAGAAGGCCCCACGCGCTTGTCGCAACCGCCGCGTGGAGATGATTGTCGAGGCCGAGGTCGTGGCACAGAGCCTGAAATCGCCTCTGGGCCTGACGACGTGAAAGTCCCATTTCTCGACCCGCCTGCTCGACGGTGTGGCGAGCCACTAGTTCAAGTAGCGAGCGTTCGTCGGGCTCGAGTTCACGAGGAGGCTCAGCGAGACGCTGCGCCATCGACGCACCGTGTGATCCAGGTACGACAGTCCAACCGCAGGCCGCTGACAGGACCGCCAGCGCAATCGCTTTTGGATGAGCTGCCTCATCGACAAGACCAGCCGCACCTTGAAGAAGTACCCGCCGGGCGACCGCTGCACTTGGGATCGAAGCGACGGCAACAATCTGTGGAAGCCGCGGAGTATGAGCGTATGACTCGACCACCGTCTCGACCCTGCTCGCGCAAGTTATGAGAGCGTCGGGTACGCCATAGAGGTCGCCGCTCTCCTCGTCCCACGAGTCGACCCCGGCTCCCAGTTCTACGATGGCCTCCTTGAGTTCCACAGAGACCTGTGAAGCAAGCGCGACGTCCACCAGAACCCTCAGCATCCTGGCGGCTCGGCAAGCCCGAACACCACACGGCCCCGACGAAAGCACCGCACTGAACGCTGCATCACAGATCCTCGAGGGCGACAGCCACCGGTGAACCATCGGTGTCGATGACCACCAAGAGGGTCTGGCCCGACGGATGCGTGACCACGACAGCCTCAGCAGGAGCAGCCGAGCCTTGGAGTCCGTCCGGAAGCCGAGCAATGGTCCCGACGCCAGCTTCAAGGGACCCCGGCGAGACAATCCAGACAACCGCCCCAGTTTCTTGAACGACTACAGGGCCCTGTTCAGTCGAAGCCCAAGCGCGCGCGGTCCCGTTTGCGCCGAATCCTTCATAGGACTCATTGGAGGGCGACACGAAGCGGAACTGTCCGTCATCACCGCCGTCAGCAAGAATCACGACCACTCCATCCTCTCCTGCAGCAATGAGGCCCAGCGGCTCGCTTTCGAAATCGAGGATTCGGTCCAAGCCTCGACTCAGAACGCCGTGCTCGGTCACCCCCCAGAGTTCCCCATCACGTGCGACTGCGATCGCCGTGACAGGAGCCTCTGCGGGCACCTGGATGTTGAGATCACCCGTGACGAGATTCAACTCGCCGATGTCTCCCGAGTCGAGTAGTAGCCACGCCACGTCACTGCCTGAATCGAGCTCCACCGCAACAGCACCAGCATCAACCACCCGCGCCTCGAGCGCCCCTTCCGCATCGGCCCGCCACCAGGCCACACGACCGGTGGAATCGACGCCAGCTACCCACTCGAAACTGGCCGAGAGCACAAGCAACGGCCGCTGCTGGTTCAACAGCTGCGACGTGGACACGACCTCACCCGTGGCAATGTCGAGGCCGGCGGCAAGCCGACCACTCGCCACAGGGTCAACGGGGGCGAGCCAGACGACACCGCCCGCTACCGCCATCGCGCCCACCTCTCGCAGCTCAGCTGCCGAGGCCTCGAAGTCCGCTGCGGCTTCAACAACCGCGTACGAGTCACCATCGGATTGGCGCACAGCGAAACCAGCTACGAGGGCGACCGCGGCAGCCACCAACACGAGCGGTGCCGCACGACGTCGCTCGCGAGAGACCGGCCCATCCACGTCGGGCACGGCAAGGGTCTGAGAGCGACGGAGGGAGTCCTCCCACGATGCCGACACGGGAATCTCGTCGAGCTCGTTCCAGTTGACGTTCATGCCTTCGCCTCCATCAGTTGAACCCGCATCCTCTGTCTTGCCCGTGCAAGATGAACTTTGAGCGCTCCCACGCTTGAGCCGGTCACCTTTGCGATGTCGGAGAGACCGAAACCCGCGTAATGATGAAGGACGATTGCCTCACGCTGTTTGGGCGACAACGTCTTCAGAGCGCTGCGCAGCTCGAATGCAGGCTCATCATCCAGGACCGGCTCGTCCGGCGGATCCGCGTACAGCGTCACATCGCTCTGTCCGAGCCCTCGAGCGATCGCAAACGCAGCCGACCAAACCCACCGAGACGGTGACCGGACTTCGCCACCACGGCGAATCAGCTGCGCGAAGGCCTCGCTCACCGCCTCCGCTGCTAGGTCGGGTTTGAAGAAGGCCACCACAAGTGAGCGTTCGATCCGAGGCGCCTCGACACGAAACAGTCGCTCAATCTCATCGACCGAGGAGTCCGGCGTTTCGTGTGAGGCGTCACTAGAAATTGGATGCGGATAGTTGTTCACCGTCCTATAAGGGGAGCCAGCACGCTGATTGGTGAACACACTTCCTAAGAATCTTCGCGCCATCGTCAGAGACTAGGCGGACCTCCCAGACGTAACGTCTCGGCTGGTAGCAGTCGTCGCGCAGCATTGGTTCGCCGGGTCGCCCGTAAGGTCGCACCGCCGAATCGTGGCATCTTGATCGCGGAAACATGGACGACACGACGGAACCCTTCAGCAGCACCAGCACCTGATCGAGTCGAACGAGACTTCACCGCCCGAGCCCCGAACCAGCTCTGGGTGGCCGACATCACCTATGTCCCGACGTGGGCCGGGTTCGGCTACCTGGCCACCGTGCTCGACGTGTATTCGCGGCGCATCGTCGGGTGGGCGTTCGCGGATCACATGCGAACCGAGCTCATCGTCGAAGCGGCCCTGAACAGATCGCGAACCGGATCCAGCTCGACTTCCCCGATGATGAGTCCATGCGAATCAGCCACGAGGCCATCTACCAGGCGCTCTACATCGAGGGACGCGGCGCATTGAAACGAGAGCTGGTCTGGTGTCTACGCACCGGCCGAGCGTTGCGAGCACCCAGGGAGCGGTCCCGTCGCAAGACGTGGGCCCACGTCACGCCCGAAACACTCATCAGCGAACGGCCCGCCGAAGCCGAAGACCGAGCCACCCACAGTCTTACGGAAGGCGATCTCGTGATCGGGCGCGAGCGCTCAGCGATCAGCGATCAGCGATCGGCACCGTGGTCGAGCGAACGACTCGATTCACGATCCTGGTTCACCTGCCCCGAGAGCCCGGCTACCGACACAAGCACACTCCCAAGAACGGCCCCGCGCTCGCCGGCGTCGATTGCCGCTTGGCGCAGCCACTTCGACAACGTCATCGCGTGGATCCCGAAATCATCGGCGATCTGCTCGAGCGTCACGTCCGCGTCGCGTCTGCGGGCGACCCGCACGACATCGTCGCGGAACTCTCTCGGTTTGGGCTTGGGCATAGTGACATCCTTCCAGACCTGCCCCTCAGGCAAGCCAGAGGGTCTGCCGCGCTTGAAGGGGACATCTGAGATGGCTTGCTCGATGAGCAGGTCTGGAAGGATGAACCCATGTCCAAGCCCTATCCCCAAGAGTTTCGCGACGATGTCGTGAGGGTGGCCCGTGGCCGTCCGCACGGCGTGACTCTCGAACAGGTCGCCAACGATTTCGGGATCCATGCGGTGACGTTGTCGGGGTGGATGAAGAAAGCTGATGTTGAGGACGGTGCCCGGCCTGGTGTCACCGCGGCTGAGTCGGCGGAAACTCGTGCGTTGAAGAAGCGGGTGCGGCTGCTCGAGCAGGAGAACGAGGTGCTGCGTCGAGCGGCCGCGTATTTGGGGCAGGCGAACCTCCCAAAAGGCTGATGTACCCGCTCGTGCGCGAGCTCGCCGACGATGGGATTCCTGTCGTGGTGTCGTGTCGGGTACTTGGTCTTGCTCGCTCTGCTTACTATCGCTCGCTCCACGCGCCGATCGTCGATAGCCAACTCGAAGAGGCCTATCTGGCCAACGCGATCCATGACGCACACCTCGATGACCCCGAGTTCGGATATCGGTTCCTCGCCGATGAAGTCCGCCTCGGCGACCATGACGTGTCTGACCGGGTTGTGTGGCGGATTTGTCGGGACAATGGCTGGTGGTCGGTGTTCGGCAAACCCAAGCAGCGAAAGGGATCGAAGCCGGGCACGCCAGCTCATGACGACCTGGTGCGCCGGGACTTCACCGCGGATGCGCCGAATGAACTGTGGCTCGCCGACATTACTGAACATCGCACGCGTGAAGGCAAGCTCTATGTGGCGGCGATCAAGGACGTGTTCTCGAACCGGATCGTCGGCTGGGCCATCGATGAACGCATGAAGGCCCGCCTTGTGGTCGCCGCGATCGAGATGGCCGTCGCACGCCGCGACGGAGACGTCGCAGGCTGCATCTTTCACTCCGACCGTGGATCGAATTTCGGCGCCCGCAAGGTGCAGCGGGCTCTGGCCCGCCATCAGATGGTCGGCTCGATGGGCCAAGTCGGCTCAGCCGGCGACAACGCCGCCATGGAATCGTTCTTCTCGCTACTGCAAAAGAACGTGCTCAACCGCCGCCACTGGGCGACCCGAGACGAGCTCCGCATCGAGATCGTGACCTGGATCGAACGCACCTACCACCGCCGTCGACGCCAAGCCCGCCTCGACCGCTTGACCCCAATCGAATACGAGACAATCATGACCCCTCAGACGGCACTCGCCGCCTGAACAACCCGTGTCCCCTTCACGCGCGGCAGACCCGTTCATCTCTGATGAGCTGGAACGTAAAGGCTGGAACGTGTCCGAAAACCGGGTCCACCGGTTGTGCCGCGAGCACCAGATCTACTCGACGACCATGAAACGGCGCGGCTACGCCCGTAAACCGGGCCCGCCGGTGCACGACGATCTCATCGTCCGGGACTTCACCGCTGAGCGTGCGATTCAGCGGTGGGTGGGTGACATCACCGAACATCGAACCGACGAAGGCCGCCTTTACCGCTGCACGTTCAAGGATCTGTGGTCGAACCGAATCGTTGGCTACTCGATCGCTGATCGGATGACCTCAGCGCTCGCCGTCGCCGCGATCCGCAACGCCGCACTACGGCGCGACTGTGACGGCGTGATTGTCCACACCGATCGCGGGTCGCAATTTCGTTCCCGCGCTTTCGTGTCGACGCTCAACGACCTTCACATGGTCGGGTCGATGGGCCGAGTCGGCGCGGCCGGCGATAACGCGGCAGCTGAGTCGTTCTTTTCGCTGCTGCAAAAGAACGTGCTCAACCAGCAACGCTGGGCGACCCGAGACGAGCTCCGTCTCGCGATCATCGTCTGGATCGAGGCCACCTACCACCGCCGCCGCAAACAACGACGACTCGGCCGGCTCACCCCGATCGAATATGAAACACTCCACCAAAGCGCCGCTCAAGCGGCCTGACATTTTCTAAACCCGAACATCAACCAAAGTCTGGGCAGACCCCTACGAGCACCGCTGGGGGTAGCGGCGGCCATTGCGTGAACTGACCCCGGAGATGATCGCGTGCAGGACTCAACTGCCCCTAACGCATCTCGCGTGACGTTGCACTCCGCCAGGCGCATTGGTGCGGAGCTGACCTTCCCACGGCGCGATCCCTCGCCACGCCGCTCGAATGCCGAATTCACGAGGCGAATATGGGCTCTCACCAGTTAACTGGCCCTTATAGCTTCGGAGGAGGGGCTACTGGGTCAGGTAGCGTTCGCCAAAACTGTCGGCCCAATCGTTGAGACGATGATCAGTGGTGGTTCGCGCTGCTGCGACGATCTCTTCAAGGCCGACGAAACCCAACCGCCATCGCTCGTCGTCGACGAGCCACGACCGGACAGTATCGACCGCGGAGCGAGCATCGGAATCGTCGCCCGGAGCAACCACAAAGTACCGACCGATCGCTCCGATATGAGCCTCGACGACGCTCATTAGCAACAGGCCGCGCCACAGCTGGTTCGTCTCGACTTCGACGAGCACGTCGCCAGCACCATGGTTGAACCATCCGCTTTGTTCCGTAAGGCGGCGATACTCGGGCCGGTTGTAGCGGCTTTGTGTGAATGGTTCGGTGTACTTAGTTTCAATCGCCAGAAATCCACGACCGCCGCTGCGGGTGCTGTAGGCGATCTGTGCGTCGAACGCGGTTCGGTCGCTCCACGCCGGCGGTGACGGCGCTTCGCAGACCACATCTCCGACCTCAGCTGCCTCGTCGTCGAAGACAGCTCGCACGAGGTCGACAAATCGTGGGGCGGTGCCTATGGCACCGAAAAGGTTGAAACACATCGGCATCGACGACAACAAGTTGCCAAACAGCCGTTTCGCGTCGAGGGAGCCGCCCTCGTCTGCGACCTCATGGGCCCGTCGCTCGGCATGCTGATAGCTGGCATCGTCGATGAAGTTCAGCCGACGGTCTGCCTCGACCGAGGCCGAAGCGAACATGCTGCCAATCAACCGGCCCACAACCTTCGGGTGCTCGCCCGGGTGCACTCCTCGCTCCAACTCGCGCCACCGCGACTGCTGACGTCGATACCGGGCCGTCCGTAGTGAGTCAGTTTTGACGGCCAGCTCAGTCGCGTTCCACGCGGGCCAGGCCGGGGTATGATCGCCGGCGGCATCGGGCCACCAGACCGTCGTGGTTGGCCGCAACGATGTATCGATCGAAGCAACCTGCGCATCAGGCGCGTACAAAGCGGCCTGCGCGGCAATCAACCGATCGAAGAACGGGTACAGCTCGCTGCGGCCATGCCAGATCGCGTCCGCGTACTCGTCCGCCTGCCTCGCTGCATCCCAGCCATTCGCGTCGGGTTTCAGCGCGGCAGCCACCGATGCCTTGAGCTCGGCGACGACGAGGCGCCGCGTCGTCGGATCGAACCCGAGCAGATCGATCTTGCCGGTTGAACCGTTCGAAAGGTGAACGCGCCACTCGTGAGCGACGAAGAACCAGGGCGTACCAGGCAGCCGGAGGTCGTTGGCGAGCGCGGCAGCGATCAGGCCCAGTGAGAACAGTTCCTCTCCCGATCCACGCTCCAGGTGGTCTCGCTTGTCCTCATACGCGCTGACCATCGAGGCAGTCCGCTCCGATGATGGTGGAAGCGATGTCAACGCCCCTCCCCCACCTGCTGCACCAACTGAGATCATCGAACGACAGCGCCCGACATCCAGGCTGATCACCGTGAGCCCAGCATCGACCGGACGAAGAAGAACATCGTTGCCATCGAGCGCCAAGCGAAATGTTGAGATCGTCTCGATCGCAGCAGCGGTCTCTTCAAGCATCGAAACCGAACGACGGTGGCCGGGAGTCACGAACACCGGACCCGAACTGTGGCTGCCACGTTTGCCGGGTTCTACCCGATCGTTCGCACACTGCTCGGCCTCGGCGAGTTTGAGCCCATGCGTCGCTGTTAGATGCCGGATGAAGTTGTGACGCAGCGATGCGACGACTTCGCAATGAGGGCAGTCGAATCGGTCACTTGCCATAACAGGATGATGACACCACGAGCCGTGTCGCTCTACCACGAACCCCGCGATCGCACCCGAATATGGGCTGTCACTCGTTTCAGAGAGAGGCCTTACCTGGCCACGGTCATTGACTTCTGCATGGTCATCCACGATTCGTGAACGAGAAGGCCGCTTCGTAGCCAGTAGTCAGATCCTCGTAGATAGTCGTGGGTGGCATTCGATCCCACGATGCTCCAAGGAACAGTGCGAACGGGGCTGGGGCCATCAGGACCAGGTCGATATCGGTCGCTCTTGCATTGTGTCGGACCCACTCCCGGACTGCGATCGCGGCGGCGAGCGCGTCAGGGCCGTTTCGAAGAGCTGATTGGCTTGGTCCGCCGTCGATCGCGACGGTGACGAACCGGCCATGGTCCGGAGTTAGCAGGGTCTCGCGAACGTCGATGCTCTGGTTGGTTGAAATGGCGACGACGAGGAGAGTGGGGCCGTCGCCGATGCTCTCATCGTTGAGTACCTCCGCTTCACGGGTCTGTGCTCCGCTGTGTTCTGCAATCCAGAGTTCGCCGCGATTCTCCATAGCGACCTGAAACCCAGCGACCGTGCGCAAGGCTGCGCCGACGCCGAACCATGCCGGGAGTCGTAGCTTTCCTCGGAGAAGAATTCGCTGTGCGTTCGAGGCGTGAAGTTTCTGTCGAAGATTTGAGAGATCGTCAGCGAGGCGGCCATTCCAACCGGTCGGGTCGACAAGTCCGCGGCGAGAAACCGCACTGTCACCCCGGAATAGAGGCGTCCATTCCAGAACATGTTTCGCGTCGTCGGCCGGGACAGCCTCGAGGCCCTGGATCACGACGACTGTTCTTGGGGCTTCGAGCGTGAGGCCCAGCGTTTCGACCTCAGCCGCTATCTGCGCAGCTGTGCGGGGATCGCGGGTGTTCTTGACCCATTCGCGGATCCAGCCGAGACCGATTGAGATATCGGATGCGGTACTTCGAACCCCTGCGCCCATCGCGGCGTCAGCGACCTTTCCCCTCCACTGGCTCTCGCTTTGTCCGACAAGGATTGAAAGGGCATCTGCGAAGTCGCAAGCTTCGCTCTCATCACATTCGAGGTGTTCTGCGATGGTCTTCCTGGCCGTTGCGATGTGACCGCTCTCGGCACGACGCAGCGCTGGCCCGATGCTGTCGTTTCGGTTCATCGCGCCGAGCACTGGATCGTCGGCGTCCATTGGCTTGCCGGTGATTAGTTCGATCCCGGTGGGCGGACGTTTGAGGAGAATCCATGAGTTGTGGAGCTTCTTCAAGAGCGATGGCGCCTGATTGTTGGTTTTCGCGGATGGCGCCGGCCGGTCCAGCAGCCAATCGAGCGACGCTTTGTTTCCTGACGAGACTGTTGCCTTCACCTGGATGCAGCGCAGCGTGCCGTCCGCGAATTTGATGGTCACATCGTCGACGTTGCCTGCACCGTCCGCCTCAACCGCCACTTCGATGATGTGACCCGGATCGGCTACCGCGCGCAGGCTCCAGTACCAGGCGATGAGATGTTGCACATCGTCACCGGTAATCCGGGCCCCCGAACCGCTCGGTGTTGAGGTTGCTCCGAGGTCAGACACCTTGTCGCTCTTGGAACGGCGCTGTCGGATGGTTGTTCGTGATGGCTTCCGTGACGATCGCCGATGTCAGCTTCCGGTCGGGAAAGGCGGTGAGAACGGCGGCGGGAAGAACACGGTTCACTAGGTCGGAGTACGTGTGTCCGTAGCCTCGTTCGACGCCTCCCGCGAGCGAGGCAAGCCGTTGGATCTCCTCGTTGGTGATGTCGCAGCCCTTGAGTGCTGAGCACAGAAGATGCTCTCGTTGCGTCTGGTTGGGTCGATGGAACTCGAATTCTGCGGCTGCTCGGCGGCGAACTGCCGGGTCGAGTGAGTCGAGTCGATTGGTGCACATCACGACGACGACCGGAAGGCTCTCGGCGGCGACCGTGTCGATTCCGCGGATGAGGGCGTTGACGCCTGCACGATCCTCGTGATGCATTTGGCCGAGCTCGCGTGACTGCGCGATTGCGTCAGCTTCATCGATCACGACGATCAACGCGTCGCCCGATTTCAGTAGACGCCCGCGGTGCACGACTTCGTCGAACGCCTCGCCCAGTAGCCGCGTCATCTCCCCTACCGCTCCGCTGCCGCGGGATCGCAGGCTGAGGCGGAGCACGGAGATGTCGATGTTTCGGGCCTTTGCGACTTGCTGCCCGAAGCTCTCGGCCAGCGTTGTCTTTCCGGTGCCAACGTCACCCGCAAATATGAACAGCGGTGTTCGCTTGGCGAATGCGTCGACCGCTGGCAAGACTGTTCCATGGTGAGTGTTGGACCAAGCCTTGAGCGCGTCAGGGTCGAGGAGCACCGAAGCGTTGGTGTAGATGCGTTGTTTGATGTCATCGAGCCCGACGAGTCCGTCAAGGCGTTCTTGCGCTTGCCGGTTCGGAAGCTCAATTTCTTCGTCGAAGAGGTCAGCGTTCATAGCTTCTTGAACGTCCCTCGTGATACGCCGTTTCCGTTCGAGGCGTATGAGCGGTCAGAAGACCAATAGCCACCCGTGACTCCGGGTTCGGTGCCTGCAGTGCGGTTGACGGGAAGTGCGTTCTCGATCCTCTCTTGCACCGAGGTATCCAGACTCCACCATGCTGACGTCTTGGTCAGAAACGAGTAGAAGCCGGCGCTGGCAATGTCGACCCCTCTTGGAATGCCCCCGGCTCGATCATCGGCAGAGAGGAGTCCGTCGGTCTGCGCCGTGTATCTGAGAGCGAGGATCCAATCTCCGTTCTTGCGGAATCCATAGGTCACTGTGTCGAGGTAGCCGCCGTTGAGGAGCTGGGCGGCTTCTTCCCCGAAGGCTTCGATCCTCGTGTCGGTTGGCTCGCCGTAGGCCCGTTGGAGAAGCTTCAGGTCGGTCTTCACTTTGGAGGTGACCTGCCTGGCGTGCGTGATGGTGAAGGAGGTGCTGTGTGTGGTGGTGCTCATCTTCGATCAGCCCTTGAAGGTCGTGCCGAGCACGATCTGCCAGCAAGCGACGGCTTGGGCTTTGGTTGTGGCGAAGTTGGCTTCGGTGATGGCGTCGAGTGCCGACTCGGCGGCGGCGACGATGCGTTCGCGGTCGTGGTTCGTGTAGTGATTGGCGACGTTGTTGTCTGGGTTAACTGGGTCGAAGATCTCGATCGCAGCGCCGCTGGGACCGGGCAACTTCGAGGCCGGGTAGTAGTCGGTGAAGCTGACGCGTTCGGCCAGGCCGCTGTCGACGATGTACTCGAAGACACTCGTGAGCGCCTCGGTGTGGTCGCTGAAGTCCATCCCAGTGTCGGCGAGGTGGGCGATGATGAGTTCGGCCATGAATGACTTGAACTTGAAGGTTCCGTCGGCCCGTTTGTGCTGGCGTGCCCACCACTTCACATACCGAACGATCTGGGCAAGATTCTGTGGGTGGTCGGATTTCCGGCTTCGAATGAAGTCCAAGTGCATCGGAATGCTGGTCAGCAAACGCTCGCCGGTGTACTTCGACACCAGATAGCCCTTTCCGTCACCATCGCCTTCATCGAGAACCGGAACGACATCGATGCAGAATCTCGAAGCGAAACGGATTGACGGGCAGTGTGTTCCCGCTGTGATGGCTTCCGGAGGGATAGTCGCTCCATAGACTTCACGCAGCCGGTCGGTCATCCACAGAACGAGATCGTTGCTGCCGACATCCTCGGCTGAGACATACACGGCGACGTCCATGTCGTTGAGGTCCGCCAGACCTGTTCCCTTCGCGAGGCTTCCGGCATGGAGCATCTTTGTGAGGGAGTAGCCGGGGTTGTCCGCAATGTGTTTCTCAAGCCGTTCTCGGAGATGCCGGACGCGATCACGTCCAGCCTTGATCTCGTCGATCTTGAGGTTGATGCGCTTGTCGGCGAATGCCTTGAGATCCGTATTGGTGATGTGCGTGGTGGTGTCTGCCGGCATAGGTCGCCTCCAGGTGTTGCCCACCTGTTCGTGCTGCGACGAGTTCAGATGGTTTGTTGGAGCATGCGATTGCGATGCCCTCCACCCTGTTGTCGAAGCGGGGAGTCGGAATGCAACATCGATTCGAAGAATTTCTCGGAACTAATGTTGGACGCCCCCGTCGGCATACACGACCCGGACGTTCTCGGGGTCTGCTGCAGCGAGCTGCCGGGCGATCCGCTCTTCGTAGGTTGTGATGATCAGTTGGCGAACGGTCTTGGTTTGTCCGGCTCGGACCAACGTGCGTGCCACGGCGGCGCGGCGGCGTGGGTCGAGGTGCTCGAGCGGTTCATCGAACCACACGGTCGGCACTCGGGTCGTGGAGGCTGAGATGAGGAGTCGAGCGATCAGGACCGCGGTGGCTCGTTCGCCGCCGCTGAGATCGGCGATCTGCAGGTCACCGTCCTGACCTCGTACGATCAGATCGCCGTTGGGTTCAAGGGCAAGTCCGTCTGAGCCGAAGAGCAGCTTCCAGCGGTGTGACAACTCCGTGATCAGGGGGTCGAGGCGGTCGCTGAGCGTCTTGTCAGCGAGGCCGTTTAGGACATCGATGGTTGTGATGAGCAGCTGCTCTTCGTGTGAGGCTTGTTGAAGTTCGAGCTTCTTGAGGTCTAGGTCTTTGTGGCTTTGGACCTGGTTCCGCTCGGCTGCGATGACCGCCGTGAGCGCTCCGGCCTGTTCGGCCAACGCGACATCGGCGAGCCGAAGTTCGTCAACACGCTCAGCGGCTGAGGGGCCAGGGTCCTCGAGCGTCGGGATCGATGGCCTTGGTAGCTCTGCGAGCCGAGCAGTGAATGAACCCAGCAGCTCGAGGCGCTGGTTTGCCTCGGCGATCAAGGCGATAGCAGCATCGGTGTCGTTGTCTGCGTTGGTCGTGGTGGCGTCGTGTTCGGTGAGGGCGGCTACTCGTTCGTGATCTGATAGAGGGCGCAAGCAGGTCGGACATGCATCGGTCGCGGCAACTAGTAGCTCCGCTGCCGTCGCAGAGCGCGCTTTGTGAAGGTCTCGTTCGACAGAGGCTTCTCGGACGGAGTTGAGGTTGCTCGTGGTTTCGGATTTGGCGGCGGCGATGCTTTGCGCAGGGTCTTCAACGCTGATGGATAGGAACGAGCCCAACTCTGCAGCGATGGTCTCCGCAGCATTGTTGTACGCGGTCGCCTGTTCCCGGTATCGGACCCAAGCTGAGGCAACTTCGGCTGCGGTAGTGGCGGCTCGGAGTTCTCCTGCGAGATCTTGTCGTTGGGCGCGGACTGTTTCCAGGTCTGCCTCATGCGTGGAGGCGGCCGCCACGGCTTCGTCAAGCTTTGAGCTGATCGTTTCCGCGTGCGTTCGCAGAGACGCGACCGACTCCGATAGCTCCTTCCGGTTTTGATCGAGCTGACGGGCCGTGTCGAGGAGAGGCGTGACGCCGAGGGTCGCCGCAAGATGGTCTCGAACCGGGAAAGCTGACTTAGTCGGCGCTAGATGCGGATCGGTGAACATGAGACGGTCGATCAGACCTTTGTCAGCAGACCAGGCTTCAGAAAGTAGGTCCAAATAGGCCTCTTCGTTGAGATCGTTCGACGTACGAAATGTGGTCTTTCCCGCCGACGTGAGCGTTCTCGTTACCTGCAACTCCCCGACAGCCTCGCCAAGGTCGAGTTCAACGGTCACCTGAGCGAGCGATGCCCCCTTTCGAACGGCTGAGCTCACCTTCCGTGCACTGGGTTCGCCTAGCAGGCACCATCGAACAGCTTCGACCAGGGAAGATTTTCCAACACCGTTCGGAGCCACGAAGAAGACCACCGGGGAGCTGAGGTCGATTACTGAGTCGCTATAAGCCCGCCAGTTTCTGAGTTCGACGCTGAGAATCATGATCGATCTCCAACGCGGGCACGAATAAGCTCGGTCAGCGCTGTCGCATCGAGGCTCCCGCGTTGCACGTCGCGTGCCCAACCGATGAACACTTCGTCCTCGACCTCGCCGACGCGATCCCTGGCCAGCTTTTTGTGGTCGAGCCGGGGCTTCGTGGTAGCCAACGCGTCCAGCACCCGTCGGACCGCCGCTGCTGCGTCAAGCTCCATCCCGCTGAGGGTTCCCGACGCGTCAAGCGATCGAACGTCTTCCCACCTCGGGTCGGATCGCTCCAGGTATCGAGAGAGAGCAAGCAGCAGCGACTCTGGCTCAGCATCGCTGGCGCCAACCCGCCAGCCCGATGCGGGTTCAAGGCGCTGGTGACAATCTGTGTACGTCATGACCGTTGCCTCGGTCGCTGTTGCGTCGGTGTAGACAACCGCGGATAGGTCCTGCGCCAGGGCAAACGCACCTCGGGCGTGAACTGCGATGGCCGGACTGCTCGCTTTCGCGGGAGCAACGACAACGAGGATGTTCTCCACAATCGAGTGGCATTCGAGGCGCCGCTCGAAGGAGGTTCCATCGGTCGAGGCAGGGGCAACGTCGACGCTGAATCGGTGCTGGATCTCCCGAATCGAAGACGCGATTGGATCGGCGGGCCCGCCGATGATCGGTGCACCAGTTGGCGCGGCGACGAGACCGAGGCGAATCGCGACCGGATCTTGGGCGAGCGGTGGCGATGGGGGTGATGAATCGACGAGCGCGTCGATAACTCTGAGGAGCGCCTGGGCATCCTCTATCCCTTGGAGATCGGTGTCTGGCTGAGGTCCGCCTTCCCTTAGGAACATGAGTTGCTGCTCGATCAGATCATCGATGTTCGTTGGCTCAGAATCATCACTCATGACTCACCCCCGAAGCCGAGAAGCCGTTTGACGCATTCAATGAGATTGTTCAAACCGCGGATTCGCATCGTACGACATGCTTCATAGGTCTTCCCCAGGGCCGTGGCGTGATCCTGAAGCGAGATCCTGCCCTCGTCGGTGCCCTCCATGGTCGCGGCGATCGCGGCTCGCTGACCATCGTTGAGATCTTCCTCCTTGCAGCGCTGAACGGTCACCAAAATGGCGGCATGCTCCGCCTCGGTGAGATCATCGCCCCCTTGGAGCCGATTGACGTCGTGGACCACGGCTGCATCCCGTTTGTGCTCCCGGGAGATTCGGCGGCCGCGATCTATCCCCCTCATCTTCGCGATTCTGCGAGCAAGACCAACAACCGACGTCACCCCCTCTAGGTCCTTGCGCCAGAGTTCATGGAAGGCTTGGACCACAACGTCTTCGACATCGTTTTCATCAGGGTCCTCGCCAACGATGACAGTGCGAATCCCATGTCTCGCTGCTGCTCTCATTGCGTCCCCAACTGCAACGAAAAGGGCCGTCTTTGCTTCAGAGTCGGATTCGACGTCCCATTCGTCCTTTCTCGGCGCATCAACCACGGTCATCAACCTTTGGTCGAGTCGATGACCGAAAATACAACATCCGCGATGCGGTCGCAGTCCAAGACGGCCAAATAGGAAGCGCAGAGACGCAGCTCAATCTCGCCTCCCGCACGACCGCCGCTCATGCGTCCATTGGAGCACAGTCGAGCAACAGTGAAGCGTGATCTGTCGGATTCTTCGAGGTCGGCAAGGAAGCCGAACCGCGGACGGATCGGTTGCTCCCATCCACCCAGGTCGATCGGAGGCGCCGGCTTTTTGAACGTCAGGGTGCCTCCGTCAATAATCGAAGCCTTCCTGTGAGGAAGACGGTACGCAATCCAAATCGTGCGGCACCTTGCGGCCGGGTTGTGGTGGGCCCCGCTTAGTTCGACTCGACGCGGCGTGATCTCGGGTGGCCTGCGACGGTTTTCTGCGCGAGACCGATCGTCAAGTGTCGTTCTTTGTGGAACGCAGAAGACAACCTTCGTCACTGTTCGTGCTGAGCGCAGACGCGTTCGAGTCGGCAAGGCTTGTGTTAACTCGGCCGCTCGACTTGCGCCGCGCCGATTCTGTCCTATCGAGAACGCCGGCATTGGGCCACCGCTGACGAATCTAACCGGGTCATGTCCTCGCGGCGGGTCCGCCGCGGCCTACGATCTGAATCGCCCCGGGTCTGGTGGAGGCTCCGATCCTTGAGAAGGATGGAGCTATGTCAGATCAGAAGAGGCCGGGGCGTTACCCGGCAGAGATGCGCGAGCGAGCGGTCCGGATGGTGCTCGAGCACCAGCACGAGTACGGCTCGCTGTGGGAAGCAATCAGTTCGGTCGCGGAGAAACTCGGGCCGACGCCGGAGACGGTGCGCAAGTGGGTTCGCCGGGCCGAGATCGATGGCGGCCGACGGTCAGGGCCGACGAGCGATGACCTAGCTGAGCTGAAACGGTTGAAGCGTGAGAACGCGGAGCTGCGCCGGGCCAACGACATCTTGAAGGCGGCTTCGGCTTTCTTCGGGGCGGAGCTCGACCGCCAGTCGAAGAAGTGATCCGGTTCATTGATGTGCACAAGGATCGGCGCAGCGGGCAGCTGCGTTGGGGAATCGAGCCGATCGCCAAGCTGCTTGGCATCGCCCCCTCGACCTATCACGCCGCTCGGAACCGGCCGCCGTCGAAGCGTGCGGTTCGCGACGCGGAACTCCGCCCGGTGATCCAGCGGGTGTATGACGAGAACTTCGTCGCCTATGGCGGCGACAAGATGTGGGATCACCTCAACAACGTCGATGGCATCCGCGTCGCTCGCTGCACCGTCGAACGGCTCATGAAGGACATGGGCCTGTCCGGCGTGCGGCGGGGCCGATCCTGGGTGCGCACCACGATCACCGACAACGGTGCTGAGCGGCCGGCCGATCTTGTTGATCGGGACTTCACCGCGGAGGCCCCGAACCGGCTGTGGTTGGCCGATCTCACCTACGTCAAAACCCACGCCGGATGGGTGTACGTCGCGTTCATCATTGATGCGTTCTCCCGGTTCGTGGTGGGCTGGCAGGCCTCGACGTCGCTGCGCTCGGACCTCGCAATCGATGCGTTGGATATGGCGGTGTTCAACCGCCGCCGAGCCGGCGCTGACCTGTCCCAGCTCGTGCATCACAGCGATATGGGCGTTCAATATCTCAGCATTCGGTATTCCCAGCGGCTCGCCGACAACGGCGTCGTCGCCTCAGTTGGATCCAAGGGCGACTCGTATGACAACGCAATGATCGAGTCGTTCAACGGCCTCTACAAATGGGAACTCATCTACCCCCACGGCCCCTGGCAAGGCCTCGAGGACGTCGAATTCGCCACCCTCGAATACGTCGACTGGTTCAACCA
>Ga0114934_10000440_pt1 | contig 26124 bp, 27 predicted proteins | sample 4SBtaG_2_FD_99695 | JGI IMG/M metagenome (GOLD analysis project Ga0114934, IMG submission 99695) | Deep subsurface microbial communities from Kolumbo volcano to uncover new lineages of life (NeLLi) - 4SBTROV10_white metaG | ecosystem: Environmental > Aquatic > Marine > Volcanic ...
AGAGTCGGAGACATCGGCATCCATCTCAATCCAAACACCACCTGATAGGCCGTCATTGTTATTCTTCGAAGAGCCACTTGCGTTTCCGAGAGAGATAAGGGTTGCCAAGTCATTCGCAGCCGTGTCACCTCCCCCATAAGAAAACCCGGTTCCAACTCCGAACTGTTGGAGGTAGATAGCAAATGAGTTAACCGGATCAACTAAGCCGTCGTGTCGGACGTAGATATTCTGACTCCCTGTATTGTTCGCCTGGTTCGTCAACGGAGTATAGGTTCCATTGGCCACTTGACCAACGTCAACTCCGGCACCTCCACCGGCCAAGGCATCGGAAACCTGCGCCCCTGTTAGCGTGCTGCTTACAATTAAATTACCTGGCATCTTATTCCTCCGTTATCACTGCATCAAAACCGCCAACTGTTCCGGCAAAGCCCGGCTCATATCCAGAGAACGGAGTCATTTGAAAAGACCATAGTTTAAGTTTTATTCTTCCAGTCGCATCGTAGCCAATAGAACGAACCATACAAGGTACACCGGAAAAGATGACCGCTCCGATACTAATATCTACCGAGATTATCTGACCAAGTTCCAATAGTAAAGATCTAGGTGTAACACTAACCTCGATGATCTCAAAATATGAAGACGCAAGCCTTAGTATTTCTATCGACTGATTCTTCGCGTCAGATTCCAGGTAAAGGTTAGGAAAAACTATTCCTTTACCAATCAGTTTACCTTCGGCCAAGGTTATCGCTCCTGAATTTCTTAGAAACGGAGTCGTGTTGTTATTGTCATTGATGTCAGGAAGGAAGTTAAAGAAACCTCTCGTCCTGTTGAAGTTATTCCGGGTATCTAACCTAGGCTTAAACGTGCCTTTTTCTACATCCCAATTTCTGACAACGAACGAAGGTACAGGGACAAGGTCGTCGAAGTGATAACTTGAAATACTTAACTTCAAATCTCGATTGACAAATGCTTCAAGTCTGACTTGTTCTAATAAAGACAGTGCAAATGTTATCGCTTGAGCTTCGTCGTCTCTATATATCCTGCTCTTAATCAAAGATATGGCGGACTCGGCAGGCGTGGCCTTGTCCCTAAATGTCGCCCAGGTCGCGTCGAAATCTCCCGAGACGGCATCGGTATAAGTTAAGAGAATATCTCTCGCTTGCCAGACAATATTGTCATTGTAAATTCCTCCCGATCCTAAATCTTTACCGACTACACGGACGAAAAACTTATCTCCTTTTTTAAAATCAAAAGCAGATCCGTCAATTAAGGTCGTACCTCCGTTTCCTGACGCCCTAATCTCGAACCGATTCTTATTCGCGTCGATATTGACTATATCTGCCGTGTCGATTGTAAAGAAATCACTGGATCTCTTTAATACTACGGTTGTCGCGTCGAAAGAAAGATTTGTTGTAGCCGATATTAGGAGATCAAGGTTAGTCGATCCCGAGATTACCGTCGCATCTTTTCCATTTAGCGCAAGTGTTGGGATCGACGAGCCTGATTCTACATTTAAGGCCGTTGTCCAATCTCCATAGATGATTGGTTTAAGTTTGCCTATCAGGTTGTCTTCCAAATTTGGAAAAGAAGATATCGTTAACGACTCGGTTGGGAATTCTACGTCCAGTTTTTCGAAGTCATCCCTCGCGACGATCTTGATCGAGAAGGTTGACCTTTGAGTTCCGCCTATTTCTGTAATCTTACCCTTAAAAACCGAAGTATAAGTAGAAGCGATATCGCGCAGTCCGATTTTTATCTCAACACTTTTTTGAAGCCAACCGCCAAAATCGACTCCACCTTGAAGTAGGGAGTTAAAACGAGAATCGGCATTGCTCACCTCTAATGTTATCGTAGAAAATTCAAGTTCCGGGGACAACCAATCGCCAATCGTCCTATTCACGCTCGGAAACTTTAACAAAGCCTCATAAAAAATATCGCCGACGTATTTATTTCTGTCACTGGCGTAGATGAATCCGGTTGGAGTTTGAATCTCAGCAACCATCTCCAACTCATTGACGAGATTGTCTTGCGAGTCGTCAAGGAGATCTTGATCCAAGACGGTTGCCGAAAGATAAGGTTTTCGATCTGAATTACTCACCTTGCTTCATCCACATTAATAGAAAAATCCACGAAATCTAAATTCTCGCCCTTAACATTATGAGTCTCCCTCGGTATCTCCGTTAGTTTCCCGAAGATAGAAAACCGTTTTGGAAACTGAGGGGTAGGAACCCAAAAACACTTTAAAGTTGTCCTGGCAGTGTTGAAGATATCTATCATATTGGCGTAGTTTGCTTTTTTAAAATCGAGGTTTTTAAAATTCAACTTCAATTTCTTCTTTATTCCTCGATCGTTCTGAACATTTGTGAAAGCTTCCGTACTAATGCCGTCTGTGAAATTGACCAACTGTCTTTCGACTTTATCGACAAAGCATTCACCTTGGAAGATGGTAGCCGAACCGAAGACAATCGTACCAATCGAGATATGGTCGGCCACATTACTTGCATCTGAAATCTCAAACCGCCAGTACCTAAAAGCAGTTAAAGGTATGGTTTGAGAAATAAAAATAATCTCCCCGTTTCCATCAACCTCTAGGAACTCGTCGAATCCTATCGTCGCAAAAGTTGAACTTGTCGAACCGATTAGTCTAACTGTTGCCGACGAAGACAAGTTGGTGTTTAGAACTCCAACAGTGTCGTTAAAAATTCCTTGAGTTAACTCAGTATCGCAGTCGAGGGTTATCGAGGTCTTAACTCCCGTTGCACTTCGCCATATTTGTTCGACAACGTCTGTGTTTAAGTTGAACTCCGAGAAGTCATTAGTAGACGACGGCTCGGTCGAACTTGCCAACCAATTCTGTCCGGTGGCAATAGGATTTCCCCAAGAATTGTTACCTGCCCCTGTAACCGCACCTCGACTTGGAAACTCGCAAAGGATTCTAAGGTTGTTTGTGTTGTATAAAATTACCCTCGCCTGCCAACCGAAAGGAGAAGGAGAAACAAACTGTGACTGCCAGCCGATGGCGTCAAAGTTACGATTGAACTTCCCTTGCCATCCCATAAAGCCAAGACGGCCGCCAACTCCGTAGTTAGCCTGCCCGTATGCCGTTCCACCATATCCAGTCGTTTGATAGTTGATTGTCATTATGCTCTCAATCCTTGTTTGGACATGATGAACTCACCGTCTAAACTTCTTCTTTTTAATTCTTCGAAGATAAAAGAAGCGATTGACTCCTTGTCATCTGATCCTTCGATCCGAATAGCTCCTTCGGAGATATTCAAGTTGGAAGTGTTCGAATCTCCCCCAGTTTGTGGCAAACTTCCGGTTCTATTCAAGGCATCAACTCCAGATGATCCGATTGAAGCCACCGCTCCTTGATTCAAAACCGCCTCGCCAACCTGTGCCCTGATCAAACGGTTGTCGATTGTACCTCCCGTCTGGTATCCGGGGATTGAGGCCATAAGGCCGCCAATGTCTGCGCTATTTCTTGGAGTAATCATTCCGCCTTGCGCGAATCCAAACAACTTAGCGACTTTTTTGCCGCCTTTTGCAATCGCACCTCCGGCTTTTTTCGCGCCTCCTGTGACTTTTCCGACGGCTCCAACCAACTTCTCTATTAGTTTCTTCAAAGGTTTGATTACTTTGTTCATTGCGCTTTTGATCTTATTAAAAACTTTCTTTACAGGATTGAATGCCTTAGTGACTGTGTTTTTCAACCCTCTAAAAATTGACTTAATTGGCTTAACTGCCTTTGAAAAGATGCCTTTTAATCCGCTAAAGAAAACTCTCACCGGCCTAAATCCTCTTGAGATCGTCGAACCAATTTTTCCGAAGAAATTGATGACCCCTTGGAACGCGCCTTTGATATTTCCTTTAAAAATATTCCTGAAGAAGTCAATTATTGTCTTAAAAGCGTTCTTAACCAAATTCCCTATCGGCTTAAAGACGTCATTCCAAATGGAAGTGAACACGGCTTTAATGTTTTTCCCTATAGCTGCGAAGACTTCTTTGATGGATTCCCATGTCGCTTCGAGAGCCGTCACAATCTCATCAAAAATACCTTTAATCGCCTCCCAGACGGCATCAAAGGCGACGATAATTACATCAAATATTACCTTGATCGCCTCCCAAACGGTTTCAAAAGCCAAGATGACCGCATCGAAGATAACCTTTATCACCTCCCAAACGGTTTCAAAGGCGATAACGATAACCTCGAAGATAACTTTTATCACTTCCCATGTTGCCTCCAAGGAGTCAATTATTGGCGTGAAGATGGTATCCCAAACCCATTGGAAAAGAACGGTGAAGGCATCAATTATAGGTGAGAATATAGTGTCCCAAACCCACTCAAAGACCACAGTGAAGGCGTCAATTATAGGAGAGAAAATCGTGTCCCAGACCCATTGGAACACTTCGGTAATAGCGTCAATTATAGGAGAGAAAATAGTATCCCAAACCCACTGGAAGGCGTCTTTTATGCCGTTAATGATAGGATCAAAAATCTTTTCCTTAACCCACATCCAAATGTCTTCTAGGGCTTTGATGAACTTATCCCACAAAGATCCTAACCTTTCCGAAACAGCTGCAACTGCCGTCTTGGTCTGTTCGACTATGTCTTCCGGGGACTTTGGAAGCTCTTTCGGAGCTGCATCTTCAAGTCCGACCAGGCCGAATAATTCTTGCGATACTTTCGTCGCGGCTTTACCGGCTTTTTTAATTTGTTTGTCTAACGACTTTCCGATCTTTTTGACATCGACTGAAGCCGCAGGAAGTTTGACGCCTTTAAATAGAGAATCAAAAGCCTTCTTTAACCCTTTGACAATACCGTTAACCAAGGCAAAGACAATCTTAGGAATAGCCTTTATAATGGCAGCTATAATTCGAACTATTCCACCTTTAAAAATCAACTCATCGACTATTCCTATTGCAATATCCGCAGAGCCCGCGACGAGTCCCGTTATCAACGCCTCAATTATTTTAGGTAAAGCCGAAAGTATTCCTTCGATGATAGCCGGGATGGCAGCTATCACCTTAGTTATGATAGCAGGTATCGACTCGGCTAATTTCTGAATAATCATCGGAAGGGCGTCAAGGATCGAATTTATTATTTCCGGCAAGGCGTCTAATATCGTCCCAATTATTTCGGGAAGTTTTTCTATCAGACCCGCCAAAGCAAGCATTAACCCGTCAATTATCTGAGGGATGGCATCGACTATCGACCCTATGATCTGAGGCAGTTGATCCAAGAGGGCGAAGAACGCTTGTAGTAGTGCGTCTATTATCTGAGGTAGTTTGTCGATTATGGTTTGAATAATCTCCGGCAGTTTGTCGATTAGTTTTAAAAAAGCATTTAAGAACTTATCAATGAAAACATCCAAGTTATCAGCCAAAGAAAGAAATGCTTGTAATAAATTCTCAGGAAGCTCAGTCATGGTCTTCACCGATCCGGCCAGGCCGTTGATAAAATCAGGACTGAATATCTTTCCTGCGATCGACGCGACGACTTCAATCGAAGTTCCAATGACATCGGCTACCGCTCGGCCCATTAACTTACCAATCGACAAAAGGTCGCCTTTTGTGGCACCTGCCAACTCGGAACCGAATTCTGAAACTCCCGCACTCAACTCACCGAAAAATGCTGCCGTCTTTGGCGATGCACCTTCGATTAAGGCCGCAACTCCCTGGCCTGATTTCTTTAAAATCTCTCCACTTCGAACAAACGTTTCTTGTATTGCCTTTCCGTCAAAAGCCTTAGCTGCCGCCTTAAATATCCCTCCAATATCTCCGTCTTTGATCTGTGCAACTATGTCGCCTCCGACGGCCGACAGCTCTTGTGCTACCGAAGAAAACAAGGCTGGATCAACTATATTGGCGACCGACTCCGCGATAAGTTTGAAGGTAATAGGAGTCGCGGCTTCGACGGCCATATCTTTTTGAATCTCTAACTGCTTGCGAAGGAAATTTAAATTCTCTGCGGCTTGCCTTCCCGAAATGGAAGATAAATCTAATTCTCTCTTCTTGCTTTCAATCGCCATGGCTTGAAGGGAAAAAGCCAACTGCAATTGTTTGACTTTATCGCCTTCAAGTTCGGCAATGGCGAGTAGTGATTGAAGTTCAATTTGCCTGTTTTGAGATTGAATTTTTAGTTGGTCATCAAAAACCTTGTTGATCTCTTCTTGTGCTTTTTTGAAATCTTCAGCGTCTTTGATCTTCAATGCCTCAAGATCTCTCGTCGCTTTCGTTTGAGCTGCGGTTCTTGCTTCTTCGAGTGTGGTTTGAACTTTGGCATCATTTAGCTTGCCGATCTTTTCGAATTCTTTTTCTAACAACTCAATTTCGGCGAGCTTTTGCTGTAGGTCAAAAGCTACAAGGTCCACACCTTTTTCATTAATGACAAGTGTTTCCCTTTGAAGACCTTTAAGTTTGGTTTGTATTTCAAGAAGTTTCTCAGAGTCGGCCAACTGTTTCGCAGCTGCCTCATTCAAAGCCTGTTGTTTTTTCTCATTTTCTGATGTGACTTCTCCTACTTCTTTCGTCTTTTCGGTAAGGCTTGTCATGAGTTTCAAGCCTTCTTTTATAGCCTTACCCGTGAATCCCGTGTCGAGTCCTTCGAAGGCGACGTCGGCTGTCTTCTTAACCGACTGAATCTCCTCGTCGAGTTTGTCCATCTCCCCGGTTAGTTCGCCAATCTTCGCCCCTGCGTTGTCGATCAGTCCGAAGGTGTCAAGCCACTCGACCGCTGCTACTTGCAAACCTTTGATTAGGATTAAGACATTCCCCATGCCTGCCATCAAAGTATTCTTAACACCAGTCCAGACTCGATCTAATTGTCCTAAATTTTTTGCCAAAACTTCAAAGGCAGCAACAACGGTTAGAATTCCTGCCGAAACTACCGCGAACTTTAATCCCGAAAGAGTCAACACACTTATTTTTTTAGCCGTCTTAAGTATTACTTTCCCGAATAGTTTCGTCTTAGCTATTAACTTCGTAAGCGGCCCTTGCATCGACAACATGCTGGCGCTCCACTCGGCGCGTACAAGTATTATTGCAGCTAAGATTCCAGGGCCACCGATCAAGAACAAAACCAACTCGGCTGCGCTTGATATTAGTCCTGAAAAATCTACTTGACTTACAGCTCGAATGAAGTCGGTTAGTCCGTTTACCACTGAAGAAAAAGCCGACAAGACCGACCGAGCTGCCGGTGCTAACAACTCACCTAATTCCTTGGTTAGTTCTGTCGAAGCGTTTTTAGCTTTCTTAACCTGAGAACTGAAGGTGTCAAAAGCCCTCGCGGCCTCTTCATTTAAGGCAGAGGAGTTTTCAAATTCTTTATTCGCCGACTCCATCGCTTTCGTTAATATGTCTGATCGTTTTGCCAGGACGGGTATGACTTGAGAAACGCCTTCTCCAAGAAGTCCCAGCTTCTCTAAACTTGTTGAGAATTTCAAACCGCCTTCGTCTGCCTTGTTTAATCCGTCGAGGAATATTTTAAATGCTGATGGCGCGTCCTCACCGAAAGCCTTTGTAAACTCATCCCCAGTCAGGCCCGTTAGGCGGGAGATGAATTCTAACGACTCACCTCCTGATATCGTCGCTTGCTGTAACGTCCGAAACACCTTCCCTACGGTCGTCCCTCCTAATTCGGCCCTAACACCCAAGGATTTCATCGCGGCCCCTAATGCCGCGGCCTTTTCCGCTGAGACCCCAAATTGGCCGGTGGCCTGTGCGACCCTCGTCGTCATGTTGACGATCTCAGATTCGGTCGCAGCGAACGTGTTTCCTAATTGGACAACAACCGAGGCAAACTCGTCGATCTTATCAATGGGTGCGCCGGTGACGTTTAGGATTCGAACGAAGGAAGTAGCCGCCTGATCGCCTACAATATCCGTCGCCACTCCGACCTTCGCCAAAGTTTCGGCAAAATTTTCTAAATTGGCAGATCCAGTGACTCCTAATTGACCAGCCTTCTCGGCAAGGCCAATCAACTCAACGGAAGACACAGGAATAGTGTTGGCCAGGTCGTCCATGGTATCGCCGAAGTCGGCCAATTCTGTTTGGGTTAACTCGGTTACCTTCGCAACTCCCACCATCGCTGTCTCGAAGGTTGAGAAATCATCTAAAACCGACTCAACTCCACGAGAGATGTTCCCAAAAGTGGCATCGAAGGCAGCCGTGGCAACTTGTAAAGACTGATTGATGGCAGTCATCGTAATGGCTGTTTGTTTGATTTTTCCTTGGAATGAGGATAATTCTTTATCCGCGGCCTTCGCACTACCGCCAAAATCTTTCATCTCGCCTTTGGCATCTTTTAGGCCCTTGACGGCACCAGAAGAATCGACGGTAAGTTCAATTGTAAACTCGTCACTGTCAACGGCCAATTTTTCGCCCTCCGCTTAAAGATGACCGATTCTTTTTCTTCTTATCGTCGCCATCACCGAGAATCATGTAAGCCTTCGAAGAAAACTTAGCCCCATCATACACTGGAATGAACCACGTTAACATTTCGATAAACCAACTTGGCTGATCGACGATGCCACCTGAGTTTAAAAGGGCTCCTGTCTCCGCAGCTAAGGACAAGATACGATAGATTTTAACTGTTTGATAGTCGGTCATCGCCTTGCCGGGACAGAACCCATAGGTGGCGCCGCCTTTGACGATTGCAATTGGAAAAATAGAAGATTCTTCTGATTTGTGATCCCATCTCGGGGTCTTACATCTGCGGGCGGCTGCAATGTCTTCACTGCATTTAGAACAATCGAAGTTCCGGCCCGCCATTATTTGCTTCTGGGAGGTGTGAACTAGCTCTATTATCGCTTCAATTTTTTTTTCGTTTGTTCTGAATCAGACTCGTCTTTGCCTTCGATGGAGTGGTTTCGAGCAGATATCAACTCAATGGCAACCCCTGCCGAATACAACTTAGCGATAAGTTCCCGGGAGGCCATCTGATCGTTCTCTCTCTTGAACTCCAACGGCTTCTTCGTGTCCTTGGGATTGATGATATCTACCAGAGAAGATCGGAGTTCTTCGAGAACGTACTTCATCGACGGCTTATGTCGACCTTTGTTGTCGGTTGTCATCTGATCGTCGAGGACGTTTTGATGGGCTTTGTAGGAAAGAGTCAGTCTTAGTTCAAAAAGCGTACACGTTTCAATGCTCGAACCCTCGGAGAATTTCAAAAGGGTTTCATCGGCTCCTGATTCGAGGTAAGCCGTGAATTCTTCTTCAGTCATTTTTAGAGATTTGTCTTTTGAACAAACTACCTTAATTGAGGACTTGGTATCGAGGTCTAACTCAAAGGCCATTAAGTTTTCTCCACTCTGCAGAAAACGGATGAGGTTCTGGGCCTCACCCGTCTAAGATAGATTAACAATTGTTAAATCAGAGATAGGATACTGTCACTTCGTCTGCATTGTCAAGGGCGGTTTGGAAACCCATACCGGAGAAAGTCACAGGGATTGATCCTTCGGATGGAACCGACACGCTGGGAACGTCGAAGATTGTCTTTGGAAGATCCATCTTGAAGTGTCGAGTCGTCGCATCTCCAAGAATCATGTCGATATCTTGTGCGGTAAACTCTTCAAGGTCGTCGAGGAACTCAATCAATAGATCGTTCAAGTTGAGCTCTAGTTCTGTCTCGACATTTAACCTACCTCCCGGAACGAAGAACGGACTTGCAAGGGCGTCAGTGCCATAACAATAGTCAACATACTCGTGATTATTGGTAAGAGTGACACTTGCACTTCTGACACAGCCGACGATCCCACCGAGGCCATCAACTGAAATGGAACCGACTAGGCCGGTTTGAATATTCGCAATTCCTACCGGAGCATCCGGCTCCGCATAGGCGAGGTAGACCGGAGTACCCGAACCGTCGGCATCGGCAAGGGCCGCACCGTCTAGTGTAACAACCCCTGTTCCCGTATCCCTTGCGGTAACTGTTCGATAAGTTCCAGGAGCAGTATCAGCAGATCTTGTCAATCCGTCAGCTTCAATGATCATGACTAGACTTCCAACCGGAAATCTTTTTGCTTCGGTCGCAGCCTGTAAGGTGATGGTATTTCCTGCATTGTTATCGGCATCACTTCGCCCAACACCTACCCGTTTTCTGTCTGCTCCTCGACCTGACCACTCGAAACCAGCCTCCCCGTCTCCTGGTAGGGAAATAGCGTTTGACTCAACTGCGCAACCAAAGGCTTGATGTGCCCACTTATCTCCGTTTTCAAAAAGGGAAAAGGTGATGTCGGGATCAGTTGTTGAATCGAAGATCACACCTGAAGAAATTGTGGCCTTTCCCAACAAAGATTCCCAAAGGAGTTGGATCCCTTTTTCGACTTCGGTAATACCTGCAGCAACGTCAACGTCTATATTGACGAAGGTAGGAATGTTCCACTCCGTGACCTTCTTCTTTCGAATAATGTCCGTGTTATGTCTTCCGCTTCGGTGAGATGAGCTTTCTTTAGGATGGGTGTGTGTAATAGCTCCGCCGTCTTTTGTGAAGAAGAAATCGTCGTTAGCCGGTCCAACTATCAGACCTTTTGTTATCTCCTTGACGGCAAAAAATTTCTGATTCAAAGCAATTGAATCGCCTGTCCTGTTATAAATATTCGCGAAGTTCTTAGCCATGTCGGTCTCCTAATTAGCATTCACTTGAAAAAGGTTCCTCGAACAACGCCTGATAGTCGAGCCTTGCCATAAAATATGGGCTTAAAATATGAAGATCAGTTAGCCCTCGAATGTATTTTATATGTTTGAAGCGTCCTTGGGAAGGAACCAAACTCCCTAAACCCAAAGTAGGATCTTCTCCAAGCTTTCTTTTTATCTCAAGTTTCCGATCGAAAAGCAAACCTTGGTCTGCTACGTCGTCTTGTAAGGGCCTTAAAATCAACTCAATTGTTAATGTCCACTCGTTCTCGGTTCGACCTTGCACGGTCCTTGCCGTCTCCCCAACGTCGTAGATTTGAATTGCTGGGATCTCGTGATCCTTGAAATCACTGGAGTAAAGGCGTATCCGTTCAAACTCAACAAGAGACGGCCAGGTCAATTCTTCGAGCTTTGTTTTGATGTTTTGTAAAACCAGTTTTTGAACTGAATCAACCAAGATTAGCCTCTCTTAGGATGTCAATTATTTTCCTTTTGTGTTTTGTAAAAGCCGGGCGGAGGTAAGGTCGGGCCTTGATATTCATCTCCCTTTTGTGGGCTCTTACCCTGACAACCAAAGGAGCTATCTGTTGGCCAAATGCCTGGGTGATTGTCCTATCATGGTCTGGGATCTCTACCTTGTCGGTCGATCCGAACTCGTGGACCCTTGCATAGGGAACCGCGAAGGAACCGACGATGACCCTGATATCATTACCTACCGCCTCGATCTCGTGTTTGATGGAATTTAAAAGTCGCCCGGTATCTATCAAACGTCGGGATCGGATATTGAGTTTCGCTTGTGCTTCGATCAAAAGGGCGATCCGCAACATCGCCTCCCTCCGCCGTGGCTCACGGGCTTGAAAGGATTGTATGAACCTATCGGCCCTCGCGATCATAACTGATTCGATCTTCGCAGGGGAAGGGACTGTGAACTTCTTTCCCTTCTTCTTAGCCATTTCGAACACCTACTTCTGAGTTCGCAAACTCTTCTCGAATATACGGCTCCAAAAGGAGTTGGATGTGTTGAGGCAATCGCTGCTCAAAACTTGTGCTCTCGCCGGTCTTACCTCTGTTCAATATTCCTACACGCTCTGAACTCGTCGAATGATAGAACCACGACACCAGCTCCAGACACGCATACTCCAAATCTGACGGCAGGGTATTCGTTCCGGTACCATCAATGTCGGATTGAGTAACAATGCCGTAGCCGTGATCATACGTGATCTTGACGTTACGATATCCCTTCGAGAAGATACCACGGTATCGAAGGATGCTCGTTTGGCGGTCAGACACGTCGTACTCGTCGATCGGGACAACCGTCTCGGAGCCGAAAACAGATTCGCCATCGAGAAAAATCTCCGGCTTTGATCCGACGGCAGGGCCGCCGGTAATTGGCCACTCGTAGGTTTGCATACGATTGTTGGCTCGGCCATCGTGGAATTCTGTAACCGTCCTATCTGTCAACTTCCTCTTCGTCAATCGCTCAATCATACCACTGGCGACATTTATCAGCATGTCAATCCGAGAGTCATATTTAGTCGTCGCCAAAGGAATCTGAACATGATCTTTCGCATTGTTTCTATATGTGAGAGCGTTTGAGTTGACAGACATTAGATTGGCACATCCTTATTGGAATAAGATTTAACGTCCTTGGTTTCATCTTTGACTTCGTCTTCGGGCTTAGTCTCCACCATCTTCTTCTTCGGATTCTTTGTCCGGGATATTATGTCGCCATCTTTGGATAGGATAAGGTTAGCGATATCCTCGGGAACCTCGGCCGAGCTTTTCAAGGGAATCATAACGCTAATCGACTTACCGTCTTTTACGCCTGAGAAAATATATGGTCCTTTGATATGCGCTCGCCTAGCAGATGTATAATAAAGTTTCACTTCCGTCCTCCTGATTAAGGTTAGATCAAACTATGGTCTATTTCGACCAATCCCACAACTCTTTCGCGCCTTCGTCGTCTTCGATTGCATTGAAACAATGTTTCGGATCTTTAAACAGTCTATTGATCGCAGGCTCTTGGACATGGACGTGCCACCACTTCCCTGCGCGTGAAGCCTTCCCGGTCCTTCCCGACAAGGATTCGTCTGGATCTCCGCCGAGGACGGCCGATCCAAATTGAGATAATGAGACGCCAAGGTTGTAGACGTATTGTAATAAAATTGTAGCTTCGCCTTTATTGCACTGATCAATCCAGCCCATCCAGTTCCCCATTGTATTTAAGGTTTTCCCCAATAAATATTCACTCGAAAAGTATCCACAACGGAACTAGCTTTGGTTGCGATGAATCTAAAATATAACCCCGATTTTATTTCCTCCGAACCGCCTATAGATTCTACAAGCAAAGGATTTGTAGTCGGCATGTACCATCCCCTCTTTGCAGGCGCTATAACTACAGAAGGGTTCTCGGAAAAAGAACCGACCTTCGGATAGTCTGGGTAATCTATTGCCGCCTGAGCCTCGGCTTGTGCTTGTGTCAATCCAGCACTTACATAAGCAGCGACAATTATCTGATCAATATCCACGACATCAACTGAGTCAAACATATCACCAGGCAAAGGATTGTCGAACCATCCCGAACCACCTTCGACAATTCTTGATTCTACCAAAGGTGTTCCCGGTATCTTAAGATCAAGTTGAATGGCCCCACTGGCATCTGAAACCTGTGAGCCACACATCATTTGTAGCTTTGATCGTGAAGGAATACTGATAGCTAAAACGATAGAAGACGACAGTAAGAAATAAAATATAACAAACCTACTCATTAAGTTTCTTCCTCAAATCCAAATGTTAAACATTCAAGATTAGAAATACCTGAAGTTATGTTGTCTTGAACTATAATAGTCACGTTGTCGGAAGTGTTCGGTTCCAAAGGTATTGGCTGCGCCGGTCTAAAATCTGAGATAAACTCATCACCCCCAGCTTGAATATCTAGCCGGAAATCAGAGCCGGGACTAGTTGAAAATAAGTTCTTCCAATCCTCAGTTGTCTTAATAGGAAAGAATGAAAATAATTCTCCTTGACTCTCGATGTTTATTTGAATGCCATTGGAAAGACCCGAGCCTGATTTAGATAAAAATTGACCGAATTTTATTCCGTTTCCGCCACCATAGCACCTGATATAGTTGAGTAGTCTTCTCTTGGCCGATATACCAGACGAATCCGCTAACACAATAAAATTCACCGGCGTACCCGAACCATTAACTAACATGTCGGAAGAACCACCGTCTTTAAATTTTTCTTGAAACTGATCGCCAATACCGCCTGGTAGGGTTGAAACAGTTCCACTAATCGCCTGTACCCCAAGGTTGTGAGGGTTGTTGGGATCGCGACCAAGGCTTGTTGGTTTTGCCCTGGATTCTATTTTGTCAAAGGCGACAATACCAACTGCCGATCCTGTGACAGAAACTTGAAAATCTAATGTGTTTGATCTCTCATAGAATTCACCGGGTAAAGAAAATTTGGTCGAAGAAACATGAATTATTGCCCTATCTCGAACACACGTAGCCTTTAAAAATGCAGCAATGAAGTTAGCATCCGAGTTTAGATCATTAGCCATCAGAGAGCACAAGGCCAACTCATCACCATCTTCAGAGGCGGTAACCGTTGTAACCACACTTACCGATACAGTATCCCTGTCAGGAGTGGAAGGATCGTTAACCGTACCGGAGATATCAACGGTCCAGGTGTCATTGAGAGCGCCAGCGTTGTCGATCGTGAAATAGGTATCGGGCAAAGGATCTTGGCCATTGGGAACATTGACACTGGTCAATAAAGTTGTTGTCAACAGACGTTTTTTTCCTGCAATGTTTTCTACATCAGCTTTGAAAACTTCGTCGCCGCCCGTGATTTGAACAGACATCACTGGGCTAACATCCTGGGAATTAGACCAGTCAGAAATAAATAAAAATACGATAGCAACAAAAGCCACTATCGTATGATTGAAAAATTTTGTTTTCATCAGTGTTTGAAATTCCTTTTTTGTTGTTTTGCGTCTTTCATTTCTTTTTTCCTGGCAACAAACTCAGGTTGGGAAAGAAACCATTGAGGGTACTTTGCAGCGACATGCGCCTCGTTGACAAATTCCATGCTTTTTCCGTTGTCTTCTGCCTTCAGAAGAATCCGCAAAGGCTTGTCGTTATCGTCTAAGTCTTCAATTACCATCACGCCAGACCTAAAAGATGGTCGATAAAAAGTCAACATAGCAATACCCCTTCTCTATGATTATATTACTGTACTTCTTCAACCGAAAGCGTAGCCCTTAGATCGCTTGCAGCATCTTTGTTTAGGCCGACAATTCTTAATTCCTGAGTTCCTACCGCCCCTGATGTGAAGTTAAGACAATCCAACTGGTCGGACGATGTATAATCACCTGGTCCTACCAGAAATGTGGTGATCTCGGTTTCAACATCAGTGACGCCTACATCGGAAATTTGAACAACCCTATATTCCGTTTGGCGGAAGTTTGAACCGACCCATCCAATTTTTTTATAAACTTTGTTTTGCTGTAAGATTATTGTCGCTATAGTCTGCTCAAGGGTATTGCTACCTGTAACCTTTGCCGATGCGGAAAGACAAGCAACATCAGCCGATTCAGAGCTTACAACGACTTCATTGTTGGCGTTAACTTTGGCGTATTGTAGATTCCCGGCAATATCTTTAAAAGTCAATGCCGCGAAAGCTCTTTTAGCCGCCGATGCATCGCCTTCTAATACCTTTGCTGGCGATACACCTGAATTATCGGCTAGATCTTCAAGGATCGGCATTGCTTGTGGTTTGTCTGTTGCTAATGTCATGACTTACCCTTTCTAAATTGTCGATCCCATGAGATATGATTCGACTTGGTTTGAGGGAGTTCCCACATGAGCACGGAAAAAGACACGGATAACTTTGTTTTCCGCGACTGTTTCTCCCCGATCCCAATCGAAAGAAAAATTAGGATTCAAAGCCCTTGTCCTACCGCTTGCAATTGTAACACCATCGACGTCAATTTCGAAGTGCGAGCTTGCACCTGTTGATAAAAAAAACTTTTTCAACAAAACAAACTGACCCGAAGGAACAGTGTGTGAGATCAAAGTTTGATCTGCAAGTGGTGTTGTTGCACGTCGATCTTTAAGTTTTAAATCAACCCCTGGCTCGGTGATCTCAATAGGCATAGGGCATCGAACGAGTTCAAACTTCCCCGACGTCTCATTATAACAGGCGACCGGAAGCCCTTTGTCTTGCAATAGATCCGCGGACTGACCGTCAAGGACAAAGGCCGAGTCGATGTCGGTTGCCGTGTAGGCGACGAGGGTTCCGAAGACTCCGACTTCGACCGCACCTCCCGTAATGGTAATCTCACAGTTTACTTTGTTGTGTATTTTAGTGACGACGATACGATTGCTAACTCCTGCCGTCGAGATTGAGTTGTGTGATGTTAAGTTAAACTTCTCCCCGAAAGCCTTGCCAGTCGTGGTGTCGAAGTATTTAACCTCGACCGATGCACCTGCACCTACGGCCTTGACATAGACGGTCGAAAGGAGTGAATTGCCTTCCGTCAAAAGAGGAATGGTCGTGACACCTGGGCCTCGTGAGATGACCGCACCGGAGGGATCCACCAACGGGAAGATGGTCTTTGATTCTTTGCTCCTGAATATAATTGGTTTCGTCATATCTGCGCCCAACAAAAAAAGGGGCAGGGAATAATCCCAACCCCTTGGAGTCGAATGAACTAGTGCTGAACTTAGATTGTAACGTCGATCCCGACTACAGTTGAAACTTCATCGGCGTCTTGTGTTCGGCCTTTGAAGTCGATTCGACTGTAGCTTGAAAGTAACCAGCGATCGAAGTCGGCCAAATCCTGCATGACTCGAACCACAATGGCTCGTCTCATTCCTACCCAAAACCGCTTCATGTTCACTAAGTGAACAAGACCTTTGTCGTTAGGCCCACCGTTGACATTGACGCCACTCGCTGAAACATCTTCCCGGATGAACTCAGAGATTGAAATCGGGATACCTCGGAACGCTGCAAGTGCTCCATTTAGGATTGTTGCTTGTGGTCCGAATTTCTCAACACTTGAAACTTCGTCTAAGCTGACAGCTTGATGATAACCTGTTGGAGAGAACAAATAAGCTAAGTCCCGAACCGCAATTCCTAATCGACCTGAGGCCGTTCTCATCTCGTCGAGCTTCGCGGTAGTTACCGCAGACGAGAAGGTGACAACCGAGCCGTTTCCTGAGTTGTCAATCGCTAACTTCCTCAAACCTTTCGCTAACTTCTGAGCATCATCGGCGGCAGTGATGTCGAAGTCCATGTGAGTTCCGGAGTCATCACCATTAAGGATGGCGGTCTCTCTCGCTCTTATTTGAGCTTCGGCAACTTCCTGTCTAGCGATTGGAAGGATTGCAACAGCACTATCCTCCGTTAGTTCTTCGGGCAGTGGGTAGAATTCACCCAGTTTTTTTGCATTAAAGATGATCTTATCAGTTCCGAAATTCGCACCGGAAATCTGTGCACCTTCAGCCGTCAGACGCGCGGTTGTAATTCCCGTCTGCACAGGGAGCTCAAAAGGGTTGGTCTGCATAGGCATTTCAGGAAACATCATTGCAACTTTTTTCTCTAGTTCGAATTCTTCTAGGAACTGACTAGAGATTGCGGTAGGAACCCACTCGGCACCTTCGCCTGCAACGGTTGAGCCAAAAGCTTTGACCATTGGCTCCAAGACGTCACGGCCGTATTCATGTTCGAGTATATGACTGATGGGAGAAGGATTGTAATCTTTCTCGTCGGCAGGCATCCGATCCTTAGGAGCACCGTGAAAGATTTGAGCTATGTAGCGAGCCACATCGACCGACTCTTTTAAGCTGGCGACCATCGACTTGTAGACCGGATCGACGCCAACAAACCTCTTTTGAGCTGTGTTGGTTTTCAAAAGGTCGGCAGGTGATCGCGCACCGAAAACGGCCAAACACTTCTGTTCCATCGAGTCAGACATATGTCCGTATGCCTTGCGACGGCCGCCAGTGAAGGCATCCGTCTTGTCTTTTTCTAATTGTTTAGAAGCAGCTTCGATCTTAGAGATCCTGTCATCCATTTTCTTTTCTTTATCCGATAAGGATTTCGATGTTGCTTTCTTTCCCACGGCCAAGCCTCCTAAAATTTAGAATTTACTTTTGTTAAAAAATCGGCCAATTAGACCATGAGCTTAGACAGCCTGTCAGAGAAATTGTCTAGTATTTTCTCCCGCCGGTCAAGTTCCAATGACTTTTCCTCGTCTTCGTCCTCGTCGCTTCCTTTGTCTTCTTCGTCTTCTTCGTCGTCTTCGTCCATCTTAGAATCAGCGGTGGGCGCAGTCTTCGAGTTAAGGTCACGCATAACTTCTAACATTTCCTTCATCGTTTGTACAAGTGACCCGGTTAAAGAAAGCTGCGACTTCATTAAGTCCATTTGAGGAGATCCGAAATCTGTCTCGTCAGATTTGGATTTACCTTTGCCTTTATCTTCTTCGTCTTCGTCGTCTTCGTCGTCTTCGTCTTTTTCGTCTTTTTCCTCGTCTTCATCCTCTTCGTCATAATCTATTTTCTTTTCTTCGTCGTCCTCTTCATCTTCGTCTTCGTCGTCGCCTTTGGACGAATGCTTGTCGGCCAACTCAATGTAGGTCTTCATGTCTTCTTTGGAAACCTCACAGGTGCCGTCGGACTTCTCGCGACAATGACTGATGGCGGCCGCAACTGCCTCGTCTTGCTCCATACCTTCGTCAATGAACTTGGGAATCTTTCCGGTAACACAATTCTGAAAGTCTTCACCTTCGAGTTTTTCTTCGTCGTCCTCGTCACCACCTTTGTCTTCATCTTCTTCGTCGCAAGGGTTGCCGAGTGTATGCCAACGGGAGTGCATCTCCTCCATGAGGGCTTCAGGATCTAGGCCCTTAACAACTAAACGATTGTAGACCTTCATTAGTCCCTTCGCGGATGTGGCCTTTGTAAACAACGCGATGGCTGATTTAGGCAATGATATCTTATGGGTATGTCCACCTTCGATATCTTCCAACATTTTAAATTCTTCAATCTTGTGGGAGTGGGGAGAATCCAGACCGTCGGTGGAAAGGGTTTTTCCTTTCCCTGTTTCGGTATCGTATTCGAGGGTATGGGTGTGTTGCATCCCATCGGAAGCCGGTCCTGATTCGCTCTTGACCATCTCCTTGCTTTGAATTTTCTGAACCTTCTTGCTTCTTTTTTTCTTCGATGGTTTTCTTGATTTTTTCATAACAGACATAACCTCTCTTTTGACTTCTGAATAAGTTTTAGTCTTCCACGAGTCAATGTCAATAACTTTGGCAACATCAAAGGTTGACTCTTGGTTCATTGGAAGACTGACAATGGACACCTCCAACAAGTTTGCTTTGTTGATAACATTGTGCCCTTCATCGGCTTTCTCTTCGGAGTCCATGGGATCGAAGCCAACGGAAAAGGTCTTTAATATTCCTTCCTTAATCAGAGTCCTGATGTGTTTCATGAACTCAGAATCAGAATTTGACAGTAGGACCCGAATGATCAAACCGTCTTCGGTAACCTTAACACTAATTGCCCTGCCAATGGGAAGGTCACGGTTGTGATTAAAGAAAATAATCGGATTGTCTTTGAACTCTTCGAGCATCCAGGCTTTTGGCGGGATCAAGTCACCGCCTCGATCTATCACCGCCTTGTTGGCGAATCCTTCAATGACAAGGTCGGCCTCGTCGCCTTTTCCACCTTTGATCAAACGAAGTGGCATCTTCGCATAATGATTATCAAACCCATTTAAGACCCGGGCCGCTGATTTCTTCTTCATCTTTTCTCCTATCCTAAGTCCGGGATGTCTTCTGCTGGGATCATAAGCATATCGCATCGGCAGTTGATAGTCTCCTCAATCGCCGCCTTCACGTCACGAGGATACCTGAGGCCGTTAGAAAATTCATCTTTTGGATTCACCGTCTCACCTTGGAGGACGATGTGGTCTGGATCTCCCGCCTCCCAATTCTTATCATTATCTTGTCCCCTAACCCGGTCGTCATTGGCATTGATCCAAACCTTTTTAATTGTCGGCAAGACCTTGACGGCCGACTCAAGTGCTGCTTGCTTACCAATGCTAACCGCAGTTAAAGTCTCGGTTCGAACTATAGTCTTGGCCCTTGACGGTGAGACGTTTTTAAAATTCTCGGCCACACCTTTTGCTATTTGATCAATCGTCTTTTGTTTCTTAATCCCGTCGGAAATCTGATTCAGGACTTTGTTCGTCGATGTCTTCGAAATATTTTTAAAGGTAGATATTCCGCGAGCTTCCAGGATGTCGCGCCGGCCTTTCACCGACTCGCCGCGAAGGGTTTCGATCTCGTCGCGGGCCTCTTTGTCGAAGACTAAATCGAGTTGAGTATCAAAACCTGATTCGACGATATCAAATAATTCTTCGTACCCTTTTCCGAAACTTTCGTTTGTCTTTTTGTTAAATGCTTGCGTTAGCTTACGCCTCAACGTCTTCGCCCTTGGTAACTTGGATGGCTTGTCGCCCAACCCTTTCACTCGTTTCGGTAGTTTTTCCAATTCTTCTTTGATGATCTTCACGGCCGTCTCCGCATGGGAGGCCAACGTATCGAGGACAACTTCGGTGAAGTCGTTTTGCGGATCTTCAATAATGTCTGATATTTGTTTCTGACTCTTTGTTAACCACTCGCCATATTTTTCTTGATAGAATTTGTTACGAATGTCCTCCATCTCTTTTGTTGCCGGATCAATCCACTCCTCCAATGACTCCTCTTGTGCTTCGAGATCTCCTGTTTGTTCCTCGTCTTCGGAATCTTCGATGACCTCTTCACCGGCAACCTCGGTTCCGACCTTGACCGCTTGTAGGTTGGATTGCGTCTCCAAGACGTCGCCACCATCGGCAGCCTCCATGTCCCAAACGCTCTCTCTGATCTCGTTTGGAGTCCATTGGCCTTTTAGTTTTTCACCAAGTTCGGCCTTCTTCATTAGATCATCGGCTAGGACTTCAACCTCACTGTTATCGAACTGCAGAAATTGATCCGGCTCCAATGAGCCTTCGCCCATGAATCTCCTGGTAAGAAAAGCAGCAATTTTATTCTGATTAGGTATGACCGCTGATGTATAAAAGAAACGCAAGGCAACCTTCGCCTCTTCACTCCCAAGGGATCCCGTTTCGGCAAGTGATAGGGCGTGTTTAGGTATGCGGAGGATGTTTATAATCTTCTCGCGGTTGTTGTTGATCATTTCGACTAACTTTTGATCACCCAAGCTTGGCGTCAATACTTGAACGTCAACACCCTTCGGCAACACGAGGGTCCGACGTTGGTTGCGACGGCCGGTGTGGGCCACCTCAAACGATCTGAGGAACCGGAGAGCGGAGTCCTCGGCAACATTCTTTTCCATCTTCAACGCCAGGCCAGGGGTGGCGCCCTTCAAATAAAACGAGTTCAAATAGTCTTGTGTGTAACGATTGAACAGGATGGATTTACGATTAGGGATAAAAGGCGAAAGGCCCCACAACATAGACTGAGGATTAGGCCTCCTTTGATGCCAAATTTCTTTAGCCTTCAAGGCCATCCCGACGGGCAGTTGTCCTTCGAAGGCCGATTGGCCTGCATCGGTTATCACGTACTCGGATAGTTTCCCTTTATCGTCGAAGTCCAACATTGCTGATTCTGCCGGAATAATAATCAGCTGGTTGGCCGCCTTCGCCCTGAACTCGATAACGTTCCCCATCAAGAGGTATTCGACGCAGTAGAGGTACATCCAAGAATCATACTCGTGTAGTTCGTTTGGCATATCGAGGACAGCGTTGACGAAGTGATCGTCGACAGGTCGTGTGACCTCTTTGCCTTTAACTATTTCCTTCTCCATCACCTTTAGTCGAGACCTGGAGATGAAGTCAGAAAGGAGATCGACAATTAGAAACACCCAGTCCTCATGATAGAATAGACCTTTGAGGGTCGAGTTCTCCATGAAAGCCTTGATCTCTTGTGACCAAAGGCCCGACTCGAGATCGCCGCCAGTTATGTCGGCAAACCCTAACCCTTTGACCTCGCCTATTTTTTCATCTTCGGATCGGCCTTTTATAGGGATTATCTTTTCGTCACTCATCTCAGAAACCTCTTGTTATGTTACTGACTTCCCGTAAACCTTGGGCCAAATCGTCTTCCGCTTCTTGGAGCCAATCGTCGAATGAACTCTTCCTTTCTTGCAATTCCTCGACAACCTTAACACCTAAATCCTGGTCGGCGTACTCAACAACGGCAGACCACCCGAGTATCATACTACAAACGATATCATCATGGGCTCCTTCAGGAGCAGAGAAAGACATGATGCCGATGTCATTCGTTGTCACCTCGAAGGAGTCCATCTCTTTACACAGTTCACTCCACCAGGGAAGGCTACATTCTTTTTGCTGGACAGCAAAAATTAGGGCGTTGACCATGAAGGATTTAGATTTATTTGTGAACACAATTCCTTCAAACGGCAGGGAGGTTTTATCGAGCATATCGTCGATGACCTCACCGATGCCCGTCTTGTCGTGATAGATCATCTCGGTCTTTCGAAACTTGTTTGAGAACCAAACCAATCTCTTAATTGCTGTAATGTAGCTTTCTCCTTGAAACCTCATGTAACCGCACATCTTACGGGTCTTAAAGTCCCAGGCGGTGAAGACCGTGAAGTCTTTCTTCTTTGCCCAATCGGAACCGATCACAACCTCAACGTCGGCCTTCCCTTCGTCTGTCTCTTTGTAGCCGTCCCATATCCAGAATTGAGTGGAAGAGGTATCGACAATTTCTTTCTCCAAGTAAAGGCACGCCCTGTATCCGGCAAAAACATCTCCGTCATCAACGAATTCTGCGAGGTAATATTGCCTCCAAAGTCTATCGGGGAGTGAAACCCTGGCTTCGATAACTACTTGCTTGTCCATGGTTGGATTAGCCAAGGTCGGTGCGGTAAGGTACATATGAGTGATCGGCTTGCCGTTGGCGATAGCCCACTCCATTTTATCTTTCGCCTCCATACACTTACGCCAAAACCAGTTCTTTCCCCTCGGTGTAGAGATGCCAACGATCGGTCCTTTCGTCCTCGACACGGTTGTCTTTGCCGAACTATAGACCTGTTCTTTTTGCTTAGAACACTCATCAATAACATAGCCCATCACACCTTCTCCTTCGAGTGATTCGGGATCTCCTCCATGCCAGAACTCAATCTGACTATCGTTCCTTGGTATGTAGATTCGAGGTGGTGAGCCGTTGTTAGACTTGGCGTAGGGCGCGGCCGGAAGAGTTTTTTTGCAATAGGCCATCCCGATCTTCGATTGGGAATAGATGGGAGCAACCCAACGGTAGAGCATACCTAGTTTAAGCCAACAGTTGACCGACATGCCTGAGGCCGCACCCATCGTCTTACCGAACTTGGTTCCCATCGGCATCCACAATTCTATAAGGTTGGGAGTGTCGAAGGCCATCATTAGGGCGTGTTGTTCTTTCGAGTGGGGAGCTGGCGTTGTCACGGTCAACTTCATTCAGGAGTGACCTCGATGTCCTCATTGGCCTTTGCGGCGACGTTAATAACCTGTTGCATCAATTGCCCTTGGGGTCCTATGCGAGCCTGGTAGATTATCTCCTCGGCACCGGAAGCACCCGTTGGTCCCAAAGGATTTAGGATAGGATTGAGGAGTAGTTCAATCGCCCTCAATGCAACCTGAGGATTATTCGACGATACCAACTCGACTAATTTCTGAGCCGCAATCCTCTGACCCTTGAGCAGTATGTCTTTCGTCTCCTCCGCGAACTGTTTAAGCACACGAGTGAAAGCCGGCCTCGCAATCCTCTTCCGGTACTGTCCGTAGGTGATGCCGGAGAATTTACATATCTGTTTCACCTGTGCCTCGGGGAAGTTGGTCATGATTTGTAGCATTTTCCTGTCGACCTCATCCAACTCCCAATCGGACAAAACGTGATTTCTTCTTTTTTCAGTCATTGTTCTCTTTTACATTTGTTAAATTTGATATACCTTTGCTTTGTACTACAAAGTTACAGACAAAGGAAGCCGCCAGTCAATGAAAGACATATGCAGGAAGAACATGAGTGTATTGGTGCAGTTCCGCTGTACCGAAGAGGACTATTGTCAGATGAAATTCTTGGCAGTTAAATTCGCTCGTGGTCGCCTCGCCGATTGGCTTCGATATGCCTCGGTCAACTCGAATCCTATGAAGGATATGTTAGGGGAAATAGATGAAAATGAGGACGACGGCAACTCGCCGGATACAGTTTTGCGCGGGCCACAGGGTTCAGAACCATGAGTCAAAGTGCGCCAACCTCCATGGACATAACTACGTCGTCTTTATTCACGCGATGGCTCCGGCCCTTGATTCTGTCGGTCGTGTGATTGACTTCAGCGTGTTGAAGGATCGCATCGGTGGCTGGATCGACAAGTGGTGGGATCATACTATGATCTTAGGCATCAATGACATTAAGACGATATCAGGTGTTCGAAAGTTCCAGAAGAACAAACCGCTGTTTATCCTCTCGGAAAACCCGACGGCGGAAAACATGGCCTCGTTCCTTTTAAACAATGTCTGCCCGTCGCAGCTTTTGGGGACAGGCGTCATTGTAACGAAGATAGTTTTATGGGAGACGGAGAATTGTTTTGCTTCCGTTGAACTTGATTTTGAAGAGTCTAAAAGACTCTGTAACTAACAAATTAATCAAGGAGCTGGATAACCCATCTCCATCAACACAGAGGAGAATTAATTATGGCTTTAGAGACTTTAAAAGGTTTAGAAGAAATTGGTGGGTATGACATTGTCGTCATGGACGAATTGAGAGAGAAGTACCCAGAAAAATTTAACCCAGACGGATCAATGCAGTGGGAGTGGTTTGAAGGTGAGATAAGGCCGAATAATTTTATCTATATCCGAAACGATAAGAATAGCCTTTCCTTTACTCTCCAAAAAGGTCCGATAAAAGAACATGGGGTGAATGGCTGTCAAGTAGATACACTAATACATGCAGCTATACAGATCATTGAAGGATTAGATAATAAGTTTACTTCTGTACATAACAAAGATGCAAAATCCCATCTACACCAGGCATTATATCACCTAGAAAAAAGGAGACTTGACCGAGAGGCTCGCGGAGTGGAAGGGACAAGCCAGACATGAGTGATCAAAAAAATATAGGACCTAAATCTGCTGAACTCCTTAGGTTCATATACGCCGATGTGATGGACAAGGATATTCTACTGTGGAAACTATACGGAGTCCATCCGGCATCCTCTGAGCGGGCTAGGTCCTCGGCTAAGACTGATATAAATAAGATGGTACAACGCCTTCGGGGCATTGGCTATAGGCTCGTAAACGATACCAAGCGTATCTATTTTATCGAGGACTACTAATGATCTCGTATTTAAAAGACCGCCTTTCGGGCAGGATAAAAAAAAGGAGACTTGTCCGAGAGAATCGCGGAGTCGAAGGAACGAGTCAGCAATAAACACGTTAATCAAGTAGCTGGATAACCCAGCTCCATCAACACAAGGAGTTTTAGAAAGATGGACGTAAAAACACAGAGTCAAAAGATTAGTTTGTTGTCTGTTCTGGATTCAGGTGGATTAAAAGACAGGCTGAATAACTTGATAGTTGACAGTATGAAAGATCCTCTGGATCGCTTCAACATGGGCTATGACTATATTCGTCTCGTTAAAGATTTAGATCACGACTATAATAACGAGCGCTACATAATAAATCTTGAATCTTCAACATATCCTGAGGATATGGGATACCTAAATATTAGAAAGCATCATCAAGACAGGGCTTGCTCTTTATCATTTTACCTGATGAAAGAGTATAGAAACCAAGGAATTTTAACTGGTCTCGTTGATTTCATCGGCACCAGATGTTTTCAACAGCTGGGATACAATCGAATTAGCGCTGAGTGTACATCGCTAAACAAACCAGCGCTAAAAATTTACAGAGTCTTGTTAAAAGAAGAAGGTGTACGAAGAGAAGCTTCATACTACAACAGCCAGTATGTCGATGTACATGAGTTTGGAATCTTGAAAAGAGAAAGCAAGTTTAAATAACCATAAACATAGAGGAGAAAATAATGCAGATTGAACTAAGTGAATTATTACAACTAGCATCCGGCAAAGTAGCCCAAACCCATCCGTACAAAATCGGAGAGAAATATCTAATCCGAACAGTCACGATGATCTACACGGGTCGTCTGATAGAAGTACATGATCAGGAGCTAGTAATCGAAGACGCAGCGTGGATCGCTGAGACAGAACGTTGGGCTGATTGTCTGAAAGATGGAAAATTCAAAGAGGTAGAGCCTTACACCGACGGCCGTGTTGTCATTGGCCGAGGAGCTATTCTTGACGCTTCAATTTGGCAGCATGATCTCCCTCGGAAGCAAAAATAAATGAATCAAGCAATACTGAGAGAAGGAACGATTAGGAGCCGGAGCGGGAG
>Ga0114934_10000442_pt1 | contig 26069 bp, 22 predicted proteins | sample 4SBtaG_2_FD_99695 | JGI IMG/M metagenome (GOLD analysis project Ga0114934, IMG submission 99695) | Deep subsurface microbial communities from Kolumbo volcano to uncover new lineages of life (NeLLi) - 4SBTROV10_white metaG | ecosystem: Environmental > Aquatic > Marine > Volcanic ...
CTACATGAGTGACGATGCCATCCGGATCGAACAGGGTTCCCTGCTCCATAAGCTCAGGACTGTCAACATTTCGGATAACAAACCGTTTGAATGCTCCGGATGAAGAAAAAGCAAACAGTTGGTCACCCAGACCAGACATCTGAATAAAACGAAAATCAGGATTTTTGCCCCCAACCTTAGTAGTGCTTCCGGTAGCGGTCACAACCAGTTCGTCAGTGAGCAAGTTGCGACGAGAAGAAAGTTTTTCGACACGAATGTTTCCCTGATCGTCAAGTGCGACAAAACAAGAGCCAGATGATACAAGTGAAAGATCTACATCAATAATAGAATTTTTTAATGAGGTAGAGACGTGCTCGCTGAGATCTGTAACGAGTTCAATTCGTTTTGTTATCTCGTTCGATGCTTGTAGATAAACAGCATCACCAACGGTAACAGCCTCACCCACTTGTAGTTTTTTCGCAGGCTTTGGAATATCTGATTTTGGTACAAAAAAGGTTTCAAGTCCGAGTCGTCCAGTTCGTATCTCACCACCTTGAAAACCTACTGCAGCGTGCAGTTTGTTTGGAAGACAGCAAATGGCAGATGCCTGTTCAAGGCCACAATCCTTTGTCGATCGCGAAAGAAGTTCTTTGCCACTTTGGAGTTCGATAACTGAAATCTGATCCGTATTGCAGAACCATGCAAGGGAGCCAGAGTCATCAAGGCCAGAGGCAAGCAATTTTTTCTCAGCGAGAGTAAACGGAATAGTTTGCTTGAGATCAATTGAAGCAGGCCGAAACAACGGGAGCGCAACGACTAAAAGGAAGACGCCAACAAGAAGAACTGCGGCGATTGTTCCAAGCCCGCCGAGCGTTATTACCATGCGAGCTATTGTGTCACTAAGTACAACCGTGGCGCGGGTGGTTGATCTTTTTCTGCGTCCGGTAAAAGTTTCCGGCTGATTCATAGAACAATGTCGATGGATCGAGTAACGCCGACGGAATACACGGGTTTTCCACGACTATGGTCTGAGAAATACTACACTAGATTTTTAACGCTAACCGGTTGTTGTACTCGTAGCACAACAACCGGTCTACGGTATCAATGCAAGGCCCTTGAAAAGAGTAGAAACGTTACTCTACCCCAATGCTTATAAGGCTTTTCTGCGCAATTTTCTGAGTAACAGGAAGATAGCCATCTTTGAGTACATCGCCCTGCCCTGTTGCACTTAAAACATATTTCAAAAATTCACGACGCAACGGTTCCAACTCGCTGCCTGGTTTGTAATTCACACTCAGATAGAGGAAACGCGATAAAGGGTATGCGCCGGAGTACGCATTCGGCGCTTCCGGAGCGATCAACTCACCATCGACGCTTGCTCCAATTGGTATCGCGAGTACATCTGCTGTCTTGTAGCCAATGCCACTGTAGCCAATGCCATATTTGTCACTCGCAACCGATTGCACGACAGAAGAACTTCCAGGCTGCTCTTTTACGGTTGATTTAAAGTCACCTTTAAACAGGGCATGCTCCTTAAAATATCCATATGTGCCACTTGCTGAGTTACGGCCATAAAGACTAATTGGCTTATCTTGCCATTCACCGGTGAGCCCTAATTCTCCCCAAGTCATAATTGGTTTTTTCATGCCACCATTACGATTTTTTGAAAATATGGCATCAACCTGTTGCAGTGAAAGACCTTTAATTGGATTGTCTTTATGGACGTATACTGCCAACATGTCGATAGCTGATGGGATAACAGTTGGCGGATAGCCGAAGTGATCTTTAAAAGCATCGATTTCACTTGGCTTCCACGGGCGACTCATTGGCCCAAAAGTACTGGTGCCTTCCATAAGCGCGGGTGGTGCAGAAGAAGAGCCTTTTCCTTCAATGCCTTCGCGAACACTTGGGTAGAATTTTTTAAAACCCTCAGTCCAAAGAGCCATAAGGTTATTCATTGTGTCCGAGCCAACCCCCTTCAGAGAGCCGGCTACTTCACCACCGACTGGCTCATAAGGCTTTAATTCTGGATCAACTTTTTGGGCACAGGCGATATCAGGAATGACTGAAGTGAAAAGCAATAAAATTCCAGAAATCAAAACAAAACGTGTAAAAACGTGTAACCGATTTGACGTAGTACAGAAGAGCATCAGCTATCGCCTCTCTTTTAAAGATTAGGGAAAAGTCGATCTGGCGGGCTTCATCAATATGCCAGCACATCTGACCCATCCGAGATCATAGCAAGTTTTATGAGCATTTCATGAGGTTCAGCGTAAGTGTGAGCGAGCCCAAAACGATCTTCTTCTGGTGCCTAGCAGCCGAAGTGCATTCTGGGCTACAAACTAGTAGGTAGTACGTGGTCTATGATGGCCTCTTATTGATGAAACCGTCACTCACTTTTTATGACAAATCGAACCGATCGAGGTTCATGACCTTAACCCAGGTAGTAATAAAATCCTCAATAAAAATCGGTTGGCCGTCTTCACTTGCGTACATTTCACTTATGGCACGTAATTGCGCGTTTGATCCAAAAATCAAATCAACACGTGTGGCATGCCATTCAACGGTACCTGTTGAACAATTTTTTCCAGCAAAAATATTGCTGCACTCTTCCGTCTTGTGCCACTCGATATCTTGACGAAGCAAGTTTATAAAGAAATCATTCGATAAGGTTTCACGACGCTTTGTAAAGACACCAAGACTAGATTGGCTCTCTCCTCCGCTATTCGCCCCAAGCACTCGAAGGCCTCCAACAAGAACTGTCATTTCTTTCGCAGTGAGCGTCAAAAGATCGGCTTTGTCAAGCAAGAGTTCCTCGGCAGGACGATCGATATGCTTGGCAACGTAATTCCGAAACCCATCTGCTTTTGGTTCGAGCACAGCAAAAGACTCGATGTCAGTCATTTCACCAGTTGCATCAGTTCGTCCAGGATGAAAGGAAACAGAGGCTTCATATCCAGCCCGACGTGCAGCTTCTTCAACTGCTGCGCAGCCTCCGAGAACAATCAGATCTGCGAGTGAGACCTGCTTCTTATCGTGTGCTGTGGTGTTAAATGTCTTCTGGATATCTTCAAGAGCAGCAAGAACCTGTGCTAATCGAGTTGGGTCATTTACTTCCCAGTCTTTTTGTGGTGAGAGCCGAATGCGTGCGCCGTTGGCACCTCCTCGTTTGTCACTCCCACGAAATGTTGATGCGGCCGCCCATGCCGTACGTACAAGATCTGTGATGGATAAATCTGATGACAGAATACGTTGCTTCAAAACTGAAACATCGTGTTGATCAATTGTTTCATAATCACCATTGGGCACAGGATCTTGCCAGAGTTGGGCTTCGGGAACCTCTGGTCCAAGGAGCCGTGTGACTGGCCCCATATCTCGATGAGTCAGTTTGTACCAGGCTCTTGCAAATGCATCAGCAAATGCAGTTGGATTTTCAAGGAAGCGGCGAGAAATCACTTCGTAATCAGGATCAACTCGGAGAGCCAGATCTGTTGTAAACATCATGGGTGCATGAGAACACGTCGGGTCATGTGCATCAGGCACTGTGTTCTGTGCCGATGTGTCCTTGGGTGTCCACTGCCAGGCACCAGCTGGGCTTTTGGTTAATTCCCATTCGTATTGAAACAGGTTTTGCAAATATCCATGTGACCAACGGGTTGGTGTTGAGGTCCATGCACCTTCAAGCCCGCTTGAAATTGTGTCGCCGGCATTCCCCGAACCAAAACTATTTTTCCAGCCAAGGCCTTGCTCTTCAATTGACGCGCCTTCTGGGGGAGGTCCAAGATTATCTGCGGGTGCTGCGCCGTGTGACTTTCCAAAAGTATGACCGCCTGCGATGAGCGCGACCGTTTCTTCGTCATTCATTGCCATGCGATAGAAGGTCTCTCGAATGTCGATTGCTGCTGCAAGCGGGTCTGGTTTTCCATTTGGACCTTCTGGGTTCACATAGATAAGACCCATCTGTACTGCGGCAAGAGGATTCTCAAGTTGCCGTTCACCGCTGTACCGGTTGTCACCGAGCCATTCGCTTTCGGGTCCCCAGTAGATATCTTCCGGTGGCTCCCACGCATCTTCGCGACCGCCACCAAATCCAAAGGTAGAGAATCCCATTGACTCCAGGGCAACATTGCCGGCAAGCATCATGAGATCAGCCCATGAGATATTTTTCCCGTACTTTTGCTTAATGGGCCACAGTAACCGACGAGCTTTATCAAGATTTGTATTGTCTGGCCAACTATTGAGTGGTGCGAACCGTTGTGTCCCAGCGCCTGCACCACCACGTCCATCAGTTGTTCTGTACGTCCCCGCACCGTGCCAAGCCATGCGAATAAACAGCGGTCCATAGTGACCGTAGTCAGCAGGCCACCATGCTTGTGAAGTTGTCATGGCGGTTTGCAAATCATACTTGAGTGCTTGAAAGTCCAGTCTTTTAAATGCTTCTGCATAGTTGAACTCGTGGCCGATCGGTGGAGGTGCTCCAGCATGTGCTTTGAGTATTCGTAGATTTAGTTGGTCTGGCCACCAGTCGGCATTCGATAGCGAACCTGCCGCAGTATGCCGAGCTTTGGAAGGAGCAACTGGTCCAATGACTGGGCAGCGTGCAGGCATGTTCATCCTCTTTTTGTCTGGTCTTTCAGAACTTTCGGGTCTCTCGAGCGTTCAATATAACACTCTCAATATGACTGGTATGGCATATGTGCGTGAACCTGTATCGTTTCAGATCAATATGCAGCAAAAAGATAATGTGTCTGGTAAAATCGATGGAATCGTGCCAAGGTCATGTGCTCTATCGGATCCCGAAATGGGTTCGGTCGTATGTGTTGCAGGCTCATGCTGATAATGAGTGGTGGATACTCAGAAAATCTTCAACGAACCCATTTGAAATATGAAGAAAACAAAAAAAGTAGAAGCGAAGACGAAGGGCACGAGTCGTTTGCGATGGATTGTCGGAGGAATGGCATGCGTCGTTGCTGTCGTGACCCTGAGTTGGTCACTGGGCATGTTTGGCACTGCCGAAGATCCTCGTGTGACTGAAATAAAAAATCTACAGCAAGATTTGGCAAAGAAATTCAAGCCAACGCAAGGGCCCGCGAGTGCCTCGGATGCAGTTGAGCGTGTTACAGCAATCACAACAGTGATGACAAAGGTTGCTGCGTTACCAGAGGATCTGAGATCAGAAGCGATGCAGCCCGGCAAGAAAATGATGATGGAATCAATGGAGGCAACAGTTAATAACTACTTTGAATTGCCTCAATCTGAAAGAGAGGCCTATCTCGATAATCAAATCCGTCAAATGGAGTTTATGCGACAGGCATTTGAGGCGGGCAAGAGTGTGATGGGTGCCATAGGTTGGTCGAAGAAAAAGCCCGATACAGACTCTTCAAAAACTTCTACTGCTACAAAAAATAATGGTGAGAAAGAAGGGCCTCCGTGGATGAAAAATCGTTCAGAGGATGAGCGGAATGCCTGGCGAAAGAAAATGATTGATCGAACAACGCCTGAACAGCGAGCCAAATTCGGTGAATATTTTTCAGCAATGAAAAGGAGGAGAGAAGAGCTTGGCCTTCCTTCTTGGGGTCCAAAGTAGTCCCGTTCAAATACCTAAGTAGAAGTTTTTCTACGCTGAGCTATCGAATCCAGTCCATTCGAGATTCGATCCGAGTTTTATCAATCGAGGTATTTATTTCATGTCATAAAGTCGTGCCAGCGTCGGTTCCATAGCCTCAGCCCAGATGGCATAGCCTTTCTCTTTTGGGTGAAGGAGGTCTGGCATGATTTCTTTTGTCAGCACACCGTCTTCGGTCAAAAACTCATTATTAATAGTAAGGAAGAAGATTCTTTTTCCATCAGCCATTGTGCTGATAAGAGCATTGGTGTTGTCATTGTTTACTCGCTTCGGATCATCCGTTGTGGCTCCACGAGGAAATATTCCAAGCAATAAAATTTTCGTGTCCGGAGATTTGTTGTGGATCGTGGCAACAATCTTTTTAATTCCAGCAGCGATGGCTTCTGGAGGGTGCATGTCATGGCCAGTGTTGTTTGTCCCGATCATGATCACAGCGACACGTGGTTTGTACCCGTCAAACTCTCCGTGATCGAGCCTCCATAGAACATGCTCAGTGCGGTCTCCGCCGAAGCCCAGATTGATAGCTTTTCGGTCGCCGTAGTATTCGTCCCAAGTTGTTTGTCCGTTCCGTTCCCAGCCATGTGTTATCGAGTCACCAAGGAAAACAAGTTCCCAGTCGCCTTGTTGAGCAAGAGCACGTTTTTCTTCATGTCGGTCTTTCCACCATGGCCCTCTTCTCTTGTTGTTCTCATCCATGCGGTGAGCAGGAGTGGTCGTTACTCTAATGGCGTCTTCAACAACAGCTTCGTTCGCCAGCAGTGGCACTGTTGAGTAGAGAAAAGCGAGAATTACGAAGAAATGTGAGCGTGTAGAAGTCATTGCATGAAACTCAAAAAGGGAAAGATTTCTTGGAGCAATACGTCCAGTATACATCGGCTTATTAAAGCATATGCGAAAGTGATTGTTCGTTAGACACCGATCCTGTTTTGAGTCTAGATATCGCTTCGTGCAGCAATTGAGGAGGTGCGTACATTGCAAATCTCCGCTGGTATTTATGCCTTCTTTTTCAACATCTGAGATATGTTTTAAGATTCTTGGACAGTGTCACGCGACAACAGTGTCATTTCGATAACGAAATACAGAAAGCAGCTAAGAATACGACGCTTACTATGGATGCCCTCAAGCACGTTTCAAAAACGAAGGACAAAACAGTGGATCCGCTTGTAGTGGCTGCTTTTTATAAGTTCGTACAACTCAATGACCTTGCCTCACTGCAAGACCAGATAGAGTCCTGCTGCCGAGAGAACAATGTTTTTGGCATCGTGTTACTAGCACAGGAAGGCATCAATTCGACGATTGCCGGGCCGCGAGAGGGCGTGGTGAAAGTTCTTGAGCGTATCCGCCAGGACTCCCGTTTTTCAGATCTTCAGTGGAAGGAGTCGTTTGCCACGAAACAGCCTTTTCGCAAGTTACGTGTCCGGCTGAAGAAGGAAATTGTGACTCTGGGTGTCCCAGGAGTTGACCCGACGGAACTCGTCGGCACCTATGTAAAGCCGGCAGACTGGAATGCACTCATTAGTGAGCCAGACGTGTTCGTTATCGATACGCGCAACAGTTATGAAACAGAGATCGGTACCTTTAAGGGTGCAGTAGATCCGGGACTCGACTCGTTTAGTCAATTACCATCGTGGCTCGAGAAAAAGATTGATGCTGGCGAACAGCCACGGGTTGCCATGTTCTGCACTGGCGGCATCAGGTGTGAAAAATCAACAGCATTTCTTAAGCAGGCAGGTGTGAAGGAGGTCTATCACCTTCAGGGAGGCATTCTGAAATACCTTGAAGAAGTGCCTGAAGATGAAAGTCTTTGGGAGGGAGAATGCTTTGTTTTTGATCAGCGGGTTGCCGTGGGTCATGGTCTTGAGCTGGCAGACTATGAACTCTGTCGTGCATGTCGCTTTCCGCTGAGCCCATTGGATAAACAGTCAGAATATTTCCAAGAGGGTATCAGCTGCTCGAAGTGCCATGATCAGACATCGATTGAACAGAAAGCAGGGTTTGCGGAGCGACAAAAACAGTTTGAGTTAGCCAAGTCACGTAAAGAAGCCTTCAAGCATGCGAAGTAAAAATTTCTTAGGTAGCTGATGATAGATGTCCGGCCCGCTTAAACATTTCACAAACTTCAATGGACTGATCAAGAAAAGAAGAAATATCTTCAGGAGTAAGTTGCTCACCCAATGAGTAGCACATGATGGTATTGCCGGCCCCATCAGTGCACAGGCCTTTCTGGATTTCGTAATACCGGATTACTTCATGATTGAATAACTTTCGGACAGCGTCCTCATTCTTTCTTGTTCCCTGTAAGAGATAAAATTCTGAAAATAGAGGATGGGAATCAAAGTCAATGTCTTGAGGTATAAATTGCGAGAACGTGGGCATTAGGGCAGAGAAAATTTTCTTTCCAAGCTCAGTTGATGTTTTGTGGGGAGTGAGCGAGAACGATGGCAGGTTGAGTGTATCTGATTTAAGGATAACGACAGTCTGCGTAGATATCTCCCCAGTCGATTTCGTGGAAGACGAGTTGTAGCTGTATCGGAATTCCATGATAGTGACTTCAAAGTCCTGGACATGTCCCTTCATAATGTTCCACACGTCTTGATTTTTCCCACGAGCGAAAAGAGGCAGCCGACTAAACTGTTGAAGAAATGCTTCGTCATCTTCAACGTGCGGCATGTATGAAAAGCCAATGGTCTTTGAGAACTGCTTCATCGCTCGCGCGTGACGTCTCCCGGAAATAATGGCCACAGTAAAGCCAATAAAGATGACGCAGAGGACTCCAAGACCAATAGTGGCTTCCATGGATGTATTCCTCTGGTTGTACGAAACAGATTGGTTTGATGACCTGCAGATCAGATGAATAGAAAGAATCAAGAGATTCTTATTTGTCACCGGAGCCTCTGTACCAACTCAAACTCCGGCTTATCCTCCCAGTTTGATAGACTACATAAACTGTTGGGTATTTGCCGAGACTCCTTGCTTCGGAGTATGGCGATAGAGTTGTTTCTTGGTATTAGGTGAGAATTCACGAAAAATATTTTTTGGGGGATTTCATGTTTATGTCTGCTTGTGTTCTCGCTCGACTCCGTAACCTTTTGTACGCATTACTTTTTGTTTGGCTTTCGTTTCCTTCTGCCTTTGGATTTGCAGATTCCCCAGCATCGTGGCGTGGCCAATCTGTTTCTGAATTTACACCTGCTGAGAATAAGGAGTTTTCATGGAAGATCGTCAATGATGGTGTGATGGGGGGGCTTTCGAAAGGCAATGTTGAACACACATCCGACAACAGAATGCATTTCTGGGGCACCCTTTCACTTGATAACAACGGTGGATTTTCAACCGTTCGGAGTCGTGGCGTAAATTTTGATCTGAGTAATGACCTTGGCCTACTCTTGCTCGTCAAGGGTGATGGGCGAACGTATGAAGCCCGGCTCGATTCAACAGCTACCTTTCGCGGCAATCCACTTTCATTTCTTGGGAAATTCAAGACAAAAAAAGATCAGTGGATACAGGTCAAGGTTCCTTTTGAAGATTTTATCGCAAGCTGGAGAGGCCGGCAGTTTCCAGACGAAGTGTTGGATACATCGGCTATTCGACGAGTGTCTATCTTGTTGGCAGATAAAAAGCCAGGCTCGTTTGATCTTGAGATTGAGTGGATTCGCACATATGGAAAAGGACAAGGTAGAAAGCAAAAGTCTGTTGAAAATGTTTCCGCTCAGCCAAAGCGTCTGATTGCAACAGTAGTTGCTGATGGAAGATTTACTATTTTTAAACAAGCACTCGATGCAGCAAAGCTCACAGTGTTTTTTCAGTGGGATAATCCGCTCACAATATTTGCACCGACAGATGAGGCATTTTCAAACCTTCCAGAAGGCCTGCTCGAAGAACTGCTCAAACCAGACAACCGTGAGAAGTTAGTCTCTTTACTTGCATACCATGTTGCAGCAGGATCTTTTGATGCAAAGCAAGCTGTTGCAGAAAAGAATATCAATATGGTTCGGGGGGGAAGAATCCACGTAACCAGCCATTCGAAAGAAACCCACGTGAACGATGCGATTGTTCTAGAACCTGATATTCAATGTGTTGATGGAATCATTCATGCAATTGACACAGTTTTGATACCTGAAAACAGTGAATGATGTGTTTGAGTCACATGGTGGTAAAACGGCTGTCAGGTGACTATAGTTGCGAAGCTTTCCTTGAGAGTAGTTACGAAAAAGTATTAAGGTGCTCTAGCACATACGGAGGACAATACATGAATGATCATGAAATATTTGTTGCCTCGTTTGACTATCACTACGCACTTAGAAAACTCAATGAATTGGGTGATAAAGACACGGATCGTGAGGCCGTGCTCATTGACATCAAGTGCAAGGCAGTTGACATTCTTGATAAATATTCAGATTCAATCCGTTACTTCGCCAAGACCCGAAGGCATATTACGGAGTGGTGAATTTACTTCGCTACTGTGGAGGTTGCCTTCTCTAGGTTTTGTTGATTGGGTAGCGTAAACGACGCAACGACTGCGCGGTGGTCAGATGGGTAGGGGACAACAACAATGTCTGCATTCTCTTTGCTTTCCCCTACGATTTTTGTATCGATTACCTCAACGCCTTTGCCTTTGAAATAAACAAAGTCGATGCGATCATGGTGGGTTGTGGGGTCATTCATCTTGTACATGGGCGACCAGGTGAAGCCCGGATTTTTCATCTCGTCAGGATAGACCGTACGCCAGGCATCTTTGAAACCTGCTCTGGTCATCACCAAAGAGGTGGGGTATGCCACCTTGATGGGATGACGATCTGACTCGGCGGCTTTATTGGTCCAGTCAAGGTGTGAAGGTTCATTAAAATCACCGACTACAAAAACAGGAGCCTCCTTATCCGGGAGTGAATCTATCTGCAGAAGAAGCGTTGCGATTTCACTCCCACGCGCCTTTTTTGCCGCGGCAATTGCCTCGGCTTCGGTCTTGATAAAAGGAGTATCCCGGTGCTTGTGCCATTTCGGCCGGATACTCAAAAGCTGGTAGGGTTGATATGGGTTGGATGCAAGGTGGAGGGTGAAGATGTAGGCATGCTGACCCGAAGGCATCTTGATCTTAATCCCTCCGTCGAGGCGATCGGCAATCTCATGACGCGTCATGATGCATTTATGCCTGCGGCCCACATAGAGATTCCAACCCAGCAACGTCGCTAACTTCTCTGCATTATCACCCTTTGGTGAAAGCGTCTCCTGCACGCCGACAACATCTGCCTTTGCCTCCTGAATCGCCTTGGCGGTTTGGGACAAGGGTTGCCTTCTCATCGTGCCACCACGATAGATATTGTAAGACATGACTTTCACGCCGAGCTCATCGGCTTGTGCGTACAGGGGCGTTACAAAAGACAACCCAACGGCGAACAGCATTCCGATAGCAAAAATTGCGAGAAATATTTTCTTCATAACGTGTTTGGTCCGATGATGCCTTTCGGATCTGTTTGTAATTTCACAAGTCACTCCAAAAACTTTCCCCCGTTCTATTTTCCCCCGTTCTATTTATAGACTACCCTTCTTTCACAATAGTTGCCGTAATGAACTTCAAATAGAGGTTCAGATATATTCGACCTATAAAAAGTTGACCCAAAGATCTGTCAGACAGTCTTCTTTCGATGAGTGCAAAATGGTCACCACTTCCCCACAAGCAAGGATTCACTAAGCCATGCGTTTCCGTCCAGGCCTGCATCTGCACCCTCAAACTATGCAATTAGTTGGAATCAGCAGTTTGGCCGTGCTGTGCTTCTGCTCCAGTTGGTTTTTTTCAGGGGCGTATGCCAATGAATCAACATCGATTCACTCAGACTCTACGACGGATGGTTTCGTACCGCTGAGCCAAGGAGACCACCTGACGAATTGGAAGCACAGTGGCAATTGGAAAATTGAGTCGGGAGTGATTGCCCGGCAAGGGAAAGGCGGCAGTCTGGTCTATATCGGCAAGAAAATCCCTGACGACTTCGAACTTCGATTTGAATGGAAAGTGAATGAGGGCAGCAATAGTGGTGTGTACTATCGACCAACCCAATACGAGTATCAAATTCTCGATAATGAGGCCCACCCTGATGGCAGGAATCCTCGCACAAGTGCAGCATCCCTTTACTTTTGTGTCCAACCCTCGAAAGACATGACCAAGCCTGCAGGGGAATGGAATACAGGTCGCATTGTGTGTAAGGGAACCATTATCCAACACTGGCTCAATGGTGAAAAAGTGATTCACGTGGATTACAAAGATCCGAAATGGGCCGCCAATGTCGACATGCTCCGACAGCGAGGCGGAAACCTCGATGCCCGCGGTACCAACCTGAGTCTGCAAGATCATGGCGATCCAGTGTGGTACCAAAACATACGTTTAAAAGAGCTCAAAGAAACAGATGTCGTTGACATGGCTGAAGTCTCACCTGCTGTGATCCCCGCCAGCGTCCTGGAAGCTGAAAAGAAAAAGCTTGCAGGAATTATCAAGCGTCGAGAAGATGCAAAAAAAGTCAGAGACAGAAGAAAAGATGAATAGAGATCGAATGGCAAAGATAATGACAAAAGGCTATTGTCTCTTCCCAATTAGGATAAATACTGATTCTTGCGAGTCACATGTTTTTCATCAACGTGCTGACCGACCGATGCACATGCGGGATTTTAGTTGCAGGGTACGGATGCTGGTCTGGAATACTCGGTCAAATTGCAAGCCGACGCCTCGGTGTGTTTACGCAATCTGAAAACACCTATACTCACTTTCTAATTCATTTTGGGAATCAACACGCTTCTTTCGAACCATTGAGGTGCATGGATCATGGCTGCTTCGACATCAATTCTCGCGGACAAATTACACGAGTACCCACAACAAGATGTCATCGATGGAGCGGGTGACGTAGGAAAAGAGATTCTGGATGACTGCCTGAACAAAAACGACGGAGTGTTACAACTCCTTCATAGGTATGCTGGCCGCACATTTTGTACGCCTGGCAAACGTCTTCGCCTGGATGCCAAATCGTACTACCCAGACTACATGAATGGTACGGGGCTTGATGAAGTCTGGATGTGCTGCACTGTTCCGATTGTCACAGGTGTCATCGATACACGCACCAACAAGGCACCGTTCCGGGAAGGTGAGTCACATGTTCTGACTCCAAACGGGCAAGTCATCTCCCTCCAGGATTTGATTGTCGCCGATCCAGAAGCCGTCATGGGTGAGAGGATTACGGCCTTCTCAAACTCATTGTTTGGTAAGCCAACATGGCCGATTGTTTCAAAGAAGTTCGATAACCTTAATCCGATTCCAGATCATCTCCATTGGACGAAGTGGGAAGTCTATGACATCAATTCTTTTGATAATCCTGGAGTCAGTGCCTCGCATTATCACACGACTGCAATGGGTCTGTACTCATTTGTGACTAAGGAGCAGTTCCTTGCCTGCATGAAGCGTTTTGGAAAGAGTGAATATAACGGGATTCGACATTTAGCCCCTCACGTTATGATGCAGCTTGATAACGGTTTTGTGATGCCCAACGGTGTACTCCACTCGCCAACGAACCTCTGCACGCATGAACTTCACGTTACGATGGATGAGCACTTCTTGGCCGAAGACCTGACACTTGACGGACGTATTGGAGCAGCCGATGCTTTCTACGCATGCCGAGAGCAGGATTATCCAAAGGACCATCACGAAGACTGGGATTACTTGGTTGAAAAGTTTGACTTTCAAGCAAATCAGGATTCAGACTTTGTCCTGAAGAATTCACGTCCAGCAATTTCGGCAGAAGAATTTAAAGGTCAAGGTGTTGATGCGAAGTGGATTGTTTACGGTGATTTCCTTGGCGACCAGAAGTGTTCGATCCTCAGGCTCATTGTCGAGCCAGGTGGCAAGACAAAATTTTGCCCAGAAAGTCCAGCGCTATTTCACACAAACGGTGGAAGTGGCCGTGTTGGAAAACTCGATGTTCGATATCACCACGATATGATTCTCGGTGAGATTTATCCTGAGATCGGATTCATCACGCAGGCCGCACTTTCAAAAGGTGGTGTTGAAATCGAGAATACAGGAACGGAACCACTCGTGCTGACCTTTGACTTCCCGCAGCACGCGCATTCTCAAACACCAGGTATTTAAGGCTTTGAAAGCCAGCCACAGTCGATAAAAAACGTGTCCGCTGCTGCGAGGGTAAGGTCGTAGTGTTCACCACTGTTAAAAAATCCGTGTCCTTGTCCCTCGTAGGTCACTATCTCGCAGAGGTTGCCTGCCTTTTTTGAGTCCTCTTGGTACAAACGAGCACCCTGAAGAAGACGATCATCAGTTCCGAAAAATATGACACAGGGTGGCTGTTTGGTCGATGCATATGTGAGTGGTGACACATCTTGAATGGGTGCATGAGAGCGGCCACTCATCTTCTGCTGTGCTAGTTCACGGAATTCTTTTGGCATGCGTTCATCCCAGGCAATGGCGAGTGCCGGATTAAATAACACGAGGGCATTCGGCTTTGCACTAATCGCTTTGTCGTCGGAAGAAGCATCAAATTTGTCTATGACTGCAGTGCATGCTGCGAGATGTCCGCCCGCAGAACCACCGGCAGCTGCAATTCGACCAGGGTCGATACCGAAATCGTCAGCATGGGCTCGCACCCATCGCATTGCAGATTTGGCATCTTCAATGCAATCGTCAATTTTTACTGCATGTCGAGATGAAACTCGATACTCAACCGTGACAGCCACCATGCCACGTTTTGCAAAGTGTTCACATTGCTTTTCAAATTGAACTGGGCTTCCCCCAGTCCAGCCACCGCCAAAGAAAAAAACAATAGCAGGTCTTTTGTCATCCGCTGGTGGCTGTTGATCTTGAAAGACGTAAAGTGGTAAATCAATTTCCCCTATGGTCTTGTAAATATGCTTCATGCCATTGTGAGGAGCCTCGGCTTTCGTGATGCGTTTTTTGGACCACGTTTTCTCTATTGCTTGACCCTTTGAATCTTCAGTTGTATTTGATGCAAGAAGAAGATGATGGTCTTTGAAATGATCGAGAGTTGTTTCAAAAGAAAGTTTTTCTTCAAACTTTTGTGCCAGCACAGGGAGGTTGAAAGGAAGAGTCGCTAGCAAGCAGAGGACAATTTTCATAAGAACAATTCCGATTGAATGAGTATGCAGACGAGGGCCCAAAAGGCCACTAGTTAAAATGGTAGTGGGCACCCGTGAGCAACGAAAGGCAAACCGGTGTTTCACTGGTAATAGATACCAACGCTACATTTTTGGCCTGACCCTACCCACGAAACTGCCACAGATAAAACGCACAAAAAGGATTCCAGCCCGCCAAAACGTGAAGTGATATCAAAGATATTTCTGGCTATTCACTACGAAAAATAAAAGATTATCTGTCACAGTTATCCAGCAAGCGATCACTAAAAAATAAGATTTTTCCTGAGGGAACATTAGGGGTTAGTCAACTATTAAAACAATTGAATCGTTACGGAGGCAGGCGGATCCATAATGAATAGTCAAAAAAAATCACAAGGCGGTTTTACGCTCATTGAACTTCTTGTTGTCATTGCAATTATCGGTGTACTGGTAGCCCTTCTCTTGCCGGCTGTTCAATCAGCGCGTTCTGCTGCTCGTCGAATGGTTTGTACTAATAATCTCAAGCAGATTGGTCTTGCGGCTCATGGTCTCTTGGATGCAAATAGAGTTCTTCCACCGCTGTGTGTGAATGCGAGTGCTGTAGGAAACCATAGAAAGTCTCCAGTTCAGATATCCGGACCATACAAGGGATATATGGGTGCGACGGTATTTTATTTTCTCTTGCCATTCCTTGAGGAAGCACCACTGTTTGAACAATCAAATAAAGATGTTTCAACCGTTGTGAACGGGAAAGCGGTCTACGCAACATCAATTGACGGGTTCTTATGTCCAAGCCGTCCAAATGCAGAGACTGTTGCTGCCACAACAAATGGTGGTGCGAACAAATGGGCAATTGGTAATTATGCTGGCAACTTTTTCGTGTTTGGTGACAGGAATGTACTGTCTACGGAGGGAAAAACTCGTCTCGCAATGCTACCTGACGGACTTTCACAAACCTGTATGTTTACGGAGCGTTATGGCACCTGCGGGAACAGTGGACAACCGAACGACTCAAGTACGTGGGGAAACTTGTGGGCTGATTCAAACCTACGTTGGCGACCACACTTCTGCATGAATGGTCAAGAGCCTGATGCAGCAAATATTGCATCAGGTTGTAATATGTTTCAACCTCAGCCCGATTGGATAAAAAATTGTGACCATGGAAGCGCTCAATCTATTCATAGTGGTGGTATTTTAGTGACATTGTGTGATGGTAGTGTCAAATCCATATCACCGACTATTGACACCGCAGCATGGAAAAATCTGTGTGATCCCATGGACGGTAATGTCATATCAGGGCTGTAGCGTGTGAGGTTCGAGGAGAATAAAACAACGGTCGAATTATATTTGCAGAGAATTCAAATTTTGAAGTCTGGTAGTGACCGATTAGCATTCAAAATATTGACGCTGTCATTCAACAACCCAGTCCCTTAAAAGTTCTTCGACTTCCAAGGACAAAGCGTAGTTTTACCTTCGTCATATTCTGGAACTTTACCACGTGAAAATCGTGGGCAGCGTATGAAAATCGTGGGTAGATTATGCACACTCGTTGCAGTGGCCTCGGAGAACGATTTCTGTGATGCGTTCAAATAGTGGGCTTTTGGACGTACTCGTTCGCTTCAATTCAACGTCTTCCATGCATGACACAGAACCACAATCGACGCATATAAAATGTGGGTGGGAATCAGGTTTGTGAGCAGATTCTTTAATAATTTCGAATCGCCAAACATTATCACCAAGTGCTGATCGACGTATTACATTTTTGGCTACTAAGTCGGTCAAGTTACGAAAAACAGTGGCTTTATCAATCTCAAGATTCTGTAGCTCATCTGAAACCTCTGCGTGAGTAAGTGGTGATTCAGAGCCGTGAAGCACCTTCAGCGTTGCGATCCTCGCGGGCGTGGCCCTTAGTCCTGCAGACCGAATCTTCTCTCGGGCCCATTCTTGACTGTTCACTTTTTGATTCATTGCATCTCCGATAGCAGAGGGATCGCTCCAGATTAATGTACAACGCTCCAAAATAGTTTCGTGATCTTGAGCAAAACGATGAGTAGGCTCCTAAGAAAAAACCTCGAACGACGATCATATGTTTTTACAGAGTTGCGAGGAAAGACGTAACCGCACCGCCACTCAAACGCAATAGAGTTGCAAGTGTAATTAACTTGTGATAGCAAATACAAGTAGATTCCGTTGAAACTGATGGATTCCTCTTGTACGTCACGTGTGCCCCTTCGTGAGTTGTTTGAGTTCATCGGAAAGTTTTTGGCCGTTGACGATCGAACTGAACCAGCCAAATACCGCTAGGACAGACACCCCATAGGCCATCGCGATCAGCGCGACACCAATGTCATAGGGCTTGGGAGTTGAGAGTGAGACGCGGAGTAAGACGGTAGAGATGACGAATCCGGCATTCCGGAAGACATACTCGTACCGATCGTAGTAGGCGAGCGAGACGATCAGAATGAATACATCAGTGAAAATCATGAATTCAAAAAAAAGTGGGAAAAAAAACAGGTCAACATTTTCTGGAATTTGTGTCAGTCCCAGGAGGGACACAGGCAATACACGGAGCCAGACTGCAAGGTTGAGTAGGGCTAGTCCGGAGAGCACGACCAGCAATAAAACGGCAACAGCCTTTTTCAGTTCGATGAAACCGACCAGGTCTCTTTGAATCGCCACCTTTGGAATGGTTCTGCGCAGCAATGTGAAGATGGTCACGAGGACAAACATCAGCACGGCGCCACCCATGTCCGTTAGCACGGCTTTCACCGCCTCAGTCTCTGTCAGCCAATGCTCAAAACTTTCGAAGCTGCCGATATCTTTGAAGACGCGGCGGACGACGATCAGTGAGACGATCTGGTACTGCTTCGCGACTTCTCCGGTGTGAGAGTCTGCGAGGGCAAATACCAGCAGTATTACCTCGTAAAAGAGGATAATACTAAACGGTGTATAAACCGCATGGAGAAGGCTACGATCCAGTCCTTCGAAAATGGTCTGTGGGATTTCTGGCAGCATGTTGACTACTGCCACAAGTAGCAGGTGGCCCAGAAATCCCACTGCTGCCAGGCTGACTACGCAGGTGTCAAGCAAATCTCGTTTGGCGGATTCATGGAGACAGTCAAAAAATGCTGCTAAACGACGGCGTGCTGCAGTGATCATTATAAACCTTGGATCGCTTGTGCTCGCGGAAAGGTTCTTAAGTCAAGGCAAGGGAAAGAAACCAGCCAATTAAAAAAACAATTTAGCGATTGTATTCATTACTTGTCTTTATCGAGATTTACCAACTCATCTTGAAGCATTTCAAGCTTTCCTAAAAGGAACGTCTTCATTTCAATTTTTCCCGCTACTCTATTTTTATTATGTTTCTTCTCATCAACTTGTAACCAAAGTGTTTTATCTAGTGCTTCAAGATCCTTTTCAACTTCTTTCATTAATACCATTAAGTCCTGGCGAGTTTTTTTGTTTACTGATTCAAACATGTCGTGGGACTTCACGCAATTTTTATGAGGATACTTCCAAGGTATGAAGAAATTGAAAAAAGAAGATCATCTAGTAAAAGTAAAAACCTCTGTAGGATTCCAGCCAAGGTGTTTCCATTGGTTGTCATTTTTGTTAACCGTGGTCATCTTTAGCCATCGCGATTCTATCAATTGTCGATTGCAGGGATCCCTGAATGCAAATAATCGGCGAATCTAGAGAATCATGATTCTTTAAGGATGCTTCTTGTCTGTATCGTTTAAGCGTGTCTTGCAACGAACCATGGATCACAACAATACGATTCTCTGTGTATTCACTATTTTGCATCTTTTATTTCTCTGATCTTCTTTACAGTTTCTTTGGAATGAAACTCGTGTCTGCTTCATAAGAAAGTATTTCGCTTAAGCATTACTGATCTTTCACCCAACATGTGTAACTAAAAAGTTTTTATTTTCGATGTCTTGATTGAACTCATTGCGAGTATGTTTAAGTCTCATTTAGTACTAACCGTTTTTGACGAAAAAAGATAACCAAGAGTGCCCTAAAGACTGGAAATCCAGCTGTTTTGTGAACTCTCTGCAGCAGTGCAAATGATACTGTTGGCTCGAAAAACGTGAGGGGTGAAACAAAGTGATTGAATGTGCGATCTGTAACTGTGTTACACATTCTGTTACGCCATTTGGCAAAATCTCAACAAAGAATCTACAGAAGGACGGCGTAAGTGAATTCAAATAATCGTATAGATTCAGCAATTCCAGCCGACTTTTTTGCAGCTTTTAGCTCCGTCTCGATCAAATTTGATTCGAATCAAATTTCTGCAAAGACAAGACTCCTCGCGGCTGCAATGGTTGATGTTCGCAGCCACCCATCAAGCGATCGGCCATGGAAGAGACCCTCATCTAAATACTGCTTGATTGCTGCAAGTGGATTATCACGATATATGGGGATAAGGTCCGGATTTGTTGCCATATAGACGCATGCAAGATCAATTGCACGATCGTAGTACGTGGATGCATCGGGAGAGTGAGTTTCTGCCCATACTTGTATGTTGGCAAGTGCTGCAGGATTCCCTATTACCGCTGGATTGGTTTGGAGGTAGGTCAGAGCATCGACATCACCCCCGATAGTTCCCACAGTGATGTTCTGGTGTAGTGTTGAAGATATTTCTGAAAGAGTTGTTTGCTGACTGGCGTCACTATCGGGTGTCGCAGAAAGAATCATAATGGCAAGCTGTGAATCTTCTCGGATAATGTCATGTTGAAAAGAAAACTGCTGGCTCGTCGGGAATGAAACATCAGCTGAGTAGTGTGTCGTCATCGGCATTGATGTACTCGACATGGCAAGCGGATTGAAACGCGCCAGCTGAAGATTCCGCATCGCATTTACAGAATCATTATGACTCAGCAGGGAGTTGTCGAGATTCATTAACCTGAACGTTTCATTAGGTCTAAAATTGCCGTCTCGATTTCCCGTTCCAGCCGTGACATCCCAGCTGTTCCAGTACTCTTGAATTTTGTCAGCATTGGTTTCAAGAAAATGTTTGGATCCGATGGCAACACCAATATTCTCTGAAGACTTCATTGGCGCCTCAAGAACCATCTCAATCGCTACACGAATGTCTTCTTGGTCAGTCTCGGTACTTGTCAATTCGTTTATAAGGCCTGCAGTGAGTGGTAGTTCAAGATTCACGGCATGGAACGCGAGATCATGAATTGTGTTTTGCTCACCGGGGATAGAACTGTCTGCATCTGGCTGGATTGTGTTCAGGGATGGTGAGAAAATTGGATTTTCGAACAAGGCAAGCGCACTGTTTGATGTCTTTGGAAGCGGCAGGTACTTGCTATTGAGTGGTTCGACGGAGTCATAGGTGTAGTTCGGGTAATACACTGCCTGAAGAACCTTGTTCGATGTGATCGTTTCCACGCCGGATCCGAGATAATTTGCATTGTTCCAGGTTGAATATGTTTGCAGGATTGGGTCGCCATTTGCATCAGGCTCCCAGAAGGTGAAGTTCCATCCAGCAATATCGAGGACACTTTCTTGCAAATATGCAGATGTCGGAAGTGTGTTGTATTCAGTCCATAACTTATCAACGTACCCATGATGCAGATAGAATATGGAATCACGACCAGCAGTCGGTACCCAACCAATGAGAGATGGTGCGATATTTGAGGATTCACCAAAAAATGTTGTTAGGTAGTTGGAGTCATCTATGATGCTCGTGATGGCACTTGGGTCTGTAGAATACTTGTCACTAATGAAGTTGTAGACGTTTCCATAATTACCCTGTTCGATTGCACTTCTCAGAGTTTCTCCGGCATCAGATGGAATGGTGTTACTTTCCCAGAGCGTAGGGACGTTTTCAAGACGTGCGATGTCCACCATGTCAATCCAGTTTGAGATTCTTGGTAAAGCCGTGTCAGACATACCACCGATGACATCATGAGCAACTGCGTGAGGCGAGAGTTCAGCTAGTGAGTTGAATTGAGTGAATAATGTCTGGGCTTGTTGAAGAGCGACACTCTGATTGAAGTATTGAGAGACACTGACTCCTGTTTGTGCATTGCCGGGTACAGGAACAATGCCAAGGTCGCCTTCAGGCATGTGTGTTTCACTCAGAGGTAGCCCCGCGTTTATATCGGCTCCGCGAATTTTTTCGTAGAGCGAGTTTGGGCGACCATTATGCATGGGTTCACGGAAACCTTGCGGGAGAGCACTGTTCTCAGGTGTACGGTAATCCCAATAGGGAAGCGCCCATGTTTCGACATCTGCGTCACTAAGATCTGCAGCGAACGGAGAATTATTATCTGTTTTTTCATTGATGAGTACTTGCCGAATAACTTTTTCAAAAGCGGCGATATACAGTCGATGCCAAGCAATAAAAACAACACTGAAATTCTGCGTGGGAATAGTAGGATCGACACCTTGGGCTTGAGCCCACAACTTGACCCAGTGATTGCAGTTGTTGAGAACAACTTTCCAGTCGCTGAAGGCTTCATCAGCTTCTGCGGTAGTCATGAATCCTTCGTCAATCATCCCTTGCTTCAGGCTGCTGAGGGTTGTCCAAAAGGTTCCATGGATACCAGCTTGGACATCCCAGCTATATGGGTTATCGGAAGGGAGGCCTTTCATGACATCAACGGCTATTCGGTAGAGATCAATTGCGTTTGCGCCCTCTGGCGTGTGCGCACCATAACGAATGAAGTCAGGATTTCCGGTTTCAAGAGATGAGTCTTGGAAATCTTGTACTAGATCTGAGAATGTGAGTAATGACTGTGATGCGGCTGAAGAGTCGCCTTCTCCGTGCGTGTTTGACGCTGAAACGGTCAGTGTGTAATCACCTGACTGCAGATCTGCAAGCTCGATAGTCGTGCTGTCGGTTACGGTGATTTCTTGAGAAATGCCATTATCTGTTGATACGATGTAATGAGCGGTTGGGGCAGCAGAAGCGGTCTGAGACCAAGAGACGGTAAGTTCACCATCTGCATCGGAGTATGCCTTGAGGTTCTCTACGGCACCCGGTAACAAAGCTGGATCTGGCGCTACGCTCGGACTCCCGTCATCCCAGCCAACAATTTCAAATGCTTTTTGCGTCACTCCATCTGTGGACTTTGGTAGCCAACGAATCTGGTCATCTTTTTGGATGATGCGATTACGCAACAGTTTCAGGAGCTGTATTGGGCTACTGGTAGTTGGCGGAGTTGATACGTCATGCCATTGATTGGCTGCTGCGTCCCATTTCTCAACAGTTGAGCCGGCAACAACGCCAGTAATGACAAAACTCTTGGTGTCTTGTCCGACAAGTTCTGACTTGCCGAACACCACCGGGTCAACACCAACAAGGGATTTATCAATGTAGACTTCACAGACTGGTTCGAGCTGTGGCCTGATACCAGATGCATCTAGGGCGATACGTTGTTCCAAATGCTCTAGTGAGAGTGTCTTTGAACGCTTGTTCACACTACGACGGTTGGTGTTGGTAGAACGGTTAAACAGAGTATTAAGAAATCGCATGAGTGCCCCGCCTGAGTTCCCAAAGAGTTACCTTTAAAGATACCTTTGTTTTTCAGGGGATGCCAGAAATTATTGAGTGCAGGAAATCCGTGTTATTTCACATTCCATTCCGTCTACCAGTTGAGGCATTCTTCCACACATGTCCCGCACAAATTTGAATAACGTTATCAATTGATTTCTAACAAGCTTTACCCGCCTTTTTCGCTAAGCGCTTCTTTCATTTCGTTCCGGGTGAGCTTTTGATCACCATTCTTGTCCCATTGGTTGAATTGTCGAAACACAAGGGAACGCGGATTATTTACTTCTTCTCGTGTGAGAGTTCCATCACGATTTAAATCAAATCGTAATAATATCTGTGGGACAATTTCTGGCCCCAATGTATTTCGTTTTATATTGATTCGTTGGTGTTCTGAGATAATTTTGTATTCATCTTGCGTTATGGTGTCATTTGACGATCGAGAAGCCTTGCGAAAAAACTCACGAGTAAAATCACGAAATTCAGGAGCAGAATCTTCAATGCGAAGGATCCCACTTCCAGTTGAATCAAGAATCTGAAATACGTCAGTCGGACTTCCCTGAGGTCCTCGTATTCTTTGTGGCTGAAATGGTCTGCCTTGCGCAGCATATGTGCGAGCAATTGTGGCTTGTGAATTGGTTATAGGCTTGATGCGAGTTGGTATCCGGCCAGGTCCAGCACCCATCATCAAATTATTATTTTTTTCAAAAATAGTGTGTGGTAAACCAAGAGCGTGGCCTAACTCGTGTGCAAGCACAGCAGGTGTCTGTAGTCCTTTAGGACCCCGCGTTGCAAAATAGACAACGCCATCAGGCTTTGGAATAAAAACCCCACCAATTGTTTTTTCAAAGTCCTCAGCGATTACGACATTAAACCCGTTGGCAAGTAGATTCTCGCGCTTTGTGTTGGCAATCAGAGCGGGTGCTATCTTTTCACGATTCTGGGAAAGAGCGAGAGCAAACGCTTCGGGCATCTGTGGTGTCATGTTCTGGATCGATTCAATGTCCCAGATGATTGAAGCCTGTTTCCATGTTTCATTTACTGCTTTCATTTGCTCTCGTATGTCGTCATCACTCATCGAACAGTTGAGTCGGGGTTCGTTTGCAGTGCGAAAGCGATGAATACGAACAGGAAGAGTAATGGATTCATTATCAGCAGGGGCTGAGATGAGTTCACGTGGCTGCAAAAATAAAACTGTCAAACAGATCAAAAGGGAAGATAAAGAAAATGGAGTTGTCATCGTGAAGACCTGAAAGATCAGAACTATGCATGTGGAGTTTTTGTGTTATTTCGATGAAAGAGGATTTCAATCGATCTACTAACTATTTGTGTTGGTATTGCCCCTAGACGCTTTCCCGTATGTTACCGCACTCGTACATTTGAGCGACGTAAAAACCAATGCATTGCATGACCGGTCATAGTGCCAATAAGAGTGAATTCGCGTTTTGATCCACTGTTCATAATCACTAATCCCCTCCTATACTTTCGATATCCTACAACTCTGTTGAGAGGTCATCAACGTGACACGAAGTGTTTCCTAACGAGAAGCATTTACGATTCGCTGCAGAACATAGGAGGCTGTGCGTTGGAGTTATCCAGAAAGCGGTGGGGAGAAAACAATGGAAAATTTATTGGGATGGTTCATCTTAATAATTGGCGTAAACCTTATTTTTATGATTTGGTTCTTTAACAGGTGGCGTAACGTGTCTATACGTCGAGGTGAAAGAAAAGATCATCCCGGAAAAAGCGCATATGATGGAAACCGACACTTAGATGACCATCATATGCATGAGGGATATGGAATAGAGCCAGATGAAGAAGATGATAATTTGAATGGTGGAGATAATGACGAATTCGATACCGGAGATGATGGCGAATTCGATGCTAGCGATGATTTTTGATCCAGTGATGTGAGGGTGTAGCTGGATATCTATTAATCGAAGGGCAGAAAATCGTTTACGTGAAGCCATATTGCGACCCTAAGAATTGTCTGCCAAAGTGAGAGTTGCGGTATTCTTCTGCACAGGATTGATCAACGTGACTGGTTGATTTCCAACAGGCGTTTACAACATCTCAAAGCGAATAGAGCTTTTCGATTCGGAAGCAAATTTGCCATTCCATCCAACGAGTGAAAATGCTTCTTCTGCTTGTAGTGATTCGGCTGGTGGTATCCACCGCAGTTCATCATCCGGCTTAATTACTCTCAACAATAGTAATCGAAGTAATTCACGTGGATGACTGGTTGTTGGTGGTGCAGAGACATTTACCCATGTGTCTCCAGACTTCTTTTCAACGGTGCCACGTACAGAATCAACGACGAATCGAATGCCAGATACTGATGGAAGCAGTGACGTAGCAAGATTATTCCATGAAAATACAAATGGGTTTGGCCCCGGAACGCTGTTATCAACAATGATTTTTGTCGAGGGAAGCAGTTCTGGTCGTTCAACACGAGGTAGAGAAATTCCAATGTTGACAGTTGGTTTGAGATTTCTTCTTCCGATTGCAGTTTTATTATTGGTTGTTATGAATTGGTTATCAGGTAGTTCAACCATTGGGGTATATGCACCGACGGCTGATGAAAATGAAAGATGTGAACCAGGAAATTCATATGTTCCTTGAGCATCAGTCACAACCTGAGGCTCTTCTGTTGTGAGTGTTAAGGACCAGTTGTCGAGCATATAACTATGGTTTGGATCAGCATTCATGACCTCGAGAGACCAGGATCCATTGGCCGGCGTGTGCTTAAACGCCGCAAGGTCTGCCAATGACATATGGTCAGCCGGAGAGGCTCCCATCCAGATGGTTTGACTACTTCCAAATACGGTTGTTGAATCTTGATGGGAAAAGTTGCCCGGACTATTAAATGCTGTTCCTTTGAGCTCTGTACCAGTGATCGGCACCCGGATGCCAAGCGGGCTTATGAGTGTCAGAAAGACTCGGTCTTGTCCTGACGGATCGCCGCCTTGGGGTGCATGTATGGTGTAGCTCAGTTCCAAATCTGTAATTGTGCCAGCCATGTTCGCAAATGTAATGACGGACCCAGCCTTTGCTGGCCAAATCAGCTCGTTTTCATACGTTATGTTTTCGGGAGTAAAGTACCGAGCAGCCGAATGAATGGTGAGTGGCTGAACATTTGGTTCTGTCAAAGTTTGCTCGGATTCCCGAATGCCGTTGCCGTTACTATCAAGAAAGACAGGCATGCCCTCAAGAGGTCGGTCACCCTGGTCTTGGATTCCATTCCTGCCAAAGTCTTCAAAGACCTTCCCTTGTATGGAAATGTCTGCAACACGGGCAGCTGCCTCCTTGGCCCGAATGAGCCCTACACCAGTCGGATAGTTGAAATGTTCAGGGTCACCAACTGGCGGAAGCGTTGGCGGATGTATTGTTGGCCGATCCTCTGTATCAATCGGCAGCGGCAATGCAGAGGCGGCAAGGTGCTCGTAGATTTCTGCAGGTGTTAGTTCCCGATTGAGCTCAAGCAGTAGTGCAGCAACAGCTCCAACATTGGGTGTCGCAGCAGACGTACCCGAGAAGTTTTGTAGATAATCCCTGTCAGGATCGCCGAACGTTAGATATTCCGGAAAATGGTAACCCGTATCTACCTTTACAGGGCTAAAAAAGCTTGTGTCGCCGTTCTGGGGTGCGATGAACCGTGGTTCTGGCCGATATTCAGGTTCCTGCCTTTGGCCATCGGAATCGAAAAAAATTGGTGTCCCACCAAAGGAACTGAATTTAGATAATACAGACTCTCCTTGCACAGTATTTAAATGATACGCGGGGGTGCTCCAATATTGTGCAGCCCCAACGCTTGCCGCAAGTTTCGAATTATTA
>Ga0114934_10000445_pt1 | contig 25923 bp, 46 predicted proteins | sample 4SBtaG_2_FD_99695 | JGI IMG/M metagenome (GOLD analysis project Ga0114934, IMG submission 99695) | Deep subsurface microbial communities from Kolumbo volcano to uncover new lineages of life (NeLLi) - 4SBTROV10_white metaG | ecosystem: Environmental > Aquatic > Marine > Volcanic ...
ACTAACAATCATGTTGGGTCTTGATATTCCTGTTGAAATACTCACCTTTAGAGTCTGCACCTTCAAATGCATCATATTTTCTCTCAGGCACACCACAAAAATCATACTCTTGACCGTTTAATATGACTGACATTTCTTGTAATTCTTGGTCATATCTTACGTTACCTACAAATGATGATGAGTGTGTAAATGCTTTGTATCTTTGTTCTTTAACTACCTCTGTCCATTCACAGGCACATTCTTTAAAGCTAAATTCTAGTTGTTTTTTTTTAACTCATTGCAACACTTGCAAAGGTATCTTTCTTTCATATCATCAACTAATGTTGTTAGTTTCTCGGTATCTTCATTAATGATTGATTCGAGTAATTCTATTTGGTCGTATATCATTGGTTCTGGATGATCATCAGATATTTTTCTGAATATAGATAATACTTCTTGTTTCTTCTCTAATGTGGTATGTGTAAAGTCTAGTTTTGTTTCTTTACCGTCTCTAGTAATTGTCTTGTGCATTTCTGGGTCATTACATTCTTTGATATAATTCTCAATAATTGATACTGATGTCTCTGGTACTCCCGGTGTCTCAGTTAGTGCTAATCCTTCTGGTATTAGACCATAAGGCATTGAAAAACAATCTGTCTGACCGTTACAAACATGTTTAACTGATGTAGGAGTTGCTTCTATACTAGTATACAATAATCTGTTCTTTGCTAGGATTGATGCTGATGGGTCTGTGATTTCACCTTCATAAAATACTGTCTCTGTGTCTGGGTTGTAGTGGAATGTTGCTTTTCCGATAACTTTGTCTGGGTTGTGTTCCCAGTTTAATGGAACTGTTTTTCCGTCAAATCTTTTTAATTCTTCTTTAGTGTATAGATTCTGATTTCTAGAGATTCTTGGTATTAGTGCTACACCTGAGATTTTTGCGTTCTCATCAATTTTAGTGTATGACTCTAGATTGATATTCATACTAGATTAATTAATTGATTAATAAAGAGAATTAATCATCTGCTATTGTACCTGTAATTTCATCTTCTACGTCTATAGCCTTCATTTCCTTACAATTCTCACATTTGGCTAATTTTGATGAAATAGGTATGAATGTATCATTATTACACCATGAACAGTACAGTATTTTATCCATGCATGATTATGTTATCCAATCTCTTAAAAGGTCTGATATTTCAAAATACCTTGGTTGAAAGCCTTGATGTCCACCAAATCCGTCAAAACTATACATCTGTACTAGAAGAATCTTGTCTATTAGTTCTATCTTTGCGTTCTTATTATCTGGTGAAAATGCTGACATGAATGGAAACATAAGACTGTCTTGGTTGTTGGTTTTGTCCTTATCCTCTACATAATGACCTAATCCTAGAGCATGACCAAATTCATGTAGTAGTATTTTCTTTACTGAATAATCTTCTAGATATTCATGGTTTTTTGTTGTTTTAAACTGTGCTTCTGCTATGTCATTATTATTACAACCTATGCATATTGATGCTTTTGATGTTAATTTCTCAGCAGTTACATACACCTTAATGTATGCATAATGATGTCTTGAATTGCTAAAGTCATACGCTGTATAACCTAGTGCAGTAGAGTTAACTACATCTCCTGTATTATGCATATCAAACTCTATGAATACATTACATTGTGGAAACTCTCTAACATGTCTATCAAAATGATTTTCATACTCTACTAATATCATTGGCATGTACCAATCGCCTTGTGAAAATTCTGTCATTTCTGTCTGCCATTCCATAACAGTGTTATATGCTTCATGCAATAGATAGTGATAGAATCTAATCTGTAGTTCTTCATCAGGTTCCATTATACAGACTGTTGGATTATCTATGTGTTCATGTCTCATGGTCTCAAATCTATCTTCTGCTGATGCTATTGGCATACTAGTACATACTAACAATACTAACAATACTGTTAATATTTTCAATGTTAACCTAACACGCCTTGAAATATCTCGAACCCTGCAAATATTGTAGCCATTGCACCAATTATAATGTAAAACTTTCTGTCTTTGCCTGACTGTTTTCTTTCTATATCGTCGAAATGTGAGTTAAGTGCTATCTCCATTTTCATCATTCTGCCACATAGATCATCAATTTTGCTATCTTGACCATCTAGCTTGTCTAGTATTCTTTTAGTCATATCATCGAACTCTGTCATGTTCGGCTACACTTTCCTTGGGTTCTACATTGACAACCTCTCTTAGTACATAATGCATGTTGGTGTTCTTTACACATCTTACACATCCTTAGTTTCTTAGGTTTGACTGATTCTAATTCTTTCTTATCTATTGGTTTATCATCTTGTTCTGGGTTGTCTGCTTTAATTTTCTGTGCAGATATTGCCATTTGTTTCTTCATATCTTCATCTGCTAATATTTCCTTATCATCTGTTAGTTCAATACCGATGTTGGATTTTATCCATTCTCTCATCTCATTTAATGTAATATCGCCTTTCTCTTTCATGTCTATAACCTGTTCTACTTCCAACTCTTTTACATTCTGTGTAGTGAATTGAATATGACAATCTTCATTGTCTGGGTCATATCCTAGATTGATTAGTATAGGGTCAAACAACTCATGCTTTAGTTTGTTGGCTAGGTATCTTTGGTATCCTCTGACTCTCTTTTGCACGATGGTCTCTGTGGTGTCTGATGATGCCCTACTGGTAAAGTCACCTGTTAGTATATCGTGTGGGAATTGTGTACCTAGTTCGAAGGTCTTTTGTATATGTGCAACAAAGTCTGTATATTTACTGTTACCTGCACTCTCAAAGAACTCTATTTCTGGTTTAACTTTCTGTACTCTTTTATCTCCCGGTTTGTACTCCTGCCATCTTCTTGCTTCTTGTCTTAGATAATCATCATTTGCTCCATTATAGGTGATTGTTGTAATTGGGTATGCGTTGTTTAGGACAATAGATACCATTGCATCTTCAAGACCCCACATAGCTTCTACTAGTGGTGGCATTGTTCTGTTACCTATTGTTCTTGGTACTGCAAGAGAGTAGTATAATGATTTACCCCATGGTTGTCTAGAGTAAGATGTTAAGTTAAATTCAATAAATTTGCCTAATTTTCCTTCACCTAGTTTGTTTAATCCACCATTCTGTGTTCTTTGTTCATACCATTCTAACTCACCATATTCATCTCTTTTCTTTGATAGTATGGTTGACATGTCTACTTCTAGTACATCTTGTACGTCTTTCTCATCTAGTTTCTCTAATATGCCGTTGCCTGTGATAAGTATTGTAGTAACTAAGTTTTCAAATTTATCATAAAAGTTTGTACGTCTAATCCATCCATCTAGTTCTCTCTGTGCATCTTCTGAATTACATGTAATATTCATGTCTGTACCTGTGATCATTTCTGAATAAGATGCTACTGCTATTCTAATCTGTGGTGTTCTGTCATGATAATCAATTAGTCTATCAAATGTAATATTCTCTGGTCTTTCTCTTGTCCAATCCCTCTTTAGTATTTTAGCTACTGGTGTCTTTCCAGAAACGTTTGATGTTTCCTCTACTCGTCTAAATCTGTCTAGAATACTCATCCTGATGCACCTTGTAATACTAATAGTTCTGTATAATTTAATGTGCTTTCTTTAGCATCTGCTTTTGATATTTCTGCTTTAACTTCATATAAACCAAAGATAGGCATTTCACCATCTTGTACTGCATAAGACCATGTACCATTAGATGCTGATACTATTGTTGCTGTCTTGTTAAATCTATCTCCCACTCTTCTAATCTTGTATATTCTAATCTTAACTGTATAACCTGATAAATTCTTTGCTTGTGTTTTGTTCTTGTCTGTGTAGATTGTACCTGTTAGTTTATTATCTGCTGAATAGTCTCCACGATACCATGTTTTTTGATCTAATTCTAGATAAAGACCGTATGCCAATTTATAGATTTACACCGAATTGTTTGAAGTCTTTTTCTGATAAGCCGTAGATACCCCATCTTCTATTATCTTTAAGTTTATTTAATTCAAAAGCAATTTTATCTTCTGGTGCATGTTCAGTTAGACCTAGTCTTACTCTTATATCTGAAAAATCAATTTTAGATTTTGACTTTGTGGAACTAATTTTTTTGTCCTTGTTTTCTTTACCGAACATGTGATAGTTTGATTTAATACTATAAAGAGAATTAATAACCTAATCCACCAGATTTATTGAACCACTCTCTAATCTTTCTATCGACCATATGAGCTGTTGTTCTTTGTGGGTCTGGGTCGTTCTTTTGTATTCTATCTATCTCTGCAATAATATCATCAATTAATTCATTGACTGATTGACTAAAGTTTTCCATTATTTTCTCGTAGTTTAATGGCACTAGCATAATTTGTTAATTCGTAAATAATAATAGAGAAGTAATAAAAAATGGTTATTGAGGGTTAGTTGCTAATAACCTCTCACCTAACATGTCAAAACTCTCTGCATCGTAGTCTGTCCAGACACCTGCAACATATTGCTCATTCATTTGTTTGTGTGTTTCAAGTAACTCTTGTCTGGTCATTGTTGGGATTCTCTCTTTCAAGCCTACTCTTTTTGGGTCTGCCATGTATTTGGACTCATTGTAAACTTCGTGTGCTACGGCAAGAATTGTTTTAATTGGTATTCTTGCTTGAAATGCTGGGTATTCTACTAACTCAATAAATTCATCAATAGTTTTGTGAGGGAATGTAGAGATTAATTCTCTGCAAATTTTTTCTGCTTTTTGTTTTTTGGTTGTTTGTTTCATGTATAGTGTATGGTATATGGATTATATTAACCTTGTGAAATGTGAGATTTCTCTATATGCTCAATAAGTTTTGACTTGTTTTCAAACTCTTGTAGGCACCACGAACACTTAATCATGTCTCATGCTCAATATGGCTAACCGTTTCTTTTGCTTCTCAATCATTACTTCCTTTCTAGCAATGGATTCTAACATTTTCTCTTTAATTCTAGCTCGTCTAACACATTCTGATGAGCATGTCTTATGTCTATATGTCATTTTACCACACACAAAGCATGGTTTTAAAGTGATTCTACCTGTGCGTATAAGATGTTCTCTCTGTGCTTTTTTCTTTGATAATTTAGCACATTCTTTACAATACTTTCTACTGTATGTTTGGTCAATGTATGGTATCTCTTTTTTGCACTCAAGACAATGAGTAAGTATCTCTCTGAACCTCATGATAATACATCACATGCATCATTAATAAACTCATTACTCATTGTCCTCGCTTGGTGTATCCTCGTCGTCAGGTTGTAACCAATCCCACTCTGGTCGTTCACTCATCTTCATCTCCTAGTATAGTCTTGAGGTTATGATAAATTGTACTCATTTTGATGTATTGGTCTGGTTCATCTGCCATGACTTCAACAAATGCTCTAAGGTGTGTCTCTAGGAAACAGTGTTTGCATAGTTTGCTACCATTGGATATATCCTTCATAAATTTTTGAAATATCTCCTTTTCCTCTGGTGTAATATCATCATTCAACTTTCTCTACCTCTAGGAATACACTCTTTTTACTGTCCTTCTTACCACCTATCTCACCTTGAATAATATCTGTATGTGAATAGTCAAACTCCTTCAAATCCCAACATGCCATGATAAAACAGTCTAGTACATCAGCATTAAGTTCTTCTTTATCTATTCCACCTTTCTTGTCAAACTGTGCTGAACGCATCTGTGATAGTAGTTTAGTATGTGATGGATGTATTCTTACCTTGCCGTTCTTTACCATCTGTGCAGAATTGATTGTCATTTTTGAACGTAGTGATTGTATGTTTGCTGATTCATGATCTCTTATTTGTAGACCGAAGTTAACTGGTAATGCTGGTATACCTCTCTCTTCTAGGTCTCTTATGAATCCGGGATGTGCACTATCTATCTTACAGTTGTCATTAAATCTATGTGCCATATCTTCCATTACGTCTAACATTGCACTAGGGCTTGGTCTTGGAAATTCATTAGCTTCAATAACGTACAAAATACCATCTCTTATCTCAGCACCCAGAACGCCAAAGTTACTAGACCCGAAAGCAGGGTCGCCGTAACAACCACTTCGCCCACCAATAATTGATAAATCATATTTCTCTGTAACATCATCAATACCCTCGAATATATCTCCTAATCCATAGCCGTACTTAAGGTTATATTCTCGTTCAAATGATGGGTTTTGTTCCTTCTCTACCTTGATAATCTCTGGGTCATATACTACTCCAACTCCATGTGTATAGTCATATTGTTTCATTACATAGCCATTGTCCTCTTCTTCTTCCATGGTCTCAAATAAGCCACCGGGCATGTTTGGTGTACTGACCATTGTGATATATGCATCTCCTTTTCCTCTGTATCTCTCTGCAACAGTTCGTGCTTCTTGTTGATATCTCAATGGAAAGAAATCTCCCTCATCTAAGAATACTAGTCTAGGGTTAAGACCTCTAGCTGGTTCTAAGTGATTTGTAGGAAATGCTTCTATCTTACAACCATTCAATACTACTAGTGATTCTTTAGTCTTAAACTCTTTACCTGTGAATAGACCTTTAATTCTACCAACTACTTTGTTTGTTAATTGTTGGTTTGCTCCTGTAATGATTACTACTGATATATCTACTTGAGAGTTTCTCCATTCATCGTCTTTTACACAATTCCATGCTATCCATCTAGTCATGAACTCTGTAATGCCTAACCCAGTTGCTTTCTTTACCCATAGTTTTTTGTTCTTTTCTAGTATATCTGCTAATTCTTTCTCATATTCTGTATAGGTAAGTTTCTTTGGTAATTCCTTCCAAAACTCCTCAAATGTCATACCTCTATACTTTTCAAACTCTACTATAGGCTCAACGTCATTCTTAACGATGCTTAATGCGTTATGTATATCAGCTTCAAATATGGTCATGTTCATTCAACTCTGGATATTTCTTATTATGTAATGATATAATCTTACGCAGTCCTGTTACCTCTTGAACGTATGGTTGTATAAGTTTCTCTATGACAGACATACGCCTGAAATATGCCTCAGCTAGTTCATTATTGCCATCATTTGTAGCCTTCCAGAACTGTTTTTCCATTTGTTTGAATATTGCTTCCCATCTCCTGCCTCTTCTATCCATATCCCACCATGCAGTTCTGCCCATAATTCTTCTCGTTTTTTGTGCGTAGTCATGCCTAATTAGAAGAAATTTTGGTGTTAGCGATGAAACCCCATACAATTTTTACGATTAACAACAACATAAAAAACTACGCTAACACCATGTTTTTCATGTCTAATAGTGGTTAGTGTTGGTTATTATTATATTTATTGCGTTGTACCAGCTAGCTTGTTAGCTTGTTAACAGGTCATTAGGTATATCACTTAGTACACCTCTTCCTCTATGTGCTATTTGTTTTTCGTTTTCCATCTTGCTATTATTGTTAATGTTATGCCTATAATAGGTATCATTTCTAATGTGTCTATGCCATATAGGAGAAAGTCTATTACTATACCATGTCCATGTAAGAATCCTTGACCGAATACACACTCTAATGCCCACCATGAATGTGGTATCTGTAAGTATAATATTACTGCTGATATGCCTAGGCTCTCTGCCATTCTTCTGTCATACCATGCTAAAAATCGTTCTAACATACTCTTGTCGATGCTGTAGGTAGTTGCCTACACTCCTCAAATGTGTTCGGTTCTGGTTGATAGTTGATTAAAAATGGTATTGTAAATACTATAATTGCTCCTATTACTAATATTACTGCTGACATACTAATCTTCAAAACTTTGCTCCACATCCTTTACATGTACTATATCCTTTACTATGACCATCGTTTTTACCCCATGTCCATGTGTATCCTTGTGTTTTCTTGCATTTTGGACATGGTTGTATGCTCATTTATCTTCAACCCATACCCACTTTCCTTTATTGTTTAATCTGATTGGTTTCTTCTTGCGTTTCTTGTTTAATATCTGATTCAAAAACATAAGTTGATTAGCTAACATATATGTTAATTTAGTCTTTTCTGCACCTTTTGCGGTCTTTAATTTCTCTCGTATTTCTTCTACAAATGCCACCTGTGTCTTTTCCTCTGGTAGTACAAACTTTTCTTTTTTAAACCAATCCCAAAATGTCATTCTTTTTCATCCTCTTTTGGCTCATATTTTTCTAGTTTTTTAGACATATCTCCAATCTTTTGTATTGCTTTGTATAGATTAAATTCGGTTGCATAATGGCACCTCATAAGGTTCTTTTTAGAGTGATCATTTATTATTTCACCACAATGCCAACATGTTTTAGACTGTATTTGTTTAATTATTGATTTATCTGTCGTCAAGATTTACCATACCCTTGCCTTCACAGACAAAACACTCAAAATTCATAAATACTTTATTGCCTTTACATTGTGGACATCTTATTTGCACACTCATCTAAAATCTCCACCTCTGATTCTTCTACGCATAAAATAGTCTAATATTCTTTGACTTAAATTTCTTTTGCCGTACCTTTCTTGTATCCTCTCTATGTCATATTGATGTAATACATTTTTGGTTTTGCCTAGGTTCATTGATGGATACATAATACAATCCTTTGAACGGTTGTCATGTCGTAACCCTAGGGCATGTCCTATTTCATGCATCAATACTGTTACAAGTGGTGGTCTAGCTAGGTCTTGCCAATTAGAATGTGGTACCCAATCCCAATTATCATTGATGCAAATATCACCAGATACCTCACCTTGACCCGGAAAATATGCGTGTGCTAGTACACCTTTTCTGTTGTCAAAATGTTCTAACTCTCTAAATTCTATCTTAAAGTCTGCCTTTGCATTACCATATACTCGTTTAAATTTTATATCTTTGACCCTTAAACCCCATGCCCTGAACGCTACTGTTACAGCTCTTTCTTGATCATGTCTGGATTTCCAATCATTTGTGTATGATAATAATTTGTATGTTAATTTACCTTTGTGCCAACTGTGCTCCCATTCATCTATCAATGGTTCTGCTACTTTGTTGTCAACAACTGAGCCAATGATTAAACCACCATAGCCATGTACACCAATCTCACACATTACTTCTGTGTCTTTTTTCTTTGAAAAACGTCTACCTCGCATAAAAAAATAAGGATATAAGCACTTAAGAATATTATTCCTTGTGCCTAAATGTCGTTTTTGTGCTTTAGATAGTCTGCTCCGATAACAATAGCAATTGGTGCTAATAAAGCCACAGTTGTGGTTTCGTTTAGATCAATCTGTTCGGTTGCAGTCCATAATGCAATTAGACCTGTGTAGGCTCCAAGTGCATAATATCTTAGATTTTGCATAATTGAACCTCAGATAAGTGGTTTATAAAGATATATCGGTATTTTTTAGTATGAGTGGTTTGAATGGTATGTTTAACTTACCCCTCTCAATCTGCTCGTCAAAGTATGCCTTTGCATCAAAGATGAACTCATCACCGTTAGGAGATACCACCTTGATAGCCTTAAACCAGTCTATGTAGTCATGATGCATATTCTTACTATTTGTGACTGGATTCTGTGTTGGTCTTACATTATTTGTTAGATGTTTCTTGTTTACCCCTAGCTTTTTTGCCACAGCAGACACACCTAATGATATGTTTGCCACTATAGCGTTCCATTTCTCTAGGAATGTTATCTTATTTCTTTCGTCTAACTGTTTTGATATGAATCTCTGTTCTGCTAATGTCTCTTTTAATTCGGTTGTTTTGTCTATTGTACCACCTATTCCAGATTCAATGTCTATGATAATTTGTTTACATTGATGATAATATTCTAAGCATTGACCTAAATCTTTCTTCTTTTTACCTATACTCTCTGTTATTTCAATCTCTAATAATCTTAAATCTGTAAATTGTTTTTCAAACTGTTCAACGTAAAAGTATGATTTGCCTAGTTTTGATAATAATGATTCTGCTTGTTTAATTGTCTGGTGTGATACTTCTAATATTGTTTTGAGATATGTTGTATATTCATAATCATGTGGTTCTTTAACCTCTGCTCTTGCAAACTGTTTTAGTTTGTCAATAACTGCATCTCCTGTTTGTTTATCTAAAGGAAGGGAACTAATTTTATGTCGCCTTTTAAGAGACAGTGGGTTCTTTTCGTGGTGTTTCTCAGCATCGTCAAAAAGTGCATAAAATGCATCATTTCTAGATATTGAGATACCTTGTTTTCTTAAGAGTTCATCGTATATAAAAGAACATAAATCGTTTAATCTTACGTGCTCATAATATCCATTCTCTATTAATGGTCTTGTTACCTCTTTTAAACGTAGGATGTACTCTTTCTTGGTCTCAAATGATTTGTTTTCTAGGCTAGATAGTTGGTTTAAAATTTCCTTTTGAGCAGAAAGATATTCTTCTGCATTTACTATCTCTGACACATATTAACTGTTATATACTGTATTAATAAACATTACTAATTTACGCCTAATAATGTAGTATATATTATGTTAAGAACTATATATAATATAGGAAATGTCTCAAATAATTACATTACCTGTATCTCATACCTGTGATTTTTGCAACAATGAAATGGTTAAGATAGAGGCAGGTAGAAATACATACAAGTGTTTGTCTTGTGGTGCCAAAGAAGATAATTATTAAAAAAAGGAATTAAGCATCGTCAGTTCTGACGACACCAAGATATGTAGAGTTAAGATCACGTTCTATTACGGTCTTTAGTTTATCTATGGCGATAACAATTACTCCTGAATCATCATCAATGGTATCAACACCAAATGCATCAGTATTGAAGGTAAACTCTATGTAATGACCTTGTTCTTTCTGTGTTCTATGTGCTTTTACACTGAATTTGTAAGGTTCGTATAATCTAGTTACGACTTCTTTTTTCTCAGTGAAAACATCTTTCTCATCTGCCATAATAGATAATAGAAGTTGATGTATATAAACATCGTACTTAGTTATAGTTTTATTGTTATATATCTACTAATATTATTAGTTATTCTTCTGTCTTTATCATAAGATGCTTTTCTAGTTTTAGCTGTTCTTTTTCTACTAATTCTACATAATATTGATGGACAAATTTTACTTCTTAAATTAACATCACATCTAAACTGTTTGCCACACTCTGGGCATATTCTATTCTCTTTCATTAGTCTAACATGATGGGTCTGTTTCTATTGACATTTGAATACGTTCATAATCTCTTTCTCTTTGTAACTCTATTTCTGCATCTATGTCTATATCTTCTGGTTCCTTATCCTTGTTTTTCTCATACTGTTCCCAGCATTTTTTTGCTATGGTGTAAAAATCATCCATCATACATCAATCCAATAGCAAGTCTTTTTGTATCATACTCTTATTACTAAAGTGATTAAGTTTTTTCTTTTTCTTTGATTTGTTCAATTTCTTGCTCCTATTGCTAAGTGATTAATACCTGCTATTTCTGCTTCCTCTCGTTGTGCTAGTCTGGTTGTAAATTTATTACAACATAGTATTTTTGTCATGCTTAGAATATGGTAATACTAGTATATATTAGTTTAGATTAACCATTCATGAGCCCATTGTAAACGAAATATGAGCCTTTCTTCCTCGCTAGAGTCTACTGTTTCATCTGCTTTATCTATTGCTAGATGTATTGTTTCATGTACTATTGTGCTAATAATATCTTCAACATTCTCATGCTGAAATGGAAATATTTCGATCTTTTCTGTCTCTGTATGATATAATCCACGGTTTTCACCTATCTCTAGTAGAAAGTTAATCTTCATGCTTCTCTTTCTCCTCTTCCATTTTTACTATGCACATTACTGATAGTTTCTTGAAGGTGTTATTATCACTCTCATGTTGTTTTTTACTCTTGGCAAATGCCAACTCGAACCAGTTAAGGATATTCCTATAGTCACTTAGGCTTAAATCCACCTCTACACTCATACTTTTACACGACTCACTGGGTTAAAGAGTTCTACTTTCTTAAGACCTTTATGAGTCATTCTGACATCCTTACGGCAATGATCTAGGATATAGCCCATCGCTTTTGACCACTCTATATGATCTTTAAAGTGTGTGATATACCAATATCTAAGATCAACGAAGGTTTTCTCATCTTTACCACCTGTCAATCTAATGAAGTTTTTCAGTGTATTTCTAGGTGCTTTCATTGAACGTTTCATCATTCTCCATGTATCCTGATGGTAGAGGTAGCCGTATGGTAATATTAGTTCTTCTTGGTCTGTTAGTAAACATCTTGTGGTAAAATATGGATAATCAAATTTACTTGAATAATGTCCTACTATCTGATGAGCCAACACAAAGTTATTTGATAGTGTTTTCAATAGTCTTTTATCAAAGTCAAATGTCTGATTATCTACTGCTTCTTTAATATCCTTTTTTGTAATAGCATCTTCTACTTTTTCTACCTTGCCTGTTAGAATGTCTCTATGCTCACCAACATAACAAATGATAAAATTTTCTTCTGGTTTAAAGTCTGATGTTTCTATATCAAAGATGAATTGGTGCCTGACACCTACCTCTAGATACCTATACTGCATCTCTGTAAGACCTCTTCTTGGTATTTCGTCTGCAAATAATCTGTCAATTTCATCATGTCTTAATTTTTGATGTTTGTTAAATCGTTCTTGTAGCCCAGCTATATTTAATTGTCTAGCACTATTAACATATTGTTTAGAGTCTTTTATTTTTTTAGCCATTTCTTAACCTCTCTTTACTTTTTTTATTATGTGGATTCTTTCTAAGAAGTGTTCCACAGCAAGAACATTTGTTTTCTTTCGTAATAAAATAAACTGAACATATAGCACAGTATGATATATTCTCTTTATCCCAGATACCCTCTCGTCTGTTTGGTATATGTTGGGATTCTTCACAGTATCCTTTACAGGTCTGCATTTTGCACCCCCAGACAAAAGTCAAACTCCCGGATGAATTTCTTATCATCCCAATTTTGTTCTAAATACTTGTTTGCCTGTTGGATAAAACTCAAATTCATATCAACCTCGTTATTTGTTTATCTATGTACTTAAAAATATCTAGTCTAAGTTCTTTCATCTCTGATATATTAACTACAATTAGTTTAATATGATTTCTTATGAATAATTCATTCCTTTCTTCTGTTTTTATGCCATGATAATCATGTACTTTACCATCTACCTCTATTACCCATAATCCATACTTATCTGCCCACATTAAATCTGGGTTTCTTGCAAAGTTTGTTACCTTGTATTCCTCATATCCATCCTCATTTATGTAATATTCGCCTAAATCATCCTTGTTAACATAGCCTACTATCTTCTGTAATTCCTCGTTTTCCTTGTCAAATATGAGATACCATTCACGCCATACCTTATTACCGTACTTTCTGATTAGATAGTTCTGTATCTCTATTAGTTGTTCCAAGTCTGATTGCCCTGTCTGTTTCTTCTTACCGAAGTTAATACCTGACTGTTTACCCCTAGGCAAATTCGTGTTCCTCACATAATTCTATACTTCTTTGATGTCTAGTACCTAGTTCTTTCTTGCACACTTGGCAGAATTTTTTGTCTCTCAATCAAACACCCCATCTGAACAGTCTACTACAGCACCACAGTTCTCACATATTTGGTGACATACTGTCATTTTTCTCATTTCTTCTCCACACTTATCGCATTTCATTGTTCATCACCTACTGGTATGTGGTCAAATATTTCAGATTTTGTTCCGTCTGGATTTCTAAATCTTCCCATAGCATCTTGAAATATTATGATGTTATTATGTCCTGTTTCTCTAATATGTTTAGACTTGTCATAGAATATATCGCCACAATCTCTACAATCATACGACGTTCTCATTGTCTCTTAAACACCCCGGGTTTTGGTTCAAACAACCAACCACTCTTGACACGTTTCTCTATGTAAGCTTCTACTACATGTGTAGTACCAAATTTATCTGACTCCATTAATGCTTCACCAAGTTCATGTAATAATACATATCCATCATCACTTTCTAATGCAAGGTCTTTAAATGTATCTTCAAAAAATTTGTCCTTATTTACTGCCTTTCCTGATAAGTCAAACTGTGCTACACCTTTTGATACGTTCATACCTAATGATGCTAGGCATTTCTGGTAGAACTCTATTACTTCCTCTACTATGTCACAGTCGACTTCTGGTCTAAACATTAGCTTTGCATATGCTTCGCATAGTCTTTGTATTCCTTCCATCTGTCTTGTCTGTATTGGTAGTGCATCATCACTCTGTTCTATCTGTGTAAACTCTACGAATTTATTGATAAGTAATTCTTCTGCCTCTGATGTGATTAATGGTTTTTGTCTCCTTAGATAGTTAAGTAAGCCTTTGATGTATTTTGGGTCTGCTACCTGTTCTAGTTCTCCTCTCTTACCCTTCATAATATGTTTCATCTTTGCCCTAATTTCATTCTCATGTGTCTCCTTTTGGGTTCTAATTATTAGGTCAAATCTAGTAATTGTTGATGGGTCAAATGGCATATTATCAACAATGTCACCTGCTACCCATCTCTCATTCTTTGGGTTACATGCTGTTATTACTGTTGTCTTACACTCTGCATTGCCTATATGACCACCTTTATTGTATGTGGCTCGTTGCTGTTCCATTGCTTGATTAAACTTTTTTTGTTCTTGTTTAGGCATTTTATCGTACTCATCTACTATGATATGACCACCGTTGTTTAGTATCATGGCACCACTTCTTAGTATTTTTGAACCATCATAGTCGTCTAATGCAAACAAAATACCTACCCCTGTGGCATTACTTCCGTCTACTATCGATGAAACATCTGCAACATTATCTGCAAACTTTACTAATTCAGACTTACCACTGTCAGCTTCCCCTATGAGCATAATATGAGATTCCTTTCGGTAGTTCTCTATATCTGACCCACCTAACAATGATAAGTATAATGCTTGTTTCTCTAGATTTCTTCCGTATATCTTAGGGCAGAATGAATCTAATAGTTGGTTAAGATACTGTTCTGGTTCTGCCTTTGCCATCTCTCTAGCTACGTCAATCTCTTTTTTTGATAATACAAATGACTGTGATTTCTCCATGTCTCTAGCAAATACTACATCCATCAATAACTTCTTTTCTGGTATGTCTGCCTTACCGTTTGTTGGTTCCTCTAGTGAATATATTCCTATGATTCTTTTCTTCTGACCTGTTGCCACACATTCTGTATCTGTGCCATGAAATACTGACTTTAATACCATAGGATTATTTTGTTTTGATTGCTCTTCTGGTTCCTGTAATAGTACCTTCTGGATGTATCTGTTTGTTATTATATCTAGTTTCTTTGGTTCTGAACCTATGATGGTTGCATCAAACTGTACCACTTTACCCAAGTCCTGCTCTACCAAATCTGATAAAGTTTTTACAGGAAGAGAATCACATGAAAAAGTTATGTTTATTTTATCTAAGTATTTATAAAATTTTGTAGCACCGTCATGCATAGCATAATAAACCTCAGCTTGTTTTTCATCGATACCTCTAAGCTTAGACCATTTACGAATCCAGTTTTGGTAAATTGCGTTCTTTACTGCATTTCTAATCCTGTCATATAGTTCGTGTTTTGCCGTCTGAATAAACTCCTTATAGTCACCGTCTAAGTTAACATGGTAAAAGCCATCTCTTATTACGCTAGATAAATCAGTATCCATTATTCTAGCCTGTAGTTCGTCTTGGTATCTTGATGCTGTTTTACTATCATCTTTCTCCATTCCTTTGGCTTCGTCTATCTTTCTCCTAACAAATTGGTTAAATTCTGTTTCTATTGCCTTGCCTTTTTTCTTTAACTCTGATGTAAAAAAATTCCATTCCTCTTCTGTACCCTTAAATCTAAATGCCTTTGTATCACTCATCATTCATTCGTTCCTTCAAGTCTTTAAAATATGCTAATTGATTATTCATTTCATCAAGTGTTTCAGAATCTTCCTTCATTCTCTGTGTTAGATAGTCTATCTTTTCCTGTCTTTCTTTTATTACTTGGTCTATTTTTTCCATGATGAATTAAAACCTTTTTTATATTTATCTTTTGTGCGTTTTTGTGTCATTAAAACTAGCCATACTAACCTTAGAAAGTTTTCTCTTTTCATTCTGGTAAGTCCTCTCCGTACATGATCTAACCGGGTATGTATGCCATTCTTGATTAGTACAAATCTTTCTGGTTCCTTCTCAACTAACGGTAATAGGTCTTTAAGATATTGGTATCTACCACTTTCACCTGCTGGGTAGTTCTTTCTCTCAACATCATTTAGTATGTAACTAAGATGGTGTATTACAAATCCTCTGGGCTTGAATTTTTCATGGGTACAAAAACATCTGTTATCAAAATACTTCTCTGCTAGATATTTCATTATAGCAGTTGAAGAATCTAACGTAGGTGTTTTCGCCACTTTGTTGTTCGCCACATCTTTTTTAGGCATTTTTTACCCTCTATTCTAAAGTCTTTTAGTAGTAGTTCTTCCCACTGTGCCATAGTATCATCATCTAAATCATCAGCATCTAAGTAAGTATGCCATCTTCTCATTAACCCGATAAAATTATCATTTAATAGATAGTCTGGATTAGAAAAAAAAGGTAGGGAGCTAGTCTCCATTTCTCTGGTGCTCCTTTATATTTGCCATTATCGAAAAAGCAATGTTTTTTATTTGCCCTTTTGATGCTGGGTTTGTTATCTCAGGATATTCATCCAAAGATATATCTGCCAAAATAGAGTATTCTGCAACTTTTCTAACAATATCTGTCCATTGCACCTTATCTGTTTCAGAAACATATTCTGGTGTAAAATTGTCTAGATTTGATTTTTGTGTGGTTGCCTCAGTCATTTTAACCCCACCTGCCGTAGGTGGAGCTGGTGCTTTTGCTACTGCATCTTCAATGTATGGTAATGAACATTTATGAAAATTGTCTTTCACTAATGCATCTACTGCACCTGATAATACGTTTGATTCTTTACCGTATTTACCATTAGGCATTTGCCCATCAGCAGTATAGATATTACCTGCATCGTCTGTGATTTTACCGTAGTATATTTTGGCATTACACTTTTTACACGTATACTCTTTTTTGGTATAAACGTCTAAGACCTTCATTAACTTATCATCACTTCATTACTATATAACTTATTGGCGTATTCATTTGGATCAATATATTCTGTTAAATGATAACCATTATAATTAAAATGCTCTAATACATAGTTGTCACAATCCCTACATACAGGGTCGTGGTTCCATCTTATCCTACATGCTTTAGTACCAGTCATGAACTTCTGGTTGCATATCCTACACATTCGTTTTGCCAAGTTCCATCAACCTCTGATGTTTTCTAAACTTTTTCAGTTTCTTTTTTTGTCTTTTTTCCAGTTTATGAAACGCCTTATTGGACATCATGTAAGTTATTTACTAGACTTACTTTTATTACTTCTGCGTAATTCTTCTATTATTTGGTCTCTTTTTGCTATTTCCTGTCTTAGGAGAATAATATATTCAACTAAATCATTAATTGTTGACATGATATTATTTTTAAATTATGATATATAACTGATACCTGTAAGCTTGTTAACAAGCTAGCTGGTTACAAATCAATTAATTTATGTTTGTTGTGTTAAGAAAGAGTAATACCAATTACCATCTGAACCTCTAATATAGAATCTTGATCCGGCTGTTGTATCTGTATCTCTAAATATTCCACTTGAGCCTTGAAATGCTCCAAAGTTAGTGTCAAGTGTACCGTTCGTTGGTGCTGTAGTTGCTGTATATTCTGGCAGTTGTACAGTTCCTAACGTTCCTATTGTGCCTGTTTCATTTCTTACAAATATACCTATTTCTGTTGCACTAGATGATGCTAATCTTTTACCACCTGTTAATTCTGTATCTTCTTTTAATGATATTTTTGATTGTTCAACTTCAAATCTTGATACTGCTGATACTAGAAAATCATGAGTGTCTGGATTAGTTGCTTGATATAATAGACCTGCTGTTGATGTTGTTATTACCTGTCCTGTATTTGTGAAATTGATATTACCTGAACTGTTGATATTATTAGTATGCATATCTAACGGTGCACCTAATGAAATATTGGCAGTATCTATTGTTACTAATGCTGTTAACCCAGAATAAAACTTATGGTGGTCATTTGAATGTGCGTTATATACAATTCCTGATGTTGATGATTTTATAAAATTATTATTATGGTCGTCTTTAAATGTAATCATATTTACATTTTCTATGTCTTTTTCATTGACATCTATATTTTGTGCCATCTGTAATTCGGTAGCACCTATTCTGAATACTTCTGCTGATGAACCTGAATTACTACACATAAATAATACAGTAGCACCTACAACATTAAATTTAGTATCACCATCTGAACTTAATATTATATCATTACCAGCTAAGTTTAGGTCTTGTGTAGCAGTATGATTACCTAGATTATCACCAGTACTTGTTATTGTTGGATTACCTGATACAGTGTTAACACCTAATGGGCTTGATCTAAATGATGAACCTACACCTGAAAGGTTTTGTCTTGCTTGACCATACAACTGTGATATATTACGTTCATTGTCAACGTCATTAGAATATGAATCGAAACGTCTAGCCTTACCCATTATGTAAACACCTTCACACCTTTCATTTTTCTTCTAAGTCCACCTTTTCCTGTAGATGGTTTTGTTACACTATATTCTATTCTTTTTGCAACTAATTTAATTTGACCAGTTACACTACCATCACTTTCTGATATAATATCATCATTGTTTAAATAAAATGACTCACCGAAATTAACATCAAATATTTCATCACCTGTTGATTCTACATTAAACTCTTTGTGCTTAAACTTTTCAATCTCTAAATGGGATTTTGCAACATTAAGTAATTGATCATATACAGTAATGTTAGGGAATTGTTGGAATGTAGGTTGTAAGTTTCTTGATGTATTGTTATCACTTGTAGCCAATAATGGTTTAATGAATCTAAATCCATCCATTTCTAAGGTTCTATTTGATACCCCTAATGAAATAAATGTACCTAAATCATTGCCTGATATTGCTTGTCCAGAAGGATTAAATCTTCCGTAAGTATCATAAGATGTATTTTCCTGTACTCCAAATATCTTTACGTTTCTCCACTCAAATATATTTAGTACCTCAAGTTCTTTTGGTGGTATAATATTTGATGTCAATGCTTCATACCAGTATAATGGTTTTCTACCTCTGTATACACTAAATCCTGATATGGGTAGTCTTATCTCTTCCCAGTTACCACCAAATTTTATAACAAAATCTTGGTATACAACGTTGTCTTTTGTATCTATAAAGAAGGCTCTGAATCTACGTTCATCGTCTAAGCCACCTAAAATGTCACCTGACATGGTAAACTTGAGCCAAAATGATACAGCATTAATCTGACCGAAATCCTCTGCACTATTAGACACAGCATTGAAACCTTCTTGACCATCATGTGTAAAATTAGAGTTTTGAATGTCAAGTGTTGCTGGTTCTTCGCCTACTATTGGGTTCCATTTTTTATTATTATAGTCAGTAGAAAATGTACCACTTGTATGGTCTACCGTACAAATATATGCTGTGTTTGAACTGTAAGCAATATCACCTTCTTTGTATGCAGTTGACGTAACCCAATTTGGTGAAACATTTCCACCTGCTTTATTTGCTCCTGTAGCACCACCACCATATAATTGACCTACACCTTCTGTAATTGAGTTTGATGTGTTTACTGGGAATGGAAATCTAATATTAAAACCAACAGCATGTGAATACCATGGGTCTAGTGGTGCATTTGTATCATTATCTGTACTAATTGCACTTGCATCTGATGTAAATGTTATTGCAGAATCATTGTTTGTTTGAAAACTATTACCAGATTTACTAATATCTGGTCTGTTAGTGTTATCTATTATTTCTGATCTTGGTAGCCAAGTATTTGTTGATTTTTGGTAAACTAAATCTATACCGTTGCTGTTGTCTGGTAATGCAGAATAAGAATGAAAACAATCATTACCATATTTATTAGTTGCAATAGACTGCCATTTTGTCGAAGTCGAATTTGTGTGTGTATAGCCATATACTTTACCTTCACCCAACACAGCAACCTGTGCACCTGTTTGCCCAGAGTCAAATCTATATAATTCACGCCATTCTTTGCCACCTATGGAGTTAATACCTTGATACTCAACAACCATATTATCAAAATTATTTAAATCACCACCACCTGCACCATTGACTAACACTCTAAATCCTCTAGGTAGTGTTGCTCTTGTACCATTGTAAGAATATGAACCTGCTAATGTGTTAAGATTAGCATCGCTTGTAGCAGTACCATCTACCCACGTTCTGAAAAACTCATTATCATTTACTACTACATTTATGTCAAACCATCCACCATTTGTGTATGTTGTTCTACTAGGGTCACAACCAGAATTAGACCATAATGTATCTTTATCATCTGTCCATGGTGAATATTGTATGTTATCACCAAATTCATCTGCCATATCAATCTGTGACCATTTTGATAAATCACTAACAAATGTGCTTGACGATGTATGTGCTGTAGTACATTTGTAATGTTTTCTAATTTTTGTTGATGAGTCAATTACCTGTACTTTAGCATCTACTGCATATTCAACACTACTAGACCATGCAGGTCTAAAAATAAACTGCAATAATTTTGATTCATAACGTTCCATACCAATCGGTAACGTGCCATGCTCATTACTACCCCATGCTAGTAAATTAGTACCTGTTGGATTGGCTAACATACCTTCTTGTTCGCCTACCTTAACCCCTGTTGCTACAGCATTTTTTACCTGTACTATTGTACTGTTATTACCAGATGGTCGTAACTTCATTCTTATATCATTAATTGCTGTTGTATCGAAGCTTAGTTCAAAGAATGTTAATGCACCACCAGCAGATACAGCAGAACCACCATTATCTACTAAGTCCATCCATCTGTTATAGCATGTATCTTCACTTATACCAAACTCCCAATTATTAGCGTTGTAGTATGGTAAACCATTACCATGATCACCTATTGAATTATAAACTATATTATGACTGCTTAATTTAGGTTGTTTTGTTCCACGATTATTATTATAAATGTCACCTATTGAATAACCAACAGTATAAGAGTTTTCAAAGTAGTAAGGTTTTGTCATAAAAACATGTTGTGTATGATACTCTATTCCTAAACATTCAAGTGTCAATAATGTACCTTCATTTTTAGTTTGTGATGGTATTATGCTCATTATTTCAAAATATCTATCATAAGTATTATTTGCTAAATCAGTACACTGTATTCTAATCCTATCAAACTCTGCAAATCTCACACCACCTGAATCTGTGTTATATAATCCATCTAATGATCTTAAGATTATGGTTGCTTGATTAACTTCACCACTTCCAGAATCAGTAAATAATGGTATTGATTTTACATCATTTGTAATGTTTGATGATGTGGCATAGTCGTTAGTCTCATCATACCATGTAACAGTAAGATTAGTAAAATTAGATGGCAGAGTTTATGTCACCACCTAATGATAGTCTAATTGTGAATTTTACCAAGTCTTTATTCTCACCTATATATTGAAATTTAGCATCTTTAAGATGATAGCCGTATGTTGGTGTAGGTGTTACATTCCATTGTGGTGCATTTGTTAGTTCAATTCCATATCTGCCTTTTGTATAACCTGTAGTGGTATTTCCATCTTGTAACCATTTTGATACCTTGTTTACTAGATTAGATGCTATGTCATTATCTGCATCACCTGATACACCTGTTATAACAATATCAAATCCTTCAACTCCCATATCTTGAAGTTCGTTATTGTTTGCATTTACAGCTTCATTCTCTGGAACTGCTCTTCTAAAATCAACATCAATATCAGAAATATATGCACCGTCACTAGGCATTTTGTCTGTGTTGTTAAAGGCTTGTGTATTAGTTGTTGTTGCAGTTGTTCTTGACCCGTTTACTGCACTTGTTTGAACTTGCCATATCCATACATTTTCTCCTGCCATTACTTACCTCTCCTAGCTGATTGTGACTTATTAAGTGATACGCCACTGGCAGAAGTCATTAAAACATCATTTGAACGAAAATTATCAGGAACACTTACTCTACCTGCTGGTATATCTAATGTGTTGTATGTTTGTGCATAACCACCTCTAAGTCTAGGTGATGTTGTTATTATGATACTAGAAAATCCCTGTTTAATCTTTTGTTGTTCCTCTCTACGTCTAAATGCAATAATTTCATTTCTTATATCACGTTTGAATCTCCTATCTAATAGTCTACCGGGTTTTAATAATTCGGTAATAATCCATTGTACTGCTTCCCAGATAAGTAATGCTAGTGTTACTATACCAACACCCTTTGCAAATTTTCTAAAGAATGTTTGCATAATAAATCCTGATGGATTTTGTGCTAACGATCTTACATTATCAAATTGTGTTGATGTAAAATTTTGAACCTCACCGATGTTTCCTTTTTTAAATATATCAATGGTTTCTTCAACGTTATGAAGTTGTTTTGCTTGTTTTTTATCTTCTATTACTTGTTCAGATGTTGATGCTTTTGATGGGTCTTTAATTAATTTTTTAATTTCTGCTTCAAAGTCTGGGCTATCCTGTTCATTAATCTGTATGAGTGTGTTAACATGTGTTGGATTAGCAGATGTAAATTCGGCAGACTCTAAGCTTCTGCCAATCATCTGATTGATTAGGTCTGATAGTTTACCCAACTATTACACCTATGCGTTTGTGTCTGAAATTGTTATTGTGTCGCCTGTTATTCTTACAAAAATATCTATTGTGACTTTACCTTCTGATGGTTTGGTAACATCGTACTCTCTTAATATTCCTGTACATGATAAATATTTATAATCACCGTCTACATTTTGTGCTCTAATCATCCATGCTTGTGTTGGCATATCACCATCAGAAGTGATTTGTGATAATGTGTTAAGTGATGATAACTCTGGTGTGGAAACTAATAATGTTGCTGTGAAATAATTATCATTTTTACCGTATGTGAAAAGTGCTTGACCGTCAGTTGTTGCTACTCTATCTTCTGGTCTGCCAACATGAAGTGATAAATTTGTTAATAGTATATAATTATCAAAAGCACTTGCTCCTGCACCTGTGTCAACACCTAGGTGTAATTCAGATGCATTTACAATCTCTGTAATTCCGCCTAGATTAGCCATATAGTGTTATTGATATGAATGTCTAAAAGAGAAATAATAAGGCAAAGTGAGGAAAACTCTTTCTTGGAACACCCCTGAGAGAAAAGCTCAAGGAAAACCTCACGAGTTTTTAGTATGAAAACCCCACTTATACTATACATTATAGCTACTCCTTAATATACTATAAGCGTATTGAATAGATTGATTAATATACTTCTACTACTATAGTATATTATGAATACAAAACAAATAGTCTATTACGAAGTGAAAATGAAAGACCCAGAAACAAACAATATTCACTATGTAGATAGAAAGTTCAAGAACATTGAAGAAATCAAAAAAATATTCAATTTCGAGGACTCATATTCAAAATTCACTGTTACAAGAGTCGTAACAGAAAAAACAGAAATAATCACACAATAAGTGATTTTCTTTTCTTTTTATTTTATGCTCTTACAATAACACTAAATATTATTGCCCTACCTTTCACTCTATCGCCTTTGAGAAATGATGGTAGTTCTCTAATTGCTAATACTTCTGATGATTCTGCCACTCTTGTGCTCTCTGCACCATTTCTTAAATCATAGTTGGTTTCTAATGTGTTGATAATTGTCTTTGTAAAGTCGTCAATATTCTCCTCTGTCTTTGAACCGTCTTTTGCTTCTGTAGCAAATATGATTCTAATTCTCAAATCATACTCCTCTCCTTGTGATATGTTGTTAGCAATGACACCTAATGGTTTTACTATTGCTACTGTATCGTCTGATGTTACCCAGCATCTAGGAAGTGGTGGTTCTTGTATAGCTTTAGGACTTGGTGAACCTGCTTCTATCTTTCTGAACTTTGTCTTGTCTGATGGTCGTGTTGTGTATAAACTAGAATTAGCCTTTAGTAATGTTACGATTCTTTCTTTAATTGCAAATATATCTACTGTGGTCATACAACTACTTCACCAATGTTTATCGTTTTTATGTTAGAGTAGAAAATGTTTCCTGTTGCAAAACTATACTTTGCCTGTACTTGCCAAAAGCCTGAATTGTTTGCAAAGATAGCAGAAGCTGTTGTAATTTTCCAGATACCGTCTGTACCACCATCTGCATTTACTGCTGATGCTGTGTGTGTTGTTGCATTTCCATCTGGGTCTCTAAGTGTGATAATAACTGAGGAACAATCATTGAGGTCAATGACTGTATCTGTACCATTAGTTCGTGTCTTTGCAGTACCTTTGATTATAGTACCTACATCTCCACTGTGAATTGTTATCTGTGAACCGTTTGCCATTAGTTATCGTCAATAATAATAAAGTCGCCAAGATTATGAGAATTAACTGCTGTCATATCACCTATATTGTCTGAATCTGTAGATGTGAATGTGTTAACATTAACTGCATCTGTTGATGTGAATATTCCTATAAAGTGACTAATGAACACAAATCGTATTCTTTGAGATACTTCTACTAATCCTACTGTGTCTAATGCTGGTATTTTTACTATTCCCTCTATGAATTGCATTAATTCGTTGAGACCAACAACCTCACTAAAGTTTCTTACTATTGCTCTAACTCTATTCTTTACTTCTGTTATACCAACTGTATCTGCCTTGTTTCTAAACATAATTCTTGCTCTATTAACATTTTCAGTTGGTTCTAGCATTTCTACTATAGTCTGTATGTTTCTTACAATATCTCTGCTTCTTACAACAGTTTCAACTATACCCGGTATCTCAGTAAATGTTCTTACAATATCTCTTAATCTATTGAATACTTCTGTTAATCCTACTGTTTCAGCAATATTATGTACTGTACCATGTATCATATTCTTAGAATCAGTGAAGCCTATTGTATCTGTTATTGCGTTCTTAATAATCTGTAAGTTATCAATAGCATAATAACCAGCACCACTTTCTAGTATGTAGCTTCCAAGACCATTTTCTAATGTATAATAGTTCAAATCACTAATCTTTTTAGCTAATGCCTCTTCAAACGATACAAGTGTCTGTGTTACTACTACAACAAATCCTTCTATCTTTTCTCTTATTTCAGAAAGTCCTACTGTATCTGATATTGTCTTTCTAAGTCCTCTAATATGATTAGGTGTTTCGTTAAATCCTACTATCTCATTAAACTGCTTAACAGGTATATCTTGCCTGTATAAACCACTACCATCTTCTAATAGATAACTGCCTGTGCCATCTTCTAATGTGAATACATCATTAGTTACTTTCTTATTAAATGCATCTTCTACAGATACAATAAATTGTGTTACTGTCTTTGTTAATCCCTTAAAGTAGTTCTTTGTTTCTGTTAAGTCTAATGTATCTGCTATTGCTCTAATGATAGTCTTTTTCTGATTAGATGCTTCTGTTATTTGTATTGTGGAGTTATCTACTTTAGTTGGTATATCCTGTATTGCTGTATTGCCATCTTCCCAGAGATAATTACCACTACCATCTTCTAGAAGGTATGTTTGAGACACTTCATGCTACCTCTGTCCATGCTGAACCTGACCAAATGTAATGTTTACCAGTATCAGTTTCTTCTGCAACTGAACCATTAGGAACTGTAACTGCATTATCTGTTGCTGAAGCTGATGTTATACCATTGTAAAATTTAACATCATCAATTTCTGCTGTTGATGTTGCATTACAATCAGTCCAACCTGCAAATTTAATATATCGTAATGTTTGTGTTGTTGATGCACACGTACCAC
>Ga0114934_10000447_pt1 | contig 25893 bp, 21 predicted proteins | sample 4SBtaG_2_FD_99695 | JGI IMG/M metagenome (GOLD analysis project Ga0114934, IMG submission 99695) | Deep subsurface microbial communities from Kolumbo volcano to uncover new lineages of life (NeLLi) - 4SBTROV10_white metaG | ecosystem: Environmental > Aquatic > Marine > Volcanic ...
AATAATGTCTTCACACCATTCAACACAAGTACCCACACAGATTATTTGGTCTCGTTGTTAAGGAGCTACAGATCACTCTGTACTGAGCCGGTGAAGTATATAGACTATATGATCTTTGTCAACATATTTCCTGTTGTTTTTTTAGTTCCTGCGTTATATTCGTTACGATTCCTATGAACACATAAAAATTTTTTAATTTTTATTCAAAATTCTCCGTTTACATGGCTAGTAATCCAATAAACTTGATAGCATAACCATCAATTAACATCATTGACCGGCCCATTCTTACGAGCCCCAAATGTCCAATAATCATTGACCAAAAAATTGACAATAGAAGCAAGAGCAATTGCAGCGAAATTTGCAACCAAATAGAAAACATGTGCTGCTAATAGTTTTGTAATTAGAAACTGCAGCGCAATCGCTAACCAGCAGGCAACAAAGTATTGGCCAAGCTGAAATAAAAAATGCTTATCCAGTTCCTGTTTTCTATCCGCCCAGGTCCACATCCGATTTAAAGTAAAATTGCTGATCGTCGCACAAAATATGGCCAGCGACAAAGCCAGATTTAAGCGCATATCATCGGATTCTACAGCCTTAAACAAATACTCCTGCCCAAGATAAAGTATTCCCAGATTAATCAATGTCCCTGAAAATCCAACTGAACCAAATCTAACGAATCGATTTTTCAATGCCCATGCAATTACAGGAATCTTGGTAATAAATTGTTTAGTCATTCCAGCCCTCTCGGCTAATTAATCGGCTAAGGCAGCAAGCAGTTCCTGCGCCTTTTCATAAACCTTGTCTGGATTGATTCTCCGCAGACATTGGTTATCCCCATCACATGGGGAACTTCTATGGTTGTATGCTGTTAAACAGGGCGAGCAAGACATTGAAATATAAAAGAAGACCGCATTTCTCGAATGAGAACCATACAAAACAGGTGTTTCCGGGCCATAAAAAATGATTGTTGGCACAGGTGTCATCGCAGCAAATTGCCCTGGCCCACCGTCATTGGTAACCAATAAGCTCGCATGAAAAAACAGCACCATCAGTTCTCTAATAGTGCGCGTATATCCAGTCAGGTCAATGCAATTTGGGTGCTTACAGTAGGCCACAATCTGCTGAGCTAACTCTTCGTCTGAATGCATGCCTATTATCGCAACAACATAACCATCTGCAAGCAGAGCCTTGGCCAATTGGCAATAATATTCCTGCGGCCACGCACGGATAGACAGAACTCCGCCACTCGGATATATCAATACCAGTTTTTGCCTAACACAGACTGGGAAATCCCGATACAAGCGATCCATCATAACTTCACGTTCATTAACGTCCAGGACCAAAGTAGGTACTTCCAGCCTAGAGTTTTCAATAGAGCGTTTCGCTGTCGGTACTGAACAAGAATCCAGCGCTTCGAGCAAATTCAGATATTGTTGACTTATATGCAGATAAGGATTGTAGAGTACAGGTCTATTGATAAACCCCCCTCTGTATAAGCCTTCCTGGGTATAAGGCCCAAAACCGGCGCGCAACTTAGCACCGGAAAAATAGGATAATAGACTACTAAACCTTGCGAACAATTCACAATCAACAACTGCATCGTATTTTTGTTGGTGCATTGTATAAATCGCCCGCACGGTACTAGCCGCGAACACACTCATCGATGCATCATTGATTGTATGGATATTTTCGGCAGGGACAACATTAAGAATCTCAAGCATTTCCCGATTCTTTCTAAACAAAAGAACTGAAACACGAGCCCCTGGATAACGCTGTTTTAATTGCTGAAACATTGGATAAGCCAATACCAGACTACCCATTTCGGATAAAAGAATAATGAGTATATTTCTTGGTTCCGACTCTGTATTCGATACTGACTTGCTTGGCAGGAAAGACAGTATTCGGCAGACAATTGTACCCAGATATCTGTCAATTTTACGCTGAATGTCAATATTCATTGAAGAAAGACTGTTCGCAACAGAAACCGGACTCTAAAGTAACATCACGAATGCAACCATTGAATACAAGCCAACCGCCTTCAAACTTTACTATAAAGACTCGCACCTTCCTCTCGAAACTGAGTAGATTTATCCTCCATACCCACATCAAGCGCCTCAGATTCACTCAAACCTTTTTTCCTTGCATAATCGCGCACATCCTGACTTATTTTCATTGAACAAAAGTGTGGGCCGCACATAGAGCAAAAGTGGGCTAGCTTTGCTGATTCCTTTGGTAAGGTCTGATCATGAAATTCTCGTGCACGATCAGGATCCAGCCCCAGGTTAAACTGATCCTCCCAGCGAAACTCGAATCTTGCTTTAGACATTGCGTTATCGCGAGCTTGAGCCCCCGGCTGTCCTTTCGCAAGATCCGCTGCATGCGCTGCAATTTTATAGGTTACAATGCCTTCTCGTACATCCTGCTTATCGGGTAACCCAAGATGCTCTTTTGGCGTGACATAACAGAGCATCGCACAACCATACCAGCCAATATTAGCAGCACCAATCGCCGAAGTTATATGATCATACCCAGGTGCGATGTCTGTGGTTAATGGCCCCAGAGTATAAAAAGGCGCCTCAAAACAGTCGTGAAGCTGTTTATCCATATTTTCTTTAATCATTTGCATGGGTATATGACCCGGGCCCTCGATCATGGTTTGAATATCATGCTTCCAGGCAATTTTTGTCAATTCACCCAAAGTTTCCAGCTCTGCAAATTGAGCAGCATCATTCGCATCAGCGATTGATCCAGGGCGTAATCCATCTCCAAGCGAAAACGACACGTCATAAGCTTTCATGATTTCGCATATTTCTTCAAAATGGCTATAGAGGAAACTTTCTTTATGGTGGGCCAGACACCATTTCGCCATAATTGCACCACCGCGTGAGACAATTCCAGCAACTCGATGCGCTGTCATAGGCACATATTGAAGGCGAACACCCGCGTGAATCGTAAAATAATCAACACCCTGCTCGGCTTGTTCAATCAACGTATCTCGATAAATTTCCCAACTTAAGGCTTCAGCCTTTCCATCTACTTTTTCCAATGCCTGGTAAATCGGAACCGTACCAATTGGCACAGGTGAATTTCTTATTATCCATTCCCGTGTCTCATGTATATTTTTACCCGTAGACAAATCCATTACCGTATCGGAACCCCAGCGAATCGCCCAAAGCATTTTCTCCACCTCCTCATCAATTGACGAGGTCACAGCGGAATTTCCGAGATTACCATTAATCTTGACTAAAAAATTTCTACCAATAATCATCGGTTCCAATTCGGGGTGATTGATATTGGCAGGAATTATCGCCCGTCCACGCGCGACTTCATCTCGCACAAATTCAGCCGTTATCAATTCTGGAATTGAAGCACCGAATGACTGTCCAGGGTGCGGATTTTTACAATACGACACCATCTTTTCGCGATTTTGATTCTCTCGTATTGCTATATATTCCATTTCCCGCGTAATGATGCCTTTTTTTGCATAATGCATTTGCGACACATTAGCACCCGATTTTGCTCTTCTAGGTTTCTGGATATGATCAAATCGTAAATCAGCCAACAGAGGATCCTGCAATCTTTGCCGACCATATTCAGAACTCGGCCCTTCCAAACCCACAGTATCGTTCCGTTCGTCGACCCAGGATTCACGTAATAACGGCAAGCCCTTTAACAAGTCGGTATCTATTTGGGGGTCGGTATACGGGCCAGAGGTATCGTAAACATATACAGGTGGATTTTTTTCCACACCTAATTCTGTTTGTGTATCGGAGAGCGATATTTTACGCATTGGCACTCGAATATCTGAGGATGCGCTCTCGATATAAATTTTTTCAGAACCGGAAAACGAGGCAATTTTCGTCTCCGATCCAACGACAGTTTTTGATTCTAATTCTTCCGGGATAGCACTCATCTTTTCTCGCCGAGGAAATACACCATACATAAAATGAAGTTTGTCATCCTGTAGCTCACGGATATCGTCACAGCAACCCTGATACTCAACACAACTCCCACTGTTTTCCAAGTTTCAGACAGTAAAATCGGCCAACAGAGCACAGTGACCACAAAACTCAGAAACACGCCCAGTATACAACAATCAAAGCGCTGATGAGTACTTCCATGATTACCAGCTAAGCCGAAATAATGCGTAGAAAAATACCCGACATTCACAAAAATGATCGGTCGCTCCGCCGAGAATCGGTATCAATAATGCGGGAGGACAGTTACAAAATGACTGATTAAATTATTTTTAACCAGGAACCCGGGCAATAAACTGAAATTCGAAGAAACAGGACAATCCTCTCCACTGTAACGTGCTGTTATCGGATCACCACCTAGATCGACAGCCGGGTAAACAGATACTCCCAATAAGGTTCAAATTTAGCCACTAAATAATTTGCCAGCGGCGAACAAAAGGCCCAGGACAACACTACAATACCCACAAAGCCAGCTCCAACCAACTCATCCGACATCCAATGAGCACCTCCCACCAATCGAGGCACTACGATTATCAATCCGGCAATAATAGATGCAAAGGCATAGCATCGTTGCAAATAAAAAAATGCAAAGCCACACCCTATCAGGGCAACCATTCCATGATCTCCAGGAAAGGTACTGTAAGAGATATCTTTAGTCTTAAATCCCGTAGCCCAGTCATTCAAAAGAAACACGTCAGAAAAGATAACTGTACCGCTTGCCCGATCTGCGGGAATTAAATGTCCTATCCGAGTTCCCAGGAATGCCACCAAAGCAGTTACACATAAAATTGCTGCATGTCGAGCCCAGGTCTGACGCCCCTGTTTAACACCAGAAATTACAAAAACCAACCCCAAAATCAACGCCGAGACCAAATCGAATAAACGATGATTGGTCAACGCCCACAGCATACGCCAGGCTTCACTCCCGGTTTTTAGACCGTCGTTAAAATATCGAAATACCCACACATCCAAATCCAACCAATATTGTCGACCAGGCTCAATAAACCAGCTCAGCAACAATACAAAGGCGAATATGTGTGCAAATAGTAGCCGCCCAACGAACCAGTGTTGCCGACAACCAAGAAATTCTAAAGCCATAAAATCAAATCCAAAGAAAAATGAAAATTTAAAGCTCCGCTCATACGACGTTCAAGTTTATTTTCAGGCCTCTACTCAATAAATTATTACTTAGGATCCAAACTATAATTTGTCCCGATATAGCAATAAATATCACGAGTCGGTTTATCTCCAACACTGAAAAGCGAATAACTAAATTTTCTGGCAAAAGACACCTTATCAAAATACCGAGCCACCAGTACTTTTTCCGCTGGGTTCAATTTAGGCCTGGAGGAAACATAGATCCCTGTCTTGCCACGCAAGTTTTCAGGTACCCCCCAAACATCGAATTGTTTGGCAAAAACACCGATCGCATTGTGCGCATAGGTTCTCTGGTGATCCGGTGAATAAAAAGTAATATAGGCAGCAGTTTTATGCGAATTTGTAAATATAAATACATTTTTTTGCCCGCCTAACGAATCCTGCAAGTCCAGAACCTGACCCGTAAAATGCTTCCAGCCACTCCAGCTATTAACCTGGAAAACCTGAAACCCCGGAAAAGCCAGTAAACCATGACATAGAACGATCAATATTATCGAAAACCATGCGCCACGAGAAACCCATTTAGACTTAGACAACAAGAATTCTTTAAACATAAATGCTATCGCGAGAATGATACCCAGATAGCCAGGCAACAACCAATGCAACTTTACTTTGGATGTCAAGCTAATCAGCGTAAAACCCAGGATCAAAAATGCACCACTTAAGAAGTACAGATGCACAGCCGAATAACGGCGCCACTGCGACGCAAGTCGGCTGCAACATTTAATAAACAGTACAAATAACAATGGGCTCAACATTGCCAACTGAGTACCTATCAGTTGCAATAAATACCGATAGTGCAGTGAATTAGGCGATGTCGCCTTTTGGCCACGCTGACTAAACTGCATATCAAACGATATCCACTCATGTTGGTAGTTCCAATAAATCACCGGAGAAAATAGAATAAATGCGATAATCACTGCAAGATATGGATAAACAGTAAGCAACGACCGACGAGTCCTTGGATTTAGCAACAGGGCGATAAATATTCCGGGTAGAATCGCTACAACTGTATACTTGGTCAACAGCCCCAAACCCAATGCGACACCCGCATAAATAAAATTCCTTGATCGCCTGGTAATCTGGAACTCCTGTATAAAATACAACACCGCCAGCCAAAAAAATAACAGTGCAGAATCCGGCTGCTGAATAATGGCAAATAGATGCACAAAAAGCGCCAGGTTATATAGAACGACTGCTGTAAACGCGATGTCTTTAGATTCCAACTCGGACAACTCAGAAGCAGCCCGTCTGGCAGTTATATACAACAGAGTGTTAGTTAATAACGACCAAACGACGGCCATGAATTTGATTCCAAATCCATTGTCTCCAAATAAATACGTACCCAGAAAAATGGAGATCCCGACCATAGGCGGATGATCCACATACGAATAGTCCAGATTTTGAGAGTAGAGCCAGTAATACACTTCTTGTTCAGTAACCGGAGCAAATCCGATAAAAACCAATCTGAACGCCGTTAAGCATATTATTAGTAACCAGATCTTATCCATAGCAAAAGGATAAAACCGTGAAGTCTGATGCATAAATATTCCTGATAATGTGTATGACCCGGATTATAGCGAATACATACGAGTAAGTTTTCGAATTCCGGGAACCAGCCCGATGAGACCAAGCTGCAGCCGCCATCCAAATTTGTATGAAGAAACCCATTTAATGGGAATGGAACCAAGACCAAGGCTGGTTAGACGATCAGAAATGTAGCTATCTTAGATGCTTCCCCTCAGGCTCAGTTCAAATAACTTCGACCGCAATATAGATTGACTTGAATCAATCAGATTCAAGCTCACCTCAAGCTCACCTCAAGCTTATCGCCAAGCAGTTTCCTAGAGTAATTTTCATTGTCCTAACAACCATTTCGTGTCATCATTTTTCTTATACTATAAGTGATTTTATCATTAAATTTACGCCTCAAAAAAATTACTGTATCAATCCTACAGTTATCTGGGGAGTGAGAAGCCTTTCGTAAGCCCTATGAAAAGAGTAGCTATAATACAACCCCATTGCCTTTTATTAGTCGCTTTGTGGTTATTAGTCAGCGGATGCCAAGAACCTCCTGTTGAACTTGGCGAGACATCATATTCAGACATCTCATTAGAAAACGCTTGTGACCCAGGCAGCCGCCCGGGTAAAACCGGCCTAATCAATGACCAATCGTCCAGCGATGGAATCAATTACAATGTCCGAACACCGACCAATTATGATGCCACGTTTAAGCACCCGCTGTTAGTTATCTATTCCCCAGCCGGACGCCGTCGCTCCGCAACCGAGAGATTTACAGGGTTAACTAAAGATGCAACGACCAAAGGTTTCATTATTGCTTACGTCGATCATCAACCCATGTCGAAAGACACGCTTCTAAAACTGAGCAAAATTCCTGGAATTATTGCCAAGAAATGGTGCGTCGATTTGCAACGTATCTACCTAAGCGGTCATTCCGACGGTGGCTCTGTCGCAATGGGATTGGCGTTTCTCCCGGAAACAGCCACTATTGCTTCAGCTATTGCACCCAGTGGAGCAGGTCTTAGAGGCAGTGATCTGGCCGAATATTCCTGTCCCAAACCAACTCCTGTAATGGTGTTACACAGCACCGATGATTCACTTTTTCCTGGATTTGGGGCAGAAACTGCAGCGTGGTGGGCAAACTGTAATCAGTGTGATTCTCATCCCGAAAAACCGCTAAAAAATGGCTGCATGGTCTATTTTAATTGTGCGAATCATGTCAAGACCTGGTATTGCGAAGGACAAGGCTCCCACGCATCCTGGCCAAATATAAACAGTGTCATTCTAAAATTTTTCGGATCGCCATTCGATGCGTCTGGGAATAATAAATAAAATAATATACGCAAATTTCGGTATTAGGATCGAATAGAAAAACACCAACTGCCACTCAAGGCAATGCATTAAGTATTTTTTCAGCGGCCTGCTGCTCTGCCTTTTTTCTGGAGGTTCCCATTCCGATTTCCGGCATGGATACAATGTCTACTTCACACTCTACAGTAAACTTTTGTGCATGCGCCTTTCCATCTGTAGCAATTAGCTTATATGACGGTAGATGTAATCCTTTTGATTGCATCAACTCCTGCAAACGAGTCTTTGGGTCTTTTTCCCAATTGGACAAGGATAGTGCGTCGATTCGGTCAGCAAACAGTCCTAAAATCCATCGCTTACAAGCAGGAATCCCCTGATCAACGACCATCGCCCCCATTATCGCTTCAAGCGCATCAGAAAGGATAGAATCTCTTCTGAATCCACCACTCTTCCTTTCACCACAACCAAGAATTAAAAATTCACCCAAGTCATGTTCTCGAGCTATTTCCGCCAAAGACCCTTGATTAACAAGTCCGGATCGTAACCGACTTAACACTCCTTCATCCGCATCCGAAAATTTTTCAAACAAACATTCGGCGATCACAAACCCGAGAATAGAGTCGCCCAGATATTCAAGACGCTCATTATTTTTAGCCCCGACACTACGATGCGTCAGGGCAGTTTTTATCAGACTACTGTCGTTAAATTTTAATCCAAGTTTCTTACAAAGTGATTCAGGACTTTGCGTCACCTCGACCCTGCCTCGATCTTGTCATTAAAATAGACCAGTACATCCAGATTGGCGAATATGTTTTCTGTGACTTCGTAGTCAATTTCTACCGACACGTAACCAGAAGTCTTAATGATACTGATATCTTCTTGCGTTACATGAGTAACCATATTAACATCCAGACGCTTTTCCACTAGATCCATAAGTTGCGCTCGATTTTTTGCCACCAGTTCAGACTCTGCTTCCAAAGACGCCAGACTATCTTTAACTTTCATATTCTCCAGGTAGATGGGTCCTATTTTTAGGATCAACAAGACAAAAAACCCCACTACAGCAAGTATCACCAGGATAGTTATTAAAGTTAAGCCCTCTTGTTGCTTAGCAAATCGGTTCATCTTTATCCTCTAATCATTCAAAAGCATCCTTTGAGGATAGCTCATTTAATTGAGGTGCCAAGACGATTGAAGCCAATACCATCATTCTCCCAATCCCAACTCATCCAGATCAAAAATGCTTTTCCAACCAACATCTGTTCCGGAACCGTACCCCAATAGCGACTGTCGTTGCTATTATCACGATTATCCCCCATTACAAAGTACTCACCCTCCGGTACAACATATACACCGGGTCGCCGAGATGGACTACCCATAACCAGAATACTATGCTCGGCATTGGGTAATTCTTCGATCAGATGCATAGCACCTGTCATGTTCCTTCCTTGTCCCACGCCCCGGTAACGTCCCAAAGACGTCTGTTTTACTGGCTTATCATTAACATGTACTTTTTTGCCATAATAAGAAATTCGATCACCCGGTAAACCAATGACCCGTTTAATATAATCTACGTTAGGATTTTTTGGGAACCGAAATACAACTATATCACCGCGTTCGGGCTTACCGACATCAAAAATTTTAGTGTGAACCGCAGGCAAACGTACACCATAGGCGAACTTATTAACCAGGATAAAATCGCCGATCAACAGTGTCGGCATCATTGAACCAGAAGGAATTCTAAACGGCTCCACCAAAAATGACCTTAAAATCAATACAATCAGAACAATGGGGAAAAATGATCGAGCATACTCGACCAATAGAGGCTCAGCCACAAGATCAGCCTGACCTTCTGTTTTTGTCAGGGTTTTTATGTAGAACGCGTAAGCGCCCCATATTGCGCCTGTAGTAAAGGTCGCCACCACCAAAAAAAATGAAAAATCATAATCCATAAATTTACAACCTATTACATGTGTACCGAAATAAATATTTTTCCAGTGTAATCAACCGCAAAAATACTGTCGACATTAACTGTCGTGAAAATATTGTTCATATAAGTTAGCGCACTACTTAGGCATCGCAAGAAAGCTCAAGATTCTTTACTAACACGCAGTACAGCGAGAAAAGCATCCTGGGGTATTTCAATTTTTCCAACTTGTTTCATCCGTTTTTTACCCGCTTTTTGTTTTTCCAAAAGTTTACGCTTGCGGGAAATATCACCACCGTAGCACTTTGCGGTCACATTTTTTCTTAATGCTTTGACAGTGGAGCGGGCAATCACTTTCGCGCCAATGGCTGCCTGAATGGCTACTTCATACATTTGCCGAGGAATTAATTCTTTCATTTTTTCGACCAAATCCCGCCCTCTAACCTGGCTCATGTCCTTGTGTACGATCAGCGATAATGCATCAACCCTATCGCCATTAATTAACACATCTAACTTTACTAACGCGGCCACATCGAAGCGTTTAAGATCATAATCAAACGATGCATAACCGCGGCTTACTGATTTTAATCGGTCAAAAAAATCCAATACAATTTCGCTCAATGGCAACTCGTATACCAAAGACACTTGATTTCCCGCATAGTGCATATTGATCTGTGTCCCGCGTTTTTCAACACACAAACCAATAACACCCCCTAAATATTCCTGGGGCACCAAAATATTTGCTTCAATAATCGGTTCACGAATTTCAGCTATCTCACCCATTGGCGGCAATTTTGACGGATTTTCTATTTCCAGCAAATCACCATTGTTCTTTTTAACCTGAAATACCACAGTTGGCGCAGTCGTAATCAGATTGAGATCGTATTCGCGCTCCAATCGTTCCTGAATGATTTCCATATGAAGCATTCCCAGGAACCCGCAACGGAAACCAAATCCCAATGCCTGCGAGGTCTCTGGCTCAAATTGTAACGCAGCGTCATTCAATCGAAGTTTAGCGAGTGATTCGCGCAATCCTTCATAGTCATCTGAACTGACCGGATACAATCCGGCAAAAACCTTCGGTTGAATTTTTAGAAACCCGGGCAAAGACGCTACCGCTGAGTCATCACTTGACGTTATAGTATCGCCAACAGGCGCACCAAATATATCCTTGATTCCTGCAACAAGAAACCCTACCTCACCCGTTTCCAAAACAGCCTTTTCGAAACGCTTCGGCGTAAATATACCAACCTGTTCAGCAATAAACGATTTTTGTGTTGAATTAATGGTGATTTTTTGCTTTTTCCTGATCCTTCCGTTTACAACACGCACTAGCGAAACAACACCCAGATAGCTATCGAACCATGAGTCGATAATTAAAGCCTGCAATGGCTCAGATTCACTTCCGGCAGGCATGGGTATTTTTTCCACCAGTTGTTCTAGTACCTGTTCGACAGCTAAGCCTGTTTTCGCGCTAATTTCCACCGCTTCATCGGCAGGAATACCGATAATATCTTCGATTTCAGATTTCACCCTTGCCGGCTCCGCAGAGGGTAAATCAATTTTATTCAACACAGGCAACACTTCCAGTCCCTGCTCAACCGCAGTGTAACAATTTGCAACACTTTGCGCTTCTACACCCTGTGCCGCATCGACAACAAGCAGAGCACCTTCGCAGGCTGCTAAAGATCGCGAGACTTCATAGCTAAAATCCACATGGCCCGGCGTATCAATAAAATTTAACTGATAAGTCTCTCCATTTTTGGCTGTGTAGTTCAAAGTTACACTTTGGGCTTTAATGGTAATGCCCCGTTCCCTCTCTATGTCCATAGAATCCAATACCTGCTCGGACATCTCCCTGTCACTCAATCCACCGCATATTTGAATGAAGCGATCAGCAAGCGTCGACTTCCCATGATCAATATGGGCGATAATCGAGAAATTTCGTATTTGTGACTGCTTTAACACAATTATTTTTCTATTCTTATAGCTAAAAATACAGGACTTCCACCCCGTTGAACCAGCACTGCAACCGATTTTTTTGGTGGAAGTGATTTTACAACACGATCCAGATCCTGCGCCGACCCTATATCCTTATTCTGTACACGTAAAATCAGATCCCCGGATTGAATGCCAGCATCTCTAGCTGGCCCGGATTTAACTTCCTGAACCAATACTCCCTGTTTTATTCCAGAATTCTTTTTCCTGTCCTTCTCCGTTAGATCCAATACATTTATTGCTAACCTTTCAATATAGACCGAAAAATCACTGTCCTTATTTACCTTCAGTTTCGATGTTTTATCAGCAGAGAGTTTCCCTATATTAACGCTAAGCTCAGTTAACTTCTTTTCACGTATAACCTTGACTCGAACTTTTTTGTTTATTGGAGTCATTCCCACAATCGGCGGCAAAGCGGACGAGGTTTCAATAATGTGTCGATTAAATTCGATAATTATATCCCCCACATGAAACCCGGATTTCTCTGCCGGACTGTTAATTAATACCCTTGCAACTAAAGCTCCATGTGGGCGTCGCATTCCAAAAGATTCCGCCAATTCTCGAGAAACATCCTGAACCTGAACACCCAGCCAACCCCGTATCACCTCACCTTGTGCCTTCAATTGCTGCACAACATTCATCGCAATGCTCATCGGAATTGAAAACGAAACGCCCATAAATCGACCATCTCGCGTCGATATCTGTGAATTAATTCCAACAACCTCACCTTTTAGATTAAACAAGGGACCTCCGGAATTTCCGGGGTTTATAGCAACATCCGTCTGTATATATGGCACATAGTTATCAGAGGGTAAACTTCTTCCTTTCGCACTCACAATACCAGCCGTCACTGAATTCTCAAAGCCAAACGGGGATCCTATAGCAAGCACCCACTCTCCCACTTCAAGGTTTTTTTCTGAGCCTATAGTCACTACCGGCAGATCATCGGCATCAATTTTTAACAAGGCAATATCACTGCGCTCGTCAGAGCCTATCAGTTTCGCCTCTAACTCTCTTCGATCTTTTAACCGAACAATGATTTCATCTGCGTTTTCAACAACATGATGGTTAGTCATTACATACCCATCATCAGATATTATAAATCCTGAGCCCAATGATTTCGAAGGCCGAGCACGAAAGCCATGCCCCGGGGCACCAAAAAATCGTTTGAATAGTTCGTCAAAAGGCACACCTTCCGGGCCTTGTCTTTCGTCCGGTATACCTGGACCCAAATCTGCAGGCTTTTGAGTAGTACTTACGTTAACAACTGCCGCTCCAGTCTTCTTAACCAACCGGGTGAAATCCGGTAATTGCGCATTCGCAGTTGAAACAGCCACATAGAATAAAGCAAAAAACCAACCTGCCCAACCCTTACGTTGCAACATACATATACCTCCAATTCGATATGGAACCTGAGTAAAAAAGTGGTTGAGGGTACGAGAGATTCGCTTGTTCTGTTGAGGACAATCGTCTATACGAGCCGGACTTTTTAGATAAATCTATCTATGCCTTATCGAAAGAAACACATGCAATACTTAGCTCAGGCGAATTAATCTCCGCCACAAAAAAATCCTTTGTAACAAAAATACTGAATATAACAACAATCTTATCATTTACAACAAGGCTTGCAATGATGACCTTATCATTGAAGGAGCATACATTTTAAAACCAGCAAAAGTGACAGCTCTTTCAGTCCCTTTTCAGCGTTGCAATATTCTCACTGTGCGCCCATATTCGCATCTTGAACAATAAGCAGACCTGCGTCAGTTTTGGACTTTAGCCCACCCCTAATGAGAGACCGTCATAAACTCTATGCCGTCACCGATGGTTTGTACGGTCTTCCCAGGCACTGCACCCAGAACCGTAATCTGATAGCCATCAAGCAACCGACTATAGGAATTTATCGCTCCCATTTTCTTATGATATGACTTAGGTAAATCTTTAGTTTTTTTATCCACATAGATTGACACTGAAGAAAAACCATCACTAAAAAGTATGTGTTCCACTGCCTGATTATCTGTTGGCATAATTCGTTTTTTGTAAAAAATCTGCTGAAAACCACCAGGAATACCACCAAATACCCAGGCATTGTTAATTTCAGACGAATGCCCTCTATCCCTTAGCTGCCAACCAGATATATCTGACTCGGCTGGCCCGAGCAACTTTTCTGAGGGGATACCGTCAACCAATTGCAAATCAGTAAACATCATCTGTTCTATCAACCGACCTTTCTCGTCAATTAACTCGAATTTTAACGGCAAATGGTTTTCAATATCGATCCAGATTTTTCGACCATAGCGATATTCATCCTTAGGAAGCAATTGAATAACCTGGGTCTCTTTGCGAACTACATATTCGTGCCCAGTTAAAACAAAATCATAGTATTTCGCATATTTTTCAACATTTTCCGGTAACTGCACCAAAAACGAGCGATGAGACGGTTGATTATCAACTAATATCACTCTTGTATCGGGAAAGTAACAGGTGACTTTTTCACCTGATCGTATCACTTCTCTCATCGGTGAATTGAGCGCAACAATACGTTCCTGTTCAATCCCATCTTTATTTGCATGATAAACCCGCATGGTTTCCACCTGATTATCTCGCAGATAAACCACCGTCCCTTTGTAATTCTGCATCTTAACGGCTTCAACCATTGCCATTAACATCTGCTTTGCAGTTTCTTCAGGCTGACCTCTGGAAAATGCGAGTGTTGCCACCCCCAAACCAAGAAATACCACCAATAGCTTGTAGTAGTTACTCTTAGAAATTATATAGATTCTTTCTTTGCACATGATTTCAACTAAATATGAAACGCGAAACTCATAGCAAAACTCAATATCATCATTTTTCTGTCGAGTAGCTAACTACGCGGGCATACGACAATATATTCTGCCCACCGGATTGATAAGCGCTTTCATTGTGAGTAATCAGATAATCGTTTAATCGTCTCGGTACACTGAGCTGGTTTACTAGTTGGACATTTGCGGGGTAAGTTTCAACTGTTGATAAAATCGGCTCTATAGGAGATTGATTGAACTCTTTCGGTACCATCGACCAGGCAAAAAAACCTACGATGACAAAAGATGCAGCTAATGCAGCCGCATAGGCAAACCGATTGGATGCTTTTTTACGCGACCTGGATGGGTTGAGAATTACCGGTTCACTCTCCAAAACCTGTGACACCTTGTCGAAGAAAGTAGCGTCTGGAAACACCTTTGAATGACTCTTCATCGAAAGACTGGCCGCATTATACCGATTCCACTTCGCTCTCAATTGTGGATTCTGCCTGATTTCATCTAATACTCGAATGGCTTCGGCTGGATCCAATTCGCCATCCACAAGCATCGATACCTTTAAGTCCAGATCTTCTTGCATAAAACTAACTCCGCTAATCCACTAATCCACTAAATATCTAAGTTTTTTATCAATCGCTTCACGCGCTCGGAAAATTCGTGATCGAACCGTACCCACCGGACAGTTCATTGTCTGGGCAATCGCCTCATAACTTAAACCCTCAAACTCCCTCAAACTGATAGCCGTTCGAAGTTCGTCAGGCAATTCTTCAATCGCACGGGATACTGTTTCCGCGATTTCGTCTCGTAACAACAGATGCTCCGGAGTAGCGTATTCCTTTAGACGCCCGGCACCTTCCAATTGTTCCGCATCCTGCACATCAACAACATTTTCGGACGGTCGCCGCGTCCTGGCAACCAAGTGGTTCTTTGCTGTATTAATCGCGATCCGATATAACCAAGTATAGAACGCGCTTTCACCTCTGAATCTAGGCAACGCGCGATAAGCTTTAATAAAAGTCTCCTGCGCAATATCCAAAGCCTCTCCCTGATCTTTGATATACCGGCTAATCAACTGAATAAGTTTATGCTGGTATCTGAGAACCAGGATATCAAATGCCTTTTTATCGCCATCCTGAACCCGTCGAACCAATTCCTGATCAACTGGCTCGTCCATTCACCTTTCCCTTATCAACAAGCCAATTCCCTCGAATGCATCCCATTGACAATCGAAGACGATTTAAGTTCTGGTGTTTTAACAGCACAGTATAGCTATAGTGGCTAATAAACAAATGAATATCCCAACGGATTGCCCAAGAAAAGACTTTTTACTACAGGAATATTCTCAGACCTGCCCCTGGGGACGATCAAATCGGTCTTTTTTCTATTCCGGCGGTGTAGCTTTCTTATAATCCTGTTATTATCGTGTTTTCTCACCTGCCATTCAATTCGAATGACAACTATTTTGTTTGAATAACTCTAATTAATGCTCGAAATTCATTAATTCTCGTTCGCGGCTAAACGCCATTATTTTCAGACTGAGAAATTACCCTATGGCGAACTACCCAGATTACGATATATTAATTTTAGGCAGCGGTGCATCAGGATTGAGCCTTGCCCTGCGTCTAGCGGAAAAAAAACAGCATAAAATAGCAATATTGTCCAAATTTGCACTTCAGGAGAGTAATACCTACTACGCTCAGGGTGGAATCTCAGCCGTGTTAGACAGTGCAGACTCTATCGATACCCATATCGTGGATACACTGCAAGCCGGTGGCGGACTTTGCGACGAGAGCATTGTCCGTCTTACCGTTTCCCAAGGCAAGAAGTGTATCGACTGGTTATTGGATCAGGGTGTCCATTTTACTCAGGAAAAGACCGACGACGGGCTATCGCGACTACACCTGAATCGAGAAGGTGGTCACACTCACCGAAGAATCGTGCATGCTGCGGACCAAACAGGAAAAGCTTTGTACACTTCCCTGGAAAAACGCGCTGCTGAAAAAGAAAATATTGATTTTTTCGAGTATCACAGTGCAGTTGACCTAATAAAATCAAATCAGTCCTCCACCAGCAATCAACGCATAACCGGCATTTACGCATTTAACGCAAAAAACAAAAAGGTAGAGCCCTTCGGTGCACGAATTGTAGTTCTGGCTACTGGCGGTGCAAGCAAAGTTTATTTGTATACCAGTAATCCGGATGTCTCTACAGGCGATGGCATAGCGCTTGCCTGGCGCGCCGGATGCCGTGTTGCCAATATGGAATTCATGCAGTTCCACCCAACCTGTCTGTACCATCCGGACGCCTACTCATTCCTCATCAGCGAAGCTCTACGAGGTGAAGGAGGAAAATTAATTCTTCCCGATGGCTCTCAGTTTATGCATAAATTTGATCGCCGCAAGGAGCTTGCTCCCAGAGATATAGTAGCGCGAGCAATTGATCATGAAATGAAACTACTGGGTATTGATAACGTTTTTCTCGACATCAGCCATAAACCCGCTGAATTTGTCCGACAGCATTTTCCCAATATTTATGCGCGTTGCCTGGAACTAAATATAGACATTACGAAACAGCCCATCCCTGTTGTTCCCGCCGCTCATTATACCTGCGGAGGAGTACTTACAGACCAGCATGCCCGCACCGACATTGCCGGCCTTTATGCCATTGGCGAAGTGGCCTGTACAGGCTTACATGGTGCTAATAGAATGGCCAGCAACTCTTTGCTGGAATGTCTGGTATTTGCCAAACAGGCCAGCGAAGATATTAGTCAATGCCTGGCCGATTTCCCACAACCTCCAAACCTGCCAGCCTGGGATGAATCTCAGGTCAGCAACTCGGATGAAGAAGTCGTGGTATCGCACAACTGGGATGAACTTCGACGCTTTATGTGGGACTATGTTGGGATAGTACGCAGTGACAAGCGACTTGCACGAGCCCAACACCGGATTGATTTACTAAAAAATGAAATCGCTGAATACTACAGCAATTTTAAAGTAACCAGCGATTTGCTGGAACTACGCAATCTGGTCATCGTTGCGGAGCTCATTATTCGTTCTGCCACGCGCAGAAAAGAAAGTCGTGGCTTACATTTCACGCTGGATTATCCTGATTTAAAAGAACCTGCGGAAAGAACTATTTTGACGCCAATTATCGACTAAACGACTGAATATCAAAAAACAATCTGGCGGGAAATATTAAAACAAATATACGCTAGTACTCCATCACAGTTGTGTTGGGGGATAGGTTATGTCGAGAAGTGGTCAGCTGCTAGGCGCACGAGCGCAGGACTAGTCGCACGTGTCAAGCGAGTGCAACAACGCAGATGGCTGCTTATCGGCTGATATACCCGTCTATACAACAATGATGGAGTACTAGAAACAGGCTTCTATTTACAAAAGATCCATTGACTGTAATTCAACCCTAGCCTTAGAGTCTGGAAAAAGCAAAAACTGACAGTTTAATTTACTATTCGTAAACCTATTAATTCATCAATAACTTAATTCTACCGCTGAATCAGAGACTGAAATAATAAAAAACGCTTGAAAATACTTCCGGTATTTGTCAGGTATTTTTACACTCTTACCGTAAGCACCAGGAAAACACCCGAACGCAAAATATAGCTGTTTGTTTATACGCTGTTTCTTTATCGAAGGCGCAATAATTGCAATGTATAATATAATGCCTTATTCGGAGCATTATATAGATCATACTCACAAGGAGTCAAGTATTTTGAGTAAAAAAACTAAACACCTAATTATATGCCTAATTTTTCTTAGTACACTGCCCTTGGCGGCAAGCTATGCAACACCCGTTTCCTGGACAATTTCCGGGCCGGGAATGACCAGCGCCACGCCCAATTCACCCAACCACTGGGTTCTAAAATACGCACTAAATCCAGCTGGATTCTCAACGGTCACCTGGAATGCATCTTCTACGGCAACAACAGACGGACACATTACATTAAATTGGGTCTACTCAGGATTTCATGCCTACTTTGATGTCAAAGCATTTCTGACCACCACTGCAGGCGATATTATTATCAACACTAGCTCTGCAATTTGCTGCACGCCACCGTCTGCTGGTTTCAACTACATGGGTAGCTATACGTTTACTGGACTCATGACCGGAGACACCTTCGGATTTTCGTTTGGCGGGTCCAACTTTGATATTAACAACCAGCTTAATGGCACTTTGAATTTGGTAGAAGTTAGTAGCATAGCTGAACCTTCTGCTCTATTCCTGCTAGTAATGGGATTGCTCGGAGTGGGCATATCGCGCAAAATCTCTGCTTAAACGCAAGCAGATAACCCACACCTTCAGGTGTGGCTTTGATCACTATATGAAAACCATCCCGACGACACTCCCTAACAGGAAATAATTTATACTTGTTATATCAACTAAAGATGAAACAATTCAGTATATTTTTATTGAGGGCCTAAGCCATTTATTGATTGCACCCTAATCTCGGTACTTGCAGAGTAGCTTCTCCCAGCCGACTAAAAACGATCTTTCCGACGACGGATTTCGGCAAAAACGGTCTGCGGCGAAGCATCCGGCAATTCGCTTGTTGCCCGCAATTCAGGCGTGTCAGCGCGAAGAAACGGATTGGTTAAAAATTCATCCGCCAGGGTTGACGGCACCGTTGGAGCACCATCCTGACGTAACTGATTGACCCTCTCCATACGCTCTGCCAACAATATGTTTTTTGGATCAACCGTTAATGCGAAACGGCCGTTCGCCTGGGTATACTCATGCGCACAATAAACACGAGTAGCCCCTGGCAGGGTTTTCAGCTTTCCAAGTGACTTCCACATCTGCTCTGCTGAACCCTCAAACAATCGGCCACAGCCTAATGCAAACAAAGTATCACCACAAAACAATGCATCATCAACACCAAACCAATAAGCAATATGACCAATGGTATGCCCCGATACGGCCAAGACTTTGGCCACAGATTCACCTAATTCAAAAATATCACCTTCTCCAAGCTCTATATCAATACCCGGGATACGTTTTGCATCGGAGCGCGAACCGACAATGGTGCAACCTGTCTCCGACTTTAGCCCCAGGTTACCACCAACGTGATCTGCATGATGATGAGTATTGAGAATATAATCCAGGCTCCAGCCGGAATTCGAAAGCTCTGATAAAACCGGATCAACCAGAGCAGGATCGACAACAGCGGTTTTTTCCGATAACTGATCATGGATTAAATAGATATAGTTATCTGTTAGAACGGGTATTTGGCGTATGGTTAACATTAGTTACTTCTGACAAATAGTCACTCATTTCTTTGAGACATTGTTTAGGGACACGGATTCGAATTCTGCTGATGAATGGATTCAATTTCTTCCAGCAAGTCATTGCTCAGAGAAACATCAGCACTGGCAAGGTTTTCATCCAATTGAGCCAGAGTCGTCGAGCCAATAATATTCGAAGTCACAAAGGATCTGGAATTCACGAATGCCAACGCCATTTGCGCAGGTTTCAAATTGGCTTTGCGCGCGAGACTCACATATTCTTGCGTCGCCGTAACGCCGGCAGGGGTCTTATAACGCGCATAGTCAGGAAACAGAACCAAACGTGAATCGGGTGGATTATCATCAATATATTTTCCAGTCAAGGTACCAAACCCCAATGGAGAATAGGCCAGCAAACCGACTTTTTCCCGATCAGCAATTTCAGCCAGTCCAACCTCGAAAGTCCGATTCAACAAATTATACGGATTCTGAATCGATACTATACGCGGGTAATCATAATCCCGACTGACTCGCAAATACTCCATAAGGCCCCATGGAGTCTCATTGGAAATACCGATGTATCGCACTTTTCCACTACGAACAATATCGGCCAAAACCTGCAAAGTCGCTTCGATAGAGACCGATTCTTCATTCTCTACCGGAGTATAACCCAAATGACCAAAGAAATTGGTGCTACGATCCGGCCAATGAATTTGATAAAGATCAATATAATCTGTTTTGAGCCGACGCAAACTGCCTTCTAATGCCGAGATAATGTTGTCTCGATCCGGTGATGAATGACCGCCTCGAACATACGGCAGCCAATCGCCTTTACCAATTACCTTGCTGGCTACAATAAGTTCCTGACGCTTACCTGTCTTTTGTAACCAATTGCCAATCACCGATTCGGTTCGTCCAAAAGTTTCAGCGTTGGGTGGTACCGGGTACATTTCCGCAGTATCAATAAAATTGACACCGCAGCCAACTGCTCGATCCAGTTGAGCGAAGCCTTCCGCTTCACTGTTCTGCTCACCGAAAGTCATGGTACCGAGACAGATTGAACTGACATTAAGGTCGGTTCGACCCAGTTGTTTATAATGCATTATGACCTTTTTAAACTAAATTCGCTTATTCCAGCATGCCTAAATTATCTTGGATATTAGCTGAACGCCAGTTCTCCGACAACAGCGTAGCACAACCCTACAATGTCTTTAAATATTCCAGTAATGCCCGTTTATCATCGAAAGCCAGATCAGTTCCATACAAGTGACCTCTGTTACTGTTGCCAGGCTCGGAAACATCATGCCTTGATCCGACCTTTTCCGCTGCCTCACCCTGACTCACGAAGCCCACATTTACCGCATCGTAAAGGTCGTAGCCTCGATAGAAAACACTGCTGCGTTCCTGCGGTTTTTTTAATAGCTCCCATAAATTTGGCACCGATGCATTGTGTAAATAAGGGGCTCTTAACCAAATTCCATCAAGTAACACTGAAACATAACCACCTGTCTTGCGAAAACCTTTGAAACCCCACTCATAATCTGCCTGGTACGCGTTATAACGTTTTGCTGATTCCGCTGTCCACATATCCAGACGGTGTCGATCTGTTCCCACCTCCTGTAATGGAATCACAGTACCGGTTAATTTACCTTCGGCGGCGTGACAATTGGCGCAGTAAGCGTCAAAAACAGTATTCCCTGCGGCAACCATGTCCTGATCCAAATTATAAGCCGGATCAACGTTGCCTTGCACATAAGGCGACTTTGGAGCAGGCAGACGCAACAACCAGTCCTCAATTTTCTCCAGCGTTTGTTTAGTACCATCATTATAAGATTGGTGATCCATGCCATCACCGATGGCAGAACTCTCAACCACGTCACGAAGATTGGTATTCAGACCATCCCAATGAAGGGCATATCCTTTCCTGGCCTGCATATTCCAAATCGGCACCATACCCGAGTTACCAATGGTATTGTCTGTATTTATTTCCAGAATGCCAAATTTCACCGGATTAAAAGGATCTATCCTGCCACGACCCCAATCAGGTCTTGAATCATTGCCATGAACAGGTAAATCCATCCAGCTGAACGATTGCCCAAATTGAATGAGCGCCAATTTGGTCATTGGAATGATGACGGCGGCATAGAGAAACTTATCCACCAAAGAAAGCTCATACATTAATTCTATTTCCCGCAATATCCTGACAGAATTGAATCGCTCATCACCACCGGCTTTGGCCAAAAACCTCTGATAAGCCAACACATTTACGGTATGTGCCGGGCCACCAGGAACAAGCGTCGGATTCTCGTTTGTTCGCAGGCGGTAACGCGAAACATGACAAAACGCACAATTGAATGTCACCCTGGGAAAGCCAACCGTTTTTTTTGATATTCCTACAGGCAAAGGCTTACCCTGCTCCCAGGATAGACCTAAAGAAGGATAAGCCCCTACCGCAGGCAAATATTCAGGAAATATCCTGGGCAACACTAACCATACCCAATAAGGCAAGCCACTGGTGTTTTCGCTACCAATTGAACCGTATTTGAATAATTCCTCAGTATTGGCAAACTCCGCCTGATCAACGACTCGAAAGAGCTTATACCATAACGTCACTCCCATCAGAATCGAAGAAGCAACAAAAATAACCAACAAGGCATGCATCCATGGCTTGCAAAAGGTTTTGCAGATTCCCTGACTTTTTTTATCGCACAAGCCAATATCAATACCGAGTCTTTTTTCTTCGCGCGTAATCAGAATCAATAAAAACCCTTGACCAATTAAAAATATAATATCGGCTGCAAAAACCAAAAATCCCAAGGATTTATGGAAGACAAAAACAGCTACAGTGAAAAAAATTGTACCAAAGGCTCGGGAGGGAAACACTGCAAGCCAGGCTATGGCACGATAACGCTGCAAATCCCAGACCGCCGGAAGATAAAAAATGCTCAATAACAATAACAAGTTTGCGACAAATCGCACCCAGATTGAATTATCCGGCGGTATATGCAACAGGCTCATTAACCATTCCGGTACAAAAAACAGCGCGAATACAAAGATCATATTGGCAGCAATGCCAACACCCATCACAACACTATGAAAAAATCGTAACCGTTTAAGGCGAGCTTCACTATTCATTGTCTATCACTCCTAAAACTCTTTCATATACTCAACAATTGCGTCTTTCAGATCCGGGCTTAAGTCAGTACCATAAGCCTCGCCCTCATGACCTTTGTTGGAATTTCCAGGCGCATCCGTGTCAAACAGATAGAACTTTTCACCTTTCTCTTTTGCTACATTGGATATAAAACCGATTTTCTGCCAATCGATCACGTCATATCCCCGATAAAACTTTTTTGGCCGCTGCGATGAGGGTTCCAGTAAATCCCTGATAGTTGGCACAGAACCGTTATGCAGATAAGGGCCACGCAACCAGATTCCATCCAGTGGCATGCTGGCATAACCATAAGTCTTACGAAAATTCTTGAATCGCAACGATGGATAGCCGGAAAAAAAACTATTTTGGTTCATCGCCAGGACTTCCGTGTAAGAATCGAGTCGCCCCGGATCAGTACCTATATACTCGATTGGCTCTACTTTTCCCAGACGAGTGAAACGTTGACTGTCAAATTTGTATACCCCCGCTTCTGTTTCGCCATGACAGTCCGAACAATATTGCTGATAGGCAATTTTTCCATTGTTGGCTTTTGCTTTCTCAATACGGCCTTTTTTAGGATAAACAGGCGCTTTCATATCCCACAGCCAATCCATTACCCGGCGAACATTATCCAAATCAATACTGACAGGGGTTACACCCGCACCCATTGCTGCACTAAGGTTTCTTTCCTCTACTTTATTATTATTGCCATCCCAATGCAGCTCCATGCCTTGTCTCGGCCGTTGCCCCCATATGGAAGGTAAGTCTGCGGGGCCAACTAATTCTTTTTGAGTTATCGCCTCCGTCGGAAATCCAAGTTGATTCGTCTTGTATGCATTGAAGGTATCAACACGTCCTGTTCCCCATCTCTCCTGTCTTCGCATGTGAGCAAGATTATCCCCCAATTGCAGAATCGCAGCCCGCGTGAATGGTATGATCAAATAGCGATAAGTCAGCGTTTCCAAAAATCCAAATTCCCCATCACTTATTTCTTCGATCCTGGGTATCATACGATCACTGGTAAACCGATTATCGCGCGCAGCGTTAATCAAAAATTGTATGAGTTGATATAGTTTAAGACGGTGTGCGGGCATCGCTAACACCAACATTCGCTCCGATTCAGGTGTCTCTCGATAGGTACCTGAGTGACACACCGCGCAATTCAACCAAACCCGATCGATTCCGTAAACGGTACGTTTTGAAACTCCAATTGGCAGATCCTGGTTATCCTCAGACATGAGCCCCAATCCGGCATAACCATTGGCAGGCATCTTATCAGCATACAACACCGGCAATACCTTCCATATCCAGTAAGGCAAGCCGTTTACAGGCTCAGTACCAATTGATCCATATTTAAAGTGTTCATCAATCTTCGAATAAGTAACCGGATATTCAGGAATCAAGCGAATCGCCAAATAGGTCACTAAGATTAAGACTACACAGAGAAACAAAAGCAGAATCTGCTTTGTTCGCGAAATCATCGAAAAGGTAAAACGCAACATAACGACTCCTTCGTATAAGTTCAGCACTACCGAAATGACTTGCTTTTGGCATCAGACTAAAGAGGCCGTTCGAGAACAGAGCGCCTACAGCTAGAAAGGATGCTGCCAAATCTTGATTAAACCCAAATCGATCAATGATAAAAGGTTTATACCTCTCATATAATACATGCCTTTTACCAGCGAGTGAACAGGTAATAATTGCGGCTCTGTTGCAAAAAACCCCAAATTTACCCAGACTTAATATTTTAAGGATATTTTGGTCAATGTCAGATTTCAAATGGCGGTATTTTAAAGGTGAAATGATCCTCGGTTGCGTTCGATGGTACTGTAAATACGGAATACTACCGCGATTTGGAGGAAATAATGCTGGAGCGGGGAATGGAAGTCTATCACACAACGATCTACCGTTGGGTTCAGCATTATGCGCGGGTTCAAATCCCTGAAGACGGCGTATGCTACCATCAAAGGGTTTGAAGTCATGCGTATGTTTGGAAAAGGACAGATGCTTGCGTGGATAAACGGGCAAGGACTACCAGGAGAAATCCGTCTTATTGAAAGACAGTTCGAGATCTACACCGCATAATCAATCCTATCAAAGACATTTCTTAATCAATCCTATCAAAGACATTTCTCTGGCTTTTCGATGTTTTTGCAACAGAGCCGTTTTTGGTTCGGGTAAGATTTTCCTGCTTCGTTTTACTTCTTATGAACAATGAGAATCGGGTAAAAATCAGAATAGTTCTGATTGTCGGATTAGGTGCAGTTGAAATAGTAGAGGTAAATATTCGTGCTGACTAAGCTCGATCCTAGCGTACATGCACGTACTAATCTTCGCAGTACCCTAACCTGGCCGGTTTTTATCGAGCTACAAACCGGAAACAAGAACCTGAAGAACTTCAAAACGAGTAGTTCCCATCCCTCCCGACCGGCAATAAAAAAACCAATCACAATTCAGTTATCCATTTAACTCCGGGGCGTAAACGCCCAATCCAGCACACGTCTTGCGCAAATGCTGGAACAGATCATCGTTTGTTACCACAACCGTCACACCGTATTATTCGCCAAGTGTTAGCCTGGCTAATCGATTCTTTAGGTTGCATTCGGTATATGTAAGACTGGCTATATGAGAAAAAGGTATAAATATAACATATATAGTTATGCTATTTTGATATTTAATAAGCGAAAATTTAACCCATCTTTCGATTTCAGTGGGAATATATTATTGTAAAACAATTAAATACGATATTATTAATGGCTGTTATGGCACTACAAATTATCTCTTTTGCAAAATTTAGTTAATGTTGTTTATA
>Ga0114934_10000448_pt1 | contig 25890 bp, 20 predicted proteins | sample 4SBtaG_2_FD_99695 | JGI IMG/M metagenome (GOLD analysis project Ga0114934, IMG submission 99695) | Deep subsurface microbial communities from Kolumbo volcano to uncover new lineages of life (NeLLi) - 4SBTROV10_white metaG | ecosystem: Environmental > Aquatic > Marine > Volcanic ...
ACAATCACATTTTTCTCGTCCATTGGATCTTTGGGAATTAAGAGAATTTTTATTTCTTCTTCAAGGGCTGCTTTTTGTGCTTCCAGTTCATCCAAATCAGTACGGGCAATTTCCAACAGGTCTTCATTATCGGAATTTTTTAATATTTCCTGATCATCCTTAATTTGATCCGCAATCTTTTTGTAGGCCAGATACTTTTGCACGATCGGCTGAAGATTACGATATTCCCTGTTCAAAGCCTGATATTTTTTCATATCCGAAACCACATCCGGCTCAGAAAGTTCTTCGCCAATTTCTTCAAAGCGATCAATAATCGATTTTACCTTCTCAATCATGAAGAGCCACCTTCCAGAAGATATTCTTTCTTTGTGTCATTCGGTTCCAATGCCGCCTTTAAAGCTGCAAACGCAACTTCCAACTGAAATCCGTCAGGCTCCTTCGTTGTAATTCGTTGAAGCCATAAACCGGGAGCAACCAAAATTGCACCAATTTTATTCCTGTACCCCTTGCCGGAAAAACGAATGAGTTCGTATGAAAGCCCCCCAATTACCGGGACAAAAAGCAGTCGAACCAGACGGTCCATCAACGTTTCCGGTCGACCAAGGAACATAAAGACAATGATGCTCACCACCATGACGATCAGGAGGAAACTGGTTCCGCACCTCGGGTGGTGAGTTGTAAAGGATTTTGTGTTTTCTATTGTTAACGGCAATCCATTTTCATAGGCAAATATACTTTTGTGTTCTGCCCCATGGTACTCAAAAATACGGCGGATATCTTTCATCCATGCAATTAGCATTAAATATCCAAGAAAAAAGAGCAGACGAATGCCTCCATCGGTTAAATTAAACCAAACGCCCGATCGAATTCCAAGGGCATCTGTCAGCATCAGAGGTGCATAAAAAAAGATTAGCAGTCCGACAGTCAGAGAAACCGTCAGCATCAGTGCCGTCCGAAATGCCGACATTCCCGACTTCTTCTGTCTCTTTTTCTCCTTGCCATTTTTTTTATCCTCTTCTTCCATGGCAACGTCACCGGAAAACGTGAGTGTTTTGATTCCCCAATAGAGAGATTCCATCAGTACCACCCCTCCCCGAACGATGGGCAGTCCCCAAAATTTATTCCGGGCTGTCCAGGACGTGTAGGGCACACTACGGACGAGGATTTTACCATCCGGTTTTCGGACGGCCACTGAAACGGAATGAGGCGAACGCATCATCACGCCTTCAATTACAGCCTGCCCGCCAACGGGAATCAAATCTTTATTTTCTTTCATAACTACCTCAAATTTAAAAACATAAAAAAACGGAATACCTATCCATTAGCACGGTATTCCGTTTTTTAAAAATGTCCTGTTTTACAGCTAATTCTTGTTAGAATCAGCTTTGTGTTGTAACTTGTATTTACGATAAAATTTCTCGACACGGCCAGCAGTATCAACAAGCTTTTGTTTTCCGGAGAAAAACGGATGACAAACGGAACAAATGTCAATCTTAATTTCGTCTTTTTTTACGGTTGAACGTGTTTGAAATGTGTTCCCACACGCACACTTTACAGTTACAACATGATATTTAGGATGAATACCAGCTTTCAAGAGTGACCCTCCTCAATTATCAATGCCCATTTGAATTCTCATAGGAAAACAAATTTAATATATTTTTTTTCTAATTGCAAGTAATATTTTTGCCGAGCCTTAGAAAAATACCAGGGCATAGAATTTAAACTCCCCAATGCGCTCACCCATTGCAACAGCATGGGATTAAACTCTGAACAACCGGTATTAAAAATCCCGCACAAAACCGGGCAGCTCACTCTGCTGCTGCTAACAGATGATGCAGACAGTTATGTTTTTTTTATGTAAATCGCTTTGATTGTTTTGGTCTCATCTTCTGTCGATAGTTTGAACAGGTAACGCCCTGAACTATTTTTTATTGGCATTCCATCTTGCAGTATAGATTCCTGGTGATTTAAACCCACTTTCAAGCTGGGTAACAAACCGCCCATTTATGTCGAAAATACTGATGTTGTTAATAGCCCGATTATTGACTCTATACGCTATCGTCGTTTCCGAATTAAACGGATTGGGATAATTCTGATAGGGCATAAAGTTTTGAACAGGAGTAATTTCATTTTCAACATTTCCCGGAATGGGATTATAATCACTTGTTGCCCACCAGATATCTGTTTTCCCCTCGCTCTGGTGCACCGATATAACGGCGACTTTGCCGCTATCTTTTGGCCCGATAATACCAACAATTGGCTTAAAATCATCGCCTTCCGATTCAGAGATATTTAATATGCTTTTAGCCGATGAGTAGATATCGCGTGGTTTGATAAAAATTTCTTCATTGTCCAAAGAATCACCATCAAAAGCGACGAAAAAATCCGTATATGTTGGCGTGGCTCCTCCTGTAGATATCGCACATCGGAAAAGCATAGGATGCTCAAAACTCGCCCGTTTGTGATTCGTTTTTACAAATCCGTCTCTAAAAAAATCTGCATGTACAACTCTCCAAACACTGTCTTCTACTGTTTGATAAGAAATTCCCCCCAAAGAGCTTTGGATTTGAACAACTCATGCTATCCACTATGAACGTTTCCGAATCTTTATTCGTGTAAATGAGATCACCTTCTTGTATGCGCGCGAGTCCTTTGCTACCGATTGATGGACTGCAATTACTGAGAGTAGTATCTCCGATAATTCGAACACTGCTAAAGCCGCCATTTTTAAAATCGCGGGTTAGTAGCTGCCAAAGAGTATCAATCTTTTATTGCCAGGCAATTCTTTCATTTTCCTCAACTGGATCAAAAGCAATTGTCGAATCGATGTTCTGATTCTTGCCCGAATAAACCGAATAGATCTGATTTTTGTTAACATCAAGTTGTTTAAAGTAGATGGTGTAAACAAAATCTAACTGATTTTCCAAACAGATAGAGGCGTGATCGAGTATCTCACAGCCGGATAAAGAAGCAAAAGTAACATTTCTATGATTTCCTTCGATTGTTATAAGCTTCTCCACCGAAAATGTTTGGCCGTCTAAAACTGTGGCAAATAGAAGTAAGTAAAAAAACTGCGAACGCACTCATTTTTATGCCTTTTATCATATTTTTTTCAACATACCATCTTTCTTATGCCAAGCATCTCTTCAAAAAAATATTTTATCTCAGGATTAGCCGCTCATGGATTCCAGGAATTCTTTATTCGTTTTCGTGCGACTCATCCGCTGAAGCAGGAATTCCATCGCTTCAACCGGCGTAAAATCGCTCAGAAATTTACGCAAAATCCACACACGATTCAGTTCCCAATCAGACAGCAGAAGTTCTTCTTTACGTGTTCCGGAACGGTTAATGTCAATGGCTGGGAAAATACGTCGGTCGGCCAGATCACGGCTTAGCACCAATTCCATATTTCCCGTTCCCTTAAATTCTTCAAAAATCACCTCATCCATTCGGCTTCCGGTGTCAATCAGTGCCGTGGCAATAATGGTCAGGCTTCCACCTTCCTCAATATTTCTGGCAGCGCCAAAAAAGCGTTTGGGCCACTGCAACGCATGGGCATCCACGCCGCCTGAGAGGATTTTGCCGCTGTGCGGGACAACCGTGTTATTGGCCCTGGCCAATCGCGTCAAACTATCCAGTAGAATGACCACATCATGGCCATACTCAACCAGTCGCTTGGATTTTTCCAAAACCATTTCAGCTACGTGAATATGGCGATCGGCAGGCTCATCAAATGTGGAACTAATGACTTCACCATCCACAGAACGCTTCATGTCGGTAACTTCTTCCGGGCGTTCGTCAATCAACAGAACAATTAGATGTACTTCCGGGTGATTGTTTGTAATGGCATTGGCAATCCGCTGCAGCAAGGTCGTTTTGCCCGTTTTGGGCTGCGCCACAATCATTGCACGCTGCCCTTTGCCGACCGGTGTTAGAATATCCATGATTCGGGTTGAATAATCTTTCGGATTGATTTCCAATTGAAGGCGGTCTTCGGGATAGAGAGGAGTTAAATTATCGAAGATAATTTTACTCTTTGCTTTCTCGGGCTCTTCAAAATTAATGGCCTCTACTTTTAAAAGAGCAAAAAAGCGTTCATTCTCTTTGGGAGGGCGAATCTGTCCTGAAACAATGTCTCCGGTTCGCATGCTGAAACGCTTAATTTGCGACGGGGAAACATAAATATCATCGGGCCCCGGAAGATAATTATAATCAGCCGATCGCAAAAAACCATAGCCATCGGGGAGTACCTCCAATACGCCTTCGGCAAAAATCAGCCCTTCTTTTTTTGTTTGCTCTTCGAGTATCCTGAAAATCAATTGCTGCTTCGAAAGACTGGCAAAATCAGAAATATTTAAATCCTGAGCCAGCTTACCCAAATCGGGAATCTTCATTGACTTTAATTCTGCAATTTCCATAAAACAACCTTTCCTTTCTTCAATTTTTGCTTAAACTTCTTTATATTTAGTAATGTTTAATAATGACACACAGCCGTCTCTTCTCTGCTCCTAGTTCAGTGACTTCAATACGCTTGTCCCCTAATCAGGCAGATAATACGAATAAGCTTCGGATAATTATTGATTTGCTTTCACGAACGACATGTGAAGAAAAAACGATGTTTTTACTAAAGTTGGTACTGTGATCAATTTTTTAAAATGATTTTTTTCACAATGAGCCTTAAATCTCAGGCTATGCGTAGTACGAGACTTTTGAACAAATATTGCAAACCGGCCTTTTTTAATTTTTCAATTTCTTTTCCAATGGCTTCAATAACTTCCTGATTAACAATATCTTCCTTGAGGCCCGTTCTTGCAGAAAAAATTGCAAATGCCTTCCCACCGAATTCATCTTCAAAATCCCGGAAATTTCCACTCATTCTTTCAGTTATTTTTTAATTTAAAGAATTCCTTCCTCGGTGTCGGATAACTGCCCATTAACAAAGCGCCGCCTGTTGTATTCGAAGTTGTTTTCTTTTGCCAGATAATCGTTCCCATACAATCAAAGCCGATACCTTCACAGAACGTGATAATTTCGGTGCGTATGGGAATAACTTTATACCTGCCATAATAAACCGAACGGGCAAATTGGTCTCCAATATTCACACAAAGCCGGCAGCCGTTATCGAGCAACTGATAACTTTCTTTCCAGACAAGGTTTAAATTATTAATATATTTTTTCTAACTGTCGTTGTATCCAATTTGATGGTTTGTTCCGTAATCTTTTAACTGCCAATAAGGGGGGTGAAGTAATAATCAATTGAACAGATTTATCCGAAATACTACTCATCTACCTGTTGTCAGCAATAACTAGTTTATGTCTGGTTTTTCTTACTATTTTAAGTCCATAATTTCTTGCAAAAACACCTCAGAATAATCTCGTTCAGGAATCTTTCCTTGCGAAGTCAGCTATTTTCTTTTTGTCTGGCTTATGAGGTGTGTGTACATCCTATTGTATCTATCCGCACAAATTAGCGACATAAATATGATTTTTTAGTTTCCCTAATTATTGAGAATAATCAATTGTGATTCAATTTTTCTTAACCTAAGCCTATGGTAATCAATGTGCCCATACGGTACATGCCCAATCCTAAAATCGAAATCGAGCTTTTGCCAACGCATAAAATAATTTCAAACACGAAAAATACCACAGGGTCAGTTTTCAAATTTTGGACAAATACGCACGAACGATGAATTTTCAATTGGGATAATTAATTTTTAATAGATAGGTGTCAAGAATTAGAAATTATCAATGATTATTAGCTACCTATGTTATCGGATTTTTAATTAAAAAGATTAGCACCGCCCCAGCACACCTTCACTCAAAGACATTGCTTTTCAATGCAAATTTCAAAGACCTTTCAGAAAATTTTTTCCGTGTTAGTTTAACTATTTAAATACAATACGAGGTATTTTGTGGAGTTTTGTATGTAAACGAAATCGGCGTAAAATTGTTCCAATTAATTTCAAATCTTTTTCTTTAAGGGCTTTCTAAATAATTATTTCCTCCGTATCTTTCTTAAAAAAATGAACCTTATTCATATCAAAAATTAACGTTTTTTCTATTCCCAAAGGAGGAATAGAATCGGTTTCAATCCGTGCGATAAAATTATTAAGTCCCGTCGTCAAATACAAATACATTTCGCTTCCCATTGGCTCAACAACTTCAATGGTTGCTTTGACCAAGGCTTTTTTATTTACATTATAAGCCGTGTGCTCGTCGTGAATATCCTCTGGTCGAATTCCCAAAATAACGGTTTGCCCCGAAAAAGGTTCCAAAACTTCTTTGAATTTTTCCGGCACAGTTATTCTAAAACGTCCTTCGTCAATAACCACATCGCCGTTCTTGTGCACGGTTACATCCATGAAATTCATAGCCGGGCTTCCGATAAATCCGGCTACAAATTTGTTTTGAGGACGATTGTAAAGATTCAGTGGCGTGTCAATTTGCTGGACTTTACCGTCTTTAAGTACAACAATTTTATCTCCCATTGTCATTGCTTCGATCTGGTCGTGGGTAACGTAAATTATGGTGGCTTCCAGCCGATCGTGCAATTTTATGATTTCCGTCCGCATCTGAACACGGAGTTTGGCATCCAGATTGGAAAGAGGTTCATCGAACAAAAAGACCTTGGGTTTGCGAACAATCGCCCGCCCCACAGCCACACGTTGGCGTTGTCCACCGGACAGAGCCTTTGGTTTCCGATCCAAAAGATCTTTGATACCCAAAATTTCAGCAGCTTCCATGACCCGATTTTTAATTTCCTGCCTGGGATATTTTCGCAGTTTTAGCCCAAATGCCATGTTATCGTAAACTGTCATATGAGGATATAGAGCGTAATTCTGAAAAACCATGGCAATATCCCGATCCTTGGGGGGAACGTCGTTCACAATTTTTCCATCGATAAGGATTTCCCCCTTTGAAACTTCCTCCAACCCGGCAATCATCCGAAGTGTTGTTGATTTTCCACAACCGGAGGGCCCAACGAGGACAACAAATTCTTTATCCTCTACCTTAAATGCCACATCATCAACGGCAACAACATTTTTATCAAATATTTTAGAAACGTTATTTAGAACAACTTCGGCCATCGAATCCTCTTTTTATTTTTAGAAGCCCTATTGTTGCAAGTTTTATGTATTCACTTGATTCTACAATCGTTCCATCCCACAAAGAAATTTACCACGCCCGGTCTGCGACTGGACCCCCGCTGCCACTATGCCCGCAATCAGGCAAGCGTGCCGAGGCGACCCAGGTTAAAAACGTCGTTTCTATACGATGGCTGCCATTCCCACTTCAATAAGTTCAGCGTAAACTTCGCTCAGGCAACAGCTATCACTTAACGACAGAAAGAACCTGTTCCTGGCCTTGATTTAAAATGGTATCCCGGTTGTGGTTTTCCCATCAAACTCGCAACGGTAGAGTTTAGAAGATAAAAAATACTATAAATCTCTTAAAAATAAAGATTATTTTTTAATTTGTCAAGTTTTTTTCTTGAATTACATATTCAATTTTATAGCCATGACAGAAACAATCAAAAAAAGTCGCCTAATCCACATATTTCTAATTGCGTCCGAGAAATACGCCCCAAATACAGACCTATACCCGAGCCCCAAAAAAGCGGGATACGAAAAGGATCGTCAACAACCCTGGAAGTGACAAAAAACGCCCAGTGCCACCAGGATTAAAAGCAAGTTAATTCCACAATTCCTGATGACCCTCCGACCCGCTTTGGTCATTAATTTTATAAGGGTTCTTTTCGTAACTGTCTAAAAATCCGGGCCAAACTGGGGCAGACTTAAACCGATTGCTTTGACGAATTCTTCCGGAACGAGACACTTTAACCGCCCCAACATACACACTACAACCGCTTCAATTCCACCAAGGCATCACTGACGGTGTAATTCGAACCCGTAATAACCAAAATATCCTCTTCTGAAAAATCCTTTAAAAAAGCAGTTAAACCATTTTTGACCATTCCACCATCGCTTACTGCAATGCCCTTTTCACGAAATACATCGGCCAACTTTTCAGAATTTAGGGCGCGGGGATTGTTAGGCTGAACCGCTATGGCCTTGCGGGTTTTCGGAATGACTTCGTCCACCATCGCTTCAAAATTTTTGTCCGCCAAAACACCCATCATCAGGACAAATGATTTCCCCGGGAAAACGCGCTCAAACGTACGAACAAGCTGCTTCAATCCATTTGGGTTGTGGGCAATATCCAAAATAACCGTGGGATGCCTCCGATAAATCTCGAAGCGGCCGGGCCAATAGGTGTTTCTAAGACCCTCAAGAATTTGGCTTTTTGAAACCGCCGCTCCCTGATCATTCAGGAGTTCTACCGCACGAATGGCAGCAATGGCGTTGCAAATTTGGTGAATTCCATGAAGCCGCAAACGGACGGATTCGTACGTTTGCACAGGCGTTTGTACACGAAATGTTGTACCCTGCCGGGATATTTGCACGTCTTCGTATTGACATTCTTTCGCCACCGAATACAAATGGCTGTGCCGTTCGCTACAAATCGCTTCAAATACTTCGATTGCTTTCGGATTGTGGGCAGATGTTACCACGGGGGTCATTTCTTTAATAATGCCGGCTTTTTCCCGGGCAATGTCCCGGATGGTGCCGCCCAGCGTGTCTGTGTGATCCAGATCGATTTCCGTAATAACGGACACTACCGGATGCAGCACGTTCGTGGCATCCAAACGACCGCCCAACCCCGTTTCGATAACGCCGTATTCCACACCCTGATCGGCAAAATGAGCAAATGCAATGGCCGTCATCACTTCAAAAAAGGTACAGTGATAAGTTTCAATTGTTGTGCGAAGTTGATTCAAATAGTGTTGTACGGCTCCAATCGGAATCCATTGGTCATTTACGCGAATGCGCTCTTGAAATGAAATGAGATGTGGTGACACGTACAGACCGGTAAGCAGGCCAGCAGCCTGTAGAACAGAAGCAATCATTGCGCCGGTGGAACCTTTCCCGTTGGTTCCTGCAATGTGAATTGCCTTAAACTCCCGTTGAGGATTGTGCAAAACAGCCAAAAGTCGGGAGATGTTTTCCAAACCCAGGCGAATGCCAAATCGTCTTAGGCTGAATAAGTAACGAGTGAGTGTTTCATCGGGTAAATCGCGGGTCACAGATGCCTGCCTTTTACTTCGTTCGCATAAAATAGATTCGATCTTTCCATTCCCTGTCGTGGATTTCACCATCGAAGGTAGAATGAATAAGTGTGTAAATTCCCATTCCCTCCAGATCAGAGAAAACACACACGCGACCGCCCAGCTTGTAATAGTGCCAAATTTCGTAAGGCTTATAATCAACTTCGTAGCGATGGCGTTCAATTTCATCCGGAGGGCCGTAAATAATCAGAATTCTTCCTCGATCCGTTTGCCAGCCTTCCAACTTGTGCCCGCCATAATGCCTATTTGCATAATTCAAACGCTTATAAAATTCCTGTTGAAACTCATTTATTTTTGTATCCGGATTTGGATCTCTGGATTTCCAGAAATTTGCCAGGAATTTGATCTTTCCGGCACGTGTCAATTTTTTAAGTGTTCTCTTTTGTTCAGGATTTAAGAGATAGGAAATCTGTTGAATACTCTTTTCCAGCCTCGCAGCGGAGATTTCCGAGGGCGCTTCGGAAACAGGCGATTTTTCCCGGTGCAGAATTCTTTCGCTGAGATTTTCAGTCCGAAAGGTTCCCAGTCGGGTAAAAGTCTCCCCCGAATTCAAATCCTGAACGACCAATTTCAATTTGTACATTCCGCTTGGCAGTCCCTCCACGTTAAATCCGCGAACGTCGATCGCCGTAACACCGGGTTTTTTCAGAGTGTCGGAAAAAAGGGTTTCAAACACCGCCTGATTTGAATCAAGAAGAGTGTAAGAAATGGCGTAATTACCACTCGTCTGGGCGGGACTCAAATTGTAGATTTCAGCGTAGCTGTAGAGCACAGGCAGATGGGTTCCGTAAAGCCGCAGCGGATTTGGAATTATCTGAAGGTTATTTTTGTAGAACTGGGTTCGCGTGGTATCAGAAAGCACGCGAGCCGCAAATTGCAGTTCACTAACACTGAGATTCGAACGACTAAAATCCGGTACAAGCAGGGGCATTTTTTTGTGTCCCTCCTGGTGCGAATTGTAATCCTTTACAACCAGACTGAGCCAATAATGTCCTGGTTTCAGTGTAAGGCCAAAATTCTGAAAAAGAGATTGTTTACGAAACTTCCCGGAAAGCGAATCCAACACAACCGGACGTGTTGCTCTCAACGAATCTACAAAATTTCCCGAAGCATCCGTAATTTCGCCCAGAATCTGAAGGATGGCGAGATATTTCATCTCTTTTTCAATGAATGTTAATTGCCCCATCGTAAGGGTTAAATAGATTTCCTCGTATGTTTTCCCTTCAGATTTCAGATCGCTAAAGCCTGCGGCATCAACGTAGAAACGAACGTTCCCCGCGGAGGGTTCCGGGGTTTGTGCATTTGCCAAAGCTAAACCCATCAACATTAAACATCCCATTGCAAGGAAAAATCTAAAAAAGTGATCTGTTTTCTGAGTCATTATTTTCCGCGACCTCATCAGTTTGAAATCAGATAAATTTCTTTTAAACACTTTTTTATTTTCAAGGGCTGTGTGTCGGAAATTTGCTTTTTGCATAACTCCCTACTAAAATACGCGCAAAAACATTTAAACCAAAATTCGGGAATCCCGCCACTTGCAGCAAACCTGGGTGATTAAAATACTTGTTCCGCATCTGTTCACCACCGGATTAATCATGGGAAGGGTGCTGGAACACCTTGCCTTACCAGCGCCATTTACGGCACTTCCTTTTTTTGGTTCTCTCGTTTACGGCCAGGCAGAAGATCAAGCGGTTTTCTGAATCTCGGTTCAAAACGACAGCATGGAGTGACGTTTCCATTCGGGCGCTTTTTCCTTACACTGATTCGTAGTGTAAATATAAAAGCATAAGAAATAGATTTCAACAAGAAAGTAGTGCTATTGTCTGATAAAAGCTGGGAAGGCTGGTCGAGTTGACCAGCCTTCCCGGCGAAAATGGAAAACCGGTAGCTGTTAAACATCGTAGTAAAGATCAAACTCAACCGGAGTTGGGTAAAGTTTGGCAGGCTGAACCTCATTTTCTCGCTTGTATGTAATCCATGTTTCGATGACATCTTCCGTAAACACATCGCCTTTCAACAGAAAATCGTAATCGCTTTCCAGGGCGTTGAGGGCTTCTTCAAGGCTGCCAGGGGTTGTGGGAATATTCGAGAGTTCTTCCGGCGGCAGATCGTAGATATTCTTGTCAATCGGATCACCTGGGTCAATCTTATTGAGAATTCCATCCAATCCCGCCATTAACATAGCAGAAAAAGCAAAGTAGGGGTTTGTGGACGGATCGGGGAATCGTACTTCAATGCGCTTTGTCTTAGGATCAGAAGAGTACATAGGAATGCGAATGGAGGCGCTTCTGTTCCGCTGGGAATAGGCCAGATTTACAGGAGCCTCAAATCCGGGTACCAGGCGCTTGTAAGAATTGAGAGTCGGATTTGTGATGGCCGTAAGTGCCTTTGCATGTTTCAGAATTCCGCCAATGTAGTACAGACCCATTTCGCTGAGGCCAGCGTATTCCGTTCCGGCAAAAAGAGGCTTTCCGTTTTTCCAGAGACTCTGATGCACGTGCATACCGTTTCCATTGTCGTTATAAAGCGGCTTTGGCATAAATGTGACCGATTTGTTGTTTCGAAGAGCCACATTTTTGACGATGTACTTGAAGAGCATAAGGGAATCGGCCATTTTCACCAAATGGTCAAAACGGAGATCGATTTCACACTGACCGCCCGTGGCCACTTCATGATGATGATATTCAACATTCAACCCACACTCCTGCATAACCATAACCATTTCCGCACGGATGTCATTTAGCGCATCCAGGGGCGGCACAGGAAAGTAGCCCCCTTTGTAGGGAGGTTTATGCCCAAGATTGGGCGCTTCGTCTGCGCCGGAATTCCATCGACCCTCTTTGGAATCAACGAAGTAGAATCCTGAATTCTGAGTGAGTTCAAATTGAACATTGTCGAAAATAAAAAACTCAGCTTCGGGGCCAAAGAAAGCCGTGTCTGCAATTCCAGTCGACTTGAGGTAGTCTTCCGCTTTTTGTGTAATATTCCGGGGACAGCGCGAATATTTTTCCTTTGTCAGCGGATTTACCACGTCACAAATCAAACTAAGTGTTTTCGGATTCATGAATGGATCAATAAAAGCCGTATCGGGATCAGGAATTACCAGCATGTCGCTTTCATTAATTCCTTGCCAGCCGCGAATGCTGGAGCCGTCGAAACCCGCCCCATCCTCGAATAATGCTTCATCCATCATGGAGACGGGCATTGAGAAATGCTGCCACTGTCCCGGGAAATCCTGAAATTTGAGATCGACCATCTGTACCCCATGTTCCTTTACAATCTTTTTGATTGATTCATACGTCTTACCCATTTTCTACTCCTCATTTTTCATTTTGGAATGACCCGAACTGTAACGATGTTTATTTCCCCCAAAACAAAAAAGACCCTCAATCTTAGAGGGTCTTTTCCTGAGAGATCAGTTCATAGTCCAAATATAATTTATAAGGCATCCTTTCCAGATTCTCCCGTACGGATTCGAATAACCTCTTCTACATCAGAAATAAATATTTTCCCATCGCCAATTTGTCCGGTACGCGCGGCGTTCATAATTGCTTCAACTGCGCGATCCACATCTTTTTCCTGCAAGGCAATTTCAATTTTAATTTTCGGCAAAAAATCAATTCGATATTCACTTCCCCGATACAGTTCCGTATGTCCCCGCTGCCGTCCGAAGCCCCGAACTTCAGATATAGTCATCCCTTTAATTCCCACCTCGAGCAGGGCCTCTTTTACATCATCTAACTTGAACGGCTTAATAATAACATCCAACTTTTTCATGAAATTCTACGGTTTCGGTTTTTGTTGAGGCTGCTTTTTTTTCTGCTCTTTTTGCTTTTTTCCTTCTAATAATTCACGCAATTTTTGGAGCTGACTCTCCGCTTTACGACGCTCTTCTTTGATTCTCTCCAATTCTTTCTCAGCAGCTTCCGTTTCTTTCTGTTGGCGTACAATTTGCTCGAACAATTCCCGACGGCTGGCCGCTTTTTTCATTAAAATATCGCGTTCGCTTTCTTTGCGAATGGACGTTGGCAAAATAAATGCCTGAACCGCCAGTTGGACACGCCAATCCGGCCAGGTGCTGGGCAACGTCATTGGCAGACGATGAACAAAACCATATTGCGTTTCGTCTTTGTCAGGCGTCATTCGGAGATCAGCAGCAAAGTCGATATTGAGCCATCGAAGCATTTTGTAGCGAACGCCCGGTGTAAAATAAAGATAGTTTTCCCGAGAATAAGCCGTTACCGGAGGTTTCTGCAAGAAGGCATTCCCATTGAATTCCAGTGTAATGTCCCACTTGTCAAAAGGATAGCGCACGCCAAACCCATACGTTAATTCGCTGGAAATACTTTTTGCGGAAACGGTGTCTCTGGGATCGTCCGTCAATTTGTCCCCGGCATCATTGTGAAAAAGATACCCCAGATTAAAATGAAGACTGTAATTATCTTCAGGGTAGTTCACATCTTTGAAATAACTCATTAATCCGGTAAAACCGGCTTCTGCCGTGCCTGCAGAGTAAGGCTCATAAATAATATTATGTGTTTTGGCCATGGGAATGCGCGTAAGCGCCATAATTCCAAAGCGGAGTGCACTCTCGGGATCGCCCAATGAACCAATTTAAAGTTTTAGGAATAAATCATCCGGAATGTTGTAGCCGGGTTTTCCCTGATTCGTATCCTGATATAAAATCGGAAAAAGCTGTAATTCCATCCGGTCATTCAACCCATAATTCAGAGCAAATGAACCCTGGACATCCCAATAAGTGGTTGCGGAATTTTTCGTTTGTCCCAGTTTCCCAAAAAAGCGGGTGTGGAAATACGTATTTAAATAGCCTTTTCCAATCGTTTTTGCCGAGTGAACATAAAGTAAACCGTCGCCACCCGAGTGCTCCTGGGCAAAAGCTGACCCAAAAGACACCATTAAAAACGAAGCAAATAAAATCCCGATGATTTTTTTCATTTTGGGGCTCCTCCTTAAGCCTATACTATGGAATTTCCTAATTCAATTTCTTTCTATACCTTTATCGGGATTAACACTAAAAAATTTTAGTCTTTTTTATCTGACTTTAATTTCTTCTCCGCAACCAATTGATTGGCACGGAAAAGAGATTCAAATGTCCCCGCATCTGTCCACCAGCCTTCCAGCACATCGTAGGTTAATTGGCCCATTTTGATGTATGCATTGTTTACATCTGTAATTTCCAATTCGCCGCGGTGAGAGGGCACTAATTTTCTGGCAATATCAAAAACCTTTGAATCGTACATATAAACCCCCACAACTGCCAAATTGCTTTTGGGAACCAGCGGTTTTTCCACAATCGTGGTAACCTTTTCCCCGTCCACCTCTGCCACCCCAAACCGCTCTGGATCGGGAACCTCTTTTAAAAGAATTTTTGCCCCTTCAGGCTGTGATTTAAATGCTTTCACATAATCTGAAATATCTTTTTCAATGATATTGTCGCCAAGGATGACAACAATTTTGTCGTTATCCGCAAAATATTCTGCCAATTTCAAAGCGTCCGCAATTCCGCCTTCCCCCTCCTGGTAGGTATAATTAAGATGCCTAAGACCAAATTGCTTTCCGTTCCCTAACAGTCGCAAAAAATCTCCGGCATTATTGCCGCCCGTAACGATTAAAATTTGCTCCACTCCCGCCCGTACAAGTGTTTCAATCGGGTAATAGATCATCGGCTTATCGTAAATAGGCAAGAGGTGCTTGTTGGTTACCCGTGTGAGGGGATAAAGACGCGTACCCAAACCTCCTGCTAAAACAACACCCTTCATATTCAAAATTCCCTATTTGTTTTGAATTAAGCGAACAGCAAAATAAGAAAAGTACGCAATGGAACCCAATTTAGAAACAAACTCCAAACTCTTAATTACCCAATGATAGGACGTAGCCGGAACAACAATTGTATCGTTTGGTAGTAATTCCGGATTTTCAGTTACATTTCCTGATTCGATAAATTTTTTCACATTGAGCGAAATTAGCTTCTCACTGCTATCCCCCATAGCTGTTCGAATAAGCCTTATTTTTTTTAGCTGCGCATCCTCCAATGGTCCGCCAGCATAAGAAATCAATGACACCAGATCCGTATTTGTCGGAACCAAATACTGCCCGGGCATTTTTACAAACCCCCAGATATTTACCCGAATTAATAATTGATCCTGATTACCGATGACATATTGTGCACCCCTGTTCTGATAATTGGCAAGCGGGCGCTGTTGAGCCTGCAAGGCGCTACCCCAAAATACAACCATTAAAACAATCGGAACAACACCCCACTTTTTCCAACCCATTTTGTTTCTCCCTAAATTACTTCATTCCGGTACTGTAAAAACCTTCCAATGCGACTCGGAACCTGAGTTCGCTTCAGAGCCAATCTCATCGACACGCCAGCTGTATGTTTTGTTTTTTTCAAGAGACTTTTCAACGGCTGAGCCGTCACTATTAAAATTTACCGTTTCCCTCTGCCCCTGATAGCCAGGTGAAATCTCCGTAATCCAAATTGGTTTTTGTTGAGGATTTTCATAGAGACGCAAAATATAAAAAATAGGCGCTATCCCTGAAGTATTCCATTCAAAAACCGGACGTACATCAAGAGTATTGCTCAGACTATTGGCCTTTTCCAACAATTTATAATCTACCGTGTCCGATGGCTGGCTTTCCCGGCCATTCAATCCAACCGCCGTGACGTAGTACCAATAGCGAATACCCACCGATACATTTTGATCAATAAAGCTTGTATCGACATTAGACACATTTGTTAAAAACTGAAAACTGCCAGATTCTGCCTTCTTTTTATAAACATTCCAGCCTTGAACCTCTGCTCGTGGACCGCGCCATTCAAAAAAAATTGCATCCATCTCAGGAATGGCATCAACCCCTTTTTCGCTTACAGAATTTTCGGCCGATTTCTGAACAATAATTGGAGCATCCGGTTTTTGAACTTCCGGGCCGGAAGAATTCCTTTTACAAGATAAGATAGAAAAATTTATAATAAATAGCAAGAAGAAAAAGTGTTGCCATCCAATTTTCATTTTAAACATCCTTAAAAATGATAGGAAAATCCCAGGCGATGCGAGGGATTGAGATCGTGTGTTTCAAGAGCATAATTGATCTGAAACCTCCAAAATGAAAATCCCGCACCAAACGAGACATGTTTTTCACGATTTCCAATGCGCAGTGCCAGGCGATTGCGATAATTCCATTCGACGCCCATACCCATCGATTTTGAAAAACTTTTTCCAATCGTAATCAGCAAGCGGCTGTTGTACCGGGAAAGGGGCTGCACATAGGAGACGCCCCATCCCAGCGAACTTTTCATCACATCATGGTGGTGAGTTGACCAACTGAGGCTGGATTGTGTCAGATTCTGCCAGGAAAATCCCAGTGATAGTTTTCCTAATTTTTTTGAATCGAAAAAATCACCCAAACCCAATCGCAACTGAAACCCCAGATCCAGGCCCATACCGGAAGCTGAATAAGGCCCAACTTTTGTGTGTAATATTTTTAGATTCACCCCCACAGGCACGTCAATCCTGAATTTGGAATACAGCCACCCTAAATCCACTAATTGTTGATTATTCTTCACAAAGCTAAAAATAAAGGCTTCTTCCACATCGCTTAAATATCCGTCCGGTGTACCGTCCGGGCGAAGGGCCGGATCGCGCAGGCGTTGGGCGATATTTTCGCCCTTTAGCTCGGGATAAATCGGAATATCGTCCACACTGAACCTAACATAATTGAAAGCAACCGCCGCCTTGTAAATTGGAAGCGTAATTCCGAGATGATCCAATCTTCCCAGAGGATTTTGAAATCCCCCGAATTGCGTGGCAGCCATTCCGTGAATTTCTTTTGAAACGCCAAATATTCCCGCAGGGTTCCACAAGAACGCCGTTCCATCGGCAGGAACAGCCACAAACGCACCTCCCAACCCGGAAGCACGGGTACTACCACCAATGGATAAGAAATCGGCCGTGTACTTTCCTGCGAAAGACCATTCCGGCAGAATAAAAATAAAAATGAAAAGGATGTAGCTCACGCGTCTCATTTGATTCGAACGATCTTTCCTGTTTTTTCGATGGTTTTCTTTTCGCCTTTTGCTGAAAATTTAAAATAATACACCCCGTTCGCCACCTCGTCTCCATTTCCATCGGTACCGTCCCAGGTCTGCTCGTGGTAGCCGGGCCCCAGCGGATCGGGATCATCGACAAAATCCAGGAGATCAAATCGGCGAATCAACCGCCCCGAAACCGTGTAAATTTTCAGCGAAAGATTTTCGGCTTGTGCCGTCAATTCATAGGCAAATACGGTCTGATCCTTAAACGGGTTGGGGTAATTCCCAAGAATTTTCAAGTCAAAGTTGGCGGCTACTTTAAAATGCACCGACGCCGCTTTTGACAGATTTCCCACACAATCCATTCCCTGAACGGTTAATCGGTGAGTCCCGGAAGAAAGCTCCGGCGAAAAGGTAAGCACAAGATTATTTGGGCCAAAATTCGTTTGAATATCGGTCTTTTCGCCATTCAGAATTTGCCCATCCAAAAGGATTTTTTGAGCCGCTAAATCCGGGTAAATACCATTTTCGTCCCGAAAATCAATGGTAAATTCAGGGTGATTTCCCACGTACCCGCCATCAAAGAATCCCCCTTTATTCGCTTCCATAGCCACTTCCGGAGGCGTACGATCCGTGCTCTTTAAAAAGGCGAACGCCCCCAATTGACTCGTGGTCGCAACAAGGATTGAATCGTTTAAATTTGTTTGAAGAACTTTTGCCCAGGTCTTTGTCGACGGATACCATCGAAACAGATTGACATCCCGGTTGGAGATGCTCTGAAGTGAATCGCCAAGTGCAAAACGAATTTTGGCTGAAACCTTCGGATCGGAAGGAGTCTTGAGAATGAGTACCGGTAAATCCCAACCCTGGGGATTAGCAATTGCCACTGATTGATTTGTTTTGTACGCATTCCAGGCATCCGTTTCAAAGGACAAAATAAACGGGTGGGCTTGACTTTCCGGTAATATTGTTACGGATATTTTACGCCACGTACAGGTCGAATCCGTCTTTCCACGTCCCAGAACAAATCCCTTGCCGGGCTGAAATTGAAAGGCGTTTGGCACCACGATCGATTCCGCCCAATTATTGGATTCGATTTTTTCCCTCACTTGATTACGCGGATCCACGATGACGTGAATATTAATTTCACCGGGCGGCAGCGTCACAGGAATTTCTACCGTTTTTGTCTCAAAGGGATTAAAATCGACCTGTGTCTCACCAATTTTTAGTGAATCCTCACCGCCGTTCATTTCAAAAAAGGCAACGGAGACCCTGGAAAGGGAAACCGACCCTGCATTTTGGACAACGGCTCGCAAAGTGAGGCTGTCCTGAGCACCAAATGAAATCGAATGCTGCACCACGCGCAGGTCCGTCAAATCGTTAACCTGAAAAGAGCGTTCTGTCGAATGAAACGTGCGGCCATTGTTATTCCATGAAATGTGGTAAGTCACCTCGCCAACAGTCTTTGCCAGAAAAGGCCGGGTTGCCCGAAAAAGAGACTCCACTGGCTGCCACTTTAGAGCAATGGAATCTGGCTGTGGGGTTTCAAATACGCAAGCCACGCTGGCTTGCTGGGAAATACCAACTAATTTGGCGCTTACCAGGACGGAATCACCTACAATCACATTTTCCGGCGTGTGAGTCACATCAAACAGGGCACTTTTTCCGAGAGAAAAAACAAGCGAGCCGTGGTAATTGGCCGATTCTGTTTCAGCGGACAAATCCAGCGGAATGTGGTAAACACCGTTTTCAAGGTCTGGTGGAATTTTCAGGGAAATCTGCTTTTCTCCTGTATAGGGCAATTCAAAGCTCTGGCGGATTTTCCCAATCGAATCCACAATTGCGGCGGTGAGCAAACCCGTACCAACAGGCGCACTGATTTTTGCAATGAGAGAATCGCCCGCGCTGTGCACTGCAAGAGACGTTTGAATTTGAAGCGAATCCTTTGGGAAAGCGGGACGCAGAGCCGGGTCCCCTAACAGATTGTACTGGTTTACCATCGACTCCCTCTGTGGCGTGAAATACCTGGACTGGTAATCGATTTTGCCCAGCGTCACCGCCGCGCCAATGGTTGGAGCTGGCTTCACAAAAAGATGGTGAACCAGCTGCAGCAAAAAATAATAATCGTTCCAAACCCAGCCCACTCCGGAAGCCCCCAAAAATGCTACCACGCCCCGATGATCTAATTTCAGCAATTGCTCACCTAAACAGGACACGTCGCTGGGGGAATCAAATGCAGCGGTAAAGCAGGTCATGCTGGTAACAATTGGATAATTTGGTGAATTTTTCAGCAATTGGATGTCGTCGAAACGGAAGAGCAAATTGTCTGCCCAGACAGCCCCGCCGCCGTGTCCCATAAAATTGGCGTAACTCACACCCTGATTAAAATAGGAGACCAGGTTTTGCGTGTCACCATAAAAGGGATCTGTTGGTGGGTTGGCTGTCAATTTTTCAACGAGGAAATCCTTGGGCAAAATGTCCCTGGCTAATTCCGCATTTTGCTGGCGGAAAAATCTATCGTGCCCGGCAATCATTAACAGCCGGTTTCTCCAATCGCCATTCGCCGGGTGTGTTTCATAGGATAAAATCTTTTCCACCATGTGATTGAGTTCTTCATTGGTTCGAGCAGGTAAGCGTCCGATGAAATAATCGGGAATTAAATCGTCGCCAGAAATAAGTGTGTACCAGGTATCGCTAACGGAAGCACCGAATTTAATCGTCTGGTAATGGTACACCGGAACAAAATTTACTTCCTGAGCAGTTTGGCTTCGCACGGCGTAATTTCCATCTCCAACCAAAAGCACATAAGTGGGAGCCGGTTTTTGCCAGTTCCGGTAAACGTAAGTGAGGAAATTTTTAATGCCAACGGGACTTTTTTCGCCGTCCGAAAACTGGTTGTAGATTTCATCCGTTGTGGCCATCTTAACCGAAAGTCCCTGACTCTCCCGCAAATCAATGAGTCGCCGGAGATCTTCGTTTTCAAGAAAATAGGGATGAGTAATAATCAGGTAATCCGCCTGGTTGGCCGGATTTTTCAGATTCGATTCGTAAACCACCTGAGCCGATTCCGGTTCCAGCTTGGCCTCAGGTGTTAAAGCGATGTACGTGGTTTGGGCGGAGGGCACATCGTCTTCAAACGTCAGGCGGTAGGATTTTTGCCCCAGGGAATCCACAATTTCCTCCACCCGGCCCCCAAATATCTGGCTTTGATTGATTTTGAACACCTCCACGTTCGGGCGTGAAAATCCGTCAATTACAAACCGGTAGCGCCCGTTAGGCCAATCATCCGGTTGGGTGAATTTAATGAAGTTTTTCTCGGCCTTGTAGAGTCGTGGATAGGTCACATCAAACCAGTTCACCAGGAAAAAATCCAGCTCATCGTCGGAATCATTGATGATCGTGAGGGCATTTTTCTCCTCGTCCAATTGACCCCCAAACACACCTTCCGCAGGGGTGGTTTCAAGAGAATATTTGGTCTGATCGTACCAATCGCCCTGTAAAATGCGATGGTTTGAAAGAAACGCGCGCACCTTGTGGTGTCCGTAGGTCATACCGTTCAGCATCAGTTTCAATTTGACAAGCCGATTGGAGTAGATATCTGGCGTTGGCAGATCGACGGGGTAATTCTGGATTTCTCCGGCGCCAATGCTGCCCCAGAACCAGTGGTCACGATTTGCACCAGGCGTCACCCGGCTCAGTCGGTTGTACATTTGATCTTTTTCCGCGTGAACGGTGGCCATGAAATTCCTGGGTTTGAGGACGGTTGTGGTTTCAGCCGAAAAGAAACCTCCGTTCTCAGAGCCGTACCGCTTGCCCGACGAGCCACTCCACGTCACAAAATACGCGGATTCCAGGGCGTAGGGGTCGAAGTACATATCGTCCGCGTCCGGGTAAAGCGTATTGAAATTGGGATGTCCCCAAAATTCAAAGCTGTCCCCCTGGTCAAAATGGCCGTCCTCCAGGCCGTGGCTCACAAAGGGAATCGCCTTCCCTTTTAATTTCAAGGACAAATTGGCCCAGTGAACTTCCTCAAGTGGGATTTTTTGCTCTTTGAGAAACGCGTACGTAATCTTGTACCAGCCCTCTCTATCTACCAGGAGTTTGAAACCGGTCACTTTTCTATCCGAAGGAGAAATGGGTGCAAACTTTCCCAGCCTCAAAGGGGACGAAGCCACAGCCATATTTTTAACGGCATCAGGGTTGAGAACTGTTTCCTTCACCTGCTGTAGAAGGGAAGCATTTTCCCGAATGGGTCGGTAGCGTTTTTGAAGGCCCGAAGAGCCCCAATCCACGCGAATAACCAGTGTATCAAAGAGCGTGACTGTTTTTCGATCTTGCGAAAATTGAATGGGAAAAACCCGAAGCGACCATAGCGGGAACTCCCGAAAGCGGCCAAGTTTTTTAACACTTACCAAAGGCCCATCCGGCGGAGAAGTGAAAGGTTTGACTGCCGAAGACGAGGGTGTACCGCCGCCGTCCCCAATGGCTGTCTCAACCGGAATTTCAAGGTTAGCGGTAAGGGGAAAATTATGTTGGTGAGAACGCACGATAAAAACATGAGGTCGTCTCGCAGAGCCCACAAAAGGGAAACTACTTACAGGAAAACCTACCAACGAATCGTCTGTAAAGAGAAAATGATTTGGCACAAATTCCTTCAGCCGGAAGCGCCCTTTCTCGCTGCCAAAATCGTAAACAAGGCGCAGGGTTAATTCTGTGCCTGTTTGAGAAAGGATCCGGTGAGTTTCACGGGGCATAGAAAGAGTCCCAGAAAACAGAAAAGAATTGCCCCCCAGAAAAAGAGATAAAAATAATATGCCCCTAATAGCCAAAAGCCGTTTCACAAATTTCCTTGCCATTTTTTTAAATCAACCTGTTCAATTTTTATCGCACCAAAACAAGTTTTTTATTGCGATAAAATCTCCCGCCTGCAGCCCACAAATAAAGACACCGGTTGTGGCCTGTTTCCGAGAATTCAATTGTCCATCCCAAATTACTGAATATTGACCAGCCAGCTGCTTTTCGTCCACAAGAGACCTCACCTTTTCACCCAGCAGATTAACTATGCCCGTTTTCACATATTCTGAGCGGGGTAAATCGGATTGAATTGTTGTTTCCGGATTAAAAGGATTGGGGTAATTTTGCAGCAAAGCAAACTTTTCGGATATTTGCCCTTCCTGACTGCTTATAAAAATGGAAATGCGGCCGTGTTCGGTGTGAGTGCCGTTGAAATCTACATGCTCCAATTTGTAACAATAAGCCTTGCCGGCACTCGCCTCTACACCAGTAAAGCTGTACCCGCGGGCTTCCGATAAATCGCCAGCGCTCGGAATCAATGTGTTGTCACATTTTACAAATTCCGCTTGAGCGGATTTATTACGTAAAACATTGAAGCCAGGGTTATTTACTTCCGATTGCGTCTCCCAGCTCCAACAATAGCCGATTTGCACCCCCAAACTCCTAACAACTTTTCATTACTGGTTCGCTTTTTGGCATGTCCTTGCGAGATGTTGGTTTTTAGTCACCTTCTATAAAGTAGCGTTGATTTATAAACAAAAAAATCCGCAGAGATACACGGATCCTACGGATTTAAGAAATAAAGAAATTTATGCGGATACAATTCATTCCTTTTCTAATTTATTTTTAAATCTGTCGTTTGGCAATTTTTAAAGAAGGGTGTCATTCTGAGAGTGTCGCATGCCCCAATCAGGTGGAAAAAATCTCCGGTAGTGGGAAATAGATTCTTCGTCCGCCGCCGCTTCGACAAGCTCAGCAACCGCGAGGCGGACTCAGAATGACATTTTTGCCAGGCCATTGCTTTAAATTTAATTATCTTGCGGCAATTGTCAAGGAAAAATTTTGATTTTTTTGCATTTTCATCTCTCCACTTTAAAACATTTCTCCAGCAGTTCTCTCAATTCTTCTTCGCTCAGATTCTTTTTCATTTCTCCATTCATTGCCACAGAAATATAATGGGTTTCTTCCGATATAACAATTACTACGGCATCCGATTCCTCCGAAAGCCCAAGGGCTGCACGGTGACGGGTGCCATACCAGGGTTCCAAGCTGTCGCTTTGAGATAATGGCAGAATGCACTTGGCGGCTTCAATCAATTCGTTTTGAATAATGAGCGCACCGTCATGCAGGGGTGACAGGGGATTAAAAATAGAAACAATTAGCGGTGCAGACACTTCCGCCTGCAATTGGATGCCCGTTTCAATAATTCCACGAAGACCCATTTCGCGAGTCAAGACAATTAATCCGCCAATTCCCAGATTGGAAAGCTCCACTGAAGCCTTCACCACCTCATTGATGACCTTGCTTCCTCGAATGCGGACAAAACGGCGGATCAGCGGAAGGTTGCCGAGGTAAAGCAAAATGCGCCGCAGCTCCGGCTGAAAAACAATCACAAAAGCCACAAGCCAGATGGTTCCCAGGCTATTAAAAATCCACGAAAGCGTTTTCATGTTGAATAGTTTGGCCACGACGGACGTCAGCAAAATAATGATCCACCCGGCAATAATTTGAATGGCCCGTGTGCCTCGAATCAGCAGGTATAATCGGTAGAGAATGTACGAAATGACCAGAATATCCAACAGATCAATAATCGTAAAATGAAGAAATTCAATCCGAAATAATGTGAGGTTTAGGTGATCCATTCAGTTTACCTTTGAATCTGTTTTTACTATTTTCTCATTTGTAACCGGATGGGAATTTCAAATGTGCCGGTTGTGCTTCCCTGCGAAAACATCTGCGATTTTGGCAGCACTCAGAGCTTCTTTCACATCGTGGACCCGAATCATATGTGCTCCATTCAGAATCCCAATAGTGCTGGCAACGAGCGTTCCCTCCAATCGCTCTTTTGGAGGTTGATTCAGAATCTTGCCCAAAAAAGATTTTCTGGAGGGCCCGATTAAAATGGCTGACTCCAGCATTTTCAGGGCGGACAACTCCAGCAAAATCTGGTAGTTGTGAAACCACTTTTTCCCGAACCCAATGCCGGGATCGACAATGATTTTTTCGGGCGGAATCCCGGCTCGCAGTGCAAGTGACCGGCTCTCTGCTATTTCATTTAAAATCTCGCCCATCAGATTTCCATATTGCGGGTTTTGCTGCATGTTCCCGGGATTCCCTCGAATGTGCATCAGCACAACGGGGACATTAAATTGGGCGATAACGGACGCCATTTCAGGATCGAAACGCAAGCCGCTAATGTCGTTAATCATATCGGCTCCTGCCTCTATTGCCTCTCGAGCCACCGACGCCTTGGTCGTGTCAACAGAAATTGGCACGGGAATTTCATGGCGAATCGTTTCCAACACGGGCAGCACACGATCCATCTCCTCTTCATCAGAAAGCGGGTCGGCGCCCGGTCGGGTAGATTCTCCGCCGATGTCCAACACGTCGGCACCAGCCTCTACCAGCTCGAGGGCTCGCGCTCGTGCCCGATCCACATTCAAATACTCTCCCCCGTCCGAGAAGGAGTCCGGGGTAACATTTAAAATCCCCATAATTCGTGTCCGCTCCCTCCAATCCCAGATCTGATCGGAAATCGATAGCGGCCGGGGAAAAACATCATCAAAATAGACTTTTTGAAATTTCTTTAAATCTTCAAGAAATGACGTCCCCCAGCTTTCTGTACCGCGGCGAATCAGTTCATCAACCGTTCTGCGGGTTACTGCCAGGCGGCAGGAATAGCCGTCGGTTGGTGAGATCTCGCATTCGGAAACGCCCCATTTTTGAACGGATTCGATAAAGAGCTTTTTATCCGATTTTTTCGGAAAACGAACATCCATTCCACAAACTTTTGGGGAAGGTGGTGCCATCAATTGCCCCGGATGCTCCGAAAACCGCCAATCCGAAATCAAGGAAAATCCGTATACACGAATCATCTCGCTGCTTTTCGATTTAGTAAAATGACTAAATGTTTTCTGGCTTCTTCAGCAAAGGGATCATTTGGTCCGGATTTGAAGTGAATCCGCTTGCGCAGAAAATAAATAGCCCGGTCAATTTCCCCCTTTTGTTCGTAAATCTTTGCCAGATAGAGATAGGAATTAACAACATTTCCAGAGGCCAGGGCTCTTTTAAAATAAGGGATCGCCTCGTCAGGTTTTCCTTCAAGAAAGGCAATCACCCCCAAATTGTAAATGGCATCGGCATTCGCTGAATCCTTCTGAACCAATCTCCGAAAGATTTTCTGCGCCTTTGGATATTGTGTGGTGTTGATGTAAAATTTACCCAATTCCATTAAGCCGTCGGTTAGATCCGGGTTAAATGACAGCAAATCCTTGTACACCTTTTCCGCCTTGGCCAAATCGTGTTGCCGGTACAAAAGGTCTGCCAAAAAGAGATGACCCTGAATGGAAGCCGGATTCATAAAGAGTGCCCGTCGCAGCGTTTGCTGAGCCGAATAAAAATCGATCTTTCGCAAGCGGGACGGATGCAAGCGGGAGAGAGAGACGTACAAAGCATCGGAATTCGGGTACAGGCGGTAGCTTTTGAACAGGCTTTCCTGAGCCTTGCTCCAGATTTCCATAAGAATGTAGTAATCCCCTTCAAACAAATGAACAAGAGACCAATTGGGAGCCTCTTTTCTGGCATTCACAACCGTCGAGTAGGTGTTTGCCAGATCATCCGCCAGGTAGGCACC